>Ga0066839_10000221_pt1 | contig 26770 bp, 25 predicted proteins | sample ETNtaG_10_FD_66733 | JGI IMG/M metagenome (GOLD analysis project Ga0066839, IMG submission 66733) | Marine microbial and viral communities from oxygen minimum zone, Eastern Pacific Ocean - ETNP201302SV82 | ecosystem: Environmental > Aquatic > Marine > Oceanic | place: Pacific Ocean: Eastern...
GCCTCGTTCTGCGGCGTTTGCCGTCTGGTGTGGAATTTGGCGCTGGAGCAGCGCCGGGTTTTCGGACGAGCCCACAGGATCAGCTGCCATGACCAAATCCGGGAGCTGAAAGGCCTGCGTGCCGAGTTCGACTGGATCGCCGCGGTCAGTCAGACCGCGCAGACCCAAACGCTGATGGATCTTGATCGCGCCTTCTTGAACTTTTTTTCGGGTCGCGCCAGCTTTCCGCGGTTCCGCCGAAAAGACCGTGGCGATGCGTTCCGCGTGATGGGCCGCGAGGTAGCGATACGCCGGCTCAATCGTCGCTGGAGCGAGATCCGACTACCCAAGATCGGCTGGGTGCGCTTTCGCGACAGCCGCCCGCTCGAGGGCACAATCCGCAATGTCACGGTCGCCCGTGAAGGCGACGGCTGGATGATCTCGATCGCCTGCAAGGTGGTGCGGCACACGCCCGGAGCCCCGGACGACGCGGAGCCGATTGGCATCGATCTCGGGGTTGCCACCGCGCTCGTGCTGTCGAACGAAGTCACCTATCACTTACCGGCCTCTCTCGATGCGATCGACCGGCGACACCGTCGCGCCCAGCGTGCGGCGTCGCGCAAGACCCGGGGGTCCAACCGTCACCGCAGGGCGCTGCGCCGGGCGGCGCGACTGAAGGCGCGCGTCGGACGCATCCGGAGGCATTGGCAGCACGAGACCACAACCGATATTGCCCGGCGGTATCCGATGGTTGCGATGGAGGCCCTCAAGACGCGGAACATGACACGCTCGGCGAAGGGGGCGGTCGAGGCGCCAGGCACCGGCGTCCGGGCGAAGGCCGGGCTGAACCGGTCCATTCTGAACGTCGGATGGCACGAGATCGCGCGCCAGTTGGCCTACAAGCTCGAGGAGCGGGGAGGCGAGATCGTCTTCGTCGATCCCCGCTATACATCTCAGACATGCGCCCAATGTGGCGCTGTCGATCACCAGAGCCGCGAGAGCCAAGCGCGCTTCAGATGCACCACCTGCGGTCACGCGGCACATGCCGATGTGAATGCTGCGAAGAACATTCTTGCGAGAGCGATCTTGCCTGCGTCGGAACACGGCGTCGATGCGCGTGCGAGGGGGAGCGTTGGCTGCCCCGATGACCCGCGAACTTCCGAACCCGCTGCGTCAGCAGCCTGAATGGGAACGGAAATCCCCGTCCTTCAGGGCGGGGAAGATGTTAACTAAGGCAGGCTGCATCCATCTATAGCTGTCACGAAGCAGAACATGAGGACCCATCTTCCCTGGAAGAAAACCAAGAAGTTCTGAGCAAGGGTGAACGAGATGGAATACCGTCCGGGTGAGGATATTTTCGACATGGGAGCCGACGTGATCGTCAATCCCGTGAACTGCCAGGTCCACAAGCTTTATGAGCGCCAGGCGAAGAACCCCGAGCGGTTCGAGACGGCCCAGAAGGGTCTCGCGGCGGCTTTTGAGACCCGCTACCCGGGCTCGCAGGAGCCCCTGCGCAGGGTCTGTGCATCCGGCGCCATGAAGCCCGGCATGGTTCAGCTTGTGGGTGTGATGCGCGACAGCGGAGAAAAGGCGGAAAAGGGGAAGGCTGACCTTATGGTCGCCCATGTGGCGACCAAGGATCACTGGCAGGACCCTTCAAAGCTGGAATGGGTGGATCGGGGTCTGGAGAAGCTCGCCAGCGCGGTAGAAGCCCGCGGCGTGAAATCCGTCGCCATTCCGGCGCTTGGGGCGGGTTTCGGCAAGCTGTCCTGGGATGATGTGCGTCCGTTGGTCGAAAAGCACTTCCGCCCTCTGTCCGAAAAAGGCGTGAAGGTCTCTGTGCTCGGCGACGGGCCGAAGAAGGACATGGAGCGCGATATGGTTTCCCAGACGGGGAAGAGGGTGGAGCCGGAAGCGACCAAAGCCAAGGACCAGTCCGGTTCAAACGACTCTGCGTCCGACAATACGGGTGGCGAAGACGATCTGCGTGAGATCTCGACACCCTCGCAAAGCACCCGGCCGGCAGGCACCAAGTTCTACGCGGGCATCGGTGCGCGCGACACGCCCGATGCGGTCATCAAGAAGATGAAAGCCGTCGGCAAGCTACTTGCAAAGTCGGGTTTCGTCCTGCGATCGGGCGCGGCAAAGGGGGCCGACAGTGCGTTCGAAGAAGGTGCGGATGAGGTCGATCCCAATCTCAAGGAGATCTTTCTGCCCTGGAACGGGTTCGACCCCCTCCGCGATGGGAGGAAGCGATATGCCGATGGCAAGACTGTCTTCGCTGATGAACCCAGCCAGGGGCATGTCGAGCTGGCGCGGAAATACCATCCGAAATACGACCAGTTGGGATCGGGCCCCAAGAACATGCATGCGCGCAACGGAAGCCAGATGTTCGGACGTAAGCTCGATCGTCCGAGCGATGTCGTGGTTTGCTGGACCGAAGGCGGCAAGGTGAAAGGCGGCACCGGCCAAGCCCTTCGGATCGCCGAGGATAACGGGATCGAGGTCGTCAACATGGGCGATCCTCGGATCGCCAAGCTCTCTGCTTCGGCAGTGGCGCGCGTGGTCGTGTCGGTTGCTGAAGGCAAGAAGATCGGCAAGGCATTGACCGAGGAGCGTGTGCGTGCACGCCGCGAAGAGGCCATGGAACTCTGAAGGATCGGTCGACTGATCGAAATGTCATGGGGCGGCGGTGAAAACTGCCGCCCTTTTTTGGGTTCAGGCTTCCGCGTCCTCTTCTTGACCGAGAAGCTGCCGCATCAAAGTGTCGTCTTCGGTGGGGCAAATGGCAGCCACCGCGCGATCATCGGCTGTGATGGCGGTGGAGTCGATCACGGCCGAAAGCCCAAGCTCGGCAAGGCCACGGGCGACAGTTGTGCAGGCGCCTTCCATGGAGGCCCCAGTGATCGTGTAGTCGCCCGCATTGGGCGTGAGATCAGCCAGATGCTCGATCGCGTCGGCCAGCTCGCCGAAATCCTCATCGGCGAAGAGGCGACGAATTTCTCCACGGTCTTCTGCGGCCGCGGTGCGGTCGAACAGCACATCGAGAAAGTGCGACCCCTGGAGCGATGAGAGCGGATTGCCGCCGCGATCGGCGAGCACATAGACATTGCCGTCCCAATCTTCAACGAGCTTCGAGATGGCTTCGAGGTTGTCGATGGGTCCGGAGGCTGTGGCATAGGGGTGCACGAGCACAAGAATGGATGTGCCGCGGCGCCGGGACGCAGCGGACGGATGGGTTTTAGGCATGGGAAAATCACCTTTCTCGCAGGGGGCGTCGATCGATGATCTTCTGTCGACGCGGTCAAGCTGGTCTGGGCTTGCGAGTTGGGTGTTGGTGCCGAGGGTCTTACAGGATTGAAGAGATCTGCTTGAGCGAGTGTTGACCGCTTCCGCTTCTTCCTTCTTCAGGCTGCATGACCGCCGGCGCTGCACGGCAAAGGCGCCGGGGGTCATGGAGCCTGAATGGCTGTCCTACGACAGGTTGAGCTTGCGGATCACCCAGGCGGGAGGCGTGCAGGCGAAGCAGGCTTTGGAGACGGGTCCCTTTTCCATGTCGCCTACGAAGTCGCATTGAAAATGCGGTCCGCTGTCGAGATCTCCGACGCTGACCCAGGCGCCATTGCCATTGGGGCGGGCTTGCCATTCGACGGTGATCGGATCGGTTTTGACGGGCATTTCGAAGTTCCTCTTGGGTTATTTGCGCGGGCGAAGACGGACAGAGGCGATCATGGTAATGCGATCCCTGAGCTCCCTGAGGGGTGCGGATCGGTGGACAAGGCAGGGATTCTGGTTCCACCCGAGCAATGTTGTGCGCGCTGCGGGGGCAATCCGCATAACCTGACCTTCAGGCTGAAAGCTCGAGGTCGGCCAATGATCCCCCAGGGAGCGAACCCCGTATTCGAAGTGGCCACCCCAATCGTCGTCCCATGTCCGCTCGGAGAAGTAGGTGATGCAGAAGAAATCTCCCGCGTGGCCATGACGTTTGCCTGCGAGGCCATCGTGATGCCAGCCATGGTCGAGCGCGCCGTTTTGCAACTCGACCTCGCCGACTTCGAGCACGCCGAGCATTCGCAGGTTCGGAACGAGCGATGGGTCGTTGAGCATTATGGAGAGTGCACTTCGTGCTTCTTGCCTGTCTTGATCGGTAAGGCGGCCGAGGGGGCGATCGACGATCAGGCCGGTGTCGGCCGGAAAAACATCCGGGGTATGCCAGCTGGCGCTCTTCACCACCTTTTCAAGTGCGCGGAAGGTGGCGATATCCATGCGCCAGGAGGTGGCGCCATGCGTGAAGAGGGCGTGCTCGTCGAGAGGGCGCATGTAGCGCCCTGCGGTGGTTTGTGGGTCCATGATGGGCTCCGGGAGTTTGAGGGCCTTACCAGCCGCGCTGATCGCGCGCGCTGAGCGCCTGGTTGACCAGGGGGCCGAGTTCATCGCAGTAGGGAAGCCATTCGGAGATGACGCCCATGTCGCCTTCGGGGTTGGCCTCGGAGGCTGCGTTGAGCGCATTGACGACATCCATCATCCGCTGCTCGCTGTAGAATGTGGCTTGCTGTGGATCGGAGAGTTCGTAGCCAAGCATGTGAAGGGCGGAAGCTGCATAGGCGTTTGCAGCTTGGCTGAATTCGGCTTTTTTGCCGGTTTCACCCTGCTCTTCATAGAGAGACCCGACTTGTTGATAGACCACCGAACAGGCGGCCAGCGTGTCGAAATCCATGCCCTCTGCGGTGCCGGTGGTTCCTTGTGCCGCGGCGGTGTTGACGCCGCCTGCGCCAAGTGCGGCGACGAGATAGAGTGCGACAGCGTTGCGCGTGAGGTTCATGGATGTCTCCTTGCCCGCAGGCTTACCAGTATTCGGGATGCTTCAATGCTGCTCCCTGTTTCAAAGAAAATAGGGCCATTGAAGGGGTGCGAAAAATCCCGGACAGACGACTACGAGGCCAGCAACAGACCTTCGGTCAAGGGCTGGCCCGGTGCGACAGCATCACTCCGGAAAGCCGCCGGCTGTGCGGGGTAGTCCAGGCAAAGTGCGTTGCGACCGCCGGCGCTTGAGCCTGGAGCGAGTTTGTAGTGCCCGAAGACCACAGGCTTTGCAGACGGGTCGTAAAGGCGCGGCCCGCTGCCACGATCTGCCGGGAGGTCCGGGACCTGAGACAGATCAGGGATCGATACGACGAGGTCGCGCCATCGGGGGTCGGCTCCCGCAGCCCACCAGCGCACGCGTGCCTTATGGCGCTTGTGCCCGGAGTGATCATGAAAGTGAGCGCCTTGAGGGAGCGGGTGCTTGGGCCCTTTTAGCAGACAGTTCACGGCGCGCGCGAAGTCACTTTCGTCGAGGGCGACCTCGGCGAGATCTTCGGATTTGAGGCGACCGTCCGGCCGCCGCGCGCTGACGGTAGCAATTGCTGCATCATCCCAACAGGCGTGAACGATCCGCACCGGGCCGAGATCAAGCCAGAGTGGAAGGTCAAGGAAGCGCTCGGTCCAGTTGCGAGCAGCAGGGCTTGCCACGGGAAATTCTTCGAGAAAACTGGCGTGTTGCTGATTGCTCTTTGCGTCGTGCTCTCTCATCCATTGTCCCGACGCGTCTCGGCGGTGATAATGAATGGCATTCAGTTCGTGATTGCCCATCACTGCGACAGCCTGACCCGATCGAATAAGCTGCCAGGCGGTCTCGAGCACGGCTTCGTTCTGCGATCCGCCGTCGATGAAGTCGCCCAGGAATGCGAGGCGGCGCCCCTCGGGGTGTCGCCATCCGGTTGGTTGCTCTTCCCAGCCAAGGGTCTCGAGGGTGGCAGCCAGACGGTCATAGTCGCCGTGGATGTCGGGGATGATGTCGAAATGCATGGTGTTAATCCTGTGGGGGTGGAAGGACTGCCATCAGCTTCTTCAGCCGCTCTTTGGCCGCGAGATCGCGCTGCCAATCGACCTCGTCGCGCCAAAGCACAGAGTCGTCGATCGAGACTTCGAAACCTGAATGATGGATGCGCTTCGCAACCCGGATGATGCTGTCCTCGGCGAAGGCGCCGGTGACGGTGATGTGGCCACTCGGCTCGAGCAAGGGGATGATCGCATCGAGCGCGACTGTCAGTGCTGGCTCGCTTGCGCCATCCCAGATGCAGTCCTTGCCGCGACTGGCAGCTTCATCGTCGAGGGCGTCGATGATGGCGCTGAGTGTAGAAGCGGCCGGCGAGGCTGATGCATCGAGGCCTGGTCCTTGAAGGATGTAGACCTGACCGGACCAGCTGTCGAGCAGCTGCCACCAGAGCCGAAGCTTGAGATCGGCGCCCCGCGGCACGGCAAGGGGATGAACCAGGATGAGAGCGTCCGTTTGAGTGGGGTATTCATGGATATCTCCTCGATCTTGCAGCAGCTGGCTGCGGGTCAATGCATCCTGCCTGGCTGGAGGAGAAGGAGATTTGCCAGGCAGGATGGGTCGATGACCCCCGCTTAGCGGGGCTCTCGGTGAGCTTAGTCGTTCGTGGCGCCGAAGAGGCGAAGCATTGCCAGGAACATGTTGATGAAGTCGAGATAGAGCTCGAGCGCGCCGATGGTGGCCATCCGCGAGAGGTCTTCTTCGCTGGCGTGGCCGCGCATCTCGAGGTAGCTCGTCTTGATCTTCTGGGTATCATAGGCCGTGAGGCCAGCAAAGACGAAGATCGAGATGGCCGCCAGCGCGAGGGACATCGGCTCTGACTGGATGAAGATGTTCATCAGGCCCAGGACGATAAGACCGACCAGGCCGATGAACATGAAACGCCCCATGGCGCTCAGGTCGCGCTTGGTCGTGTAGCCCCACATGGACAGGGCGGCGAAGCCGGCTGCGGTCGCGAAGAAGGCCTGGGCGATGGACATGCCGGTATAGCGCACGAAGATGGTCGAGATGCTCAGGCCCATCATCGCCGAAAAGCCATAGAGGCACAGTCGGGCCGTGGCGGCGCTCATCCTGTGCAGCATCATGCTGAACATGATGACGAAGGCGAGCGGACCGAGGATGACGGCCCATTTCAGCGGTGTCGCGAAGAGCGTGGTCAGAAGTCCGGCAGGAAGGAACGCCGTCGGCTGACCCTTCGTGACGGCGAGGAGGTCCATGCCGAAAACATAGGCGACAACGCCGGTGATGATCATTGCGATGGTCATCTGCTTGTAGGTGCCGGCGAAAAACGCCTGGAGCCCCTGATCGACCGCGGCGGCACTGCGGCCGATTGCGGGATTGGAAGAAAAAGGAGAGTTGCTCATTTGGGGATGTCCCTCGTTGCTGGTGGTGTTGGATCGGAAATTTCCGTCACATCCAAGATGGGGATTTTCCGTGCGAATTTCCATTCTGGCCGTGGGTGCCCTCGCGGATTTCCATTCCGGAAAATCCGCGAAGGCGCACGCCGGACATCTCCTCTGTCAGATGAGGCAGCGTGCTGGGCCACTCTGTATCTGAGGGTGCTATTTGAGGAGCGCCCTGATCAGTATTTCACCGGCCTCGCCCGGTGCGAGACGGGCTGAATCGATGGAGATCGTGCAGCTGCCGCCTGCACAATCCTGAAAGGGAGCAGGTGCGGTAAGACCAAACCCGGGTCCTGAAGCCGCAAAACCGCTCTGCTGCGCGGCCACAAATAGCAGGTTGGGATTGAGTTCATCCACGATCCGCAGATCCTCGGCCAGACTTCCGCCGGTATTCGTGGCGGTGATCCTGTATTCGATACATGCTCCCGGGATCGCATGCTGTGCTTCCGGATCAGGTTCACCGGGGATCAGATCGCAGCCAGCTGGGCCCTCCGCATGGATGATCTGCTCTTTCGTGGTGGAGATCTCCGCCAGCTTGGGCAGGCAATAGGAGAGATCGTGCAGTGCGATACCCTGGGGCGCCGGGCTGGAGCTCGGGGCGTATCCGCCGCGCGGATCATAGGTGCCGTTGGTGTAGTGGATGACAACTTTCTCGACCGGGGCGCTGAAGGCGACGAACAACGTCCCGCGGTCGTTGCCGTTCGACGCGTTCCCGGCATATCCGACGACCTGATTTTCGTCGAGCGGACTGCCCTGGTAGATGTAGCTGTTTTCCGCGATTCTCAGGTCAGGCAGGACGCTGGCGCCTTGTGCCGTGTATCCCGTGATATGGACCCCGTCCCGGAAACCACCTTCGCCATCCTGGGTTGGAAGGGAATCGATATCGAGAACCTGGAAAGCAAGGTCGGAGACCTCGTTCTGGAAGTCGAGATCGAGTGAAACGACCTGATTGTTGTTGCTATAGTCGACTGCATAGGCAAGCGAGTAGCTGCGAGAATCGTTGCTGCCCCTGAAGGTCGCGTTGACGACGGGGTAGCCTGACAAGAACCGGTTTGTATTGCCGGAAAAGGTGAAGGCGACATCATCGGCAGACCTGGTGGCCGAGACGGGTTCGGCTGCGGCCGCGAGTTGTCGGAACCCAGACCCTTTTCCGGTTACGCTGTTCCAATCGAGAAGAAAGGCGTCGCTTCCACTGCCGCAGGACGCCCAGGCAATCCCCGGCGCCATCATCAGAAGGGCTGCTGCGGCCAGGCGGAAAGGCTTGCGCGTCATGTGTGGTCCTGTCGTGTCGATATCATTCCTGCCGGAAGATGGGTTCATCGCGGACCACGGGGAAACCCAGGGTCAACTGTTGTCGAGGGCGACGCAGAAGGTAACGTCCCCCAGAAAGACGCGCTGTTCAGCCGGGGAGTGGCTGCGTTCACGTGGGGTTCCGGGCCCAGGTTCGGACCCGAGGCTCAACATGAGTTTGTGGACCGGTGCATCGAAGTGAAGGGTCAGGGGTGAGAAGTCGTTTTCCGAGTATGTCGGGGCTGGAACGGGATGGATCGGCACCGTCCCCCGACGCTGTGCGCGATAGGCCTCGCGTGCCGCGTCCTGACGAGGGAGCCGCCCCGGAGCGTCGACACGGGCGAGTGTGGCTTGCTGATCGCGGGCGACGCCGACTGCGCCGAGCCGGTCAGCATAGGTCCGAGGAAAACGGGGATCTTCGTCGAAATCATGGACATCGATCCGCAGCGCGTGAACATCGCGATCGAACCAGAGCTCAATGCGTGTGGCCTCGTGATGAGAGGCCAGGTGGTGGCGCCATTCCATCACGCCGCCATTGGTGCGGGGCTCGGGCGCAACCTTGGGACTGTCGAAAGAAAACCGTTCGGTTTCTCCGCCGTAGTGAAAGGCCACGGGCAAGTCAGGCCCCAGGGTGCTCCTGGCATATCCCAATGTCGGGACGCCGGCGACATTGGTCTCAAACGCCATGTTGGCTGTCCAGTCGAGGCGATACTCGGCGTGCAACCTGCCGCAGCTGCCGTCGGCATAGGCAGCCACAGGAGCGAACATGGCAGCCAGAAGGCCGATCAGGCCGGCACGGTTGTAGAGAGTGGTTCTGCGCATCTGGACGCTCCCTGTGGCGTTAGGTGTTTCGGTAAAAATAGGCCCCGCGCGACCTATGGGATGAACGGGGAGAGTGTTTCGCGATCGAACTTGATGCGGAACTGGAGGTAGGCTCCCTCGTCGGTGTATCCGAGAGCGCTGAAATCTTCGTCGTGAAACCCTGCGAAGTTGTAGCCCAACGAGAGCCAACCGTTCTCGAAGGGCGTGAGACCCAAGGAGAGCCCACCAGACTGCCGGGTCGTGCCTGTCGCAGCCGAATGGAGGACCGAAGCCTGAGCGCCGACATCGAACCATTCCGTCAGGTTGTGACGATACTCGGCGCCGATGAGATTGAGCAGATCATCATAGGATGTTCCGTCGAAGTTCTGTCGGGCATATTTGACGCCATGGCGCAGATTGATCTGGTGCCCGTCGTCGAGTTCGCGGGTGTAATAGGCCGAATGGGTCAGTGCAAAATTGTCGGCACCAAGCGAGGATTCGCGGCGCAGGATGATCTGGTCGAGGAGCGCGAAACGCGCATCGAGCGGCCGCCATGCGAGGCTGGCCTCGACGCGGTTTTCAACCTCGGTATCGCCGGTCTCGTGATTTTCGGCGGTCAGGAGGGAAGCCTTGGCGCCGAAATCGAGATCCTTGCGCAGCGTGCTGGTTGCAAGCGCATGGATGCGCCGCACGTCTTCGACATCGCCCAGCCGATACTCGAAGCCACTGGCGAGTTTCCAGTCTTCGCCGCTGCGATCGAGCCCCAGAGTGAAGGTCGTGAAACCCTCGCCAATCCGTTCGTGCGAGAGGCCGGCAAGTGCCACCGGACCATCACTGCCGCCATCAAGGCGCGCCTGATGCTCGATGCCGCCACTCAGGGTCCAGATATCCGACAGTGCGATGTCCTGATCGATTCCGGCATGACCGATGACCGCTCCAGCCGCGCCATCGGAGGCATAGAGCGTGCCGAAGTCGAGCAGGGCGCCAGACCACGGTGAGATTTCCGCGCCAAGGGACATGATATCGGCCTGGATCTCATCGCCCCAGGCGATCTCGTTGGTCGCCTTCAGGGTGACCCGGTCATTCACGATATAGGAGGCTTCGAGACTGCCAATATCGGGCGTGCGGCCGTGATCTGTTGTGGCGAGGGTGAGTTCCTGGCCGAAGCTCAGCGACAACCGACCATCCTGGCTGGTCCATTCAGACAGACCAATCGCCTTGAGGCCAGTCGCTGCGGCCTCGGCGCCACTGCGGTTCTCATGGGCCAGTTCGAAGCCGTAGCCGCGGGAGGTGAAGCCGGTAGAGGCAGAGCTGTCCCGGTGCAGAAGACCCCTGAAGGAAAGCGTCAGATCATCGCGGTCGATGTCATGCTCGACATTTCCGGCAACTTCGGCCCGGCGCGTCAGGATTTCGGTGTTTCCTTCTGCATCTTCGCGGCTCTGCTCTGACAGCGTGACATTGGCCGTGATCCCGGCGCTGATCACATGAGTGGCATCCTGGTCCTGGTTTTCGATGCCGAAGTTCGAGCTTTGCGACCGCAGGTAGGCCGAGGCGTCGCTGTCCTCGCGGGCCCAGTCCAGGGAGATCTCTGCGGCGTGTCCGAAGACACCCTCGGCGAGCGTGTTGGATGCCTGCTGATGGCTGAAGGCCAGCTCCGCACGACCGACGAGCGCTTCGGTGATCTGCTGCGTGAGGTCCATGCCAGCAAGCTGTCCGGCACCGTCCGAGCCAGAGATGTGATCCTGGTGAACTGCGGTGAGGCCGAGGGTCAGGGTATCGCTCGCGGCAATCTCCGTGCGTGTGCCGACAATCAACCCTTCGTCGTGGGATGTCTCGACCTCGTATTCGACGACAAGGATGTTGGGGTCCAAGGAGCTGTCGCGAGCCCGAAGGGGCTCGGCAAGAAAGATCCGGCCTGTGCGATAGTTGATATCATAATCGGTGCCGCGGCGCAGAGTATACTCATTCTTGATCCGATCGGGATCTGAACGATGCAGCGTTTCCACGCGCACGCGTTCGGAGAAGGGGAGAATATCCTTCCCTTCGAGATCGAACGGACCGGACGTGCCATTCGCCTCGAAGCTGTCGCTGAGGAAGTTTTGCGCCGTCCGGGCAACGAAGGCCCGGGCGTTCAGTCGCTCACCGCGCCATTCGACCTGCGCCCCGGTCAGGCGACGATTGTATTCGGCAAGGCCTTCATCGATTTCCGTGTCGAAATCACCGTAAAGAAAATCACTCCGCTCGGAAGAAAGGCGCAGGTAGAGTGCATGCCGGCTTTGGGCTGCGTCGCCCTCGACGCTGGCATCGCCATAGACGATGTATTGGGCCGAAGGATCAATGTCGAAGAAGTCGTGATTGTCTTCATTGATGCCGCTGTCATAGCGCAGAGTGGTCAGCCACTTTCCATCGATAACCCCCTCAGCATAGAGAGATACCCGTCCGTCGACCTGAAGTGGCCCGAGGTCGGCGATGCCGCGCTGTCCGGGTGCAACCATATGCCTGGCGATGTCGGCATGCGCCGCGGTGCCTTCGGCAAGACCGACGACGACCCAGGGGCGCTCGGCCGCGGAGACGAATACATCCGCAGTGACGCGCGCATCACCGGCGAGAGCGGTGATCTGGGCCGTGCCGGACAGGCGAGAGGCAGCGAGATGGAGGCGGATCAAACCATCGGGATCGACTGTCGCCATGGTGCGACGGGTTTCCGGGTCCTGCGGGGACTGGCCTGCAAAGGCGAAAGGTGAGCTGATGGCAAGCCCGACACGCATGCCGGGGTGAAGGGGGATTCCGTCTTCGTCGGTCGCGCGGAGCACAATGAAGGGCTGGCGGCGACCATCGGTGCTCGGCTGTGAGTCCTCTCGGATATATTCGAGGCGGCGAACCTGGTCGTTGAAGCCGATCTCGACATGCTCTTCATGAACGACTTCTCCTCGCATGTCGCGAATGACGACATGGACCTCGTTGATGCCATGTTTGAGAGGTGCGCCGTTCCAGATGTCGAGGTAGCCCGATCCGTCGCTGCGCGGCAGCGCAGGCCGACGATGGACATTGTCGAGAGTGGCGCCGTTAAGGGAGACTTGCACCGAGTGACCGGGCTTGCGCAAGACAGCGAGCTCGAGGCTTTGCGTGCGCGGCAGGTAGCCAGGCTTGGGGAAGGCAACACCGGTCCGCATGGTGGTGCGGTCAAGCCATTTCTGGTCGAGGTCATGGACGCGAGCCTGGGTAGGGACTTTTTCGTCAGACCGCGGCGAGCGCAGTGTGATGTTCTCGGCTGGTGCGATATGCAAGAAGGCCTGTTGCGCGAAGCCTCCCGAGGCGTCGACAAAGATGGACCCGGCACGCCCGGCGCGGCGCGTGGAGTTCTCACAAAGCACTGGTTCATATCCGGCCGGCAATGAGAGCGGGTCGATTGCGACGACATGGGTCCCAGGTGTGAGATTGCGGAAGCTGAACAGGCCTGCCTCGTCGGTTTCCACGTAGCGCCCATTTTCGAGCAGGAGGCGGATTCCGGAGAGATCGAGATCAGGCAGGTAGCTGGCTTCGCATCCATTGGCATAGACCTGTCCGAGCAGAATGCTGCGATCGGTATGAAAGACCGGCTCGATCTCGAGGTCATGGAAGGCGGTGTTGGCAATGAACCCGGAAGCCTCGGCGGTTGAGGAGGAGGTCAGAACATCACCTTCCCGCGCGGCAATGCCGATGCGGGCGACATAAGTGATGCGCGCTGACCCCCCGTCGGGGATGAGGACATCATCGAAGACGATGTTGCGACCGCGAGGGTCGATTTCCGTGCGATCGTCGCCTTCCATACCATTGATCACGACACTGCCCGCCACCAGGGTGAGGCCTTCCGGGAGCGTGTCGAGAATATCGGCATGAAATCCGCCCCTGAGAGGGGTGGATGCGGTTACCGTGAACTTCAGAGCATCCCCGAGGGCTGCGATGTCAGTGGAGCCAAGGCGCTGAACCTCGATGAGGGCAGAGCCGTCGAGCGGAACATCCATTTCGAGAGTGCTGCCCGGAGCGATCTCGAAGGCATCAAGACGAGAGCCTGGAACGAGGCTGAAGGGTCCGGCCGCCAATGACTGGATCTCCTCGTCGGAAACCTCGCTCGGCGCCACGTATCCGCGTGGAGGAGAGACCTCGAACCGGTAGGTCCCGGGGCCGACATAGGGAAAGCGATACTGGCCTGGATCGAGATCATACTCCACGCCGGCAGAATCGATGATGGCGCTGCCTGTGGTTAGTGTCGATGGGTATGTGCTTTGCAGATCAGCACCAAAGACCTGCGCCGGGGCGCCGGTCGAGACATCGACGATGGTTATTTCCACGCCGGAGAGGGGTGCGCCAGTCCGGCTGTCAAAAAGGGTGCCAAAGGGGTCAATAGGACCCACGAACACTGCATCACGCAGCTCGCGCTCCGGACGCCAGGGGTCTTGATAGAATGCATCGATACGTGAATGGGGTCGGGTGTAGATTTCCCCATCCCCTTGCGAAGGAGCTGCCGCGCAGGTGCAAAATGGCGCAACAAAACGACCGCTGTCTTCGGAGGTCTCGATGAGGATCAGCGTTTCGCGATCGCCGTCGAGGGCGTCGGTGAGCGTGATCTCGACCTGGTCGATCACACCGCCGTCGAAGTTCAGGCCGGCATGGTCGAGGACAGCAAAAAGCTCCGCGCCCGCAAGGATGCGATCGGTCTCGAAGAGATCGAGGGGGCTGGATTGCTGTGGGACAAAGATCGGGGTCGCGTCTTCACCGGGGGCCGCTTCGCGGAAGAGGCGCAAGGTGGCGTTGTCGTCAAAAGGAACGACGGTGAGGTCGTGACTCATCACGATCGGATCGGGAGAGATACCCGCGCCGTAGGTGAGGGTGGCGATGTTTGTGATCTCGGTCCCGGGCCGGGTCTTGGTGCCGTCGTAAGGGCCGGCGGTCACATCGACCGCGAAAAGCCCAAGGCCGAGAAGGCATCCAACTCCAAGCCGGGTGCTTTTGGCCGTGGAAGCGAGGATCTTAGAAATGTCGATCATGCCGGCGCAATGCCCCTCATGAAAATCGCGAAGAAAGATGGTGCTGTGTCAGAAGGTTGCTCCGTTCGAGGAACCTCCAAAGAAAGACTTTTCAGGGAATGGGAAAAGGCGCCCGATCGGGGACCGAGCGCCTTGTAGGGGTCGGGCATCCTTGCCCTCTCTGGCGCCAGATCAGTCGACGGTGGCCCGGATATTCATCGTGGCGCTATCGCCGGGGGCAAGCTCGAGGACATGGCCTTCGATCAGCGGTGTGGCAGATGTGTCGATGCCGGAGAAGCCCTGGCCGGTTACGCCCCGGAATGTGACACCTGCCGGCAGGTTGTCCGAGATCGTCAGATTGAGGGCGGATTTGCTGGCATCGATATGATTGGAAACGGTGATCTCGTATTCGATGCAGGCGCCGGGGATGAAGGCGCCATCGGGCGCGGCACTGCCGTCGAGGGCGCAGTCAAATCCCTGTCCGGGTGCGGATTCGACAAGACCGATGGTCTTGCTGGCGGTGAGGATGGGGGCGGAAACGAGATAGGCACCGCTGTTTTCCTCGTAGTTGTCGCGGGCAGTGTCGGCAAAGTAGGCTTCATAGCCGTTGCCGGTGTCGCCTTGGGACATGATGGCGCCATTCGCCACGGCGCGGGCGACCAGCAGGAAGTCCTCGCGCTTGCCATCTTCGGTGTCGGGAATGTTTGCGACCACGGCCACGTTGATCGTCTGATCTGGTGCCAGCGTGATAGACTGGATGCCATCGGGCGCATAGCCGGTGGCGGTGTTTTCCATGTCGCCGGGTTGCGCGGTGATCATCTGCCATGTGCCGGGCTGATCATCGGTGCCGTATTGCAGTTGGATCGAAGCGTCGCCGAGGGTCGTGATGAAGCTGTCGATATCGAACTCGGTCGAGGCGTTGCCTGTGTTGGTCAATGCAAAGATCAGGACTTCGTTGGAGTTGCCTGGCTCGACTTCAACCACGCCGCCTGAGAAGGTCGGGACGAGGGTGAATGCGACGCGCTGGTGGACCAGGACATCGGCGCTGTCGGCATCATCGATCGTGATGCGATCACCGCCGGACTCGTAGGACATGCTGAAGCTGTTCTGGAGGGTTTCTCCCGGCGCAACACCGCCGGCGACCGCGGTGCTGGCCCAAAGCCCCATGGCAGCGGCGGTGGACAATAGTTGCGATGTTCTGCGTGTCATGGCAGATGTCTCCCTCGAAAAAGTAACGGCCAGGCGCTGTGCCTGGCCGCTTGTTGATCATTCGATAGTGACGCGGATCGTGAACTGCGCCGTTTGGTTCTGCGGCAGTGAGGCGAGATCCGCGGTGACTGTCTTGGTCGCCGCGTCATAGCTGACTGCGTCGAAATCACCCGCCTGGGAGGCGACATAGACCAACCCGTCGGGAAGCAGATCGCTCACCGAGAGATTGCTGGCCGGCACCGATGCGCCGGTCGCGTTGGTCACGCTGATCTGGTATTCCAGGCAGGCGCCCGGCACAGCCGCAAGATCCGTGCCTTGCGAGTTTCCGGTGGCACAGTTGAAGGTCCCATTGAGGTTCTGACTGATCACCTCCACGGTCTTCTGACCGCTGAGCTGCGGAGCCTGGACCTGGTAGGTCGAGCTGCTCGCCTCTGCGCCTTTTCCGCCCTCGGCCGGGTCAGCCAGGATCGTGTCGACCTGATCAAGGCCCTGACCGGTTTGCTCGACGGTCACCACCGGCGCATTGGCGGGGTTGCCGGCGTTGACTGCCGTGGCTTTCAGCGCGAAGGACGCGGAGGAGCCGTCGGGTGCATTGTCCGGGATGTTGGCGCGGATCTTGATATAGCGGGAAGCATCGGCGGCGAGGTCGCCGATGTTGCCGGGATTGGCACTGTCGTAGACCACGTCGCCTGCATGTCCCTGTGCCGGGTCCGTGCCGATGATGACCTGGTATTCACCCGGTGCGAGCGCAACGGTCGGATCGGTCAGGTCCTGGCTCGGTTGCATGTTCAGCGAACCGCTGCTGGTCAGCTCGAGAAGATAGCCCGACAGATCGTTACCCTCGTTCTCGAGGTAGAAAACGAGGAACTGATCCTCGGCACCCTGTTCTACGGCCAGCGTCTCGCCGGCGGTCTGGGCCTCGAGCACGAAGTCCACCTTCCGGTCGACAACGAAGTCGACACTTGCCGCATTCGTCCGCTCGACCCGGTCGCCACCGGAGTCGTAGCTGAGGTCGATGGAGTTGGAGATGTTCACGCCCGGCGCTGTGCCGGCGGCATGTGCGACGCCACCCAGTGCCACGAGGGCGCTGGTCAATAGGGCCGCAGAAAGGAGACGCGTTGCTGTCATTGAATCTTGTCCTGTCGAGTTGATGAAGGGAAAATCCGGGGTTTTCCCCGGTTTTTTGCTGATAGGCGTGACTTAGGTCCGTCCGGTCAGCATCTGAAATTCCCCACCCCGCTCATTCTACTGACGCCGCGTATTCGACAGAAATTTCCGTGTTTGCGGGGATTTCTTCCAAGCCGATGCGCAGATGAGTGAGATCATCCGGCGTGGCTGGACGCAGGCCTGTTTCTGTTTCGACGACAAGCTCGGAGAAGACGGCGAATTGTTCACCCCCATCGACCGAGAAGAGAGCTTCAATCGGCGCATCGCCCGAAATGGAGAGCGGCTCGACGAGAATGCTGGGATCGACCGGGAGGGTCATGCCCACGGATGTCGCAGGCACGTCGTCGGTATTGGTCAGCGTGATCCGGTAGGTTACGCGATCGCCGGGGACCGCGGTTTCGATAGGTGCATAGATGATTTCGGTTTCGCCGGTATCGGCGACGACCTCCTTGCGATCGAAGACCTCCAGGCGCACGGTCGTCTCAGCCAGGGCCGGCATGGCCGCGGCGGAAGCGATGAGCGCTGCAAGGATGGTGCTTTTCATGATCGGTCTCCTGTTGATCCTGTGATTGAGTAGAAACTCGGTCTTCTTCCCGCAGGGAAAAAGAAATCGAGCGGAAATGCCTGCGCAGGAGGCATGAAAAAAGCGCCTGCCCCGGCGGGGCAGGCGCTGTGCGGTTTGCGATGACTGGTTTGGATCAGAAGCGGGTGGTCATCGAGAGATTGACGATTGCCTTGGTATCGGTATCGGGCGGCACGCTGGTGAGGCGGATCTCGGAGCCGCCGAAGCGGTAAGACGCCGTCAGGGCCACGATCGGAATGAAGCCGGCGACATTGGGGATGCCGTAGTTGGCTTCAAGAGACTCCGAGAGTTCGTCGTAATAGGCGACGCCAGCGCTGGCGCCCACACGCAGCTCGCCCGGTCCGATCTCGGCGAGGCGGGTCGAGATGCCGGCAAGTGCCAATGGCGAAACTTCCTCGTAGCTGTTGTAGAACACGCCAACCTCGGCGTGATACTCCACACCTTCGACCCAGGCATCCCACCTTCGGCCGATCGAAAGGCCGGGATTGATGTTGTTGAGGTTCTCGTTGCCGAAGTGCTGCGAGCCGATGAAGACCCCGATATAACTGACTTCTTCCGCGGCAAGCGGTGCGGCGGCAAGGGTGGCGAGTGCCGCAAGAGCACTGATCTGTCTTTTCATTGTCGTAGATGTCCTTGGTGTCGCGGGAAAGCGGGCTTTGCGATCAGAAAGCCCGCTTGGCTGCGGCCAACCTCACTTACTCAAGGGATGCGATGGTTTCGAGCAGGTGAAACGTGATGCTGTCGGGGCAGATGCGGAGCCAGGATAACGGATCACGTGATCCGTCGCTGCCCCGGTCTCTTTGCATGGCAAACGCGTAGCTCACCACCAGAAGCGGGCGACTGGGGGAAAGTCGCGCAAGTTGGGGTGGAATGGGAAATCTCCCGATCAAAGGGGTCTCCTCGTCTGGGTCGGGATCGACAGGAGGCGAAAAGAAAATCTCGGGGTCGATGTCGATTCCGTGCTGATCTCGCAATACCGAGATGAGGTCGCGGAAATCCCGGTCGCGCCGCTCCGACGGAACGGCGCCGAAGTCGAAGCAACCGGTGAGGCCTGCGCCACTCTCGCAAACGAGGTCGCGCGCAGTTTCCGCTGTCACGCGTTTCTTGCGAATGTCGCCTTCGGGAAGGCAGCTGAAGCAAATGTCTCCAAGGACGATGAACATAGGTCAATTCCATCTGAGGCTTGCTTGAAAGATGGAGCGGCTTGCTCCGGGCTCCAAACCGTCAGACGCCGGCGGAAAGAGCCACCGGGCTCTTTTGCAGCAAGGGGCTCGACTTCACGTCAATTTCGACCGCCTGGTGGGGGCCATCGATGTCGGTCTTGGGTCCTATGGCGCGAACCGTGCAGCCCATGCGCTTCATCATCGGCCACCACCCGGGCAAAATGCAGATGATCTTGTCGACTTCGGCATCGCTCGCTGCGTGAAGCATTTCGCACAGCATGATCGAGCGGACGCGGGCCCGACTGGTATTGGCGCCTGTGGGGTCATTGCGAATCAAGACGCGGCTCGCCTCCCATGTATCCTCTCGCGTCGGCGCCGGCGCGTCGAGCATGTCGGGCAATCCTTCGAGGCGACCCTCCTGTGCATCCTTGAGCATGTAGCTGTAGACCATGACCCGGGACATGGTCGGAACGAGCCGCATGCCGGCAAGCGGCACTTCGCCGCGATGCACGATGACATACCGGCTCATCGGCGTGTCATATTGATCGAACTCCATCTCCTGGTGCTGTGGGAGGTCCCACCCCAGGCCGTCGATGAAGGTTTCCTTGCGTGCGCGAAGAAAGTTCGTGAAGAGCGCGCCATGCTTGTGCATGTTGGCGAATGTCAGGGTATGTGCCTCAAGGGGCGCGGTGATAGATCCAAAGTGCTTCATGTCCGAGGCTCGCCGTTGCTACGGCGCCTTTCTTTGTGCGATGTGGGCGAGTCCGAAATTGGACTTTTAACGCACAAGAAAAAGCCAAGAAGCAATCAATATCTATTCGTAGGAACCCGTATCGGCTGCTAATCGCTGCCTGCCAGCCCCTTTATGACGCCGGTGTAGCTCGTGGCTTCGAGCAATCCGCGGTCGATCGCGACACGCAGGGCTTCATCGTTTGTCTCCACGCCCAGCGCCCGGCGGGCTCCCGCAAAGCGGTTCTTGAGTGCTGTGCGCGAAATATCGAGCTTTTCGCAGATCTCGTCGTAGGTCAAGCCGCGCTCCTTGGCCTGAAGGGCGTCGATCTGGTGTTGTTTGAGCTTGCCGCGTGTGTCGAGAAGATCGTGGAGATCCTCAACAGCTTGTCTGATCTTTTCGATTTCGCGCTTAGTGAATTCTCGATCTGCACGCGCTGCGGAGCCAAGTGTCTTTGAATCGGAATCCCCACAGCCGATTGAGACGCCGTAATTATACCCATAATTCTTTGCGTGGCCGAACACATCCAGCGGATCTGGGAGCTCGATCTCGGACCAGCGCTTCGCGCCTGTATTGGTCAATCCCCAGATGACCGAAGGATCGCTGAGAATGAAATTGTGGTTCGAGTAAAACTTGCTCCAGTCTTCCCGATACGTCAGCTTCACGACGGAAGGACGGCTATATCGTATGTGAAAACCGAAGTTGTATCCTTCCGGCGCAAGCTCGGTGAGGCGGGCGAAGAGTGCCTCGGCCGGGTCTGGTGACATGGGTAATATTTCCGACAGTTGACAGGCCTGTAGGGCTACCTTTTCACCTTGAAATTTGCAAGGTGCAAGACGGCTTTTTCCACGCTTGAGGTCAAAGTGGTCGGATGTTGTCAGGATATGTGGTTACGACGCCACCATGAAGAACGACTATCGCAGGAGGCGCAAGCAGAGGTCGGGCTGAGAACATCCACCCAACTTCACCATGACTTTAGGAAAGTTGTCCTTGACGCGTCGCGCGAAGGGGAAGGTCCGTTCCAGATCTCTTTGTGATCTCTCGAGGCCCGTCAGCGTCCGGGGATGCTGAAGCTCACGCTTTCACCGCAGCCACATGCATCGGAGACGTTGGGGTTGCGAAAGTCGAACCCGCTCTCGAGGAGCGAGGTCTTGTAGTCGATTTCCGTGCCGATCAGAAACATCTGAGCCATAGGAGCCAGAAAGACCCGTGCGCCGTCCTGGACGACGCAAATTTCGTCCGGGGCAGCGCTATCGACAACTTCCATGGTATATTCCATGCCCGCGCAGCCACCCTTTTTCAGGCCTATGCGCAAACCCGCATCTGGGCCGGACATCAGGTCGCGAATGCGCGCGGCGGCGCGTGGGGTAAGAGTGATGGCCTGTGCTGACATATCGCCTCCGGTAGGTCCTGGGTCTCCTTGAAAGATGGGTGCAGACCGGCTCGGCGCAAAGGCGCAGGTGATGTGCGCGAAGCTGCCTGAGAGTGCTGCACAGGTCGCGGCGTCAGTGTGGCTTGGCAAATCCTTGAACCTCTCCAGCGATGCCGATGCTCGGGTCGTAGTGGGTGCAGGTTTCATCTTCACTGCTTTGCTCCCTAATTCCGGCGAGAATCGACAAGCAAGGCAGGGCGGAGTCGCCTCGAGAAAGACTCCCCGAAAGGCACAGGCGATGGATCTGGAAAAACTGCAAAGCAAGGGCGCCATCCATATCGGCCGCAAGAGCGGCCGAATGGTTCTTTATGCCTACGTCATCGAAAGCAATCCTGGCCGGATTGCTCTGGGCTGGACCCGGTCGGAGGTGTCGATCATTCATGAAGCGGGCGCGGACGAGGCGCGGATCGCCGGGGCGCCGGCAATCAAGGACGTGCTCGATCGCACCCAGGGCCGGGCGCGCTTCTTGATGATCTGCCATCACTCCTCCGCCAAGGAGTTGAGAGACAAGATCCATGCGGCCCTCGCAGTCAAGGAAATGGCAAGCACCGCGCCTGAAGGGATCGAGGAGACAGATCAGGAAGTATGGCTCTCGGCCGGGTTTGAGGATGTCGTCTTCGCCTATCCGCCCTTTGCCAAGATCTTCCTGTCAGAGGTTCCGACCTTCGCCGAGGAGAGGGGTGAAGGTGCCGAGGAGGACGCACTACAGGGTAACGCGCCACCACAGAAGGTGCGTGCCGGGGCTTTCCTTTTCGGAAGGCAGCAAAGCGCAGAGGAAGACGAGGAGCGTCGCAATCGCATCCTCGACGTGCTTCTCTTTCGCTCGTCCGGAATGCGGAGCTTTGCCAGTCTTCTGATGCTTTTGGCTATCATTTTCGGATCGGCTTTCCTCGTTCTCGAGCGCCTCAAGGCCACGGAAGAGGGGCGCGCCTGGTTGATGTCGGTCGAGACCATGATTGGCTTTTCCTTCGGCGCTGACGGCGAGCGTGGATTGGGGTTCCTCACGCGCGCTGAGCTCGACCTGCGCCGGTCCCGCGATGCAGACCAAGCCCCGGGCGAGTTCGTGGATTGGTATGATCCGGCCCGCACCGATGATGCGGGATCGACCTTCGGGATGCCGAGGGAACACCAGGGGTTCTACATCAAGACCTGGGTCGACGGAAAAGAGGAAGACCGCAATCTTTATGCCGCCTACCGCTTCAATCCCGAGACGGCCTGGCAGGGTGAAACCGAAGAGCAGCAGGACGTGTCACGCGAGATTATGCATGACCTCCTGAGGGTTCCGACCATGGTGGAGGACCTGCATCTCGATGCCTGTCGCACACTGAGCGGAGAGGCATCCGGGCTGGCGGCCGAGGGGTTCCAAAAGGTCGAGGTGGTTGTGGTGCATGACCAGGATATCATCGCGGCATTTGCGGCAAATGAAAGCAGCTGCGCGCGGGGCGTGGCCAAGATGCGCAAGATCGGGGAAAACTGATGCGAGGATATGATACTTCAGACGCGCCGCGACGGGGGCTCTCCCCGATAAGGGTCATGATCGGCATTGCGGCGATCGGAGCATGTCTCTCGGTGGGTGCGTTCCTCTTGATGCCAAAGGCACAAGCGGACAGGGTCCCGGAAGCGGTGCCGCAAGCCCTGCCGCAGGCAATTCCTGCGCTGGGTGAGGACGAGATTGCCGTGATCAATGCCCGCCTGCCGGCGCAGCTGGCCGAAGGGATTGTCCTGATGTCGCTGGAGCAGGGGGCGCCGGAGAAGGGAGCCTCCTATGTGGCGCGCGTCCAGGTTCCCGAGCCCTCCTTTGACCGGGCGCGGGAACTTCTACGGTCCGGTCTTTCCGAACGAGACCTTGGGGCTTGCAGGACGGGGGCGGAGATCATCGGAATCACGGGTAATCAGGGTGGCGATGCGACCCGGGTTGAGGTCTTCAATGAAGAAGGCAAGGTCTATGCAAACATGACCTGGCGCAACTTCATCTGCGAGATCTGAAAACTCACCAAGGCAGGGAGATGGGTTGCGGCCCCTGGTCTTGGATCTCGGTCGCAGGCTCGCTTGCCTCGGGGTCAATGGCATCACTCTTCGGCGCGGCACTTTCCTTGTCTGGAATACCTGCTTCGATTGCGGCGGCGCCCGGCTCCGTCTGGGGCTCCTGCTGAACTGTTGCCGCAACCTCGGGTGAGGGTAGGGACTCCTCGACCGGGTCTGTGTCGCGCGGTGCGGGCGTATCGGACCGGGCCTGAGGTCGCGTTGGGGCCACCAGCGGACCGGTAGGAAGACTTTGAGCCTCGGTGCGGGTGAAGATGCTGTTCTCCGGCAGGTCCGGAGCCTGGTATAGGTCATCGATATTGAAAAGATCGGTCATGGCAGGCGACTGAGGTGCCACTGGTCCCGCAGCCCGGGTCTGGGGCTGGGTCTGGGCGATCGGGTGGGGCAGGGCAACCGGCGCGAATTCACCCCGACGTGGTGTGTTCTGGCGCACCGCGGCTGGCCCCATGGGAATTTCGGCACCCCGCGCGAGCGCGCGTTCGAGGTCGGTCATGCCGGCGCGCGTGATGGGCGCGGGCGCCAGGGGCGGTGTTCTTCCCGATGTAGCATCCTGTCCGCCATTTTTGAGGTCGGCAATGACGGCCGTGGCTCCGGCCAGGATTTCGTCCTGCGGATGAGGCTTGGCATTCTGAAACTGACGGCGCCCTTGCGGGATGGCGACTGGCTTGAACTCGCCGCGGCGCACAACGGGATTGGCGGCAGCGATGACTTCGCCACCCAGGGTGCGCCTGCCTGCGATGAGGGCCTCATAAGAGAAGCTCCCATGCAGGGGGTGATCCTTGGCCGAGTTGGCCGGGGAAGATATGGAGGCGAGAACGGGACCGGCACTCATGGGTCGCTGCGGAGGAACCTCGACCACGCGCGTGGGCGCCGCTGCAAAACCGCGATCGATGAGTTCCGCTGCCAGATGGGTGCGCTCGGAGACGCTTTGAGCGCCGAAGATGGTTGCGATGATCCGTTCGCTGCCGCGTGCCGCCGAGGCCACCAGGTTGTAGCCCGCAGCACGGGTGTAGCCTGTCTTGATGCCATCGGCACCATCGTATCCGGTTAGAAATGACCGGTTGGTATGCGAGACATGAGCGATACCTGCGTCGGCGCTCAGGCGCGAGAAGAGGTTGTAGTATTCTGGGTAGTCGAAGAGGAGGTGCCGGGCGAGAATGGACATGTCGCGTGCCGTCGACAGATGCGTCGGCTCGGTCAGCCCATGGGCGTTCTCGAAATGGGTGGATGTCATCCCCATGGAGCGCGCGGTGCGGTTCATCCTGTCGATGAAGGCCTCTTCGCTGCCGGAGATGCCTTCGGCGATGGCAGTTGCTGCATCATTGGCAGACTTCACGGCAGCGGCACGCACAAGGTAGCGCAGCTGGATGTCTTGCCCTGCCTTCAATCCGAGTTTTGAGGGAATCTCGTCGGCGGCATTGGCGCTGATGCGGATTGGACTATCCATGCTCAGCTCGCCGCGCTCAACAGCCTCGAAGGCGAGGTAGAGCGTCATCATCTTGGTAAGCGAAGCGGGATGGAGCCGAAGGTCGGCGTTCTCTTCAGCGAAGACCTGACCCGTGCGGGCATCCATGATGAGCGTGGCTTTTGGCGACGACCAGGCCGGCCCGGCGAGGATCAGCGCGGAAAGACAGACAGAAAGACAGGCTCCGGGAAGCAGCCGCACTTTGCGGCTGGCTGCTTGCCAGGTTTTTGCCTGTTTGATCAGACCTTGAAATCTGCTTTGTCCGTCTTGGGTCATTCGAGGGTGTTCCAGCTGGTCGCTCTGAACAGGATTTCGGTCCGAACGAGAGACAAACCAAGAAACCCGCAGATCTCAGGCGTGCAGCTTCTCGGCAAGATCGAGATAGCGGCGAAAGAAGTTCAGCTCGAAGAAGCTGGAGACGCCTTCGGGGTGCTCGCAGTCATAGTGGCGACCCTCATGGAAGATCCAGACATGGTTGGCACCCATGGTGGCAATGGCGTCATAGCGGGCGTGCGCACATTCCGGGATATTGATCCCGTAGATGCGCGCAAGCAGCCCCCAATCCCATCTGCCGTCTGTGCCCACTTCATAGAGACCATCGGTATAGACCTGCCACCAGGTAGAGCCTTCGCTCCCTTCCTGCATCTGCCAACCTTCACCGACAACTTCGACAAGCACGTCATCTGCGAAGTCCTCGCACAGGCCGTTGCCGATATCCCATAAGGTATGACCCTCCTGCGCGTATCGGTTCCGGACGGTCTCGATGGCGCGTTGGAAGTCGATTTGCGTAGGAGTGATCGATGTGGGTGATTGCTGCATGGCTGTCTGTCTTTCCTGGTCGATGATGTTCAGGCGGCGAGGGCCTTCTCGATGTTCGTTTCCAGCCGCTTGCCGGCAGGACGCAGCAGGGCGCGTGAGTCCGGGAGGCGTTCCATCATGCGCATCCGTCCGTGGTTCGAGGCGAGCTCGGCGTTCATCTGCTTGATCAGCGGACTCGCGCAGGAGCGAATGAGGGTGTCGGGCACTTCGACGGCGAGGCCTTCTTTTGCCAGTAGTGCGAAGCTGCGCGGCAGCGCACGGGCCGCAAGTGTGATCGAGAGCGACATTGCCTCGGTCTTGTCGATGCCGACATCGGAAAGACGGGCGAGATGCCCGACAGCTTCCTTGCGCAGGGCGGAGCTTTCGATGAGGCGTCCCTCGCTCAGGATATTGATGAATTGCGCCTTCGATGGCGCCCGGGAGTCGAGCAGGGCGCTGATATAGGGGCGAGACTCGATCGTGGTGCCGAGCAGAAGAAGCTGGTTGTAGCAAGCCTCCAGTGCTTCGGGGCGTGCGGCCATTGCGCGGGCATAGACATGGGTCCTCACCTCGACGGAGAGATCCATCGCCTCGAGCGCGGCCGGAACAGATTTTTCGAAGAAGGCAAAGTCCTTCCAGGCCTCCGCGCCGTGGCGCGCCTCGAAGGCTTCGAGAAGCGCGAGGTCATCGGCGCCGGCCAGCGCCATGGTGATACCTGGAAAGCTTGGAAGGTCTGCGAGAAGATCGTAGACTTCCGCGCGCACGGCGTCGCGTGCCGTCATGGCTGTCCCGGATAGGTAGCGGCAGGCGAGCGCGAGCTGCTGGTGGCGTGGGTCTTTGGGCATGATGATCTCCGGGTCAGGCCGCGAGGGCGTCGGCGTTCTTGAGCAGGCGTTTGAGCTCGGGCGACTGCATTGTGATGATCTCCTCGGGTGAAGGCAGGGTCTTCATCATTTCGATCCGACCGTGCTGCGAGGAAACCGAGATCAGGAAATCTCTGTAGGATGGATGGGCGCGCAGCAGGTCCTGCGCAATACTGGTAAGATCGACACCGAGGCGGGCTGCAAGAAGAACGGCGCGCAGATGGAACTGCTCTGCCGTGAAGGCATAGTTCAGCACGGTCTGCCAGCCTTGAGCTTCATCGCGGATCTCGAGAATGAGGGGCAGGAGGGCTTCAGCGTTCCGAGGGGTGATCCGACTAATGGAGAAGCGTGTCAGCAAAATCCTGGAAAGGGTCTCCCGGTCAGGGGAGACAAGGGCGAGGATCTGTTTGACGGGCGCGCAGCGATTGGTCTCGATCGCATATTGCAGGGCCTCGGCCGGATCGGCGGCAAACTCTTCCTTCCATGCCTCCAGCACCCAGGCGAATACCTGGGAAAGCTCGTCTTCCTCCATGGTGCTTGTGCGCCAGAGGGAGCGAGTGTTCATGGAGAAAGCGTCGAGCTGGCTGAAGGCACCGACACCATGGGTGTAATGGATAAGCTTCAGAAGGTCGAAGTCTTCGGCGCCGAAGAGGGCTGAAAAGATCATCTCACCCGTAGGGAGACCCTCGCACAGCATGGCGAGAGCCTCTTCGCGGAGCGCCGCTTTGTTTGCGGGGCGTGCATGGTCCGACCCAAGGTAGGTGCAGATCACTTCGAAATGCTCGTTTCGGTCCATGGACATATCATATCTCCCTGTCTGTCTTTCTCAGACACTCAGCTCCTGGTGCGCGACATGGGACGCGCGCGCCAGGGATGAGGGGCACTGGGGGTCCAGCTTGCACTCCGAAGCGCGAGATGACGCGGAGCCCGGGCGGGGCTTGCGATATGCGCAGTGGAAAAGAG
>Ga0066839_10000227_pt1 | contig 26498 bp, 24 predicted proteins | sample ETNtaG_10_FD_66733 | JGI IMG/M metagenome (GOLD analysis project Ga0066839, IMG submission 66733) | Marine microbial and viral communities from oxygen minimum zone, Eastern Pacific Ocean - ETNP201302SV82 | ecosystem: Environmental > Aquatic > Marine > Oceanic | place: Pacific Ocean: Eastern...
GTTAGGGATGAAGGCGCGGACAGTCCTGAGGTGATTGAAGACTGAGCTTTCCTGGCAATTATATTGGGGGAATTAACCCACTTGCCCATCGGGATACTTTGTCTCGCACGACATCAGGCTTGACCGCTGTCTCTTCAGATGATGTTGAGCACATTCTTGAAACCCGGCTCACTAGTGGCATACATGTTCTCAGTGAGTATATACCCTCAGTACGTTCAGCTGCCGTCGGAGTATGGGTACGCCAGGGATCAGCTCACGAAACCGATTTTGATTCAGGTGTGAGCCATTTACTTGAGCACATGGTGTTCAAGGGTACGGAAAGACGCTCAGCCTCAGAGATTGCACTCTCCTTAGAGAGTTTGGGAGGGTTCCTGGACGCATATACGACTCGTGAACACACCTCTTATCAGGCGAGGGTCCTCGACGAACATCTTGGGAAAGCTCTAGATGTACTAGCAGACCTAACTCTCGCCCCATTATTGAGTGATAACGACCTAGAGTTGGAGCGAGAGGTAATTCTGGAAGAGATAGCCCAAGTCCAGGATACTCCGGATGACTTGGTTTTTGAGATGCACTCTGATCAACTTTGGCAGGGACATCCATACGGTCGATCAATACTTGGCACGAAGACATCAGTCTCACAGCTTTCAAGCGACAAGCTCCGGCAGCTACACCAAAGAACTTATCGAGGGAATAATCTTATTGTGGCTGCAGCTGGCAATCTCTGCCACGAAGAGCTTGTTGAGGCGGTAAGCAAGTTGTTCCCCACCCACTCTTCAGATGTAGATGACGTATCTTTGGTTGTGGAACCAGAGGGGATAAAGCACGGGGATGCGTTCGTTGCACGTACTTCTGCTCAGACGCACATCGTATTTGGGACAAATGTGCCCGGACATTGTCATCCGGATCGATATCCACTTGCACTCTTGTCTTCGGCCCTAGGTGGTGGAATGAGTTCCAGACTTTTCCAGAAAATTAGAGAGGAGATGGGACTCTGTTATTCGATCTATACTTATCAGTCTTTCTACAGTGCTGCCGGTATTTCTGGTGTGTACGTTGCGACACGACCTACTACAGCTCAAGCTGCAGTTGAAGCTATATCAACCGAGTTATCGACACTTGCAGCAAGTGGCTTAACGGCGGAGGAATTGGATAAGACTAAGAGACAGGTTAAGGGACAGGTCATGCTTTCTCTGGAATCTCCGGGCTCTCGGCTTCACCGACTTGCTTCGTTTGCGTTGCACAAAGAACCATTTGTGGGCTTAGATGGAGTCTTAGAGAAGATCGACGCCGTATCTTTTGAAGAAATTCAGCGAGTGGCTGAAATGTACTACTCTCCTGACCATCATTTCGTGCTACGTCTGGGGCCAGAGGCAATCTAGAGGTAGCATTTTTCAAAGAACTGAGAACCGTGAGAATCGAATGCTGATTGGCGTACCCAAGGAAATCAAACCTGATGAATATCGTGTTGCCCTCACTCCAGCGGGGGCAGAGATGCTTTCTCAAGATGGACATAACGTCGTCATGGAGCGTGGTGCCGGGTTAGGAAGCGGCTTCACTGACGATTTCTATGCAGAAGCAGGAGTGGGACTGCTCGATACAGCGGAAGAGGTTTGGGCTCAGGCTGACATGATTATGAAAGTCAAGGAGCCTATACACCAAGAGTTACCGCACATGAGAGATGGTCAGGTGATTTTTACCTACTTTCATTTTGCAGCTGATGAAAGTCTAACCAGAGCATGTTTAGAAGCAGGTGTGGTGGCGATTGCCTATGAAACTGTCAAACTATCCAGTGGAGAATTGCCCCTACTAACCCCAATGAGTGAAGTGGCAGGGCGCATGGCGGTCCAGGAGGGAGCAAGATATCTGGAGAAGCCGCAAGGTGGGTTGGGGATCTTACTGGGTGGAGTACCCGGGGTACTACCGGGCAAAGTTCTGATTTTGGGTGGTGGAGTTGTCGGCACTAACGCGGCAAAGATGGCCGCAGGCTTAGGTTCGAGAGTCCATATAATGGACATCGATCTCGAGCGGCTGCGTTACCTGGATGATGTCATGCCTGCGAATGTCCAAGTGCTCTTCAGTACGCGATATGCGATTCGCAAACAAGTCCAAGACGCTGACCTAATTATCGGTGCCGTGCTGATTCCAGGAGCGAAGGCCCCGAGATTGATCAATCGTGAAGATTTGGCTTTGATGCGTCCTGGGACGGTGATCGTGGATGTTGCTGTGGATCAGGGTGGGTGTGTAGAGACGATCAGGCCAACTACCCATCAGGACCCGGTTTATCTGGTTGATGAGGTTATGCATTATGGGGTGGCGAATATGCCCGGAGGAGTCCCGCGAACAAGCACTCTTGCTCTGACCAATTCAACTCTCCCGTATGCACTCGCGCTTGCTGAGAAGGGATGGGAGCAAGCTTGTTTGCTGGATTCAGCCTTGAAGGCAGGAGTGAACATCGTCCATGGTCAGGTTACTTGTCAGGGTGTTGCAGATGCTTTCGGGATGGAATGCCATGATGTCAATGACTTATTGATGGGTTCGGCTCAGGTGTGACTCAAGAATTAAGGGTCCAATTTCAAAGGCTTCCGTCTAATCCGGATCTCCCATTACCCGCACGAGCGACACCGCAGGCCGCCGGTTATGACATACGATCCGCTGAAACTAAGGTAGTGCTAGACCCCGGGGAGATTCGTTTAATAAGTACCGGGTTGATTATGGAGCTACCCGAAGGAATGGAATGCCAGGTACGTCCGCGTTCGGGCTTGGCGCTGAACTATGGGATCACTCTGCCAAATAGTCCGGGTACTATCGATCCAGATTACAGAGGTGAAGTCAAAATTATTATCCAAAATCTCGGATCGGAGCAGGTTACGCTAATCAGGGGTGAGCGTGTGGCTCAGTTGGTCTTCTCGCTATTTCAAAGCCCGGAAGTGGCAGAGGTGGAAGAACTTAGCAATACGGACCGGGGAGAAAGTGGCTTCGGAAGTACTGGAATTGGTTAGGTACCATAGGATATCACCCCAATACGTCTTGGATACTGGCTTCTGATAGTCAGTAAACGTATGTTCTCGGGCCCTTTGAGCAGTGTAAGACGCCCAAAAATCCCGAAGATTGCCCCATGACCTTGGAATGTCGACTGAACTGTTGTCTGGACTAGGTAGTTGGTTTAGCTCGGGACGTCTAGTCCCGGTGAATGACATCGCTGTCGACCTCGGCACTGCAAATACGTTGGTCTACGTGAAGGGCGAGGGCATTGTACTCAACGAACCATCTGTGGTGGCAGTTGAAAAGGGAAGTAGCAGAATCATGGGCATAGGGCTCGAGGCCAAGCGCATGCTCGGGCGTACACCGGAAGGGATCGAGGCGATTCGTCCTTTAAAGGACGGGGTAATCGCTGATGTAGATGTAACAGAGATGATGCTTCGGCACTTCCTAGTTCAGGTTACACATAAACGAATCTTTCGGATCAAGCCTCGCGTAGTCATAGGTGTTCCGTCTGGGATTACTGAGCTTGAGCGTAGGGCAGTCCGGTCATCGGCTATGTCAGCTGGAGCGAAGATTGTATACATGGTGGATGAGCCAATGGGGGCGGCCATAGGGGTGGGTCTTCCGGTGGAAACACCAACTGGGAATATGGTTATCGATATTGGTGGAGGTACTACTGAGATTGCGGTCATCGCGCTGTCAGGAATTGTCTCTAACACATCAATCCGGGTCGGAGGAGACGAACTTGACGCGGCAATCGTCACATTTCTTCGGAAGAACTACAATCTGCTTATCGGTGAGCCGACAGCGGAGGCCATCAAGATCCAGATTGGGTCAGCGTTTGATGTTGGTGAAGAGCGAGAGATGGAGGTAAAGGGCAGGGACCTGGTATCTGGTATCCCAAAGACTGTGACCGTCCACTCGCAGGAAGTTCGAGAGTGCATACAAGAGCCAATTCAGGCGATTGTCGAGGCCGTGCGTCGAGCGCTTGAAATTACTCCACCTGAACTCTCTTCAGACATTGTGGACCGCGGGATCGTGATGACCGGTGGTGGCGCACTGATCCGAGGACTGGATCGGTTATTGCAGCACGAGACTAACCTCCCAATCCATGTGGATGAAGAACCGCTAACGTGTGTGGTGCGAGGTGCAGGCCGGATCCTCGATGATCTCCACCACTATCGTACTGTTCTAGTCCAATAGGAGGTAGGAGTCTTGGTGGCGTTCAGGCCCGAGCCGGAGCACGCTGAGGGTCAACGACGTCAGAATCTACTCGCAATCTCATTCTTTATCCTGGCATTAGTCACCGCATATATCCCAGCCGATATGCAACAAAGCATCGCCTGGTCGATGCGAGTCACAACTCTGCGGCCCTTCATCCTGACTCAGCAATGGGTAGTTGCCGCTAAGGAAAATGCTACAGAGGCAGGGATCCTAAGGGGTCAACTAGACTCTCTTACCGCTACGGTATCCTCCCAGGCTGGTCTTTTGGATGAGAACCGAGTCCTTAGGGATTTGCTTGATTTAGCTGAGCGAGGTGAGGGTTTTTTCCGTCCTGCGACAGTATTGCGTTCAGGAATTCCTGGATCGGAGAGCCTGTTTTTTTTGGAGCTCGGGTCAGGGGATGGGATTGAAAATGGGGCCCCGGTGGTGAACAGACATGGATTGGTGGGTAGAATCCTGGAGGTACGACAAGAAATGTCAGTAGGTATGGACTGGACCCATCCCGATTTCCGTGTAAGTGCGATGCTTCAGGACGGCCGCACATATGGTATAGTAGAGAATCGGCGAGGAGCCTTCCGGGAAGAGGACCGATTAGTGCTCAACGGGACTGCGTACTACGAAACCGCGTCCGACGATACACCGGTGGTGACTAGTGGGCTCGGTGGCGTGTTTCCGAGAGGGATTCCTATAGGCCGTATAGCTGGTATTGAGGAAGTTCAAGGACAGTGGAGGAAGGCCTATCGACTTTGGCCGATGGTAGAGCCGGGTTCTGTCACACACGTCATTGTCTTCACTAATCGCGTGCCCGATAACCTGGATCAACTCTGGTCAGACGATTCTTTAGGTACCGTAGAAAAGGAGATTGTGGAGCGCAGGGAGCCATGAGTCACAGCATCAGATTATGGCTCGTTGTACTATGCCTTTTCTTGGCTCACTTCATAATGCATGTGGGGTTTGGGCTGGGGCCTGTGGTACCGGATATGCTCACCATTGCGCTACTTCTGGCTGCACGAGAAATAGGCATAGGATGGGCCTCTGGACTCGGGCTTGCGTTTGGGCTCTTAGAAGACTCACTAAGTGTCCTGGCATTTGGGGCTAGCAGCGTGGCCATGACGATGACTGGAGCTCTGGGGGCGACTACACGGAACCTGTTCGTGGGTGATTCACTAAGTTTTCAGCTTTCGTACTTCATTCTCGGAAAATGGGCTCGTGAGTTACTTCATTGGGTAATGGTGGGTGAGGCTGTCCGTCTCCCATTTCTTGAACAAGTGATGCTGAATGGTCTCTTAGGGGGTGTATACGCTGCAGCTATAGCGATACCACTCATGGTATTGATGGGATGGCGTAGGAGAGAAGCGAGATGAACCTGTATCACCCGCACTCTCGGAGGCAGCGAGCGCGAGGTTTATATCTGACCATGGGGATCTTGATGGGTATCCTCACTGTTGCATTCTTCAGACTTCAAGTGTTGCGTTCAGATACTTGGGAACTGAGAGCGGAGTCAAACCGTATTCGCCAGCTCCCAATTCCTGCTCCACGAGGCACTATACACGATCGAAATGGCCGTGTCATTGCCGATAATGTTCCGGGCTATGCGATAACACTTCTACCTGGGCCACCAGACTCTATCCGAGCGACGCTCAATAAGATGAGCCAGTATATGGAGATCTCGGATGAGCGTATTGAGTCTCTGCTAGCGTTCCTTACGCGTTATGGTCGACAGCCTCTGGTGGTGGACTCTGATGCTGACTTCCCAGTGGCGAGTGCTCTTCAAGAACGCCGAACAGAGTTCCCGACAGTCTACATCGAAATGAGACCGCGGCGCAGGTATTTTGGAGGTGAAGCAGCAGCTCATGTACTCGGCTACGTCGGAGAAATCACTGCTGATGAACTAGCATCCGCTGATTTTTCCCAGGACCTTTATGAACAGGGTATGGTCGTGGGAAAAGCGGGCGTGGAGAAGCAATACGAATCGATCCTACAGGGCAGAAGAGGTCTCAAGTACGTTGAAGTCGACGCTCGTGGGCGTATCGTAGGTGACTTCGGTGCCTTCAGAGTGGACCCCGGTGAGGGAGGAGAGAGCCTCCACCTCAATATTGACATCGAGTTGCAGGAGTGGATCCACCATATCTTTCCCAAATCATTATCCGGGGCTGTGATAGCGTTGGACCCGGAAGACGGGGGTATTCTCGCCCTCTATTCTAACCCAGGATATGACCCCAATGACTTTGTAAGTGGGATATCGACCGAACTTTGGCAGGACCTCAACGCTGATAATCGCAACCCCCTGTTCAATCGTGTTGTACTGGGTCTCTACCCCCCTGCGTCGACCTGGAAATTGGCTGTGGCCGGAATTGGCCTAGATCTTGGAGTGATCACACCGGACGACAAGATGCCTGTCCCGTGCACTGGGTCCTATGTTTTCGGTGACCGATCCTACAGGTGCTGGGACCCTGATGGTCATGGGTTCAACAACTTAGCTGAGGCAATTGGTAATTCTTGCGATGTCTATTTTTACCAACTTGGACTTAGAATTGGGCTTGATCCGCTTCTGCGGCGCTCCACAGAAATTGGCTTCAGCCGAAAGTGTGGTATTGATCTTCCCCAAGAGAGTCAGGGAATTTTTCCATCTGAGAGAGAGTTTTGGGAGCGGCGGTTCGGGTACGCTCCTCGGGAAGGGGAGGTCCTCCCGCTTTCAATTGGTCAGGGCCCGAATTCCCAAACACCTCTTAAGATAGCTCAGTTCTATCTTGCACTTGCTAGAGATGGATCCGCCCCGACCCCCGTCCTGGCTCGTGGTCTGGAAATTGGGGACACATGGGCCCTTGATCTAGATCCTGACCATATGCAGGCTCTCCGTGAGGGGTTGAGGAAGGTCACAGCCCCAGGTGGTACCGCCCACTTCGGTACAGCGCTCGAACATTGGGAAGTCCTAGGCAAGACGGGTACCGCTGAGCACGGACTGAGTCAGGCCGGCCTCGCTGAGCCACATGCTTGGTTCGCTGGGATGGCCGGACCTTTCGGTGGACCTCCGGGCATTGTGGTGGTAGTGATTGTGGAATATGGGGAGAGTGGCTCCGCGATAGCTGCTCCCATCATGGCAAAAACAGCTGACTACTACCTCCGAAAGAAGTACAGTATCCCAACGGACAGTGTGCAAACGTACTTGGATCATGTGCAGATTGGGCCTGTGCCAACCTGGTATCAAGAGCGCTATCCTGCCGTAATTGGTGCTATCCGATGATGCGTCAATTGACGAAATGGCTCTTGGAACCTTCCCTCGTGCTAGCCGTTCTCGCGCTCACATGTTTTGGGGTGGCAATGATCTATTCCGCAGGAGTTGTCCATATCCCAAACGATGTAACTCAGAATGCATGGATCCGCCAAGGGACATGGTTCGTACTTGCAGTGACAGCGTTCATTGTTGTGACTCGGGTCCCGGTGCGCTGGATCGAATGGGTCGCCCTGCCCTCATATACGCTTAGTATTCTACTTTTGGTATCTACTCTTGTAGTTGGGACAGGCGTGGGGACAGCTGCAGGTGTGAAAAGTTGGATTCAGATTGGATCATTCAGTTTCCAGCCATCCGAGATCGCGAAGATTGCGACTATCCTGTTTCTAGCAAGATTCTTATCACAGAGGAAGGACCCACTCAATTCAGTTCAGGATCTTCTGCTTCCTGCACTCTTGGTTGGGCTTCCACTGGCACTCGTCATGCTCCAACCCGACTTGGGTACCGCGATGGCGTTTGGGGGGATCCTTTTCGCGATGTTCTTCTGGGCGGGTACCCCAGTGATCCTACTTCTCCTTATAGCCAGTCCTGTCCTTGGCCTAATCCTTTCCTATGACACGATTATATGGTCCGGCTACATGGTTGCATTAGTTGGCTTCCTGTATCTCTTCCGCTATCGACTTCTTCTATTTGAGTCTGTTGGAGTAGTTCTTGCTAATCTAGCAGCTGGCACGGTAGCTCAACCCCTCTGGAATCGACTTGCCATCTATCAACAAAATCGCATCCTTGTTTTTCTTGATCCGGAAGTAGACCCCCGTGGAGCTGGATACCAGCTCATCCAATCGAAAGTCGCAGTTGGAAGCGGCGGGGTCATGGGTCAAGGGTTCACTTTAGGTTCTCAAAAACGGTATGACTTTCTTCCCGAGCAGCATACTGACTTTATCTTCAGTGTTGTGGGGGAAGAGCTTGGGTTCATCGGCACTGCGCTCGGGATCCTCGCTTTTTCCTTCATCCTGGGACGTTTGGTGCACATGGCGACACGGACGCCAGATCCCTTTGCCGGCTTGGTAGTGCTTGGTATCTTCGGTGCCTGGCTTGCCCATATCTTCGTAAATATCGGCATGACCGTCGGTGTAGTACCGATCACCGGTATACCACTCCCATTTGTGAGTTACGGAGGCACATTCCTTTTAATGTGTTGGATCTCCTTGGCTATTGCTGTTCGTGTAGCCCACGAAGGGTAGGCAAGCTGCTTGGATAAACATGGACCGCATCGACAAAAGGAATCGGCAACTGAGGGTTAGGCGGACAGATTATCCCTGGCATTCACCTATTCATTCTCAATGACTCGAATGATGTATGACTTGCCCAGCCCACTCACATACACCCAAAGACAGTTTTGATGGCTTGGTTCAGGAAGGACAAAAAGCCTCTTAAGGCTCAAAAGAAGAGAGATGTGCCTGCGGACATTTTTGAGCAATGTCCGGGCTGTGGAGAGGTACTCTATCGAGAGCGACTCGCAAGGAGTTTCAGCGTTTGTGAGTCGTGTGGTTACCACCTCAGGATCTCGGCTGAGGGCTACTTAAGTATTCTTTTGGATCCAGGGAGCTTTGAAGAACTCGATGGGGACCTTAGAGCTAATGATCCCTTGGCATTCGTGGACGTTAAACCCTATGTGAACCGAATTGCGACAGCAGAGTCAGCTGGAAAGAGTGAGGCTGTGGTGACTGCATCCGGACGACTTGATGGAATTGAAATCGCAATTGCAGCAATGGATTTTTCCTTCATCGGAGGTTCGATGGGATCAGTCGTCGGAGAAAAAATTGCGAGAGCATGTCGGTCAGCTCTTCAGCGAAGTGTACCCTTTATCATCGTAAGCCAATCAGGTGGCGCCCGCATGCAGGAAGGCATCTACTCGTTGATGCAAATGGCTAAGACTTCCACAGTACTAGCGAGGCTGCATGAGGCATCCCTTCCGTTTATCTCAGTCTTAACAAACCCCACAACTGGGGGAGCCACTGCATCCCATTCAATGCTTGGGGATGTGAACCTGGCCGAGCCAAATGCCCTCATTGGCTTCACTGGGCCGAGGGTGATCGAGGAGACAATCAAGCAGGAACTCCCTAAGGGATTTCAACGCTCAGAGTTTCAATTGGAACACGGGATGATAGACCTGGTGGTAGACCGACGTGACCTTAAGGAAACCATCGCCCTGATCCTCAGACATCAACGAGCTGGGTGGACGGAATAGCGAGCGCCCAAGAACTTCAGGCTGGGCTAGACGGCGGCTTTTTTCTTGACGATCTAACTGATCGCCTGTTCCCGTCGCTTGCCTCTGGTGTTCGTTGGGGGCTTGAGAGAACTGAAAAGGCCCTGAAGAGTTTGGGTGACCCCCATCGAAGTTACCGCACCATCCATGTAGGCGGCACTAATGGAAAAGGTTCCGTCACATCCACTTTAGCAGCAGTCCTTGAGACGGCTGGCTTTCGCACTGGCTGCTACACCTCACCTCACCTGTGTTCATTCAGAGAACGGATTCGTGTCGCTGGTAATCCCTTGACTCAAGATCGAATGTTGGGTCTTGCCGAAGAGCTAATGAATGTTCCCGAAATCTGTGGACTCACCTTCTTTGAGGCAGCCACAGTACTTGGGTTGTATGCTTTTGAACGTGAGGATGTCGAGGTTGCAGTGATCGAGGTTGGGTTGGGAGGGCGCCTTGACGCTACCAACGTCATTTCCCCTGAGATTACCGCGATCACCAATGTAGCACTCGATCATTCAGACTACCTAGGTAACTCATTAATAGGGATAGCGCGGGAAAAACTGGGTATTGTGAAGCCAGGTATCCCGCTCGTAACAACAGAATCTGACAAAGGCTTACTAGAAATATTCCGTGAGGTGACAAGGGATATAGGATCTCCCTGTCTGAAGGCAACTGAACCTACACCCGATAGGATTGGAGTTAGTCCTGATCGAACTTGTTTCACTCTGGAGACGAATGCTTGGGGACAGATCGAGATTGAGACACCCCTTGTCGGACGCCACCAGGCGACCAACGCTGCCCTGGCGGTCGAAATGCTTCAGCATATGCCTGAGGATCTACGGCCTGAGTTAGAGATATTGAGAGCAGGGATTGCTACTGTTGAGCATCACGGGCGGAATCAGATTGAAGTCATTGACGGACGAGTGTGGTTCTTTGACGTGGCGCATAATGTGGCGGGGATGGATTCCCTTATTGATACCATCGACAGTCTTGATCTTCCGCGTCCGCTTGTCGCTTTGGTTGGGGTCTTGGGCGACAAAGATTGGAGAAGCATGCTTTCCCCCCTCCTCTCTCGAATGGATTCGGCACTCTTGACCCAACCTCCCTCTGCGCCTTTGGACCGTTGTTGGAAAACAGAGGATGCGTTCCAGACCCTGGAGAAGATCGCACAACTTCGAATTGAGGAAGATTTCGAACAAGCGCTGATACAAGCCCGGAGTGACGCAGGGCAGGGCACTGTGCTTGTTACGGGGTCGGTACACACCGTAGGAAGTGCCCTTAAGATTCTCAAAAGAGAACCACTGAGAGGTGAGTCATGTTGAACTGGACTCCCCAATTCACTGGTGCGACCCCATTGTAGATCTGGACTGGCCTCCTAGATTGCGCGCCACCATGGCTAATTCAGTGTTTCCGAAACTTCCGGGGTTCCGAGACTTCCCACCGGAAGAATTTGCGCTCCGGACTCATATTTGTGAGGCCTGGCGCCGGGTAGCTCATCGCTATGGTTTCCTAGAGTATGATGGCCCCCCCCTCGAACCGATTGAGTTATACGTTCAGAAGAGCGGTGATGAAATTGTTAACCAGCTTTACTCCTTTACGGACAAGGGTGACCGAGAGGTATCCTTGAGGCCAGAGATGACACCGTCACTCGCTCGCATTCTAGGGGCGAGGAGCAGGGGGATGAGTAAGCCGATCCGTTGGTTTAGTCTCCCACAACTGTTCCGGTACGAGCGACAACAACGCGGCCGACTAAAGGAACACTTCCAGTGGAATGTGGATGTTATTGGAGAGGCTGGCTTAGCTGCTGATGCTGAGATTCTTGCAGTTGCAATTGATGGGCTTCGTGAACTTGGTTTGACATCTGAAGATTTTGTCGCTCGAGTATCGGATCGGGGACTAGTACAAATACTTCTCGAGGTATTAGGGGTACCTGAAGGTGCAGTCGCTGGTACCCTTGCTATAGCCGATAAGCTAGGAAGAAGACCGGAAGCGGCTGTGCGAGAGAAGCTTATAACAGATGTGGGTTTTTCAGACGATCTGGCAAAACAAGTTCTTGCGGTATTTCTTGCCCCCTCACTCGAAGACCTTGATGCACAGGTTCTCTCCGACAGCCGGGTCTCGGAGCGGATTACATCATTCCGTGAATTCGTAGCAAGACTAGGCGCGATGGGCTTGGGTGAGTATGTGGAGATTGATCTAAAGATCGTACGAGGCCTAGCATACTATACCGGAGTTGTCTTCGAAATCTTTGACCGGAAGGGAGAACTCCGAGCGATTTGCGGAGGAGGACGTTACGATCGGCTGCTTGAACTTGTCGGAGGGGAACCACTTCCTGCGACCGGATTCGGGATGGGTGACGTAGTGCTAGGAGAGCTCCTTGCTGATCGTGGACTCGTTCCAACGTTCCAAAGAGAACTCGATTACTTTGTCGTTGTCGTCTCAGCACAGGAGCGCCCGGAGGCATTGAGGATTGCTCAGGCCCTGCGCGAGTCCGGCAAGAGCGTCGCTTATTCTTTACGTAATCAGTCTTTATTGAAGCAGATGAAGGTTGCAGGGCGTGAGGGTGCATCCGTCGTTCTTATCATAGGCCCAGGCGAGCTAGAGAGGGGCTGTTTCATTGCTAGAGATATGACATCGGGGGAGGAGCGGGAGGTCGTGCTCTCGGACCTCGTGTGAATCAAACGAATGGAACCGATCAAGAAGATGTGAGAGTGACCCAGGAAGTAGCCGCACGAGCTATCCGTCGCCTCAACGTCTTGGAGTGGGTGATTCTGGGTGGTGCAGGATTAATTGCCGTTCTTGGTGGGGCTCTGGTGTCCTGGTTGATTGCCGCGCAGTTGAAGGTTTCTTTCCGGTTAACCTGGATCGGTCTATCGATGCTTCTTTTAGCTGTTCCTGGGCTGATCGTGATCCTTCGGTCGGGGAGAGATGGGAGCACATCAACCGTGATATCGAAACTGAAGATCAAAGAGAAAGATGGGTAACGATAAGCAACTGACATCACAGAGCGAGGACTTCTCGGCTTGGTACAATGAAGTAGTTCTAAGGGCTGAGTTGGCGGATCACTCTCCGGTACGTGGGAGCATGGTGATCAGGCCATGGGGTTATGGGATCTGGGAGCGTATGCAGAGTGCACTCGATGCCATGTTCAAGGAAACAGGCCATGAGAATGCATACTTTCCTCTGTTGATTCCCATGAGCTTCATTGAGAGAGAAAAAGAGCATATAGAAGGATTTGCTCCCGAATTGGCGGTTGTAACAAGGGCAGGCGGTAAGGAGTTGGAAGAGCCCTACGTCATACGTCCCACTTCAGAGACGATCATCTATTCGATGTATGCAAAGTGGGTTCAGAGCTATCGGGACCTACCTGTGCTTCTGAACCAGTGGGCGAATGTCATGCGCTGGGAAATGAGGACTCGTCTCTTTCTCCGCACATCTGAATTTCTATGGCAGGAAGGACATACCGCACACGCGACCGCTGGTGAAGCTGAGGAAGAAACACTTCTGATACTCGAATTGTACCGAAAGTTTATGGACGAGTGGTTGGCGATGCCTCCAATCACTGGCCTGAAGTCTGACTCAGAGAAATTCGCCGGAGCGGTAAATAGCTATTCTTGCGAAGCTTTAATGAAGGATAAAAAGGCACTACAGGCAGGTACATCACACTTTCTTGGTCAGAATTTTTCAAAGCAATTTGAACTAACATTCCAATCAGAGGATGGCACGGAGGAATACGCTTGGAATACATCTTGGGGGGTCTCCACTCGCTTAGTGGGTGGGGTGGTGATGACTCACGGGGATGATAGCGGGCTAGTTATCCCTCCACGCCTGGCACCGACTCAGGTAGTGATCATTCCTATACTAGCAGGTGAAGAGACGTCGGGGGTGCTAGAGAAAGCCGATGAAGTGCTTGCTCGATTGGAGAAGCTGGGAGTTAGGGCAAAGATTGATAGTCGTGATAATCTCTCACCAGGAGCAAAGTACTTTGAGTGGGAGCGAAAGGGCGTGCCATTCCGCGTGGAAATAGGCCCCAAGGATCTCCAGAATGAACAGCTTGCACTGGTGCGTCGGCTAACACCTCAAGGAGAAAACCGGAAAGCTTTTCTTCCCGAAACCGAAGCCATCACGAAACTTCCTGAGAAGCTTGAGTATTTCCAGGATGATTTACTTCAAGCTGCCCAACGGAGGCGTGAGGACAACACGGTACGTGGCGTGAATAGTCTTGGTGAGCTCAAGGAAGCCTTCGACTCAGGGGCGGGTTTCGTGTACACAGGATGGAGTGGAAATCCCGCTGTAGAGGAAACGGTAAAAGAGCAGTTGAAGGCGACTATTCGTGTCCTCCCTGGCGAAGAGTTTCTCTCTGAAAGCTCCCCCATAAAGTGTATCTCAGGTGATGCAGATTCTGTTACGGAGGTGGTTTGGGCCAGAGCTTACTGAACACGTCTTTCCTTTGCTGATTTGGCTAAAGGAGAGCAATGAGCCACGCGCATGATCGGGTCCTGATTCTTGATTTCGGTTCCCAATTCACACAATTGATTGCTCGTAGGATTCGAGAAGAATCCGTGTATTGTGAGATCCATTCCCCCGACAAATCTCTTGAATGGATTAAGGCCTGGAACCCGGCTGCCGTAATTTTGAGTGGTGGCCCTTCGTCTGTTTATGAAGAGGATGTCCCGACTGCAGATATCGGGCTTTTGGAAGCAGGTATACCGATTCTAGGGATTTGTTACGGCTTCCACCTCATTGCCCATCTTGAAGGAGCTAAAGTTGAACAGGGGAAACGGGAATACGGACGTGCTGAGCTTCAGGTTCAAGTAATTGACGGAATATTCGAAGGCTTCCATCAGGGGAAGACAACAACTGTATGGTGCTCTCACGGGGACCATGTGGATGAACTTCCTTCCGGCTACGAAAGCCTAGCCTCTACCGACACACTTCGAGTTGCGGCTTTCCGCGCGATAGATCGTCCGATCTACGCAGTCCAGTTCCATCCTGAAGTAGCACACACCGATCGAGGTGATGAGATTCTCTCGAATTTCCTTTTCAAGGTTGCCGAGTGTCGGCCAACGTGGACAGCTGGCGCTTTCATCGAAGATACGGTGACGCGGATTCGTCAACAGGTTGGTGAAGCCACTGTTATTTGCGGTCTGTCTGGGGGCGTTGATTCTTCGGTGGCAGCAGTTCTCGTTCATCGAGCCATTGGAGATCGACTAACCTGTATTTTTGTGGATCATGGACTGCTGCGTAAGCAAGAGCGTGAACAAGTAGAACTCATGTTCAGAACACACCACAAAATGAAACTTGTGGTCGAGGAAGCTTCTGTCCCATTTCTAGAAGACCTTTCCGGAGTCATTGATCCTGAAGAAAAGCGGAGAGCTATCGGAAATCGCTTTATCCAAGTGTTCGAAAATACGGCTCGACGTGAGGGTACTGGAGCCACTTTCCTTGTGCAGGGGACCCTGTATCCCGATGTCATAGAATCAGTTTCTGTAGGCGGCCCTTCAGTTACGATCAAGAGTCATCACAACGTAGGCGGACTCCCTGAAGATGTTCCATTTGAACTTATTGAGCCTCTGAGGGAGTTGTTTAAGGATGAGGTCCGACAAGTCGGTCGTGAATTGGGTCTTTCTGAAGAATTTGTAGGGCGACATCCCTTCCCAGGTCCTGGCCTGGCGATCCGTATTCTCGGTGAAGTTACAGAGGAACGTCTTGATATCTTGAGGGAAGCGGATGCGATCTATCTCGAAGAAATCCGATTAGCTGGTCTTTATGATGAAATTTGGCAAGCATTTGCCATCCTATTGCCGGTTCAGTCTGTGGGTGTGATGGGAGATGCTCGAACATACGAAAATGTTTTATCCCTACGAGCGGTAACTTCCAGAGATGGTATGACCGCTGACTGGTATCCGTTCCCGAGCGAAGTGCTAGCAAGCATTTCTACACGGATTATCAATGAGGTGAAGGGAGTGAACCGCGTGACGTATGACATCAGCTCAAAGCCGCCAGCGACAATCGAGTGGGAATGAAAAAGTACGGACAAGCTCTCGATTTCAGCGGTCTACTAATACACGAGCGGCCTGAACCTTCAACATAGAAAGTTCAGGCCGCTCGTAATTTGGGAGAGCTAATTCAAGTTTAGTTCTCGAGTTTCTCCTCACGCGTAATGAACCCGAGGTGTTGTTGGGAAGCGTCCAGTCCGCCTTCCTGCCATCCAGAACCGGCACCGGCCGTCAGTTGGGCGCCTAGCTCCGCTAATTGACTAACCAACCCGGCTGCATCGGAAGCCGAAGTAGCATCCTGAATGGATTTAGCCAGCTCAATCATTTGTGTTGCCCGTTCCACCGTGTTTTGCGCGGCAGTACTTACATGATTGGCGTGAGTCTTAAGGGCATCTGATGCTCCATCAGAACCAGCCGCTAGCTCGATATGACGTGCAACCCCACCGGCAGCTGCCACGACACCATATCCGGCTCCAGGACCATTCTCGGCTTCTTCTGGGTTTAGCGCGTGTAACACGTGACCCATGTGCCGCTTCATGCCGTCCAGGTTGCTGGGATCACGAGCAGCAAAACCAGCGTGCTGCGCAGCTACACCTGCCTCAGCAATAGCAGCATCGAGTAAGCCGACGCCATCCGGTGTACCGCGGAACCCATCGGCGACATGCCCGATGTGATTCTGGGCCGGATTAGCTTGAGCAGCAATATCTTGAGTAATGGTCAGGCTTGATATAGCCAGTGCGGCCAATACCGTGAGTCCAAATTTCGCGCGCATGATCGATCTCCTGCAATGGTGATTCCGGGGGCGATAGACTAGCTCCACGCATGCATATACGCCACTCATTATACGGGCGCGAATAGGATTTTCTGACGACTTCGAACCGGCACCGAAAGGTCACTCCAGCTACGTTGTCACTAGTTCATAGTGTCCGGAGATGAACGTGTATTATCTAGCCTCAACTCAATTTCATTCCAGAGTTCCTGCATAAACATCAAATCTTCACCGTAAGCTTGAGTGAAAGAGATGAGGTCTTCTTCTGATATTCCATGGCGATCCAAGACTTCAGATCGGCCCACTTCCGTCACTTGACCATCTTCTGTGATGAGAGCTGCGGCCCGAAGATCCACATAGGTTTCAATGAAAGCCTCGGGTTCGATCAGATCGTCTGCGGGGAGGTTCGATTGGCTTCCCCCACATGCGAGGGAGCTAAGGAGAATTCCCCAAGTTAACCGATGCAATGAAGACCTTGATTTACTTGTACGCACGTTGGAGAATCTCTGAATCGGGTTATCGGAATGAGTTCTGCTTTTATATACCCCAGTCCTTTGGCTAGATCCTCCTTGGTCGCTTGTGCCGGCCACAGGGTTGTTAGGTATCCAGGTAGACCGATCATGAGCGGTGCTGTACGAGTTCAATTAGTACCCCTTCGGTTGCAGAAGGGTAAAGGAACGTGACGAGATGTCCTTGGGCGCCAGGTCGTGGTTCCGGATCGATCAAATCAAAACCATTTTTCTTGAGACGTGAGATTTCTGATATGATATCACCAGTGCGATATGCTATGTGATGGAGACCAGGGCCACGGGCAGAGATAAAACGGCCTACAGATGTTTCCGGGTTCAAGGGCTCTAGGAACTCAATCGACCCCACGAAGGCGACTCGAACTCCTTGAGCTTCGAGTACTTCAGGTGTCGTGCGAGTTTCACCCGAGAGTAGTTCATAGAGCGAGCATGCTTCTTCTAGAGAAGTGACAGCGATCGCGACATGATCAAGCGGTAACTTGGCTTCGACAGGTACGGACATGATATCCTGCAGCGTAATCTACATAATAGGACGATGGGAAGAGCGATCGTAAGCTCCGCCTAACCAAACTGACAAGGAGAAGTGAATGGGGACCAGTGATGCGATTGTTGAAGTGAATGACGAGAACTTTGAGGACCAAATCGAAAAGATAGAAGGACTGCACATGATAGACTTCTGGGCCGTTTGGTGTGGTCCGTGTCGGATGATTGCACCAATTGTTGAGGATTTAGCTGACGAGTACGATGGCAAAGGTCTCCGTGTGGCTAAGATTGACGTAGACTCCAATCCGAGCACGACCGCGCGTTTTCGCGTAACCTCAATCCCGAGTGTCCTTTTCTTTAAGGACGGAGAACTCATTGACAGGGTTGTTGGCGCTGTACCTCGTGCAAGTCTTGAGGAGAAAATTCTCCAGCACTTATAGTGCTGCATAACCTGAACTTCTTTAGGCTGAGACGGGTCGGAGAGGCTTGGTCTGGCCTCTTCGTTTATCTTCAGTAGTGGCTACTCTCTACGTTGTTAGCACCCCAATCGGTAATCTCGGCGACCTGAGCATTCGGGCAGCCGAAATACTTTGCTCTGTGTATCGCGTTCTTTCTGAGGATACACGGAGAACCCGGGTACTGATTAATCACATAAGTTCGGATGTGCCTCTTGTGTCATTACATGCGCATAATGAGGAACAGCGCATCAGTCGGGTACTAGAGTGGCTAGAAGCGGGGAAGGACCTGGCCCTTGTATCCGATGCCGGGACACCTCTTATCTCTGATCCCGGGGCTCGGGTTGTATCGGCAACAATCGGGGCAGGGCATGTGGTAATTCCGATTCCTGGTCCCTCAGCGGTATTAGCTTCACTTGTCGCTTCGGGCCTTACTACTTCAGGATTCAGCTTCTATGGCTTTCCGGAGCGCAAGGGCCGCCGGAGAGGTCGCCTGATGGAAATTATTCGTGATGCTGAACATCCGGTGGTACTCTTCGAATCACCACAGCGCCTAGCGAAACTGCTGAATGAGTTGTCCGAAGTCTGCGGTATTAACCGATCTGCAGCGGTGGCAAGAGAATTGACAAAAGTACATGAGAATATTCGTCGTGGCACACTTGGTGAACTCTATACCTTCTACCGGGACCGTGCTCCGAAGGGGGAGGTGACAATCGTGATATCTGGTATAGGGAAAGGGGCACCTGGAGATATAGCAGAGGACAAAAGTGAAGAGGCGCGTGCACTTGCCGGTGAATTGGAGGGGATGGGCATGAAAGCGTCTGAGGCTGCTAAAGAAGTTGCCAGTCGACTCGACCTATCACGGAATGAAGCGTACCGTATCGTGCTAGAAACCAGGAAGACCATAGGAGAAGTATGACCTGGATCACTCTATTCACGCTCGTGTCTCTTGCCTCGCCCATGATCGAGGCTCCAAAAGGAGATTCGATCACGATCGCCCGGCTGCAATATGAGGGAGGAGGAGATTGGTATGCGAATCCATCCTCACTCCCTAATCTGCTTGCGGCCATCCGTGAGCGTACGGGTATTCCTGTGGCCCGCCGTGAAGTTAACCTGCGGCCTCTAGACCCAGCCCTTCGTGACTATCCTTACCTCTACTTGACTGGACACGGTGACGTCCGCTTTAGCCCAGCAGAGCGTGAGGCGCTGAGAAGTTACCTATTGGCCGGTGGCTTTCTCCATGCGGACGACAATTATGGTTTGGATGAATCATTCCGGGAGGAGATTGCGGAGATTTTTCCGGATACGGAGCTCACTGAAATTCCAGTCGATCACCCAGTCTTTCATGTCTTCTTCGACTTCCCAGAGGGCTTACCCAAAATCCACGAACATGATGGTGAGCCACCTCAGGCATTAGGAATTTTCCATGGTGGGCGACTTGTGGTTTTCTATTCCTACGAATCCGACTTAGGGGATGGATGGGAAGATGAGGATGTGCATGATGATCCGCCTGAAATCAGGGAGCGTGCTTTAAGGATGGGTGTCAATCTTTTCATGTTCGTGCTGGGACAATCTACCTAGTGAGCCCCTCAGCCCGGTTAGGCGAGAAGGTGTTGGGGGTTCGGAGTCGTCTTGGTAAAATGGCTGCTGGGGCGATCGGGATCTGGTTCACCGTTGGGGTCAGTTTGGTATTTGTGACCGCATGGATACTTGCTGAGTCCAATCTCTGGTCCCAAGGGAGTAGGGTTCCGGCCCTTCTTGATATGCTGGTCTTGATAGGATTTGCTGGTTCTTGGCTGGGTTACTACCTGATCATGCGCTATGTGCTTGCTGATAAGCCACTGGCAGTGGTTATGGAGCGGGCAGCTGGACTCAGATCAGGTGTCCTGAGGGGCTCTATAGAACTGGGTCGGGAACTACCAGGTGGGGTATCTCGATTGCTTGCGAATGAGGCTGCGTCAAGGGTGCTTGGTACGCTGGGGAAATTCAACTCAGGCGGATTGACTGGAGACCTGGGAAAACAGATTCAATTTTGGACTCGCCGCGGCTTAAGTGCTCTGATGACGCTAACCTTACTCCTAGTCATCCTTGGAGTGGCTAATCCATCAAGGTCGTCTCGCGCTTTGGGATCGTTATCGTCACCCTTGAAAACCATGCGCGATCCCGTGTTGGCTCAGATCGTCGTGACACCAGGGTCAATCGAAGTCCTGAGGGGCTCGGATGTCCAAGTATCTGTACAGGCTCCGGGGCGTCAGTCGGTTACTCTGGGATGGCAAGCAGCAGGAGATATTGCAAGGAGTGAGTTACTAGACTTATTTGAAGATCGTGCCACCTATGTGTTCCAGGGTGTTGGTGCAACCATCGACTACCAGGTGCACGCCGAGGACGGCGGGGAATCAGAGCCATATCGGATCACCCCGATCGATCCACTATTTATCAGCGAACTGATGGTGGGTGTCACTTATCCTCCCCATACTGGATTTGCTCCGGATGAGTACCGCGGAGATCTTCCTCCTCTTCGCCTCCCAGTAGGGTCTAGCCTCATTTTTGAGGGACAGGCCAGTCGGACGCTCTCAGAGGCCGATCTAAGAGACTCTCTCGGGGTCATTGTCGCTGAACTCACGACTGATTCTGAAGGCTTCGGTGGGATTTGGCGCCCAAGAAGCAGTGGGCTATTCGATTGGTCGATATCGGACAGTCAAGGCAATCCACCAGAGATTCAGCCTGAGCCCATTCATCTAACGTTGGTTCCCGACTCGGCCCCACATATCACCATTCCACTTCCAGGCCAGGATACGATCCTCTCACTGAATCTTCAGCAGCCACTCATTATTGAGGCGAGTGATGATTATGGACTCGATCGCATCGAGCTTGTCGCCTATAGGGTGACCGCATTCGGTGAACGCAATGAACCAGTAGCCCAGAGTATCGACTTGGGAGGAACACGCGCAGCCCTGGCGCGTCCCCTACTGGATCTTACGACGTGGGGTCTCCTACCCGGTGATACCGTGAGGTATTTTGCGCGTGCGGTCGACAACTCTCCGGCTGAGCAGATCTCTACTACTCGGGAATATGTACTATTCATGCCGATAGCCTCAGAGTTACAGCGCGCTGCGGAGGAGCAGCTTGAGGCAACTGCTGAACGCCTTGAGGAACTCGCAGCTGAAGCTGCTCGGCAGGCAGAGGAAAACCGGGATTTAGCACGCGAGGCGGCCGCACAACGGGAAATCGAAGAAGGCAGTGCTACCGACGAGCAGGGTCGCCCCGACTTCGAGGAGCGTCAGGATCTACAGCGGGCTCTCGAGGATCAACGGCAACTTTCTGACCAAGTTGACTCTTTGCAGGCAGAGTTGGCAGAACTCGAACGAATCATGGAGGAGGCAGGGCAGTCAGATCCTGAGTTGGCTAGAGATCTGAAAGAACTCCAAGAGTTGTTGGAGCAGCTCAATGATAGTGATCTCCAAGAGCGCATGGACGAGCTGGCACAGTCGCTTCAAGAGGATGATTTGCAGCGTGCGAATGAGTCACTTGATCAACTCTCACAGCAGCAGGAGGACTTCCGAGAACGACTCGAAGAGTCACTCGAACGGTTCCGCCGTGCAGCGGTAGAGCAGGATTTTAGGGCTACCACACGGGAAGCTGAGGAACTTGCCCGGCAGGAGCGAGCCCTCGCGGATGCTATGAGAGAAGAAGACAACCCGGATCTTCGTCCACGGCAGCAGGCGGAACTGAGGGATCGCGCAGAAGATCTTGATTCGCGGATGGAGCGACTAGAAGAACGCCTCCTGGAGTTAGATGAGCGAGAGGCCAGTGCCGGCGTGAATCAGGCTCAGCAGTCAATGCAGCAGGCACAGGTTGAGATGGGAGAAGCTCAAGAGAAGGCGACTCAGGGTCGGAATCAGGAGGCAGGGCAGGATGCTGATCAAGCGGCCGCCGCGATGGAGCAAGCTTCCAAGGAACTTCAAGCGGCCTTGGACGATATGGCGCAACAGCAGTCAAAAGCGATGCAGGGTGCTCTAGAACAGACTGCAGACGACGCTCTATCACTAGCTCGTCGCCAAAGTGAGCTGGGAGAGGAAATGCGTGGGGCAAGCCAAGAACAGGTCTCCAGCATGCGTGGAGAGGAGGCTTCTTTGCTGCAAGGGGTGGAGAATATAGCGAGGAATCTACAGGAGGAGAGTGACGGAGCGTTCAGCGGGAACCCAGCACTTGCGGCCCAGATGGGTCAAGCGATGGAATCGATAGAGAACACAATACAAGCCATGGGAGGACGCAGGGGGTCTATGCCTTCGCCGTATGCCCAAGCAGAGCAGACGGTAGGACAGCTGAATCGGCTGGCTTTGATGGCTATCGCATCAGCCGAACAGATGGGTCAAGCGCAGCAGCAGTCGGGTGAGAACGCGGCGGAGCAGCTTGAGCAACTTGCACAAGAGCAGGGCGAGGTCATGAACCAAACCGGGCAGCTCATGCCGATGGAGTTAGGACAGCAAGCGATGGCACAGCAGATGCAGGAGCTTGCGGCAGGTCAGGAGTCCATCGCATCCGATTTAGGTGATCTTGCGGAGCAACCCGGTTCCGAAGATGAGACGCTAGGCGACCTAGAGCAGATGGCACAAGAGGCTGAAGCACTTGCTCAAGCCATGGCTGAGGGCCGACTAACTCCTGAAACAGTCCGTCGTCAGGAGCGACTCTTTCACCGCCTATTAGATGCCGGACGTTCTTTGGAGAGGGAAGAATTTTCGGAGGAACGAGAATCCGAGGAACCGGGTGCATTCGAGCGTGGAGAAATCATGCCGCTGACCCCGGATCAACTTGGGGCACTGCGTTATCAGCTCCCCGACTCGGACCAACTTCAGCGCCTGAGTCCTGCCGTGCGCCAGCTTGTGATCCAGTATTTCGAGCGGCTGAACCGAGGCGGTGCTGAACCAGGAAGTGGCAGGTGAAGCGCCAACGATTCGTACGAGCCATTTTGGCATGGATCATTCTCGCGCTTGCGTTCCCGCTTGTTATTCAAGCCCAGGGTCGGCGGGGAAGTGAAGAGAGTCGCTTACTCAGGGATGCGGCGGCTCTTGAGTCACGGGGTGACTACGAGCGGGCAGAGATGGTACTCCGGCGGCTCTTAGATATCGATCCTGGCTCGACGGGTGGCCTTTTCGCTCTGGAGAGGGTGTTCCGGGCACAAGGCAAGCCTGAGAAGATTTTACCGGTAGTGGATGTATTTATTGATACCAACTCTTCCGCTTCGGGCGTCCGCTATGTAAAGCTCCGGGTCCTGGCAGATCTTGATTCGCTTGAAGCGCTTGAGTTAGAGGCAGCTCTCTGGTTCAAATCTGATCCGGGAAGCGAAGAGCCATATCGCGAGGTGGCCCGAGTATATGAGGATGTATTCGGTGTGGATCGCGCTATTGAAACACTCAGGATTGGGCGTGAGGCTACAGGTAGGGACGATGCTCTCGCCTTGGAAATGGGAGACCTGCTTGCGGCGACCGGGGCGGTGGACTCAGCAGTAGAAGAATGGGCGACCGCCGTTGGGGAAGATGGAAATCAAGCGGCCGGTATCGTTAGGCGGATCAAGGAACTTGAAGACGGAAAGGAAAACGCCGGTCACCAACTGGTAGATCACCTTGCTACCTCAGGTGTTGTAGCACGCCAACGTGCCGGAGCTCGTATTGCGCTAGACCTTGGCTTAGAGGATGCGGCTCTCGATCTCTCCCGTAGGGTAGCGAGTGATCTCGAGGGCCGGACCCGAGAGATTTTTCTGTCTGAGGTAGCAAGGAGAGCTCGTGAGGGAGGTCTTTCCCGAGCCGCATCCTGGGCATATGAACAACTAGGCCGAGGTGCTTCAACACCTTCAGAGCGTCGTCAATTTGACCAACGTATTATCGATGTGGCGCTTGCTGCCGGAGATACCACGGTCGCGCTCGAAGCCCAACGAAGGGTAGCTAATTCATTTTCACTTGAATCTATAGACCGCCGCAGGGCGACGGCCCAGGTGATCCGGCTGGAAAGTGCTCGTGCCGATCCATCTCGGCTGACGCAACTCCTCCAAACTTTCCGTGATGAATTTCCGAATGCACCGGAGCTGGACGATCTTGCGGCGACCGTTGCCAAAGGCCTGCAGGTAAGAGGCGATCTTGTGGGTGCGGCAACGGTTCTGGATGGGATTGAAGGTCCTCAGAGCGGACTTGAGAGGGCATACCTTATGCTCGATATGGGTGAGATTTCAGAAGGACGGGGTGCGTTATTGAATGTGATCGAAGGGCTCCAGCCGACGGAAGCTACGGATGTGATCCAGTTCGTAGGTCTTCTGGGTCGACTTTCCGAAGAGGCAGCTGACGTTCTTGCACGAGCCGGAGTCCTCGCTCATCGAGGCATAGTGAACGAAGCCGTGAATGTTTTAGTTGATGGAACTGATGAACTGGAGGCCAAGGAACACCCGCCACTGCTCGCTGAGGCGGCCAGGATAGCGGATCGTGGTCAAGCTTTTGAACAAGGTGCTTCTATACGAACCAGACTGATCTCCGAATACCCTGAAGCACCGGAATTTGGCGATGCCGCTTTGGCATTGGCACGCTATCGAGCGCGCACGCCCGATGGGATTGAACAGGCGATTGCCATCCTAGAAGAGTTGATCACAACCCGGCCTAATGCAGCTGTCGTGCCGGATGCACGGGTAGAGTTGGAGAAACTCAAGGGTGCGTAAAATGAGAGGAGGATATCTAAGCGTTCTCCGGGAAATAGGTTACGACAGAAATGCGCGGTCGATGTTAATCCATTCGTTTAGCATGCTGCTTCTGGTCATGACCTTACTCGGCGGTCTCGGTATCAGATCTGTGCAAGCACAATCCCTTTTGGTCCCGATGGATCGGCAGCAGCAGAATCATCTTCGTGCGTACGGATTGGCCTATTGGACGCTAGAACAAGAGGAGAAAGCAGAATGGCTCCTGAACTATAGGGGTGGCTCCTTTTTACTACCTGACCTTCCTTCGGTCCGGCGTGAAGCCGCATACCGAGGTGTATCGATTACCGAAGTAGATGCCCCCGCCGAAGCCCGAATTCGTGCGATAATCGAAGGGGCTAACATGGAAGCTGTGCCACTCGAACAAGCACCTAAAGTGGCGATTTATACGCCGCCCAATGCGACCCCATGGGATGATGCTGTAACAATGGTGCTGGAGTACGCCGGAATCCCATACGAGACGATTTGGGACTATGAAGTTTTAGAAGGAGGCCTCAATGAGTACGAGTGGATCCATCTACATCATGAGGATTTCACGGGTCAGTACTCGAAGTTTTACCTCACATACGCCGGTGCCCCTTGGCTTCAGGAAGAGGTGGCTCGGAACCAAGAAGTGGCGAGAGCTGGAGATTTCGCTGATGTACCGGAACTGAAGAAGCATATTGCGCTGGAGATCCGCACCTACGTCGAGAACGGCGGGTTCCTGTTTGCGATGTGCTCAGCAACCGAGACGCTGGAGTTGGCACTCGCTGCATTGTCGGTTGACATCGCTGCTGCTTATTCGGATGGCACACCTCCCGATGCTAATGCTACGAGCAAACTAGATTGGGTTGCTTCAATGGCTTTCGAGAATGGTGATGTTCAGATCGCTCCTTCCATAAATGCGTTTTCGGACATCGATGCGCATCAGGTGAACACACCCTGGCGGAAGGAGTTGGGTGTGTACACCCTTTTTGATTTTTCGGCAAAATTCGATCCTGTCCCTGCGATGCTGACCCAGAACCATGAGTCCGTACTCCCCGACTTCTATGGGCTGACCACTTCATTTCGGGAGGATCGTCTAAAGTCGGGTACTGTTGTACTTGGTCAGGAGGGAGGGTGGGCGAAATATCTACATGGCAACTTTGGTGAAGGGACATGGACATACTTCGGCGGTCATGATCCGGAGGACCCAGAACATCAGATCGGGGATCCACAGACTGACCTGGCACTCTATCCCAACTCACCAGGCTATCGACTAATCCTCAACAACGTTCTTTTCCCGGCGGCGAAAAAGAAGAAGCTTAAGACGTGACCTTGCTTCACGCCGCAGCAATGGACTGATGGCGTCTGGCGGCAATCTACCGGAGGGGTTTCCGGCGCGTTTCTCTGATGAGCGAATTAGTGGGAAAGATGGATTCGAGCTAGATAAGCCAAGAGACTCGACGGCAAGTAGTTCGCAGAATCCGTTGACACTCTCATCTGCCTCTCAGGCTACGATACGCGCGGAAATCGAAAAGGCGGGCGGGCGTGAAGTTTGCTTCTTGGCTGAAGTAGATGATGTGCGGGTAATTCAGGACCCTCGAGCGGTCGCTCGGGGGAACTTCGGAGCAGTTTTGGTTGCGGCCCGGGATGCAGCGATGGGCGGAGTTATGTTGCACAATCACCCTAGTGGAGCTCTTGAGCCGTCAGATGCGGATATGCGCATAGCGGGACAACTCTACGATCAGGGTGTTGGTACGGTGATCGTCGATAATGCTGCCAAGCATCTGTATGTGGTGGTCGAGCCACCAGAGCCCAAGGAACGAGTCGCTCTTAACCCAGACGAACTAAGTGATATTCT
>Ga0066839_10000250_pt1 | contig 24905 bp, 36 predicted proteins | sample ETNtaG_10_FD_66733 | JGI IMG/M metagenome (GOLD analysis project Ga0066839, IMG submission 66733) | Marine microbial and viral communities from oxygen minimum zone, Eastern Pacific Ocean - ETNP201302SV82 | ecosystem: Environmental > Aquatic > Marine > Oceanic | place: Pacific Ocean: Eastern...
GGCGCGGGGGCGAAGCCCCCGCCTGAACCTGCGCAGGCCGCAGAGGGTCTCGGGGAAACCCACGAAAAATGCCGGCGCACCCGCGTTGGGTGGCCGGCATGAATGAAAGACAGACAGAAGGTCAGGTCCGAAATGATGGAGCGCGCTCCGGGTTCGAGGTCTTGGTCTCTTCCCTTGGTGGTCCCCTGTCTCCGACGTGTCTCCTACGGCAGCGAGCTCTTGTAGGGCGGCATGGGGCGCTCTCCCTTCAGCTCTCGTTCGAGATCGGTCATCAGCATCTGGGGATATTTCGACCAGTTCCCATCGAGAACCGCCTGGACTGCTCCCTTGTAGGCGACCTGACCATGATTGCTGTCAGCGAAGAGGACCTCGGGAACTGCCGCATTGAACAGCTCGAAGAAGGTGTGGTGCTCTGGCTCCTGGAGGGGATAGCTCGGCACCTCGGTGATGCCATGCGCCTTGGCGTAGAGATGCGCCAGCTCGGCGGCGGTGCGCCGGGACAACTCGATAGAGCCCTTGGTCTGGTGGACCGGGTAAGCCAGGTCGCCGTCGCTCGTGCGCCCCACGGGTGAGGGATCACCCGGTGTCAGAGAGCATTCGCCGATGGGCTCGAGTTCGCCCACACGAAGCCCGGAATCCGTCATCGTGTTCTCGTCGATATTGTAGAGATCGAGCTCCACGTCGTAATGGCTTTCGAGATTGTCCATGCTCTCTCCTGGGTGATTGGCTCTTATGCGCAAGCCTTGGCGAGCCCGGCCGGCCTGTGCGTGTCGCGTGCTAACGCGCGCAGGCAGAAGGGGTCTCACCTCTACCGGGTAAACCCCCATGCGATCGACCCCTCGGGAGTTCAGATCACGAGGTTTCGATCGGGGATCGGAGATGAGGGGGGAGGGTGCACCTCAGGCCCTGGGCGTGCCCATCCTGATCAGGAGCAGGGCGCGGGAAATCAGGCGGAGAGCGGAGCGGCTGCGCCGGACTTTTTCCGGGTGCTGGAAGGGCGCAGCGCGCCAAAGGCACGCTTGAAGAGAGAGGCCACGAATGCGGCACGCATGGCGCGGGCGCGGCGTTCAAAGGTTTCGATTTCGGTCGAACTGGGGATACTGCTGGAGAAGGTCATCATCTGTCATTTCTGCTGGTCCGGGCGCCACCGCGGCCCCCGTTACCCCGAATATGCTGCACCTGCGAAATAACCCAAGGAAGACCCGCTATGCGTTTTCCGAATGCGCCACTGAAGAGGACGAAAAATGCCCCGGCCGCGCGAGCGACCGGGGCGGAAAAACGGTATGGGGTGGCGTGGCCTGGTCTGGATCAAAGCCCGATGATGCCGGCAAGGCGGTGCAGGGGGCTGCGCGCTCGCGCGGCCTGGGCGTTGACGACCGCCTGTCTCAGATGATCCGCAAGATGCGCGCGAAGATCCGGACCTTCGGGATCGAAAACGACGTCGAGCGTATAGCTTTCCTTGGTCCAGGGGTCCTGAACCGTGAGCTGACCTGTCTCGCGATCAGCCTCGTTGATACGGACAGGCTGGAGAAGGATATTGCGCCGGGAGTTCACCGACCAGTTGCCCGCCTCGTTGCGGTAGGGGATCGGAACCACAATGAGGTTCGAGCCGACCGTGACGCGTGTGTTGGCGAAGATCTTGATGTAGCTCGGCCCGACCTGCATCGCCTTGGGGAAGTGCAGACCCGGCAAGTCGCGCTCGGTGATGCTGATGCGGCCGTAGCCCATCTTGAACAGTTCGCCCACGACTTCCTGTTCGATGTCCGCGGCAAAGTGCGGCGGCAGGTTGATGCTATGGGTGGCGGTTGCGGTCATAGGGTTCTCCAGGATACTGGGCATTGTGGCTGAAGGGAGAGGTGCGAGCAAGGCCCGCACCCCTCGGTGGGTGTCAGCCGGCAATGCCGACCATGTCGCCGCCATTGGTGCGCGTCGCGCGGGCGAGCTCGAGCACCTGGCGTGCCATGGCGAGGTGCCACTTGCGCCAGTCGCCCAGATCGCTCATCGGCGAAAGCCATTCGACGTAGTCGGCAGCTGCCTTCTCGATGCGCTCGGCCGGCATGTCGGCCTCATGCTCTTCGCCGAAGAAGAGCTCGGAGAGATGCTCGCGCCAGTTGCCCTCCGACACCGCGATGTCGTGGGCGTCGATCGCGGCGGTCTCGGCATCCGAGAAGTCGCGGGAGGTGGAAGAGAAGCCGGAGATGATCACGCCCATGGGGAAATATCCTCTGTCTGTCTTGTCGGCCGCCGGACGCGGCCCTCTCAGCTCACGAGAGGGCCGGGCCGGATGCCCGCAAAATCACTTCCCTTGCCGCCTTTTCCGCGCCTTTGAGCGCGAGGCGCTGATGGTTGGAGAGGTTCTCGATCTCTGCGATGACCAGCATCACAAGAGGGGGCACGCCGGCCTTCAGGACGCGTGCCGCCGCCGGCACGATGAGGTCTTTGAGTGTTTGGGTGATGCCCGGAGACATATGGTCGTGCAGAGAATGCCAGAAGATCGAGTTCGGGTTGAAACCGCAGGAGACGGTCCAGATTTCATCTTGGGCAAAGAGCGAGGAGCGATGGGTTTCCCACGACCCGTCGAGGTTGATGCCCAGCCGAATGTAGCGACGATCCATGTCAGGCACGTCGAGTCCCGGTATTCGATCTTCGAGAAGCTCCATTGACGCCAGGTCGGCGGCGATTTCCATGGCCTCGAAGAGGCCGGATGACCTGATCACCGCGAAGTCTTTTTCGCTGGTGAGTTCATGGCCTGCGGCGGGAACGATCTCCGGATTGAGGGCGGAGTAATAGCAACTCATGATGTGGCCTTTCGGGGCGAGTAGATCGCTTCGCGCATGGCATGCGGAACGCGCAGGAGCTTCATGCGCTGGTGATTGGAGATCGGCTCGGTTTGAGCGAAAGCCAGCAGGACCACTGGCGCGACGCTGAATGCGGGCGCCCGTGCGATGGCGGGCTCGATGAGCTGGGAGATCGTCCGGGCGATCTCGGGCTCAATCTCCCTGTGCAGCTCGCGCCAGAAGATCGTCTTGGGCCCGTAGCCGCAGGCGGCTGTCCAGGGTTCATCCTCGCGAAAGACGGATGGCAGGTAGGTCTCTTCGGGTGCGCCCAGGTTCACCGCGATGCGAATGGTGCTCCGATCGACTGGTGCTGCGTTCAATCCTTTGATGCGATCCTGGATGAGCTCGAGCGCGACAAGATCCATCGCAAGATGGATGGCCTCAAGAAGACCGGCACGCGCAAGCCCGCGCTTCTGGCGCGGATCGCCAATGGGCTCATGCCGTCCTGTGACGATGGAAGGATCGAGGGCGGAATGGTAGGGAGTCATGCCGATGTATCGCAGGCTGTGCGGTCGCCTTGCAACAAGCTTTCAAGTGCGATCCGCTGGTGGTTTGAGAGATCATGACACAGGGCGGTGAACTCGAGTTCCCCTTTGGGCTTGTCCATTTTTTCGCAGGCGACAATCAGGGCTCTACCCAAGTAGTTGATGATTTCCGACTTGCGGATGCCACGCTCCTGGAGGGGCAGCCAGAATGAAGCCCGGGGCGCGTTGGTGCCATCTACACCCCAGGCGAAGGCATTGGCCGAAGATATATCCAGTGAGATGCGCAGGCGGCGGAACGCCGTCGGCTGCATTGTCCCCAGGTTCAGACGTCCAGAGACAAGATCGGCTGCAACGAGATCCAAGGCGCGCGCGAGATGGTGATGGATGCCGGAGGCGACCCATTCGCTCGTCGCGCTGTCGATCTGCGGTGTGCCGTCGACAAGGAATTTGTAAGGGCGCAGGATTGAATAGCGAGACGTGTTGGTCATAGAGACTCCGTGGTGTCGCAACGTCGATAGGCTGCCAGGGCGAGCCGCTGATGATTGGACAGATCGGCAAGGCGAACCTGGTAGGTGATGATGGCCTGGGGTGCGCGGCGCGCCTCGGCGAGCGGCGGCGCGGCGCGTGCAAGCTCGCTGCGGATGCGGTCTTCGGGCAGAGCCTTGCCGAGAAGGGTCTTCCAAAGGCGGTTGTCGCGGTCTTCTGACACCGATGCGCCCCAGCTGTATCGCTCTTCTCCATAGACATGCTGACTGATCTCGAGCCTGTATGGACCGGCGACGGCGAGGTCCTCAAGATCGAGGTGATCTCCCACGATCTCGGCGGCGATGATGTCCGAGATCGAGGCGATGAAAGGCAGAATGCTGCCTTTGATCTCCCGGCAGTCATCTTTGGGAAAGCGCTGGCAGCCTGTCAGGCGGAGCTTGGAAGGAGAGATGATCGGCGCGTGTTTGGGCGCACTCATGCGGGCTTCGAAATCGGATGCCGCCGGCGAAGCTCGGCTTCTTCGCGGAAAGCTTCCTGAAGGTCCTCGAAATAGGGCGAACGTTCGCCGCCGCTCTCGTCGGCGGCGCGCATCAGGCTGCGGATGCGCATGCTGACGGCCAGGTATTCGATGTCCCAAGCAAGGCAGCGCCAGCCCAGTGCAAGGCTTCCTTTACCCATGCGCCAGAGCATTAGGGCGATCAGAAGGCCGAAGATGAAGAAGGCCAGGAGGATGACCCCGACAGTGGAAAGAAGCGACATGACAGGTCTCCCGACATTCAAAGTGGATGGGTAAGCGTAGCCGCTCGGATCACTCCGTCGGCATGCGCCAGGACCATCGCCGCACGCGCCGCGGCGGCTTCTTGGTCTCGTCGGTATCGGCTTTGGCGATCGCGCGACTGCGGCCGCGCCATCCCATCTTGATCCAGCGCCGACAGGCCTTGACGCTGTTGGAGGGGCGTGGACGCATCGATTGTGCGCTCAGCGCAGGCCGAGAGCCGCGGCGGAGTCGCGGATCTTGCCGATGACCTCCTTGACCGAGAGGTCTCCCTCCTCGTAGGCAGAGAGGATCTTCTTCATCGCCTTCACCTGGTCGGTGGTGATTTCGTCCGCCTTTACGGCTGTCGGCGCGGCCTCTGCGGGATCATTGTCGTGGGTATCGGCGCCAGCCGCTTCGGCCATGGCCATCAGGTCGATGCCGGAGGTCTGCGGCGCTGGCGCTGCGGGACGCTCGAGAATCTCTCCGGTGTCGAAGAAATGATCCACCATCTTCTCGGTGAAGGCGTTGCTCTCGGGGGTGCCGAGGCCGGCGCTTTCATTGAGGTCCAGCTTGGCCTGATCGCGCATTTCGACAGCCTTGGCGTCGACACGCTCATTGCCGTAGTCGCCGGCATGACCCTTGACCCATTCCTTCTCGAAGGTGAAGCCGCGCCATTTCAGCTGCTCGAACAGGCGATCGATCTCTTCCCAGAGCTCGCGGTTCTTGACCGGCTTGCCGGCGGCGGTTTTCCAGCCGCGCTTTTTCCAGCCCTCGCGCCAATCGAAGATGCCTTCGAGGACATACTTGCTGTCGAACCGCAGGCGGACCTTGCCGGGGTCGATCTTGCTGATCACGCACATCTCGTCGAGGATCGAGAGCGCATCAAGGGCGGCACGCAATTCCATGATGTTGTTGGTGGTGTCGATGGAGCTGCCGGCGCCAGATTTGATCTCGGTGTCGTCGCAGATTTCGGGCGTCGTCGTCAGATCGAAGATGATCCAGGCATAGCCGCCGGGGCCGGGATTGCCGGAGCAGGCGCCATCGGCGCAAATCACGTATTCAATCATGGAAAGATCCTCTCTCTGGCCCCTCGGCCCTGTCTTTTTCTGGCGGGCCTGCTCGGCCCGGTCTCACGCAGGAGGCCGGGCAGAACAGGCCGGCCTCCTATTGTCTGAAAGCCGCCGCGTCTCAGCGGTGCGTGATCTCCTTGGGCGAGACCATCGCGCAGGTGGCAGCAGTATCGAACTGTTGCTCTGTGTGGAACACGGCCGGCCTTGCCGGCATCGCGTTGAGGTTCTCAAGGCAGAGCTCGAAGCTCGGCTGAGCATAGACATGGCGGTTGCTCTTTTGCTGAAGGTTGCACTGATATCCATCGGTGCAAACGACGAGGACGAGGGCGGGGATCAGATCGGCAAGCATGGGAAATCCTTTCGAAGGTCAGGGGCGCACGAATTTCGCACCGGGATTGTGGGAAATGGCGCAACCGAAGCCGTAGTTGTTGCAGCCGGTGCTGGCGCCGGTGCTGCCGCCCATCAGGGCGCCGAGCTGGCCGAGGGCTGCGTCCATCGCGCCGCCAGTGGCGAAGCCCGCGACACTCGCACCAAGGCCTGTGGAGCCGGCCACGCCGTTTTGAGCGGCGCCTGCGCTGTTTTGAAGAAAGAGCGCGCCAAGAAAAAGCAGGCCAGGAAGAAGGAAGATCCGCAGACCCACCCAGAACGCAATATGCATCTCGATGTCCTTTCCGATCGGGAAGTTCACCGGGAGCACCTTGCGCCCGGCCTCACATTGGAGGCCGGTTCGCTATGGTGCGTAATGTCCGCGAAAGGCTGCCTCTCTCAGAGCCGATCAGCATTCAACGGGCCGTCCGAGGGCGCCGTCATGACATCCTCACCTGCATCGAGAAGAGGCGGAAAAGGGTCAAGATACTGATTGGTCTCAGGTTCTGCCTCAAGATCGGCATCCGGCGATGCGGGCGTGCCGGCCTCGGGGGTGGGCTCCTCGAGTGCCTCTGGAGAGACTTCATTCGGGGTTTCAGGCACCACGATGGGCGCGGGCAGTTTCTGGCCGAGCGGCATGACGACGCTGGCGGAGGCAGAGAAGGGCGCGGCAACCAAGGCCAGCATGATGAAAGAGGTTTTCATGGGGGATCTCCCGGATCAGATACGTGCATCTGACAGGGATATTCTTCCGAATGCGCCGCGGCGGAAGAAATGAGCGCTCAGAGCGAGCCGCTGGCGTGGAGGCGGGATGCAGGCGGCATCTGGCGCGGCAGTGTCGTCAGCCGGCGCAGGTGTCCTGAGACGCCGAGCGAGAGGGCCGCGAGGGCGCTGTAGCCAAGGCAGGAGATGGCGATACTGCCATAGCCTTCGGCGTGGCAAAACCAGGCGCCATAGAGAAAACCGACAAGAGCCATGGCGGAGAATGCGGCGCCGATGGTGGACAGGCTGCGCAGAATGCGCTGGGGAAGGTTGGACGACATATCTTGCTCCTCTCGGGACCGGGTGCGTCTTCTGTGCAAGAGGCACGCCCGATCCCGGGGATTTCAACGAGGGCTGGTCTACTCGGCCTGGAAGCTGTCGATCAATTCGCGCGCCTTCTTGCGCTCCTGGGTATAGAAATGCCGATCGATCAAGGGGTCGATCCGGTTCTCGACGAAGGCGTCGAGACCCTTTTTGCGCTCGCCCTTGGGCAGGTATTGCGAGAGCATTCCCCAGGAGGCTTCGAGCTTCTCGCGCGAGGCCGGATCGAAGGCGCATTTCAGTTCGACGTCGTGGAGCTTTCGGTCTCCCCAGGAGGCTTCACGCACCTCGTCAAGACCGTTAGAGTAGTCGTTCCAACGCTCAGGAGGGAGGGTATTGCAGTGCCGGCGCAGCTTGGCGGCGGCGGATTGGGCTTCCGAGTCCGGCTCTTCGTTGCAGAAGGCCATGTTCTGACATTCGTTGATATCTCGTTGCTCGATCTTCCGCCCTGTCGTGGGATCTTCGATGGTCTTGGTATTGCCAAGGTTGTCGAATTCGACGGTCGACAGGATTTCATTGCCTCTTCGGATCGAGAAGATGAGCGACTGCCCCTTGAGGACATCCTGCGTGTAGCCGCCGACGCAGTGGTCCTGTTCATTGCCTTCGTTTTGAAGCTCCTGTGCAGAGCAGAGCTCCACGGCGCGGATGCCGTCTCCGAGATCGATCTCACCCACCAGCGGCTGCCAGGGGCGCTCGTTGGTGAAGTCGGGGTCGTTGAGGTTCTGGCGGATGACGGTTTCATTGCGGTGCCAGCGTGCGGAGTTCTGCATCGCGTTGCGCACCGACAGACCCTCGAGGGCGCCGAATTCGTCTTCGCCATGCGCGGCGATCTCGAGGGCTTCGGAGCGGCTGGAGCCGCGCGCCATGGCGGCCTGCACCATGGCCGGAAGCGCCAGCTGCCGGGTGATGTTGCGGGCCATGTCGCTCATGCCGGCGGGCGGGTTGCCTTCTGCGAGATCGGCGATCTTTTCAAAGCGCCCGCCAATGCTACCTACGGCATCTTTGAGCGAAGTATTGCGGCAGTTCGTTGCCAGGACGCAGGCGGCCTCGGTTGATACTTCGAGTGCTGCAAAGCCGGCGCGCGTGGTGGGGACATGGTTGACATCGACGAGGTTCACCAGCTTGGCGAGGCGATCTGGATTGCGATAGTGATGCCGGCCGGCCTTTTGCCATGTGACGCCTTGCATGCGCGCAAGCGATTGCGGTTTCAGGTCGAGAGCCTTGGCAAAGGCTGGTGCGAGAGGCTCTCCATTGTAGATGGCAGTTTCGATGCCGGCGCTATTGAAGATCTTGTCGGCAAAAACCGGATAGGCACGGACGGCCTGCACCCGATTGCGCCGCAGCTCCGGATTGACCACGACGCCATCTTCGCCTTGATCTATTCCGGAAAGCCAGTTTGCGGTGCTGGTCTCGTATTTGCCGATTGACCGCATGGTCTTTTGGGTTTCGGGTTCGAGGCTGCGCATGAGCGCATTGGTCATGGCGCCAAAGCGGCGGATTTCATCCTGCCGGGCGGTGAAGGAAATCTTGGTGATCGCCTTGCTGGCCTTTCTTTCCTGCTCGTAGGGCACCTGCACGTCGACGGCATCGGCGATTTCGCGGCGCTTTCCTTCGACGATCTGCTTGAAATCATTGCTTTGGATGATGAATGCCGTGCGGGGTGTGTCGCCGCGATAAGCGTTGACCGGGTCGGTTCTGCTCGTGGTGGCTTCGGCCAGCTGGCGTGTCGTGCGCAGTGGATCGGAGAATGACCAGTCGATCGGCGCGCCACGATCCTCTTCAAACGGATCATAGGTATGGCGCTGACGGAAGGTTCTGGCAAAGACCAGGCCATCGTCGCGCACGCCGCGGAAGGTTGCGCTGGTGTCGCGTTGCTCGAGGGAGGCAAAACGCCAGCCCTCGACCTGGCCTTCGGTGTAATAGGCCAGGCGGTTGCGACGGCGATAGTCGGCGTATCCAAGCGTGGCCGCGTCGATCGCGCCCTCATCGGTTATGCCGTGCTTGCGGTAGATCGACCCGATGAAGGGATAGCGCCCCTTGGCCTCTTCGAGAGATTTCGGACGAGTGTGGTCGTTTCCGTTGCCGCGAGGGTCCTGGGAGGCTGGAGGTGTTGGGTCATCGAGCACCTGGGTGAGATCGCTAAACATCTCGTCTTCGTCGTAAGAGATGCTTTCCTCGATCTTCGGGGCGGGATCATCGCGAGAAACTTTGGGGATGTTGGAAGTCTGGACATCCGATCGATCCTCGATCCGGCTGTCGTTGCGCTCGTCGAAGGTGATGTCGTCGTGATGACGCGCGTCGGTGAGGTCTGGAGGAGCGTCGAATTCCTCGGGCGCCGGACGTGGCGCATCCTCGATTTCCGCAAGGATCTCGGGGGTGGTTTCGTTCGCGCGGGGAAGAATGCCCACGCGTTCGAGGATTTGTCTGAACATGCTCGACCTGCCTGCTGTCATCTACCCTTGGAATGTGGGGCATTGGCAGGCAGGTCGCTGGCTTGTTTCAGCGTGCGCGCGGCACGCGCGCAAGGAAATGGCGTTGGGTTTCGGTCAGTAGATCCATGATCCGCGTATCCGTGGCCAGATGGGCCTCCTCGCCGATCTTGATGCGAACCTCCTGGCGGCCGTCGCCTTCGCGGCGGAACAGCGCATAGCTCGAGGTGGGGCCGCAGGAAAGCGAGAGCATAATCGGCTCTCCGCCTGCTTCGGGAAGGCGGTCGAGAAGACCGGCCACGCGACTGTCTTGGGTGATCTTGGCGCCCGGCAGGTCGGATCTGGTTCCCTCGAAGGCAGTGGCGACGGAGAAGTCCGGATCGAGCGCCTGGGTCTCGAGGCTTGCGGGATCGACTTCGATCGAACAGAGGCGATCGTCGTCGAGGTGAACGAGAAGAGTGGTCATGGAATGGTCCTTGTAATCAGGGTTGCGACGGAAATGGCGCAGCCCTGGAATGGGATCAAGTGGATGCGGCTTGGGCATCGGCCGCATCTGCCGCACCGTTGAGCCAGTTGGCGAGCTTGCGTGCGTCTGCCGAACTGAGGCGAGTCAGGGAGGTGTCACCTGCATCGGTGTAGATCGTGATCCCGCCAGCAGGCGAGTAGTCAGCCTCGACGCCGACGTCACAGCCATCGGGGTCGGGAATGCTCAGGTTGGTCATCTTGGTCTCCTTTGCAGGTCAGGCGGCCTCCAGCGCGTAGCGGTAGAGCTCGAGCTGGCTGATCAGGATGTGCTTGATGTTTTCGTAGACGGGCTCTTGCTCGGGATAGCTCCGGCGCGCCGCCTTGAGCATGGGCAGGATATCGGCTTCCGTCTCTCCCATGTAATCGACCTGTTTGATGGCGGAGAAGGCGCCCTTCATCGTCTGGTGATTATGGATGCGGTCGACACCCTTGGCGACCGAGGCGATGGGGCAATCGGCCAGCGTCGTGAAATAGGCACTGGACGTCTTCTTGTCGCCTTCGACGACCTTGGCCATGCGCTCGGAAGCCTCGCCGATCAGCGGGCCGAAGCGCTGGGTCAGCTCATCGGGTGCGACCGGGTAGTCCTCGATGACATCGTGGAGAAAGACCGTGGCGATCGTGGCCTCGGGGTGGAGGAGCATCGGCTCGAGTGTGCGCAGGTAGGCGACCTGCCAGACCTGGTGGGAGAACTCCGGGCTGCCGTCCTTGCGGGTGCCTGTGTGATGCCCGGCGGCGAACTCCATCGCCTTCAGCGCAGTGGTGTAGCCACGGCCCAAAAGCCAGTAGCGCACCGCGAGGCGGAGCTTTTCGTATTGCGGTGTCGTTGCGGCAGCAGCGGGCAGATCGGGCATGGGCGGTCCTCTCGATCGGTATCCATAACGGGGTCTCGCAAGCTGGACCCCTGTTATGGATGTCGGTCCGCCGGGCGCCTTTCGGAGGAAATAGGGGGATTTATTTCAATCCTGCGCGCGAAACGCGTCAGGTTTCGCGAGGCTTGAGGATCTTGGTTGCGGGGACTTCTGCCTGCATCTCGAAGAGGGGCAGATCCGGAAATGCCTCCCAGACCGCAGCGAGCAGGCTGCCTTTGGCGTCGCGGGCAGGGCGTAGAAACCCGAGCGCCGCATCGGCGCGATAGTAGCGCTGTAGCGCCAAGGCCGCGGCACGGTCGGCCATCCGGCTTCCATGGGCAAAATCGTCGCCGGGCTCTTCGTAAGGCGTGTCGATCGGGATCGCCTTGAGGCAGGCCAGATGCGCCACGCCTGCCAGCTGGGCCTTGAGCTCGCGTAGCAGGGCATGGCCAAGGCCACGTCCGCGAAGCGCAGGGTGCGCAACGACCTGCTCGATATAGACAAGGCCCGAGGGTGCTGCGTCAGAGATTTGCGACGCGATCCGCGGAGCAAGACTGCCACGGGCATCGAGAATGCCTTCTACCGCGAGGACCGCATCATAGGAGATCTCGTCGAACTCATCGACGATGGTCTGGGCATCCTCATCGGGAAAGGAGAGGATCTGTGCGAGATTTGGATAAAGACCCCGCCAGGCGGTCAGCCGCCCCACTTCGATGGGCTTCATTCCCGGGGTCTCGGCCATGGCCCGGATGTCGATATAGCTCATGCGCTGCCCTTCTTCGCTGCGCTCGATGCGCGTCTGAAGGGTGATGCGCAGGGGCAGTCGGGCCGATGCGGTATCGATGGGGGCAGAAAATGTCATGTGCGGCGATCTCCGGGCAAGCCGGGATTGTCTCGGCTCGAAGGGGAGATCGGTCCGCCCGCAAAGGCTCGGGAGCATCTTTCTCGATGGGGTGCAGATGGCGAAGCCCCATGCGAAAGGCCGGCGCGCCCAAAGGGCGGCCGGCCGTGGAAATCGGTCTCTGTCAGGCGACCATCTGCTCGCGCTCGACATTGTTGGGGGCCGCGACGGAGGCGCGCGGTGAAACATCGGCAAAGCCAACGTGGCGGCCGAGTGCCTCAAGGCCCGACATCGGCTTTTGCGCCACCGGCTGAGTAATCGGTCGCGCCTCGGCTCGGCCAAGGGCGGCGTATTGGGCGGCTGCGGAGCAATCTTGGAAGGTCGACATGGCGCATCTCCTCTTGAAGCAGAATTTCACGGAGCCGCGATGACGGCCCGCCTCGAAAAGGGCGGGTCGGGATTGCGGCCGGGGCTGGACCCCGGGAATAGACCAGAGGGACGCGTGTCTTTCTCGCGTCAAAGAAAAAGGCGGGAGGGTTTCCCCTCCCGCCGTCTTTGAAGTTTCAGCTGCGCACGACCATCTCATGCGCCTCGCAGACGAGGCTTTCGGTGGTGTCCTTGCAAGGCACCTCCGGGAAGGGGTAGGCCGCTTCCACTTCGCGCAAGCGCTCCATGGCCTCGGAGATGACCTCCTGAAGCTCCTCGACCTCCATCTCGGCACCCCGGATGCGGCGCAGCAGGGGAGCTTCGGGGCGCGGGAAGACCAGAGCCCGGGTTTCGTGGAGTTCGATCGCCTGGTAGATCATCCTGACGCCCTGGTAGGCATCCTTCCAGATCACGGCATCGCCGCGGGAGACCACGCGCTTTTGCTCAGCGTCGCGATTCAGGGGGCGCTCAACCACCCGGATGGCTTCACGCAGTGGGTTGGAGACGGAGATCTTCTTCCCGGCGACCTTGATGAAGACCGGCTGCCCGTCGGCGAGGCCGGTGGCACGCTCATCATCGGTCATCTCCGCCCAGTCGCGGCTTTTGACGAAGCGATCGTTCTGCTGGGTGATGACCTCGACGCCGTCGATGGCAGCCAGCTCGGCGATTTTCTCCGGCTCGTCGAGGAGGCGATTTCCTTCCGCAACGCGAGTGAGGACTTCATGGGCGGCACGCACCGGTGCCAGGCTCGCGTCGTTGCTCGGGAAAAGACCGCCGATACGCTGGCGCGCATGGCCGATGGCCGAGTTCGAGTTTCCGGCGAGAAGCATTTCGCGCTGGGCGAAGACCTTGTCAAAGACAGGGTGTTTCGGACCAACCCGCAGGGCATCGTCCTGGGCTGCAAAGAGCAACTCCGTGGTGATCATGTCCATGCGACCCAGAAGACTGAGGTAGCGCATCAGCGAGACGCCGGCGATGTCGATGTCGCCCTGGCCGAGGCGTTTGTTCGCCTTGTTGTTGTCGTCGCCGAAAAAGACGTGTCCGGTCAGGATCTCGGTCTTGGTCGGCAGGAAGACACAGCGGAAATCATCATCGGATTTCGCGGTCGCGGTGCCATAGAGCGCCGAGCCCGAAACGCAGGTGGCGAGGTTCATGCGGTCCTTCAGCAGAAGGTCGAGCGCATCCTGGGTCGCGGCGGGAATGACCGGCGCGGCGTTGTTCATCATGGTCTGCATATCAGCCTCCTGTTTCAGCTCCGACGAAGATCGGTTCATCTGCGCCGACCGGGCAGTCCGCGCGCCGGAACGGCGGGCTGCCAGGGTGGGGCCACAAAGCCCATCATGGGAAATCTTCCTCGCAGGAAGTGTGTGAGGGCCCGGGCAATGCCCGGACCCGTTTCGCTTACTTCACGAGGATGTGGTTCTTCCGTCCCAGCGACAGCCGACAGGGCAAGTCCTGCGCTACGAGGCATGCGGAGAGATCTTCCACGATGTCGCCATCGAGACGCACGCTGCGCTCCTCGATCGACCGCCGCGCAGCCTTCTTGCTTGGTCGAAGCCCGCTTTGCACGAGCAGATCGAGCACCCGGATATCACCTTGGCGCTGCTCCTCGTCGAGAACGAGGCTGGGCAGCCCATCTGTGCCACCACCCTTGCCGAAGACCGCCGCGGCAGAGGCTTCCGCATTTGCAGCAGCTTCGCGTCCGTGGGCGAGTGTTGTCGCCTCGCTGGCGAGACGTATCTTGGCGGCATTGAGGCTCGCCCCATCGCCCGAAGTGATCTGCTCGATCTCCGCGAGAGGCAGGTCTGTGAAGAGCGCGAGAAAACGCGCCACGTCCGCGTCCTCGGTGTTGCGCCAGAACTGCCAGAAGTCGAAGGGCGCCAGGCGGTCTTCGTTGAGCCAGACAGCACCTGCCGCGGTCTTGCCCATCTTGGCGCCAGAGCTGGTCGTCAGAAGCGGCGAGGTGAGGCCGAAGACCTCCCGGCCTTCCATGCGGCGCACCAGGTCGACCCCGCTGACGATATTGCCCCATTGATCGGCGCCACCCATCTGGATGGAGCAGCCGTGCCGGCGAGACAGTTCGAGGAAGTCGAAGGCTTGCAGGATCATGTAGTTGAACTCGAGAAAGCTCAGCGACTTCTGCTCCTCGAGGCGTGATTTCACGCTATCGAAGCCCAGCATCCGGTTGACGGAGAAATGCCGGCCGACATCGCGCAGCATGTCGATCCAGCGCAGTTCGTCGAGCCACTCGGCATTGTTGACGAGGATCGCGTCGGTCGGTCCATCGCCAAAGCGCAGGAAGCGACCGAAGACACGCGACAGGCTTTCGATGTTGGAGGCGATCTCCGCCTCGCTCAGCATCGGACGAGCATCCGGGCGAAAGCTTGGATCGCCGATCCGGGTGGTGCCGCCACCTACGAGAATGATCGGACGGTGCCCGGCCTGCTGCATGCGCCGCAAGGCCATGATGGGCACAAGATGACCGACATGAAGGCTGTCTGCGGTGGCGTCGAAGCCATTGTAGATGGTGCAGGGTCCGGCTCCGAGCGCTGTATCGAGCGCCTCAAAGCTCGTCGCCTGATGGCAGTGCCCGCGTGAAAGCAGGGTGTTCAGCGCCTCGGAGCGCGGCTGAAAATCGGCAAGGGAATCTTCGGACTTGGACATGTGTGATCTCCTGGTTCGCCACCGACCAGGAGGATCTGCACATGAAAACGCCGCCTGGTGGCGGCATGGGTCATGATGGATGTGACGCGCCGCTTCCTATGGAAGCGCCGGATAAATCCGTGCAGAGAGGGTGTTGGCGCGTGTCATGCGGGATATATGCGTCCGGAGCATGCGACAGGCAAGCCCGTTCATGCGTCTTTCGGGTCAGCAGGAAGCAGACCCAATACCTGTGCGCGCAGAACGGCGTGCTCGTCTGTGATGGCAGAGAGCTTGAGCCGAACCAGGTAGAGAACGGCCGTGCAGGACCTGATGGAGAGGCCGATGGAGGCGGCGATTTCTGCGATATCCTGCCCTTCGCTCAAGAATTGGAGCGCCCTTTTTTCCAGGTCGTTGAGCGCAGGCGGATGATCGTCGAGTGCAGCTTCGCTGTTGAACGAGTGACGCATGAAACTGTCGTGGAACTGCGCGGCGATGAGCATGAACTCCCCGGTGTTCTTCGCGATGATCCGGCTCCATTCGGTATCGGTGCAATGCTTGGAGAGTGCCATGATGCCCAGATCCTGAGCAGGACCGCGCACCGGAATGGTGATGCCATTGACGGGCATGTCATGATGCACTGCGTCCCGACGGAGCTGTTCGTAGAGCGGATTGCCACGAAGGGTTGCCCAATCGAGAGGAGAGACCATATCTCGAGCCATCGTGATGGTCGGGCTGATCGCATGATACTGCTTCTCGGCGAATTCCCTGACCCAGGCGTCCGGGTAGGTGCTGTAGACGAAGGCCTTGTCGCTCCCGGGCAGGTAGGCCGCATAGGCGGCGTGGTCGAGATTCATCCTGCTGCGGACATCGTGAATGATCTCGGTGAAGTTCGGAGGAGTCCGCGACCCTCGCTGATTGAGATAGATGAGTTCCAAAAGACGATCCTGACTACCCGGGCTCAGATGAGGTCCAGAGCCTTGGCGCGATTGACGGCATGGGCGTTGGTGAGTGCGCGAAGCCTGATGCGGATCGTGCGGAGGTGAGCTTCGATGGTGCGCAGTGCCACACCAAGCCTGGAGGCGACCTGTTTGGGTTCGCCACATTCGGAGACTGCGCGCAGGATTTCGATCTCGCGCGCGTCGAGCGCGGGCCGAGTTTCAGCCAAGGCGTCGCCTTCGCCGAAAACCTCATCGATAATGCTGTCGTGAAAATGGGCTGCGTGGAGCATGAAGGCGCCAGCGCGCCCTTGCATGATCCGCGCCCATTCCCCGGCACTGCATCGCTTGGAAAATGCCAGCATTCCGGTATCTCCGCGCGGGCCGCGGATCGGGACAGTTACACCATTCGATGGGATGCCATAGGGCGCACCGGCTGCGCAGATCTCCTGGAAATGCGGGTCGTCCGAGAGGGTGCTCCAGTCGAGAGGGGTGATGCGGTTGAAAATCTTCGTGAGGGAGGGATCAGTCTCCTGGAACCTGCGCTCGGCATAGACCCTGACCCAATCCTCGGGATAGGTGGTGTATGAGTGAACCGCATCCTTGCCGGGGATCACAGCCCCATAGGCTGCGTGATCCACACCCACCATCAGACAGACTTCGCGCAGGATGTCTGTGTAGTTCGGCGGGCTGGCAGACCCCTGCCAGGGAAGGTGAACAAGTTCCACTCGGGCATCCAATGGTTATTGCGGTCGCCAGGACCAGCCAGTTGAGCGCGTGCCCCGATTCCAAACTGTTCAAAAAACAGGCAACCGGAACTGTCGCATCTCACGAGTGTAACGGTTTTGCAACCGCATAGGTTTCACCCGGCATTTGCGTGCCGTTGCGGAAGTCGAAGATGGAAAGGCTTGGTCAGAAGAGCCCGAGGCCCTCAGCGCGCGCGGCGGCATGCTCGGGGCTGACCGCCTGCATCTTCAAGGCGGCTGCCTTGAGCGTCTGATCGGTTACCCGTTGGGAGACCGACATTTCATGGGCAATTTGGGTTGAGGTGAGGCCTTGCGAGATATGCCGCAGCATCTCCAATTCCCGGTCGGTCAGGCGCGCCGGCAAGACGTCGCTGACCAGTGCGGAACAGCCGCGGATCGAAGCGCAGCCGCTGTCGAATAGATGCATCCCGAAAAAGTGAAAATTGGGTGCTTTGCGCGCAATCAGCCGATTCCATTCCGACTCGGTGCATTTTTTCAGAACGTTGAAGACGCCCCAGGCCCCGTCGGGCGCGTGAATGGGAAAGGACATGCCGTTTCGAGGAATCCCGAACCTTTCGCAATCGACGAATATCGGGATAAACCCGGCATGATCAGCCATTCGTGAAAGATCGCAGGGCAGGACAGAGTTCTTGGCGCAATCTATCGTCGGGTCCTTCTCCCAAAGACCGTTCTCCTCGTAATGCTGAAGGAATTCGGCAGGGTAGGTCGAATAGGCATGCAGCTTGTCGTTGTCCGGCAGAAAGATGCCAAGGGCGGCGTGATCGAGCTCCATGCGCTGGCAAAAGTCGCGCAGGATTTCGACAAATGCTGGCGCTCCGACATCGGCGGTATTCGAGCGATCCTCCATGGCCATCTATCACATCACTCCATGGTCGGGGTCTTTCCCGGCTGCGCGTGCCCCTCCAGGGTCATTACGACCGGCAGGGAATGGTTCGTCGCGCCAGCGGAAAGACCGCCCCTCTGTCGCGCCACGATTTTGTTGACTGTAATCGCCGAACTTTACCGAAAGGGGCAGAAGTGGCAATTTCTTCCGGAAACTTCTACTCGTTTGACCTGTATTTGTCGAGCATATTACCCGCCCGGGTCAGTTTTGACCTGGAAGATCAGCTGGGGAGGGACAACGCAGGGGTGTCGATCCGCCGCCGACAGACGAAAACGAGGGCGGCGTTGAAGATCAGGCAGAGAGAAAGCACGAAGCCGACGCTCGAGAGCGCCTTTACCCCTTCGGGCGCATGGGAAAGCACGAGGAGCGCGATCGCGACCTGAAGAACGCTGAGGACGGTGAGCGAGGCGATACGTTCACGGGCGTGCGTTTCCGTCATCCCTGCTGCGCGCCGATCGATCATGGCAATCAGCCGAGCGCGGCGCCCCTGTGGTTTGTTGTCCGGTGCATTGGGTGCGGTGCTGGCTTGCTGCGTATCGTCGTGCATGGGAGATCCCTTCCTCTTTCAATTCTGCGCATGCGTCTCATGGCGCGCTTGGGTCAGAGATAGGGCAAAGAGTTGGAGCCCCTGAAATCGCACCCCGATCAGGAAAAGGTTTCCCGGCGAAGCCACATGAATAAAGGCAGCCCCCGATGCTTCGGAAGGCTGCCTTGTCAGGGGATGGAAGCTGGGTCAGGCCGCGACAGCGCGGGTGCGCGAAGCCGTATCCTCGACGTCAAGTGCAACAAGTGCCGTGAAGATGCGCTCGGCCTGGCTGGAGATGTCCGAGGCGGAAATCAGATCATGGGGCAGGGTCAGGATGGCTTCGGTGGTCGACATGTCGGCAAACGAGAGGGTTCCGAGCCAGGAGTCCTGGTGATGAACGCGGATACCGACCCGGTTGTTGCCTCGGGTGAGGTTGGTAAGGATCTTGAAGCGGTAGGGGCCGGCCTTGCGCCATTCCTTCCGGGGCATCGACGGCAGGCGCGGGAAATCCGCGTAGAGATCATCCTGTGCGATGTTGAGAAACAGCGTCTCGTGCAGCAGTGAGATCTGCACCCTGTTGTTGCGAAGAGCAGCCTTGATGGCGTGCTCTCGACGGGACTGGGTGAAGGAATGCTTCAGTCGATCGAACATCAGGCGAACTCCGGTTGGGCAGGGTGTCGAAACCCGCAGGTGCAGGGGTTGGAAAGCTCGGCCGGCGATGGAGCCGGGAGTGCGGGAACAGAGGTGATGCGTTTGGCCGCGCGGGGCGCGGAAAGAGACAGGATGCGCGGAGTGAACTCCAGGTAATGCTCGCGGGTATCGAGATAGGTCTCGGCTTCCCGCTTGTCGGCCATCGGGCCTTCGATGGCCACAAGGCTGCCTTGGGCATCGGTGTAATGAATGACGAACATTTCGCTTCTCCCTGTCTGTCTTGCAAGGCGCGCCTGCGGCGCCGGGGTCCTTGGGAAATAGGACCCGGCGTCGCGGCTCGATCAGATCGCGTCTGCGCGCGCTGCCAGCTCGGTGCGACAGGTGTCGAGGATCGTCTCTACACCTGCGCGGACCTTCTTGAAGGCTTCCCGCTCCCAGCGCGGCAAGGCATCGAGGACGCCGTCGCCGAGGTGCCGACGCATCTGGCGGAAGAAGTCCGCATTGCCGGCGGCAAAGTCCTTCTCGGATATGCCGTAGAGCGCCATGAGCTCACCCTTGACGAGCTGGCGGTCGGGGATGATGCGCGCAGGGTCCATGAGATCCGCCAGATCGATGAGCACCATGCGATTATCAGCGCTTGGCGCATGATTGGCAGTTGCCATGATGTGGCTCATTGCCGAGAGACTGTCGCCCGGGTCGTTCTCATTCAGCCAAAGTGCAGATCGCAGCTCCTTGTGCTGATGCTCGTCATAGATCACGTCGTGGCAGAGAATGGCCTTGTCGAGGTCCGGATCGTAAGGCAGGCCGAAGGTCAGTTCGGCATGCATGTAGCGCCGCTCGATGTGGTGCCAGTTGTGAAAAAGCCGCCGCGGATCGGCATTATAGACCGCCTTGGCCTTGGTCCAGAGCGAGGTGTTTTCGAGGCGGGTCCAGTGCATCTTGTTCTCCTGGGGAAGGGGTGGTGCGAGAGCCCGCGCGCGAGGCGCGAGCTGTTGGTGTGGATCAGCCGTGTGTGATTTCGGTGCTGGAGGCTTCTCGGCTCATCGCACCCATGAGGGCTGTGAACCCTTCGGGGGAAAGCCGCTCTTCGAGCGTCGGCGCCTCGCGCGGCGGCAGGCGCCCTTCGACGATGTCGAGGATCATTCTGATCTTGAGGCGATCATCGTGCGACAGGCTCGGGCCTTCGGGCTTGAAGAGCAGGCGGCGATGCATGTTGAAGACGAACTCGGTGGCGGCGCGCCTGCTCGCAAGCACCGAGGAGGTGCCGAAGATACCCGTCTCGCCCTCGCCGTGAGGAGACATGGCGCGCGCGGCCGCGAGCAGGGTTGCACCCATCAGGGTGAAGAGGTTCGCATCCTTGGATGGGACGACGCGAAGCGGGCGCTCGACATCGGTGCACAGGATGGTGCGCAGTTCGGCGAGCGTGTCTTCCCGCTCCGCAGTGACGCCCGGGATTGCAGCGGGGTTGGGTGCCAGGAAGGCGAAGGCTGCGATGAAGCCTTCTTCGGTGCGCCGTGTGATGTGGCTGCGTCCAGCGAAAGCCTCGAGAATGTCGCGGATCTTGAGGGCCATCTCCTGGGGCAGGCCCGCATTTGCGGGACGGCTCTCGCTGCGTGTGGCGAGCTGGGTCGCGAGCGGTGTGAGGATCATCTTCTGCAAGAAGGCGGCATCTTCGGCGGCATCGACGACGAGGAGGGAGATATTGAGTTCCATCGGGTTGCTCCTTGGCATGAAGAAAATGAAACGACCCCGGCGGCCGTCTACGCTTGCGCCAGACGGTCCCCGGGGTCGGAGAGATTGGGATGTGGGTCTTTTTTCCAAGCGGCGCGCCTGTCGCGCCCCGGCCTGGAAGTCTCAGATATCCATGGCGGCGAGGAAGGCCTCGGCCTGGCGCCCGAGATGAACTGTGGCGAATTCGCGCAGCAGTCTGGTATGGCGCAATTGCCGATCCTTGCTCCCCTGATCGACTGCTTCCTCGAGCAGCTGCGCCAGGCGGGCGATCGACTGCCAGGTCTTGGGCGAGATCTGACCAGCATCGAGGGCGCTTTGAACTTCCGCGATATGGTCTTGCATGAAGCTCGATGCCCGCGCCGAGAACTTCGGCTCATTCGCCATGAATTCGATGAGGTCCTGGGCGGAGACTTTCGGCATATCGGGGTAGCCGAAAGGTGCTGAAACCTCCGGGGACCGCGCGATGAACTCCGCTTCGACCAAAGCACCGCGGCCGGTTTCGGCGGCCTGGATGATCTTGCCTGCCTTGTCCCAGCTCTCCCGCGACGGAAAGTCAGGCAATGTTTTGTCAATCTCGATGTCTCGTCCCGCGGCCTTGAGGACATGTTCGCGAACCAACGGAAGCACGGGGTCGTCGGTGATGATGCTGAACGCGCGGTTCAGCAGGCCAGGTGCGTGGAGGCGCAGGCGATTGATCAGCTCCTTGGGCCTGTTTGTCGTGAGGACCACCTGTCCGGTGCTTCGCTCCCTCATGAAGGTGCCGATTTCGCGCTCAAGCTCCTTGAGGCCCAGGTTACTCATGCACTCGATGTCGGAATAGACGGTGACGACCTTGTTGTCTCGTGCGGCGCGGAATTCGGCGCGAAGCGACTGGCGGTTGATTACCTCGCCTTCGAGGTAATGGTCATCCGCGGCCTGCATGCGCAGGTCGATGACGTCCTGCCCGCGCAGCTTTGCCAGGCGGGACAGGTTGTGGAACTTGCCGTCGCCAGGGCTGCCACCCAGCAGGATGACCGGAAGGTTGCAGTCGAGCGCATCGGACAGGAGCGCGTCTCGCTTTTCGAAAGGGGTGGTCGGAAGATCCGGCGCGTCGTCGGCCTTGGTGAGGGTCGACACTTCAATAACATCGAAGCCTGTGATGGCGTCCGCAATGACCGGCGTGTCGCGCCCGGTCAGGAAGCCCCAGTTGTGCTTGGGGCCGGAAATGCGTGCAGCGACCTTGTTGAGGCAAGCCGACTTCTTCGAGGAAGGCGCGCCGACCGTCTCGAGCACGTCGCTGACGAGCTGGCTCAGGATAGCAGTGTCGAGAAGAATGGGCGTGGGGGATTGATTGGCCATGAGAGGTCCTTTCCTGTGCGATCTGGCGTCTTGGACTGTGGCCCTCGGCCCGGACGCACGCGCGATCACTGGAGGATCTCGATGTGGGTCTGGGAATGGTTCAGCCGTGGTCCAACGGGCCCGGAGCACGACATCGAGAGTTTGGTATACCGTGCAAACCCACCGCGGCGGTGCATTCGGCCTCTCACTTCAAGGAGAGGCCAATGCGCAGCCCGGGTCAATATCTTGAATTGAATCGGCAAAGAAAAACGCCTGCCGGAAATCCGGCAGGCGCTGTTTCAAATCTTCGGCGGTCATGTCAGGTGCACAGGGCGCTGCGTGTTCTGGCCATGGCCATTTTCTGATGTGCGCTCGTGGTGGAGATATCGGCCCTGACAACGATTTTCAGGTCGCGAGGGTCGAAGAATTCTTCGACGCCAGCGTCGTGAAGAGCTTCGTCGACGCGCTCGGAAATGACGGCATGAACCGGGCCCTGGTCGTTGTTGTCGTCCCGCGGCCAGTAAAGCTGGCTCTTGAATGGCCCCTCTTCGCAATCGTCGATGTGGAGGCTCCAGGCATTCGCAGGGGTCGCGGCCGGCGCAATCTGGAGTTCGAGGGTTTTGCCGTGATACCTGGCGCCGATCTGGCGCGCATGGCCTTCGAAATGCTCGATCGCGGCGATCTCGAATGCATCGTAGACAACCGACCGTATCGAGTGATCAGGGAGGATCTCTCTGTCGTTGATGGTGAAGGACAGGATGGACAGGGCGCAGGGCGCACCGACAGCTGCGTCGGTCATGTGGGACATCTCCATGGAAAGAAGGATTGCGGCGCGTCAAGGTCAGGAGACCAGGAGCCGAGCAAGGGCGGAACCCAGAAGCAGCAGATATCCTGCCGCAAGGCAGGCTTGATCGATGGATCGCCAATCGTCGACATTGCGGCGGTGGCGATCGATCAGGAGCCGGCGCGCCTCAGCGCGAAAGTCGCTGTCGGATGTCGTATCGCGATCGGCTTTTCGCAGGGCAGTCAGGCGTTTTCGGCGAAAGTTCAGGGACCAGACCGGGACCGCGAGGATCGCGATCCCGAGAAAGGAGGCGAGGTTCAGCCACCAGTCGATGTCATTCATCACGCGACAGCTGTCTCCGGCAGCTCGATCGCATCAGGCGAGATGACCAGCGCCATCTGGCCGCCGCAGGCGGCGACATACCGGCCGATGGAGTCGAGCCCTGGCACGGGGCCCGACAGCGCCTCAAGTCGCGCGATCACCGACTGGGTCATGCCGGCGGCCTTGGCGACATCAGCCTGGGTCATTCCACGGGCATCGCGCAATGCGCGCAGCTTGATGGCGATCGCCCGCTTGCGGGCGTGCTTTTCCTGGTGGGCCACGAGATCGGGCCGCGCGTCGAGGAGCTTCTCGCGGAAGGTCTTGGCTTTCTCGGTCATTGCTGTGGCTCCCATAGCGGGCCCCTGAGGGCGAGTTGTTCCGTGGTGAGGCGACGCCCCTCATCGCAACTATGCGAGCTTGAGGCGACCGTCCCGTGAAGGGCGCGCGGGCGCCCCTTCGCGTTGCAGTCGATGCTGACGATCAGGCGCCGTCTTGCGCAATCAGGCAGCGGGATCGCGAAGATCTCGTGCCGATCGGCGAGCAGTCCGCAGCGATCGCGCGGGCTTGGCTCCTGCTCGGCAAGAATGTCGAGCATGGCGTCGAGTCCATCGGCGCATTTCAGCGTCAGGTCCGTGAACTCCTTGAGGATTTGGGCCTCGTGACCTGGCACCGGTGCAACCTCGAACATCAACCTTGCCTCTCTATATAGCATATTTGCGATAAACTTCAAGTCCCGCGACCCAAGGGGTGGGTGAGCGCCCCAAGGATAGAAGATCAAGTGCCGGAAAGAAAAGGACTTTACAGAGTTTTCCCATCGCTGCCATAGGCAGAGCGGTAATTCTTGGAATCCTCGATCAGCGCCATTTGCGCGTGATGCGACAACGGGGTCTCGGGCTCGCCGATGTCAAGATTGACGCTCTCCGAGTAGTAGCCGTTCGACTCGCCGAGCCAGCGGATATCGATCGACCCCTTCACGGTGCGCAGGGTGTAAAAGGTCCAGGTCTGCGAGCAGCCTGTCTCTTCACTGCCGGATTCATTGGTGCGCTCTTCGGCCACGAGGAGCGGGGTGTAGAGCAGATCGGCGAGGTCGCCGTTGAGATCCTCGATCTCCACTTGTTCGCAGCAGTCCTGGTGGTGGTTCATGCGCAGAGCCGTGCCATCGGAGAAGATCAAGGTGATCGCCTCGTTGCCCGCGCGCTCGTAGAAGACGCAGATCTTGCCGATAAGGCTCTCGAGCCCGCCCTGTCCTTCCAGAAAACCGTGTTCCCTGTTCCAGCCGGACCTGTCCGAGATCTTTCCTGCGATGGAGGCGAGGTTGGTGAAATCAATGGTGTCGGTCATGCTCAATCCTTGCGCGCACCCCGGTGGGTCGCGTGTGAAGTGTCGTTTGCTATGTGTGAAGTGTCGAACGGGGCGGCTCAGGCCCCGGAGGCGATCTCGCTCAGAAGCGCCTCACGCGCCGCCCGGCCCTTGTCGGTCAGTTGCCAGCCGCGGCCTTTTTCGACCTTGGCAATCCAGCCGGCCTTGCGCAGGTTCTGGACCATCCGATCGGCGGCGCGGCCGAAGTTCCAATTGCCTTGCCAGGCCTTGCCCATCTGATCGTCGATCCGGTAGCCCAGCGCGCCGTAATTCAATGCCTCGCGGCTGCGTGTCCACTCGATGAAGGCACGCACCAGGACCTCGCGCGACAAGCTGTGTGCATTGCCCTTCTCGTCGCGGGTTGTCATTTCGCGGATCGGGTCGAGAGCAGCTTTTTGGGTCATCGAACACTCCTGGTATGGCGGGCGCCGCCCGGATTGGCAGGCGCGCATGGGTAATATCCGCTCCGGAATATTGCCCTTTCGCGCCGCACCGAAAACTCACCTCGTGCAGCACTCCAGGATTCTCGGTGCGCAGGTTTCCAGACGCACTGATCCGGACCCACTTTCCTGAGGATAAACCCCAACGAAATCGAGCCTCAAGGGCCGGAGAGAACGAGGATGACCCCAATGACCAGGACCAGACCGGCGCGCGCCGCGAAAGAGCAGGGCTTGCGCAGGAGCGCAAAGGCCACGCACCATCAAAAAGGCGCCGCGCTCGTCGAATACGGCCTTCTGGTAGGCCTTATCGCAGTGGTGGGCATTGCCTCGGTGGCCGGCACCGGGGTCAAGGTTTCCGAAATTTTCGAGGACATCACCTACGAGCTTCGGATCGC
>Ga0066839_10000255_pt1 | contig 24725 bp, 22 predicted proteins | sample ETNtaG_10_FD_66733 | JGI IMG/M metagenome (GOLD analysis project Ga0066839, IMG submission 66733) | Marine microbial and viral communities from oxygen minimum zone, Eastern Pacific Ocean - ETNP201302SV82 | ecosystem: Environmental > Aquatic > Marine > Oceanic | place: Pacific Ocean: Eastern...
CAAAATCGTTTTTTTCTTTTTCAATCTGTGCCTTAAGGGCTATTTTACCTGTTTTAAAAGCCATTGCCTCCCATGGAATATCATCCAAAGGAAACATTTTTACATCGAGTGACTCTACCCCTGGCCCAAAATTATCATCAGTTAGTCCAGCTCTAAAGAAAATATGCACTTGATCAGCATGCACCACATCAACAATAGCTAAGATGGGCCCAAGTGAAGGCGTGAACAAGGCTTCTTCTTGAGATTCTCTGATGGCACCTGCTACTAAGCTTTCACCGTTTTCTAGAAAGCCAGCCGGTAAAGTCCAAAAATTTCTCCTTGGTTCTATAGCTCTGAGGCATAACAGCACTTCATTGTTATGCACGGGCACAGTGCCAACAACAATTTTTGGGTTTTCATAGTGAATAAATTCACAAACAGTGCATACAAACCTAAGTGTTATATCACCGTTTGGGATAATTGACTGAACAGTGCCCCCACATTGATTACAATATTTCATAATGTTTTCTTCTTTATGCCGAGAGAGAGACTCGAACTCTCACGGGTTTAACCCCACCGGATTTTGAATCCGGCGCGTCTACCAATTCCGCCATCCCGGCTTAATATTAATGAAGAATACCTTGAGTTCAAGATGCAGTCTATCAATCTTTATGCCTTAAACGGATTATTCTAATTCTTATAATTCAGTACAATGTTTGAATGAAAACCAGTGATTTTTATTTTCATTTACCAGAACATCTTATAGCGCAGAATCCAATTGATGATCGCGATGCAAGCCGATTACTTCATGTGAGTAAAAGCAGTGTGGTTGACCGGACTTTTTCTGATTTACCGAGGCTTTTAAACAATGGTGATTTGCTGGTATTAAATAATACTGAGGTGATGCCAGCTAGACTCCATGGGGTAAAAACCTCAGGTGGAAAAATTGAGATGCTGATTGAGAGAGTGGTTGATGAGTGTTCTTTCTTCGCACAAGTAAAATTTAGTGGCAAATTAAGAGCTGATAATGAATTACTTATTGGCAATACAATCAGAATGAAAGTGATTGATCGAGTGAAAGGGTTTTTTCTCATTCGCTCAGATGAACCTATCCATGAAGTGATGGATACTCAAGGTCAAATACCGCTTCCACCATACATTAAGAGAACTCCAAATATAAAAGATACACAGCGTTATCAAACCGTGTTTGCTAGTGAACGAGGTGCTGTGGCTGCGCCTACAGCTGGTTTACATTTCACCGAGAAATTATTTAGCGAATTAAAAGACCACGGTGTTGATATTGGTTTTCTGACATTACATGTGGGTGCTGGAACTTTTATGCCTCTCAGAGAAGAGCAGATTCTTAAAGAAAAATTACACCAAGAATTTTTTTCGGTTAGTAATGCACTGTGTCATCAGATTAAACAAGCTCACCTGAAATCAGGAAGGATTATTGCAGTCGGCACCACAGTGACCCGAGCGCTTGAGTCACTAATGGTGTCTGGTGGGCTAAGAGATTACAAAGGCTTTACAGATATTTTTATTTCCCCAGGATTTGAATTCAAAATCGTGGATGCTATGATCACAAATTTTCATCTACCTGGATCCTCGTTGATGATGTTAGTTTCTGCTTTTTTGAATAAAGAAACCATTCTAAAATCATACGCCCATGCAGTTGAGAAAGGTTATCATTTTTATAGTTATGGGGATGCAATGTACTTAGAAGGAAAATAACTATTATGCGTTTTGAATTGTTACAACAAGACGACACCAGTCGATTAGGAAAACTTCATTTTTTAAGGGGTGAAATACAAACCCCTGTTTTTATGCCTGTGGGAACCTATGGCACAGTTAAAACCATGACACCAGATGATTTAGAGAGTTTGGGGGCAGAAATAATTTTATCCAATACGTACCACCTCATGATTCGTCCAGGTGAAGAAGTGATCTCTTCACATCAAGGTTTGCATCAATTTATGGCTTGGGATCGACCTATTTTAACTGATTCTGGCGGATATCAAATTTGGAGCCTATCTACAAAGAGAACCATTAATGATGATTTTGTTGAATTTGATTCTCCTGTGAACGGAGACATGATTCGACTAACACCGGAAATCGCTATGCGAATTCAGAAAACTCTAGGGAGTGATATTCAAATGGTCTTGGATGAATGCACTCATTACCCTGCCACTAAAGATGAAGCGTATGTATCAATGAAACGATCTGAGAAATGGGCTGAAAGAAGTTTTCAAGCTTACGAAGATCTAAAAGATGATTCTGACAGCGCAATCTTTGGGATTATTCAAGGGGGTATGTACAGTGATTTAAGATTAGAAAACTTAGATTTTCTTTCATCAATTGATTTCGATGGCCTGGCAATTGGCGGTTTGTCTGTGGGTGAACCCTTAGCTGAACGCATGGAGGTGCTTGAAACACTTTTACCACAAATGACTGAGGATAAACCTCGATATTTAATGGGACTGGGTCAGCCTATAGATATTATAAAAGCAGTTGAGGTCGGCGTTGATATGTTTGATTGTGTGATTCCCACGCGACATGCTAGAAACGGTCAAATTTATACTCATTCAGGAGTCTTAAGAATAAGGAATGCTCAATACACCAATGACATCAAACCCTTCGATGAGCAATGCAGTTGTTATAGCTGTAAAAATTTTTCTAGATCTTATGTAAGGCATTTATTTAACTGCAATGAAATCTTGGGTGCGCGATTAGCAACCATTCATAATTTATATTTTTATTTAGGTTTAATGGAGAATATTAGAGATGCAATTAGTAAGCATTGTTTTAAAGAATTTGCGAAAAGTTTCATAGAGAATTATCAGCAATAATTAGTTCTGTGTCATAATTGCACATCTAATTTTTCTGAAGGTAGTGAAATGAGTATATTTTTCGAAAATGCTTGGGCACAAGATAGTGCAGTTGGGAGTGATTCTTTCTTAGGGTTTCTTCCCCTTATTATTATTTTTGTGGTTTTTTATTTTTTGCTGATCAGACCCCAATCTAAGAAACAGAAGGAACATCAAGAAACAATATCATCGTTGGAGGTAGGCAATGAAGTTGTGACTGCTGGCGGTGTTTTGGGGAAGATTAAAGAAATTAATGATCAATACGTTCAATTACAAATATCAGAAAACGTAATCATCAAAGTTCAGAGACACACCATTGGGGCTTTAATGCCAAAAGGCACCATCAAGAAAGGCTAGCTGTTATGAATCATTATCCATTATGGAAAAATGTGGTTGTAGTTGTTGTGATTCTTCTTGGCACTTTATTTGCTTTGCCTAATTTTTATGGTGAGGACCCAGCATTGATTATTTCAAAAGAGAATGGAGAAGTTTTCTCAAACACAGAGTTAAAGGATGTTGAGAATTTTCTTATTAGTAAAGAGGCTTCTATTACATCAATTAGAAATAAGAAAGGTGATCTTCTAATTCGTTTTCCAGATGTAGAAAAACAGATTGCTGCCAGTAGTAATATCCGATCTTATCTTGGACGATTCTCCACAGTAGCCTTAACATTTGCCCCCAGAATGCCAAAATGGATGCAACAACTGGATCTTAATCCGATGAGTCTTGGGCTGGATCTCAGAGGTGGGGTGTATTTTAAATTTGAAGTTGATCTTGATGCTGCGATTCAGCAAAGGCTTGATCAGTACATAACGGATATCAATAAATCACTAATTGATCAACGCATTAGACGAGCTATTAGAAAAGAAGGTAATACTCTAAGGATAGAATTATTGAACCCTGAGGATTTTAACCAAGCAAGACGATCCATAAGGGAAATTGATAATTTACTAGATATTACTAACGCATCAACAGCTACTCAAACAGTAATTTTAGTCAATATGACAGATGACCAACTTAAGCAAAGACGAGATTTTGCTATTCAGCAAAATATTTTGACCATGAGAAATCGAGTTAACGAACTGGGCGTTGCTGAACCCATAGTTCAGCGTCAAGGACTTGATCGAATCGTTGTGCAATTACCTGGTGTTCAAGATCCAACACAAGCAGAGCGAATACTTGGAGCTACTGCAACACTGGAGTTTCGTTTAGTTTGTGAGAATGAAAATGCTTTTGAAGCGGAAGAAAAAGGCCGTGCACCGATAGGATGCGACCTTTTTCAGGACCGAATTGGTAATCCTGTGCTTTTGAAAAAGCAAGCCATTGTCACTGGAAATCAATTAATTGATGCTTCACAATCTTTTTCTCAAGGCCGGCCTGCAGTATCTATCCGCTTGGACAGCAAAGGCTCAAAATCGATGTTGGAGACCACTAAAAGGAATTTAAATAAACCCATGGCTGTGTTGTTTGTTCAGCAACGTCAAGAAACCACAGAAGAGAATGGGAATTTTATCAAACGATCAGTGCTGGATAAAGAGGTGATCAATATTGCCACCATCAGAGGTGTGTTCAGTAGTCAATTTGAAATCACAGGACTCACTGTATTTGAGGCTAAAGATCTATCTATATTACTTAGAGCTGGAGCACTCGCAGCACCCATATTTAAGGTGGAAGAAAAAACTATAGGACCTAGCTTGGGCCAAGACAATATTGATAAAGGGTTTGCAGCTATTGTCACTGGACTAATTCTGATTGTGATTTTTATGGCCTTTTATTATAAAGGCTTTGGATTAATAGCAAATCTAGGGCTGATGATTAATCTGACCTTGTTGGTAGCGCTACTGTCTCTTTTACAAGCCTCTCTAACCTTACCGGGTATTGCCGGTATTGTCTTAACTGTGGGAATGGCTGTTGATGCTAATGTGCTTATTTTTGAGAGAATCAGAGAAGAATTGCGAAACGGCAATTCACCCCAAGCCAGTATTACTGCAGGATACCAAAAGGCTTTTGCGACAATTACCGATGCCAATATCACCACTTTAATTGCAGCCTTGGTTTTGTTTACTTTTGGAACCGGGCCAATTAAAGGGTTTGCCGTTACTTTGTCTTTGGGTATTTTAACTTCACTGTTTACTGCAATTATTGCCTCCAGAGCAGTTGTTAATTGGATCTATGGTGGCAGGACCATTAAGAAATTAAGGATCTAGTATGTTTAATTTTAAGAACACAATCAATTTCCTATCAGCTCGTCGAATAACAACAACAATCTCAATTGTATTAATGATTTTTTCATTGGTCTCAATCACTTCAAAAGGGTTTAATCTAGGCATTGATTTTACTGGTGGGTTTCAAATTGAAATTAGGTATCTACAACCTCCAAAAATCGAAGATGTTCGGAATCATCTATCATCGGGTGGCTTTAATGATGCGATAGTGCAAAATTCTGGATCAGCCACAGATATTATGATTAGAATTGCACCCAGAGAAGGATTTGATAGTAGAACTGTTGGTAAACTTATTATCGAGAACCTTAGTCAATCTTCAAATCCTGCAGAACTCATGAGTTCTGAATATGTCAGTGCACAAGTGGGAGAAGAGCTTACAGAACAGGGTGGCCTTGCTATGATTTTTGCCTTGATTATGATCATGATTTATATTGTGTTTCGTTTTCAGTGGAAATTTTCTATTGGGGCTGTCATGGCTTTGATCCATGATGTTTTAATCACTGTGGGTGTGTTCTCATTTTTTCAGATTAACTTTGATTTGGCTGTTCTGGCAGCCATTCTAGCTGTGGTTGGTTATTCATTAAATGACACCATTGTTATTTTTGATCGAATTAGAGAAAACTTCCGCTCCATGAGGCGTGCTGAGACACTCGATATTCTTAATTCATCTATCACTCAAACAATTAGTCGAACCATGATCACCAGTTCAACTACTTTATTGGTCTTATTAGCTCTTTATATTATGGGTGGTCAGTCTCTCCAAGGGTTTTCTTTGGCCTTAATTGTTGGCGTATTGATCGGTACCTATTCTTCTATTTTTATTGCCTCAATCTCAATCTTTTATTTGGATATCTCAACCTCTGATTTATTGCCTAGTAAGCGAGAGGAAGTTGATGATGGAATGCCCTAGGGCTTTTTTCTTAGAATAGTTTTTCTAGGGAAATAATTTTTATTAATAATAACTATTATTTAATTGATTATTGATCATTGATAAGATTCTCTTTTTTGTCTATGGTGTCATTTACAAATACTAATTAGTTTAATTTACTATAAGAGAATAATTATGAGATTAAAGAATATTGTTATTGCAGTAATTACTACTGCAGTAATTTTTACATACAGTTCTTCTTGGGCAGCTATTGAGGAAATTGTTGTTACCGCAACGAAGAGGGACTCAACCATTCAAGACGTGCCTTTTTCTATTAATGCACAAACTGCAGAGATGATTCAACGGACCGGTGCCGTAAGTTTTGAAGACTTAGCTAGAAATGTTGCTGGGTTGGCAGTACAAAACCTTGGACCAGGGCAAAGCCAAGTTGGAATCAGAGGTTTATCAGCTGGACAGATTGTCAGAGACCAACCTGGCGTTAAAGAACAAGTTGGAATTTATATGGATGAATCGGTGATTTCATTGTCCTTATTTACGCCAGATTTTGATTTGTATGACCTTAATCGAGTCGAAACGCTGCGTGGCCCTCAAGGAACACTATTTGGCTCTGGATCAATTGGAGGAACAGTTAGATATATTACCAATCAACCCAATGTGAATGAATTTGAAGCCAATTTGTCTCTGGATGTTAATTCCATCACCAAAGGCTCAACTGGTGGGCACATGAAGGCCATGTTTAATTCTCCATTCAAGAATAGTGAAGGAGCCGTTCGAGCTGTTGTGTACACAACGGATTATGGCGGTTATATCGATGCCTTTGGAGAAGGTGACACATATAATAAAGATGTCAACGAGGGATCACGAGATGGTGCCCGTATTTCAGCAACCTTCTTACCCAGTGATACTCTATCAATCACTCCTAGAATTATTATTCAGGAGACAGAATATAAAGGTTACAATCGACAAGAGAAATACAACTTATTTGCCAATCCATTCACTACCACTAGAACAGCAAGAACATTCGATGAACGCCAGCAACATCTAATGCTGCAGGAAGGTTATTCGGATGAAACGACTTTGGCAGATGTTGTGATTGAATCTGCCCGTGAAGGCTATGATATGACTTTCGTTGGTAGCTATATGGAGCGGGATATTCTTGTTAGTCGTGATGCAACGGCTCTGACCAGTAGTGTGTGGCACGATATAGGATATGATCCTGTGATGTATATTCTTCCATCCAATCTTAGGGACACCACAGCCCTAGAGCAGACTACTGCTGAACTTCGTTTTGCTTCAAATACTGACGGACCCTTGCAGTGGGTGGTGGGTTTCTTTTATTCAGATATGCAGAGAGAATATGCACAGCGTCTTCCTACTCCAGGGTCTGCAACTTGGACAGATTATACTTTAGGTGCAGGCACTTCTGCAGCTGTTGCTAATGGTTATACAAATCTTGATTCACCATTTAACTCAGATCTCCCATATGATATTGAACAAATTGCTTTCTTTGGTGAGGCGACATACGATATGAGTGATCAGTTACAATTGACTTTTGGTGGACGATACTACGATCTTGATGAGAGCAGAGTCATTACATCTGGCGGTTTGTTTGCTAATGGTGACTCAGGCACAGTGAATGAATCCACATCTGATGGATTTGCACCCAGGGTGCTTCTTCGCTATGACATGCATGATGATGTCACACTGAATGCACAGATTTCACAAGGGGTCAGGCTTGGAGGGGTAAACGATCCTCTAAATGCCAACATGTGTACTCCTGAAGACAAATTAATCTTCGGCAGTTATCAGTCATATGATGATGAAACGATGTGGAATTATGAGGTCGGTGTAAAATCACGTTTGAGCAATGGAGCCACGTTGAACGCCGCAGTTTTTTATGCAGACATTGAGAACCTTCAAGCTACACTGGATGCCGGTTCATGTTCATCAAGGATTTCGTTTAATGTTCCGGAGGCGAAAAGCAGTGGAGTTGAAGTTGAATATGTTTCACAACCAACTGACAATTTTAATTTCTCAATATCAGGAAGTGCTATAAATGCCGAATTTAAATCCACTGTTATGGACGCAACGGGATCAGTTTTAGGAGGACTCAAGGATGGTAACCGCTTAGCTTCTGTGCCAGAGATTCAATTGGCAGCAACAGCCACCTATTTATTTCCAGTCGCAGTTGGTGATGGTTATGCATCAGCAACAATTCAGCACATTGGTGATCGTATTACCCAACCTACTGACCAACTTGTTGGTGCTGGTGACTTTGCTTCAGGGTTAGTATTTGGAGGAGCATCAGGTACAGACATCACTAGCTTAGACTTAGAGTTGCCATCATATACGATAGTTAATATCAGAGTAGGGGTTGAGATAGCCTCAGGGTGGGATGCGGCATTGTATATTAATAATTTATCTGATGAGAATGCACACTTGTCGTTTGATCGTGAACGAGGTGGCCGTGCTCGACTAGCTTTTAGAACCAATCAACCTCGAACAATTGGGATAAATATTAGAAAAAATTTCTAATTTCTAAAGTTTCATTATAATGAGTCTTTTTATTTGTTCGGAGTGGTAGTTCAGTTTGGTTAGAATGCCTGCCTACCCTAAAGCAGCGGAACTTCTTTTCACTAAAGAAGAAATAGTTTTTCTAATCTATCGTCATATTTTGAAATAACTTCCTTCATGGCATCAAAAATCTTTGGAGTTCCACACAGTATGCTGCCACTATCAACTGGGTCTTGATCAGGGATAAGATTGTCAACCAACCCACCGGCCTCTTGTATGAGTAAAACACCGGCAGCAACGTCCCATGGTTGCAGACCAAATTCCCAGAACCCATCATAACGACCGGCAGCCACATAAGCTAAATCAAGAGCAGCAGAGCCAGGCCTTCTAATAGCACCTACAATTTTTGTAAAGTCAGTAAAAATATCTAAATACACTTCGAGCCAATCCGATTGCTCTCTATAAGGAAAACCTGTTCCAAGTAAACTGCCCTCGAGTGTCGTTTGTTTGCTGACTCTGATTTTTCTGCCATCAAGCAGGCTGCCCATACCTCTAATGGCGGTAAATAATTCTTGTCTGGATGGATCATAGATTACAGCTAGTTCAAGTCTTCCCTTAATTTTTAAAGCAATGGACACACAGTAAACAGGGAATCCATGAATATAATTTGTGGTGCCATCAATAGGATCAATAATCCATAAAAAGTCTGATGCATCTCCCTGGAGGCCGTGCTCTTCACCCAGAATGGTGTGGTCAGGGTAACGGCCATGTATAATTTCTATAATGGCTTTTTCTGCTTCCTCATCAACATAGGTCACAAATTCATTATAAGCCTTGGTTATGATATCGCTGCTGTTGATCTGATTAAAATTAATCTGAGCAATATCTCCTGCTTTTCTTGCAGCGTCTATGGCAGTGTTTAAAAATGCTTGCATGTTAAAATCTCTATCATGAATCAATAACTGTTTGGAATATGTGTAGAATAACAAAACTTTTTGATCAAATGTTTTACTTTGTTTGTAATTATTGAAGATTATTTTGAATAAGAATATACAGTTTGTACTTGTTGAGCCCTCACATCCTGGCAATATTGGCGCTGTGGCGAGGGCAATTAGCACTATGGGGTTTGACCAACTCGCTTTGGTTAAGCCGCAGGAGCACCCACATCCTGAATCCAGGGCACGATCCTCCTCTGCACTGGAAGTGTTGTTAAATGCTGGTGTTTATAACGAATTGGAAGATGCCGTTGGGGATTCTAGCTACGTGATTGGGACCACAGCAAGAAATCGAAGAATCAGTGTACCCGTGTCTTCTATAAGAGACATGGCTAATGATATTTTATGCAAAGCTGAGCATCAAAAAATTTCTATTGTCTTTGGCCCTGAAACCTCAGGGTTGAGTAATGAAGAAATTGATCGATGCAATCATCTGGTTTATATTCCGTCGAGTGAACAATACCCTTCACTTAATTTATCCATGGCAGTTCAAGTGGTTGCTTATGAGTTAAAAATGGCTGAGGCCATAGAAATTACAGAAACAGTAGAAAGAAATCTAGCTTCAGGACAAGAGTTGGAATTATTTTATGAACATTTGAAAGAGGTCCTGTTAGCGACTGGTTTTCTTAATCCAAGAAACCCAAAGAAACTGATGAGAAGATTAAGAGCTTTATTCAATAGAGCAGAACTCGATGACAATGAAGTCAATATTTTGAGAGGTATACTGGCCTCTTATCAAAAACCAAGAAAATAAGTCAATGAAGAATAAGATCTATTTTGATTATGCATCAACAACCCCAATAGCAAAGGAAGTTAAACAAGATATGGGCGCTGCCCTAGAGGATGATCTTCTTGGGAATGCATCATCCCTAGATCATGAGTTTGGTGTGGATGCTAGTCAGGCAATTGAATTGGCAAGACAAGATATTGCAGAGCTTATTAATGCAGAAACAGCCGAGATTATCTGGACTTCTGGAGCCACAGAATCAAATAATTTAGCGTTGTATGGTGTCTGTAATTTCAAACCCCAAGGCCAACCTTTAAGTATTGCTTCGTCATACACAGAACATAAGTCAGTGATTGAGCCGCTTATGGAGTTGCAAAGAAAAGGTCACCGTGTTGAATTTATCGAACCAAATAAATACGGATACCTAGACCCTGCATCAATTGCAAAAATCTTAGACCGTGGGTTAGATCTCTTTAGTTGTATGCATGTAAATAATGAAATTGGTAGCGTCAATGACATTGCTTTAATTGGCTCTATGTGTCGAGAAAAAAATATTATTTTTCATGTTGACGCTGCTCAAAGTATCGGCAAACTCCCTGTGGATGTTGAACAAAATAACATTGATTTAATGTCTTTATCAGCGCATAAAATATATGGACCTAAAGGCATTGGGGCATTATTTATTAATCAGAGGACGGTGGGTCGATTGCAACCATTAATGTCAGGAGGAGGGCAAGAAAGAGCCATGAGACCTGGGACTCTAGCAACCCATCAAATTATTGGCATGGCAGCTGCGTATCGACTCGCTAAGGCCAATATGGAGAATGATTTAATCCACTTAACAAAATGCCGTGATCTTTTTCTTCAACTCACAGGTGACATTGAGGGCTTGATGATCAATGGGGATACCCATAATACCTTTCCAGGAATCATTAGTATTTCGCTTCCTGATCTGCATGCAGAAAGCTTATTGTTTGCAATGGACAAGGTTGCGATTTCAAAAGGTTCAGCTTGTAGCTCTGAGAGTGATGAACCCTCTCATGTATTAAAATCTATGGGCCTTGGTAGAGAGGAAATTGAAGGAACTGTTCGTGTCAGTTTTGGTAGAAACACTAGATTTAAAGAAATTGAGGTACTCACACAATCATTAAAAAAAGCTGTGGATCATTTAAGACTTCTCAAAGGAGGTATTTAAATGAGCTCATCTATAGAGATCTTAAAAGAGGCTTTTTTTGATACCGATCATGTCCTTATAGCAACAGATGAGGCTGATCAATACACAGCTGGATGTTCTGATAATGCTCAGAACATGTGGGTAAAATTTTATTTAATCACCAGTAATTCAAAAATTATTGATGCTAAATACGAAGTCAAAGGTTGTCAGTATTTGGTGGCTTTAACCTCATTATTTACCAACTCAATCATTAATCAGGATATTTTCTGCCTAGCTGATTTTGATTATCAGTCACTGGTGAGTCTGATAGATTTGCCTAAAAATAGACAAGATCGACTTTTTTTGTTGGAAGATGCAGTAAAAGACTGTATAAATCACTTTGAAAGAGGCTAAAAAATGAATTTATCAGTAACAGACAGTGCCATAAAACGGTTCAAAGAAAACTTGTCTAGCAAACCTGACGCTATTGGTTTGCGCATTAGCATTAAATCGACGGGATGCAATGGTTATTCTTATCTATTGGACTACGCTGGGGAAATCACCGACGTTGATAATGTTATTAGTGTTGCAGATATATCTATCATTGTTGATCCTGAGAGCATGACTTTGATCAAGGGAACAGAAATTGATTTTATTGATGAAGGTTTGAATCAAGTCTTTAAATTCAAAAACCCTAATGCCACAGGCGAGTGCGGTTGTGGTGAAAGTTTCAGCGTTTAAATAATAAAGGGTATTACCATGGAGAGAACACTTTCAATTATTAAACCTGATGGTGTTGAAAAACATATTATCGGAGAGATATATAAGCGTTTTGAGCAGGCAGGTCTTGCAATTGTCGAAGCAAAAATGGTACAGCTAAGTAAAGAACAAGCTGAGGGATTTTATGCCGTTCATAAAGACAGGCCTTTTTTTAATGATTTAGTTGACTACATGACTTCTGGACCGGTGATGGTACAAGTTCTAGAAGGGGATAATGCCATTAGTTTAAACCGAGAATTAATGGGGGCTACTAATCCTGATGAAGCCAATGAAGGAACTATCCGTAAGGACTTTGCAACCAGCATTGAACAAAATATTGTCCATGGTTCAGACGGACCAGACACTGCCAGAGAAGAAATTAATTTCTTTTTTGGTTAATCCAAAAATTGACCGATCTTCAACATAATCTTTTAGGGTTGCCACCAAAAGAGCTGCAAGAATTTTTTGAGGGTCTTGAGGAGAAAACTTATAGAGTCAAACAGCTTATGCAATGGGTTTATTCCAAACACGTGTATGACTTTAACTCGATGACCAATTTTAATATTGACTTAAGAGAATATCTTGATAGTCATTGCACCTTAGCTTTTGATCTTTCTTTGAGAACTGATGTCTCTAGAGACGGGACCACTAAATGGCTTATTGGTAAACAGGGTAATCAGATAATAGAGACAGTATTTATACCCGAAGATCATAGGGGAACCTTATGTATTTCAAGTCAAATTGGTTGTTTAATTGATTGCCCTTTTTGTGCAACTGGACATCAAGGATTTAATCGTAACTTAAAAGCGCATGAAATTATTGGCCAAATTTTAGTTGCTCGGAAAAGTCTGGGTGAAGAAAAGAGGATAACAAATATTGTGTTCATGGGGATGGGCGAGCCTTTGGCTAATTACCCTGAGATTATAAAGACCATCAAGATTTTAAATGACCCCAACGGGTTCAATATTTCAAGACGACGAATTACCGTCAGTACCTCAGGTTTGGTGCCTCAATTGAAAAAGTTAGGCGATGAAGTCGGGGTTGCTTTAGCTATTTCTTTGCACGCACCTAATGATAAGTTGCGTGATGAGTTGGTTCCCATCAATCGCAAACACCCTATTGCTGATCTTCTTGAAGCTTGCTGGTTGTATGCAAAAAAACAGAATTTAAGAACCATTACCTTTGAATACACCATGTTAAAAGGGGTTAATGATGGAAAAGAGCAGGCTAAGGAGTTAGCTAAATTGTTAAAGAACAAACCCGCAAAGGTGAATATAATACCCTTCAACACGTTTCCTGGGGTTAAATTTGAGGCCACCGACAGAGAAAACATCGATGAATTCAGGAATATCTTATTAGAATCTGGAATAATGACCATAACTAGAAAGACCAGAGGCGCAGATATTCAAGCTGCCTGCGGACAACTTTCTGGTAGTGTTAGAAATTTGGCCAAGAAAACATTAAGACAAAAACTTAAAAAACAATTACATTAGACAAAAAAGGAGTAATTTATGTCAGATGATACAGAATCAAATGTTGTTGAACACATGGTTGCATTGAGGATTATTGCAACGGCCGGTGTAATCCTGTTTCTGGTGACACTGGTTGGTATGTATATCTCCCATAACTAAGGGCTTGAGCAATCAAATAAAATCAATCCGGGGAATGCCAGCACTTCTTCCAGAAGAGTTGGTTAAGTGGCAGTTTGTTGAATCCAAGGTTAAGCGTGTGCTGCAGGCCTATGCTTTCCAAGAAATTAGAACCCCAATTGTTGAACGAACTGAGTTATTTCAAAGAACCATTGGTCAAGACACTGATGTGGTGGCAAAAGAAATGTACTCATTCAATGATCGTAAGGATCAATCATTATCACTAAGGCCTGAGGCAACAGCCGGTGTGATCAGAGCAGGCATTGAGCACGGTCTTTTTTATAATCAAACTCAAAAATTATGGTCTATGGGACCGATGTATCGCTATGAGAGGCCACAAAAAGGCAGGTATCGACAATTTCATCAGATCAATATGGAGGCCTTTGGTTATCAAGGACCTCAGATTGATCTGGAAATGATCTTAATGACCTCAAGAATTTGGAAGGCATTAAAGGTGAATGCCATTGAGCTTGAGATCAATTCATTGGGTACTTCGACCTCTAGACAAGCCTATCGAAAGGTTCTGGTTGAGTATTTTTCTGATCATAAATCTGATCTTGATGAAGATTCAACCAAGCGATTAGTCTCTAACCCAATGAGAATTCTCGACAGCAAGAATCCTGAGATGGGTAATCTTATTTCAAATGCGCCTAACATCACAGACTATCTTGATACAGAATCTGAGGATCATTTTGCAACTCTAACCAACTCTTTGGAGCAACATAATATCAGCTTTCAATTAAACCCAAGGTTAGTGAGAGGTTTGGATTACTACACCAAGACAGTGTTTGAATGGACAACTGATCAATTAGGCTCACAGGCTACAGTGTGTGGAGGCGGTCGTTATGATGACTTGGTCAAGCAATTGGGTGGACAGGATGTTTGCGGTGTTGGGTGTGCAATCGGTTTTGAAAGGTTAACGGAATTGGTTGAAGTCTTATCCAAAAAAGAACAAAATATGCAGCCAAAAATTTATATTGTTGCCGTTGGAGATGACACAGAATTGCACGCTAGTCTCTTGGCAGAAAAAATCCGAGATACTAATGAGGAATATGCAGTTGAGATTAATATGGACGGTGGAAGCTTTAAACAACAATTTAGAAAGGCAGATAAATCTGGCTCTGAATTGGCGATTGTAATAGGAGAAGAAGAGATTCAACAAGGTAACCTTGGGTTTAAGCCTTTAATGATTGATCAAGAACAGACAACCATTAAAGAAGAAAATCTTATGCAAGAGATTAACCGATTCTTCACTGAATAAATAAAGGTAATAGAGCGATGGATGATAATTTAACAGATCAACAACAAGCCGAGGTTGTAAAGCAATGGCTTAAAGACAATGGGTTAAGCATTCTTGTCTCTATAGGTCTAGGTATTTCAGCTTATTTTGGGTTGCAGTTTTATCAACAGAGTCAATTGCAAGAATCTGAAAGCGCTTCTCGATTGTATGCAGAAGTAGAATTTGCATTGAAACAGCAAAGAATGTCTCAAGCCCAAAGCTTACTTCAAGAGATGGACAATAATTTCTCTGGCAGCCCCTATCAACAACAAAGCCATTTGGTTATGGCAAAGTTACACATGGATACATTGGATTATGATAATGCCATTATTCAATTAGAATTTGTTATGGAGAATGCTCTAGATGAATCTTTTAGGCACATTGCACGGTTAAGAATCGGGCGCATCATGATTGAACAAGATGAGTTGGACAGCGCTTTAGCACTGTTGAGCTCAGTAACGGCATCTCCGATTGCTTATACTCCTTATTATGCAGCCATTAAGGGTGATATATACGCCGCCCAAGGTCAGTTAGAAAAGGCTAAAGTTGCTTATTCATTAGCACTTGATTCACTCGAGCCTGGCAATTTTGATTTTGATTTTATTAAAATGAAAGCCGATCAGATTCAAACCGATGCTACCCCTCTAGACAGCAGCCAGTCGTGAATCCATTAGCACAACAATTAGATAATGATGTGACTACCTGGGTGTCACTAAGGTGGTTATTGATCCTATGTTTTCTGTCTCTAAATCAAGGGTGTTCATTGTTTGGTGGTGACGACGAGGATGAATCACTGTTGCCTGCAGAATTAATTGAATTTACAGAAACTGTTGATGTGGATAAACGATGGAAATCTTCTGTGGGTAAAGGGCATGAAGGGTTAGGAATTGCCTTAAATCCAGCCACCGATGGGGAGATCATCTATGCTGCAAGCTTTAACGGCAATGTGGTTGCTTTAAATGCAAAGAACGGAAAAAAAGTCTGGAAGCAAAGCTTTGACTTTTCCTTTACCGCTGGGCCCACATACAAAGATGGAATCCTGGTGCTGGGCACGAATAATGGTGAACTTATCAGTCTTGATTCTATGACCGGTGAAATTCTTTGGACCACTACAATTAGCAGCGAGATACTTGCCCCAGTTACTATTAAGAACGATCAAATCTTTGTCAGATCAGTCGACGGTAATTTAGCCGCTTTTCTAAGCGCCAACGGGTCTTTACAATGGACGGCCAATCATAATGTTCCTCGATTAAGTCTAAGAGGCACAACTAGCCCAGAAGTATTTGCCAATGCAGTATTATGCGGTTTTGATGACGGGAAAGTCAGTGCTTATGATTTAGTGGACGGTTCATTATTGTGGGAGACTATGCTGACACCCCCAGGTGGTCGAACAGAAATAGAAAAAGTTAATGATATTGATGCTCCGATGATCATTGTGGGTAACGAACTTTATGTGGGCAGCTATCAAGGAGCACTCGCAGCATTGGCTTTGGAATCTGGGGATATTATCTGGCTTACTGAAGCATCTATTTATGCTGGGATGGCAGTGGATGAAGACGTAGTGTTTGTTTCAGAGTCTGACGGCAGTGTCATGGCTTTGTCTCGTTTTACAGGCAGAGAGATATGGAAAAAAGACAATTTATTGAATCGTTATCCATCAGCTCCAGTGATTATTGGAGACTCCATCATCATTGGTGATCTTGAAGGTTATTTGCATTGGTTGGATAAAGAATCCGGTGAAACGCAACAACGAATCAGCATTGGTTCGGATAAAATTTCAGCAGTGCCTTTGGTTATGAAAGACACCATTATTGTGCAAACCGATGGAGGTAACCTGGTCTCAGTTAAAACCTTCATTCCTAGTTCGTAGTATGGGGAGATCATACTATGCTGCCAGTAGTCGCAATTGTGGGAAGACCAAACGTTGGTAAATCTTCTCTTTTTAATCAACTAACTCAAACAAATGACGCTTTAGTTGCTGATTTTCATGGTCTTACAAGAGACCGAATATACGGCCATCTGCGCACTGATAAGAGTGATATTATCCTTATTGATACCGGTGGATTAGATCATGATCACGGTGATTTATCGCAGGTTATCAAAGAGCAGACTGATCTAGCCATTGAAGAATCGGATCTTATTGTAATGATAGTTGATGGTCGAGAAGGACTAACAAACAGTGACCAAGAGATTGCTCAAGCACTGAGAAAAAAGAATAAAGCTGTGCTCCTTGCCATCAATAAGACTGAAGGCATGAACAGCCAGACTATGGCCGCGGACTTTTATTCACTTGGCTTTAAGGCAATGTTGAGTATTTCAGCTTTACGAGGCGATCACTGCGAAGAGCTTATCTCTAGAATTTTAGAGATTCTTGGGATGAATCAAGACGATTCTGGCTATCAAGAATTACCTGAAGAAAAAATTTCTATTGCCTTAATTGGCAGACCTAATGTGGGTAAATCAACATTCATTAATGGTCTACTGAAAGAGGAACGACTGCTGACTGAAAATCAACCAGGCACAACACGAGACAGTATTCACATTGATTATCAGTTTGGTAATCAGGACTTAATCTTGATTGATACTGCCGGCATAAGACGCAAAAAGAAGGTCGGTGAAGGCATTGAAAAATTTAGTATTGTCAAAGCATTACAAGCACTAGATTTATCCGATGCTGTGATCGTCATGATTGATGGAGATGAAGGCATTACTGACCAAGATCTTTCATTAATCGGCTTAGTGTTGAACTCTGGCCGCGCCTTTATAATTACGATCAACAAGTATGATTTATTAGATGAGGCAGCGAAAGAAATGGTTGATCGTCAAATTAAGAGGAAACTAAAATTTGCTGCTTATGTGGATGTTCAATTTATCTCAGCATTAAAAAGAAAACACCTTAAGCAAACAATGAATGGAGTCTTGGCAGCCGCTAAGAACGCAATGCGAACTGTGCCTACCTCAGAATTGTCTAGTTTAATTGAAAGACTTATGGAAACTGATCCGCCTCCTTATGTTCAAGGACGCAGGATAAAACTAAAGTATGCCCACCAAGGAGGTATTCAACCACCGACATTTATTATTTATGGGAATCAAACCAAAAAATTAAGAGACAACTATAAAAAATTTATTGAGCGTCAGATCAGATCTTATTTTTCCTTTATGGGAACACCGATCCAATTATTTTTTAAAGACAGTAAAAACCCTTTTTCAGACAGGAAAAATAAACTCTCACATCGACAGTGGAAGAAAAGAAGACGTGTTATTCGTTTACGTAAAAAACGATCCTAGCTCTTTTTTTTGATTTCAGTGACGTAAGATTTAAAAGTCCCATCGTGCAGACGCGTGGTTAATTTCGAACCTTTGTTTATGGCACTCAAAGATTTGACGTGTTGCCCCGTGTGATCATCAGTTACGTACGCATACCCTCTAGAGAGAGCCTGTAGTGGTGATACGCCATCTAGTTTTGTTATAGCGATTGAGAATTGTTGTTGTTGTTTATTAAAAACGTGTTGTGTGAATAACACCAAATGATGATTAACGTCCTTGAGATCTCGATGCATTGAATCAATAGTAAATTTTGGGTTCTGCATTGCCAGTGCATTGATTTTATTATTTAAGCTTGAGTGCAAAATATTGAGGTAGGTGTTGGGCATGGTCTGAATTTTCTGTTGCAGTGCATCCAGTCTTTGGCTGTGTTGTTGCAATTGTGTTTTAGGGTGATGTTCTTCAAGTTTAATTTGATCTTGCATTAACGCATTGTGGAGATTTTTAAGCATTAAACTGAAGGCTTGAGTGATTTGTCTTGAAAGGGTTGTGAAGGCGTTAATAAGCTCAGTTTTTTCAGGCAAAATCATTTCAGCAGCTCCAGTGGGGGTGGGAGCTCTAAGGTCAGAGACCATGTCGGCTATGGTCGTATCCGTTTCATGACCAATACCGGTAATAATAGGAATACTCGATGCAAATATGGCCCGCGCAACCTCTTCTTCATTGAAGCACCATAAATCTTCTAGTGATCCGCCACCTCTTGCAAGAATGATCACTGAGCATTCATCTCGATGATTGGCTATATCAATAGCTTGGCATATCTGCTTTGTGGCTTCTTGACCTTGAACCAGGGTAGGGTAGACCAACAATTCTACCAAGTTAAAGCGTCGTTTTATGGTCTTAAAGATATCTTGAATGGCAGCACTTTTAGGTGAAGAAATAATGCCAATTTTTGTGGGTATTAAGGGGAGCGTTTGTTTATGAATTGATGCAAACAAGCCCTCAGCTTCAAGCTTCTTTTTTAACAATTCAAACTTTTGCCTAAGCAACCCCTCACCTGCTTGTTCAGCGTACTCAACGATTAACTGGTATTCTCCTCTGGCTTGATAAAGACCCACCTTAACTTTAGCTAAAATATGTTGTCCGTCCTGCAACTGAAAATTAAGAGATTGATTTTGCAGTCTAAACATTGCGCAACGAACACTGGATGTTGGGTCTTTTAAAGAAAAATAACTGTGGCCAGCTGCTGACTTCATGTAGTTAGAAATCTCTCCTTCAATCCAGACGATGCCAAAATTTATGCCCAGCAGCGACGCGACTTCGTCATTTAATTCGGAGACGCTGTAGATGTGTTCTTGTAATATATCTGAATCCATAGATGTCTCTAATTATACAAGAAAGCAGGCCTTCACGGGTTTACAAATTGAACCATCCGTGTAGAATGCCTTTGACAAATCCATGGTGATAAATGGAGCTGTTAAATGACCATAGAAAAACTCGCGTTAACCTTTGATGATGTTCTTCTTAAACCGAATTACTCGGATGTGTTACCCCGCGAGACTGATTTATCAACAAAACTAACTCGCAACCTAAATATTAATATCCCTTTGCTTTCAGCGGCCATGGATACGGTGACAGAATTTCAACTTGCCATCGCCATTGCTCAAGAGGGCGGTATTGGTGTGGTGCATAAGAATTTAAGTGTTGAAGATCAAGCTGGCCAAGTGAATAGAGTTAAAAAATTTGAAAGCGGCGTGATTACCGATCCCATCACTGTTGCGCCTGATATCACTATTCGTGAGGTGCTTGAAATCACTAAAAAGAATAATATTTCTGGAGTACCGGTGGTGCAAAACGACGAGACGGTAGGGATTGTGACCAATCGAGATCTAAGGTATGAAAACAAATTGGATGCTTTAGTGAGCAGTGTGATGACCCCTAAAGAGGATTTAATCACAGTTAAGGAAGGTGAAGAAAAAGAAGAAGTTTTAAGACTCTTGCACCATCACAGGATTGAGAAAGTATTGGTGGTTGACGATAGCTTCAAGCTTAAGGGCATGATTACTGCCAAGGATTTTCAGAAAGCCACTGATTTCCCATTGGCCTCTAAGGATGACAACGGGGCATTAATAGTTGCAGCTGCTGTCGGTGTTGAAGGGGATTCACCTGATCGGGTTGAGGCATTGCATAAAGCCGGTGTGGATGTGATTGTCATTGATACGGCTCATGCACACACTAAAAGCGCCATTGAAAAGATCAAATCCATTAAAACACAATACCCTGAGCTACAAGTTATTGTCGGCAACATTGTCACCGCTGAAGCGGCTACAGCGTTAGCTGAAGCCGGTGCTGATGCGGTCAAAGTGGGAATTGGCCCAGGATCAATTTGCACCACAAGAATTATTGCCGGTGTTGGAATGCCACAAATCACTGCTATCTGTGATGTCGCTGCAGCACTTAAGGGCAAAGGCATCCCTATTATCTCAGATGGAGGAATCCGTTATTCAGGTGATATTGCAAAGGCCATTGCAGCAGGAGCTGACAGCATTATGGTGGGCGGCTTATTTGCAGGCACTGAGGAATCACCTGGTGAAGTAGAGCTTTATCAGGGCAGAAGTTTTAAGTCTTATCGTGGTATGGGTTCTCTTGGCGCCATGGCAGAGAAGCACGGGTCTAAGGACAGATACTTTCAAGGCGATGTTGAAGTCACTGATAAATTAGTGCCTGAAGGCATAGAGGGTAGAGTTCCATTTAAAGGCAGCCTAACTCAAATCGTTGAACAATTAATTGGCGGCTTAAGACAATCCATGGGTTACACGGGTTGCAACAATATAGAAGAGCTTCAAACCAAGACTGAGTTTGTTCGTATCACTGATGCTGGGAGAAAAGAGAATCATGTTCATGATGTCAGCATTACTAAAGAACCGCCTAATTATTCTGTCGATTAATGACACTTGACGCTGACAAAATATTAATTCTTGATTTCGGTTCACAATACACACAACTCATCGCCCGCCGGGTCAGGGAAGCTGGGGTTTACAGCGAGATTTATGCAGGCGACATCGACCACCAATCAATCAGTGATTTTAACCCAACAGGGATAATTCTTTCAGGCGGACCTGAGTCTGCCTTTTCTAGTGATTCTCCGAAAGCAGCTGCTGAAATCTTTTCCATGGGTGTTCCTATTTTAGGGATCTGTTATGGAATGCAAACCATGGTTGAGCAGTTGGGTGGGCATGTCCAATCGTCAACCCATAGAGAATTTGGTTATGCTGAAGTGACTATTGAAACATCAAATAGACTGTTCAACGGGATTGAGGTAAGCCAGGACTGTTTGCAAGTATGGATGAGTCATGGCGATCGAGTAGAGACATTACCCGAAGGATTCGAGACTATTGGTAAAAGCGATAGTTCACCAATGGCTGCAATGGTTAATGTTGAAAAATCATTTTTTGGATTGCAGTTTCATCCAGAAGTAACTCACACCAATAAAGGGCAAATTATTATTGAGAATTTTGTTCATCAGATTTGTGGATGTGGCAGTGAATGGACACCAGGTAATATAATAGAGAATGACATTAATAATATCCGTGAGGAGGTTGGGGCAGACCAGGTCTTGTTAGGCTTATCAGGAGGCGTTGATTCCTCAGTGGTGGCAGCATTACTCAATAGAGCTATAGGCGAGCAACTGACTTGTATTTTTGTGGATAACGGCCTATTGCGATTAAATGAAGGCGATCAAGTCATGGAAGTATTTTCAACTCACATGAATTTGAATGTTATCCGTGTGGATGCTGAAGACCTTTTTCTAAGTAAACTTCAAGGAGTAGGAGACCCAGAAGAGAAACGAAAAATAATAGGCAATACTTTTATTGAAGTTTTCGAGGAAGAAGCATCTAAATTAGTCAATGTTAAATGGCTAGCTCAAGGAACTATTTATCCAGATGTTATTGAGTCAGCTGGAGCAAAAACAGGAAAAGCACATGTCATAAAATCACATCATAATGTTGCCGGTTTACCTGAAAATATGACATTGAAGCTGATAGAGCCACTGAGAGACCTCTTCAAGGATGAGGTAAGAGTTATAGGTAAAGAATTAGGTTTACCTCCAGAATTAGTTGATCGTCATCCTTTTCCAGGGCCTGGACTTGGCGTTAGGATTTTAGGTGAAGTAAAAAAGGAGTTTGCTGATCTTTTAAGGCTGGCTGATTCAATTTTCATTGAAGAGTTAGTAACAAACAATCTTTATCATGATGTTAGTCAGGCCTTTTCAGTTTTTCTACCTGTAAAGTCAGTCGGAGTTATGGGGGATGGCAGAAAGTATGATTATGTTATTGCACTAAGAGCAGTTGAAACTTCTGATTTTATGACTGCTAATTGGGCTAAATTGCCTTATGATTTTCTTGATGTTGTTTCAACAAGAATCATCAATGAAGTAGAAGGTATATCAAGAGTGACTTATGATATTTCAGGCAAACCACCAGCAACTATTGAGTGGGAATAGAGTAGAGAATTAAAAGGAGAAAAGAATGGAAGGACTCGCAGCAGCAGCATTTTGTTTTGGTTTAGTAGGAGTGGTTGCACTTGTAAGACTAGAAAAACTTATAAAAACCCTGAAAGAAAAGGGAGTTCTAGAACAGGATTACAAAGAAGAGTAATTCACTACACACTAGTAAAACGCACCTCGCAAACCCTTATAAACACTGGGCTTCACGACTTCATACTAGCTACGTGCCTTTTTTGTAACCTATTAATTTTATTTTAATATCAACTTTTTTAAGTAATAATATTTTTGTTTTATCTTTATGTATGGAATCAATATGGAAAAAAATAATTTGCATGATGTTGTTATAAGAAGCGGCAAGATCATAGACGGATCTGGTAAAAAACCATTTACTGGTGATATTGCTATAGATGATGGAAAAATATCTTTAGTTGGAACGGTAAAAGGTTCAGGCAAAAAGGAAATTGATGCAAAAGGCAATCTGGTTACACCGGGTTGGGTGGATATTCATACTCACTATGATGGTCAGGTTTGTTGGGATCCATATCTCACTCCTTCAAGCTGGCATGGAGTTACCACAGTGGTAATGGGAAATTGTGGGGTTGGGTTTGCTCCTGTTAGGCCTGGAGATGAAAATTTTCTTATTCAATTAATGGAGGGGGTGGAAGATATTCCTGGCTCTGCCTTGCACGAAGGAATTGATTGGGATTGGGAAACATTTCCTGAATTTTTAGATGCAATTGATCAAAAAGAATTTGTAATGGACCTGGGGTTTATGATTGGACATGGTCCTTTGAGAAGCTATGTGATGGGCTATGAAAGATGTCAAAATCAAGTTGATGCATCTGAAGCAGAAATAGGCAAGATGTCTAAGCTAGTAACAGATGCTATTGCGGCAGGCGCTCTTGGCTTTAGCACCTCAAGAACTATTCTTCATAGAGACATTCATGGTAAATATGTTCCTGGAACAGAAGCAAGCTCTGAGGAAATGAGAGCACTTGCTTTTGCTATAGATAAAGCAGGCGAAGGAACTATGGAGATCGTTTCTGATTGGCTGGACAAAGAAATCGAGATGTCTTGGATGAAAGAATACATTAAGAAAAGTGATTGTGGATTAACTTTTTTGCAGACAAGTGGCGATGCCTTAAAAACAATTTTATTTTGTGAAGAACAATTTCTTAAAGGAAAAAATGTGCGACCTCAATTTCCAGGCAGAAATGTTGGGCTAATGTTAGGTCTAGAAAGTTCTCTGCATTCATTTATTCAGTACCCAGCATATAAAGAGATTGCACACCTTCCCTTAGATAAAAGATTAGAGGTTATGGAAGATCCTGACTTTAAAAGTAAATTATTAAACCAAGAGCCAGATTTTGAGTCAGATATCGAAAGCAAATTTGCGGACGAAGCAAACACCAAGACAAAAGATGAGCTTTTAGAGGATGCAAAGTTAGTAATAAGGCTAACTTCAAATTATGACATTCAATTTATTTTAGGGAGTCCTCCAAATTATGAGCCTGGAAAAGAAGACAGCATCACTTCAATAGCTTCAAAGAGAGGCGTCTCTGAGCTTGAAGTTATATACGACGAAATGATGAAAAACAATGGCACAAATCTAATTTATGCATGTTTTACACCATATGAAAATCATAAGCTTGATTTTGTTGAGCAAGCTTACGGATTAAAGTCTTCGATTGCTGGAGGAAGTGATGGAGGTGCTCATTGCGGATTAATATGTGATGCAAGTATGCCAACCACCAATTTATCGCATTGGGCAAGAGATCGTGAAGTTGGTAAAAAATTCCCTCTTGAGTTGATTGTTAGAAAGCAAACAAAGGATACTGCTGAAACCTATGGATTGTTTGATCGGGGAGAAATTAAACTTGGCTTGTTGGCTGATATTAATATCATTGATTTTGATAAG
>Ga0066839_10000256_pt1 | contig 24563 bp, 21 predicted proteins | sample ETNtaG_10_FD_66733 | JGI IMG/M metagenome (GOLD analysis project Ga0066839, IMG submission 66733) | Marine microbial and viral communities from oxygen minimum zone, Eastern Pacific Ocean - ETNP201302SV82 | ecosystem: Environmental > Aquatic > Marine > Oceanic | place: Pacific Ocean: Eastern...
CCAATTTCGCTACAGGGATACCAAACCTGCTTCTATTAGATGCTATGCGGATGTCAGTTGCCATAGATAGCTCACAGCCTCCACCGACACATATACCACGAATCATGGAAATAGTGGGCACCGATAGAGCTTCGATAGCATCGAGAGCTCCATCAAAAGCTGTTGAATAAGTTTTAGCGGTTTTTGAATCCCTCCGATGTGTTTCAAAATCTTTGATATCAGCTCCAGCTGAAAAGGCCTTTTCTCCCCCCCCGGAGAATACTACTGACCGGATTGATGAATCTTTTTCTATTTTGTTAACAATTTCTATTAATTTCAACCAGCCGTCATAGCTGATAACGTTATGTTGTTCGGGTCTGTTAAAAGTCACTCGAGCAATCTGATTTTCGATATTAAATTTAATTGGTTCTGACATTGGTTACCTTTATAAAGGGTTAGAAAGATGTATATCCGCCATCTACTGGGATAGAGACACCTGTTACATAGTTGGAAGCATCGCTTGCCAGAAAGACGGCTGTACCTGATAAATCACTCGGTTCTCCCCAACGGCCTTCAGGAATTCGGGATAGTATGTGGTCATATCTATTTTGGAAATTATCCTTGATGGCTTGTGTAAGATCTGTGTGAATCCATCCAGGTAATATAGAGTTGGCCTGTATCCCATCCTTTGCCCATGATACAGCCAACGTTTTGGTAAGCTGCACGATACCCCCTTTACTAGAGGCGTATGCGACGGCCCAGTCTAAGCCAAATATCGAGGTCATTGATCCAATATTTATTATTTTCCCGGAACCTCGGGTCTTCATATTTGGATAAACTGCTTTTGAACAGAGGAAGGCACCGGTCAAATTTATGTCAATTACTTTGTTCCAATCTTCTAGAGGATATTCGTGAGGTAAATTTCGTATTCCAATTCCCGCGTTGTTGACCAATATGTCGATTCGTCCAAAAGCCTCCAAGGTATTCCCAATCATGTCTTGTACTGACTCTTGGTCGGCTACATCAACTTCTATGCCAATTGCGGATGTATTTCGCTCCCGGAAATTTGCAACCACTTCTTCGGTTTTTGTAGTATTTCTGCCTGCTATTGCTATGTTCGCACCTGATTCAGCGAAGCCTTTGGCTATCCCTAATCCGATGCCACCGTTACCACCCGTAATTAAAGCTGTCCTACCATGTAAGTCAAATAAGTTTTTCGACATCGCTTCTCCTCACGACAATATGTATTTGGCGATTATAACCGTTGCCTTAGTGGCCCATTGGGTCTGTATTGATCAAGTATTGATTTCGTTCGGTTATTAAGTTTTTCTCCCCTTTGTTCTGTGGCAGATAATAAGTCGAGGGCAAGTTCAGATAAAGTTCCGATGGGTTTGGTTTCATCAGGGAGGAATCTAAGGCATTTCCTTATGGAAACCTTGGAAGGTCTTTGGGTTTTGGTGCTACATTTTCTTGAAAACGGACAAAGGTAAGAGTAGCAAGTGATAAAAGTTTGATGGTGTTTACTAGTATCACCCTGTGAGTTCAATAGGGGATTGGAGAGATATTGGTCAAGTCGCCCTTTTAATCCAGGCTTGTAGTTTCTATTATTCAAATGCAACTCTCGTTGGTAACTAACATGTAGAGCCGCAGTTTCAGAAAACCGATTTAGCATTCATACAGAGGGGTAGATTGATACTACAATAAACAGGTTACTAAAGATATATTTTTAGATTCGGTTATAGCGGTTATTTAACGATATCTTTGATCTGCAGGTTGAACTTCATACAAGGCTCCATCTCTTATTTCTTTTACCTCGTCTGCCATGGACAACAATGAAGAATCATGTGTTGCAGCAATGATAGTCATTCCTCGCTCAACCACCATGTCTTTAAATAAACCAAAGATGGATTCAGCGTTTGTTGAGTCAAGTTCCCCAGTCGGTTCATCGGCTAAAATTATGGCTGGTTTGGTTACAATGGCCCTGGCAATTGACACCCTTTGCTGTTCACCTCCAGAAAGCTCATAGGGCCTATGGTTAGATCGGGGATTGAGGCCCACTATTTCGAGGGCTTCTTTTGTTCTATTAAATCGCTCATTGTGCTCCACTCCAGATATTCTCAATGGGAGTTCCACGTTTTCAAAAGCAGAAAGCAGGGGAAGTAATCCAAAGGATTGGAATATGAAACCGATTGTAGTTCTCCTAATTTCAGTTAATGAATTTTCGTCCATTGTGGTTATATTTGATCCTTGAATCAAAATATCTCCGATCGTGGGTTTGTCTAATCCTGCCATGATATTCAGAAGGGTTGTTTTCCCCGATCCAGACCTCCCGACGACGGCAATGAATTGCCCTTCATAGATTTTTAAATTAATGCCCCTTAGAGGATTTATCTCTTCTGATTCTGAAACATAGGATTTGGATACATTTACTAATTCTAGGAGTGGTTTTTGATAAGTCATTAGATATTCTATTCAGCAGGTAGTTCTTCTGAAGGTTGTATTCTTATCGAGGCATTTTCAGCAATTGCTTTGACTTTATTGGTAATGCCGGTAGTCTGCAACAATTCTCTGGGTAGTTGAACTCTCCCGTTAGAATCTATCAATAAAGATTCTTCTAGAGGTTTTGTTTTGTCCATTTCACCACTGATTTGGCTGTCCAAATCCCGGCGATAGATTTCGGAGGAAGTTTTACCATCTTTGATTACAACGACTCTGCCCACCTTATAGGCTATGTCTGGGTCATGGGTAACAATGACAATTGTTGTTTTACTTTCTTGGTTTACTTTCCCAAATAAATCCAAAATTTCTGAGGCAGTCCTGTCATCGAGTTCTCCAGTTGGTTCATCAGCTAAGATCAGAGGCGGGTCATTTGCCATTCCTACTGCTATTGCTACTCTTTGTTGTTCCCCCCCAGAGAGTTGGTCTGGAATATGATTTGTTCTATGTTCCATGCCAACCATGCTTAATAGATGTTCCGACCTGTCTTTGCGCTCTGACTCGGAGGTTGTGGAAAGCAACATTGGGAGTGCGACGTTTTCTAACGATGTTAAGTATGGGAAGAGGTTTCTTGACGCTTCCTGCCATACAAAACCGACCTCTTCTCTGTGAAATTTCTCAATTTCACTGGGTTTCATATTGATAAGATCTTTACCGTCTATGGTTACTTGGCCGGCAGAAGGGGAGTCGTACCCCGCCAGTATATTCAGTAGCGTGCTTTTGCCGCTACCACTAGCACCGACTAACGCCACCACCTCAGATTGGTACACCGTAAGATCTAAGCCACGTAAAGCCACTACTTCAAGGTCTGCGACCTTGAATATCTTGAATACATCTGTACAGACGACATGCTCGTTTTGTGGTTTCATTGTGGACATTATAAATAAAAAAACCCTTGCCGGTCAGGCAAGGATTCTTTTTAGAGTACTCTGAGTAGTAATGCTTTTATAAGCCAATTATATTTGCAACATTTTCCAAATGGAAGTCTGTGTCGCCAAACATAATTTCAGATGCTTTAGCCCTTCGGGAGTAAAGCTGCATATTATGCTCTTTGGTGAACCCTATGGCCCCGTGGGATTGGTGGCCAAGTGCGCATACTCTCCTGTAGGCATCGCTCACCCAAGCTTTGGCCATAGCCACTTCCCTATCTGCAGGTAATCCTTCTGATAGACGCCAGGCTGCTTGGTAGGTGATGAATTTGGAACCTTCGACATCCGTGGCCATATTTGCGCAATGGTGTTGTATCGCTTGAAAACTTCCAATAGGCCGTCCGAATTGGGTTCTCTGTTTGGCATAGTCCACAGTCATGTCTAATACCTGTTGGCCTCCGCCAGACATCTCGGCACATTTACCGATGGCTCCCCATTGCATGACTTTTCGGATTGTTTCCCATCCTTTGTTTTCTTCGCCTAATAAAGCCGATGAAGGGACCTCTACATCGTTGAAGACGACCTCAGATTGTCTATCTGAAGCAATAGTCTTAAGAAGTGTCTGGTTTATTCCGTCAGACTGTGTCGGAACTACAAACAGGCTAATATCTTCCACTGAACTTCCTGTTCTGGCGGCTACCACCATATAATCCGAAACATGGGCGTTTTGTACGAATAATTTTGTTCCGTTGAGTGAGTAAGAATCACCGTTGGGCTTTGCTGCAAGCTCTACCCCCGCGGCGTCCCATCTTGCGCTCGGCTCAGTCAATGCCAGTGTCATGATGATTTGACCTTCAGCGATTCTTGGCAAATATTCCTGCTTCTGTTCATCGCTGCCTGCGTCCATGATGGACATTCCACCTAAAACTACCGTCGAGAAAAAAGGTCCCGGGAGCATGTAGCGGCCCATTTCCTCTAGGAGGACTACTAAATCCTGAAATTCCAGTTCCACTCCACCGTATTGTTCAGGAATTATAAGACCCAACCACCCTTGTTCTGCGATTTTGGTCCAAAGCTCAGGGGTATAGCCTCGTTCATCCTCTTCCATCTCCCTCACATATGTGTCAGGGCATTCTGCCGAGAGAAAGTCCTGAGCCGTTGTTTTAAGCATCTGTTGCGCTTCGTTTAATCCTAAATCCATTCCTTGTCTCCTGTGATATTAAAAGGTTTGCTAAGATACAGAAGGGTTTAGCCTCGAGGTAATTCCAACCCTCTCTGTGCAATAACGTTTCTTTGTATTTCTGAGGTGCCAGCAGCTACCATGCCACCGAATGAACGAAGCCAGGCATTTTCGATCCTGCCTCTCAGAGGCGCCCACTTAGAATCCGGGTCAAGCTGACCGTATAATCCCATAATCTTTACCCCAAGTCCGTACAGCCTGTTTACTGTTTCTGTTCCATATACTTTCGTTATGGAAGCTTCCTTGTTAGGTATAAGATCTTGACTTTGCATCCAGGCAACGTTGTAGCACATTAGGCGAGTTGTTTCGACTTGGACGGCTAGCTCTGCAAGTTCGTTTCTTATTACCGGGTCATCCGCCAACAGCCTGCCATTTTTTTTATTCTCTTTACAAAATTCAACGAGGTCTTCAAGGACTCTCTTTGCCCTTGCTGGTCTGTCAACACCAGATCTTTCAAAATCTAATAAGGCTGCTCCCACGTACCAACCTCTGTTTTGTTCTCCGACCAGGTTTTTCTTTGGTACCCTGACATTATCAAATGTAACTAGTCCACGATACGCATCCCACATCATGGGAATTTTCTCTATGGTTACCCCTTCCTGACCTTCTAATTCTGTAAGGACAAAGCTTATTCCTCTGTGTTTCGGGGCATCTGGTTCAGTTCTAACTAGCATGAACATCCAATCAGAATCTGCATGTGCTGAATTCCATATCTTTGAGCCGCTGACAACAAAGTCGTCTCCATCCTCAACAGCCCTTGTTTGGAGTGAGGCGAGGTCAGACCCGGAATCAGGTTCTGAGTATCCTTGAGACCAGTTGATCTCAGCGCTAGCAATTTTTGGCAAAAACTGCTCTTTTTGTTCGTCGGTTCCATAAAGCATAAGAATAGGTCCTACCATTCTTATGCCGGCATCACCGGCAGATATACCCCTATAGGCCATCTCCTCGTTGAATACCACTTGCCTCATGTGGCTGGCAGCTTGCCCTCCGTATTCCTTGGGCCAAGCCATTGTAAGCCAGCCCTGGTCTCCCAATTTCCTTTTGAACTTCCTCACTAACACGGAATCCTTCTCGTCTTCTGGGTCTAAGTCCTGTTCTTTCCAGTTCCAAGGGAGTTCCTTTTCAACAAAATCCTTGATTTCCGAACGAAAATCTTCGTCGATGCTTTCAAATTTAAAATCCATTTTAAAGTTACTCCTTCAACATAAGGTTTCTGATTCTACTACTTTAGTTAGCCTCGAGGTAACCCTAATCCTCGGGTGGCTATTATGTTTCTCTGAATTTCTGAGGTACCTGCCTGTATTGTTTCCGAAACATTGGTCAAATGCATATGCTCTATTCGTCCCTGCATAGGAGCGTATTTTGAACCTGGTTCTAATTGACCGTGTAATCCTAGCATTTGCATTCCTGTTTCGCTTAAATGTTGTTGTAACTCTGTGCCGACGATTTTCCCCATTGATGATTCTTTGTTTGGTACAAGACCTTCGCCTTGCATCCATGCAATGTTGTATGAAATCAACCGGCTAACATCGACTTCAATAGCAAGATCGGCCAACCGGTTACGCATGATGGCATTACTGGCTATCAACGAACCGTTTTGGTCATTATCTTTCGCATATGCTATTAATTCTTCAAGAACCCTTCTTCCTCCTGCTGAATAATCGACTCCCGATCTTTCAAAATCGAGCAGAGTAGCACCAACGTACCATCCTCTGTTTTGCTCACCTACAAGATTCTTTTTGGGTACCCTGACGTTGTCGAAGGTAACCATGTTGAAGCCATGGTCACCTGCCATATTGATGATCGGGTTAACAGTTAACCCCGGCGTATTCATGTCACATAAAAGGAAGCTAATGCCTCTATGTTTGGGAGCATCTGGATCCGTTCTTGTAAGGACCATAATATGGTCAGCACGATGAGCGCTAGAAGTCCATATCTTAGTACCATTTATGATGAAATCATCCCCGTCTTCTACGGCCCTTGTTTGAAGAGAGGCTAGATCAGATCCGGATTCTGGTTCCGAATAGCCTTGGCACCACTGAACTTCTCCTTTTGATACCGGTGGCAGAAACTCTCTCTTTTGTTCCTCTGTTCCGTGTATCATCAGAGTAGGTGCCATCATTCGGGTTCCGAAGACATCCCTTCCGGGGGCTCGGGTGTATGACATCTCTTCGGCGAAAACCACCTGCATCATGTGGGAGACACCCTGTCCACCATATTCCTCTGGCCACGCCATTGTGAGCCATCCTTTGTCCGCAAGTTTCTTGCGCATCTCTAGCCCAAATGCCCATTCGGCATCTGCGTCATTCCCACCTTCTTGGGGCCTATTTGCTAGCTCATCTTTTAACCATGCCGACAACTCATTTCTGAATGAAAGCTCTTCATTTGAAAACTCAAAGTCCATCTTTTAAGTCCTTACATTTGTGTTAATGGTTTTATATTCAATGTGCATGTTGCGTATGTGCACTTTTAATTTGAGGTCACAGCAAGGCATGTAACAGTTCTTACTATTCCTGGAATCACATGAACTTTTGATATTACCAAATCCCCTACTGTGTTTTGGCCTTCTGTGTTTGTGACAGCAATGATGTCATAAGGTCCAATCACAGCATCCACAGTGACCACCTCGTCTAGCGCTATTAGGGCCTTCGATACATCTCCTGCTTTTCCTGCAGCAGTCTCTATTAAAATATAAGCTGTGGTGGTCATGCCGAAAATTAAACACCTCAAATGATTTCTGACCAATATATACGTGAATTCTATTTTGCTGGAAGAATCGGTGTCAATTAATAGGGGAATTTGATTTCAAATTTCTACCTTTGTAGGAAATTCGTGTTCGGTTTTATATAATCGCTGTGTTTACCGTAGTCGAGTAGAGAATAATAAAGGTGATCTGGAGGCTTTCTCTTGTCCAATTCCGATCTTTTTAGGAAGGCGTGGGGTAGTTTTGCAACGGGTGTTTCTCTAATAACCACTGTTGAGGAAAATGGGTCTGTTCACGGCATGACTGCCAACGCAATCGCTTCGGTTTCTCTTGAACCTATGCTAGCGATGGTTTGCGTGGACCATTCTGCGAAAACCTACCCTATACTTGAATCAACTGGCAAATTTGGCATCAATATAATGGCGGAGGATCAAAAAGCCATAGCCGAATATTACGCCAAGTCAGATACTCCATCCGGCGTTATCAACCCCGCAATATTTAGGTTCACCGAGGCTGGCACTCCTTTCTTGGAAGGATCGCTTGCTTCCATGGATTGCCAGGTTGTTAATGCTCAGAGGGAAGGAGATCATACGGTTTTTATCGGTGAGGTTTCAGAAATTGAGGTATCTGGAGGGTCTCCTCTTTTGTTCTACACTGGTAAATGGATGACTCTTACTCAAAAGTAGTAGCTAACATAGTATCGCTTGATTCCTAGCCGATTAGCTCGGCATCAGGTTGCTGTTGACAATGATTTTGTAGCTGACTTACCATTAACTGCGCTTTTTTTTTCATGGACTGTTTATAGACTGTTCATATTGTAGGAATAAGAAGCAGGTTCGCATTCAAATAAAACGGGTTTTATTAAGAAGACTAGGAGGTTTATTTTCATGACTACTTCTTTCAAACCGCTGGGTAACCGAGTAGTTGTGGAGCCCTTGGAGGGCGAGGAGCAAGTGAGCTCGGGAGGGATTTACATACCCGATACAGCTAAAGAAAAGCCACAGGAAGGAACAATTGTTGCCGTAGGGCCTGGAAGGCTTACAGACGAAGGGGCTAGAGTGCCAATGGAATTGGAGGTCGGTGATAGTGTCGTTTATTCTAAGTACGCTGGTACAGAATACAAAGAGGGAAACATAGAATATTTAGTGCTTAGAGAAGACGACATTCTATTTAAGAAATAATAAGACGGATGATTAAAGAAATTAACATTTGTAACTGAAAAAAGTAGGAGGAAGTAATGGCAAAACAGCTGACTTTCAGTGAAGACGCCAGAGCTGCAATGAAACGTGGTATAGATACCATGGCAGACACTGTCGGGGTTACTTTGGGTCCAAGGGGCCGGAACGTTGTCTTGGATAAGAAGTTTGGACCACCACAGGTTTGTAGTGATGGGGTGACCATCGCTAAAGAAATTGAATTAGAAGACGCCTTTGAAAACATGGGCGCACAACTTCTCAAGGAAGCCGCTAGCAAAACCAATGATGTAGCAGGAGATGGAACCACAACTGCCACAGTATTGGCACAGGCTATCATCCATGAGGGTTTTAAAAACATAGCTGCTGGGGCGAACCCAATGGCTATTAAGAGGGGAATAGATAAGGGTGTTGAAACGTTGAGATCTGCCGTTCAAGACATGTCTACCCCGGTTGAGGGAAGAGTACAGATCGGCCAGGTCGCCTCCTTGTCTGCTCACGACGATGACATGGGAAATCTTATAGCTGACGTTATGGAGAAGGTTGGAAAAGACGGTGTAATCACCGTTGAAGAATCGAAGGGCCTCGATTACGAACAGGAATTCGTTGAAGGAATGCAGATTGACCGGGGATATATATCCCCTTACTTCATAACGGATCAAGACCGCATGGAATCATCCATTGAAGACCCCTACATCCTCATCACAGATAAGAAGGTTTCGGCAGTATCTGATTTGTTGCCAGCACTAGAAAAGGTTCTACAAATAGGCAAGAACGTTATTATCATAGCTGAAGATATTGAAGGTGAGGCATTAGCCACCTTAGTGGTCAATAAATTGCGAGGTACCTTGAATGTACTTGCTGTCAAAGCTCCTGGTTTTGGCGATCGCAGGAAGGCCATGTTGGAAGACATGGCTATCTTGACGGGTGGGATTGTAATTAGCGAAGAGGTTGGCAGAAAGTTAGATTCAGTAACAGTTGAGGATCTCGGACGTGCTCGTAGAGTCGTAGCTAGTAAAGAAGAGACCACCTTTGTTGAAGGTCATGGTGATGAAAGCCAGATTCAGGGAAGGATAAATCAAATTAGAGCTCAGACAGAGGAAACCACTTCCGACTTCGACCGGGAAAAACTCCAAGAAAGGCTTGCTAAGTTGTCGGGCGGTGTCGCCATAATAAAGGTTGGTGCTGCGACGGAAGTTGAGCTGAAAGAAAAGAAGAATCGAGTTGAAGATGCCTTGTCGGCAACCAGAGCTGCCGTAGAAGAAGGTATTGTTCCTGGTGGGGGACTGGCCTTGATTCGAGCACGTGAGTCTTTAGATGCTGTAGATCTCAAAGGAGATGAACAGACCGGGGTCAATATTTTGAAAGAAGCTCTAACGAAACCTCTTATGTTGATTTCTCAGAATACTGGTGTTTCAGGAGAGGTCATTTTGGCCGAAACCCTGAAGGGTGAAGGCGACTATGGATACGATGCAGAATTAGGGGTGTACGGGAACTTATTAGAACAAGGGATCATGGACCCAGCAAAAGTTACGAGAGCTGCTATTGAAAATGCATCTAGCGTTGCCGCGATGGTTTTGACTACCGAATCCTTGATAAGTGATATTCCGGAAGCAGCCGCACCGGCACCTGCCATGCCTCCAATGGATTACTAAGATACATTCTTTGTAGTTCATACAAAAGGCCTCCAGGATAGCCTGGAGGCCTTTTGTATATATATTGACCTTGGATTTCTGTCCCCACACCTTGCACACCAAGACACATTTGGCACTATAATCACATGGTGCTGGCACCATAAGCCCATAGTGAATGACCTGAGTGGTGCCTTTTCCAGTAATTAGGTCCACAAATCACTTTTAAAGGTAGTTCATTTGTTCACACATCTTCACGTGCATACCGATTACAGCATGTTGGACGGACTGGCAAGATTGGACCCTTTAGTTGATAAGGCTGCGTCGCTAGGCATGAAAAGTTTAGCCATAACAGACCATGGAGGCCTTTATGGCGCAGTCGATTTTTACCGGAAGGCCAAGAAAAGCGGAGTAAAACCAATAATCGGCTGTGAGATGTATGTTGCAACGGGAAGCCGGTTTGATCGTAACCCTTCGGATAAAATACACCATTTGACTGTTCTCGCAAAAGATGCCGTTGGCTATAAAAACCTAGTTAAGTTGGTTACAGCCTCACATTTAGAAGGCTATTACAAGCGACCTAGAGTGGATAGAGAACTTCTTGAAGCTCATTCATCGGGACTGGCAGTATTATCAGGATGCCCGAGTGGGGAGGTGCCCTGGTTGATTGCGCAAGGACGGTATGATGAGGCGAAGGAGGTATCTGGCTGGTATAAAGAGGTCTTTGGCACTTATTTTTTGGAGTTGATGCAACATGGTGGTGTTCCTGAATTACCGGAAATAAACAAAGGTTTATTGCGATTAAATACTGAAGTGCAAATCCCATTGGTCGCCACAAATGATTCTCATTATGTGGATAAGCAAAATGCCATTGATCATGAGGTTCTGCTATGTATTCAAACCAATACCAACATTCAAGATGACAGAAGGATGAGATTTGAGGAAGATTCCTATCATCTAAAAACACATGATGAGATGATGTTGCTTTTCCCTGACTCTCCTGAGGCCATTGCCAATACTGAAATGGTCGCGGAGATGTGTGAATTAGAATTGGATTTTTCCCAGGCAAGGCTGCCGGAATTTCCTGTACCCGGCGGCATGACCTCAAATCAATACTTGGCCGAAATATGTTGGAAAGGATATGAAGAAAAAGTCCGACATAAAACTCAAGAATACATAGCCCGACTTGAATACGAATTGAAAGTAATAGAACAGACAAGCTTTCCGGATTATTTTTTAGTAGTCTGGGACATTGCTAGATTTGTCAGGCAGAATGAAATATTTTTTACAGTCAGAGGCAGTGCAGCTGCAAGTCTTGTACTTTACTGTTTAGGTGTGACTGATGTTGACCCGATGCCATTCAAATTAGTCTTTGAAAGATTTTTGAATATTGAGCGGAAAGAAATGCCAGATATCGATATGGATTTTCAGGATGATCGTCGCCAGGAGGTGATCAATTACTGTTCGGCTCGCTATGGTAGAGAACACGTAGCCCATATCATTACGTTTGGCACCTTCGGGGCTCGTCAATCAATTAGAGACGCAGGCCGGGCTTTGGGCATGTCTTTAGAAAGTGTCGACAAAGTCGCAAAGATGATTCCTGAAAGGCTTAATATAGATTTAGATTCTTCCATACTGGAAAGTCAAGACCTTAACAATGTTTACCAGACGAGTTCTGATGTCAAAAAACTTATGGACACTGCTAGGCAACTTGAAGGAGTCACTAGGCACAAAAGCCTACATGCTGCCGGGGTGGTCATCTCAAAAGAACCTTTGAATGATGTTGTACCTTTGGAATTCACTTCACGCGGGGATGATGAAGGTGCAGTTATGACTCAATATTCCATGGAGCCGGTTGCAGCTTTAGGCCTTCTAAAAATGGATTTTTTAGGTCTTGTAAATTTAACGGTATTGGACGAGAGTCTTAAACTTATAAAGCTCAATCACGGTATAGATTTAACGCTTCAAGAAATACCCTTAGATGATAAATTGACCTTTGATATGCTGTCGAGGGGGGAGACTGTTGGTGTGTTTCAGCTAGAAAGTTCGGGAATGACTCGTAACATTAGAGAATTGAAACCCTCTACACTAGGTGACGTGGCTGCAATGATTGCTTTGTTCCGGCCAGGCCCGATGGACCATATAGGTACTTTTATCGACGGAAAACGTGGCCGTAGAAAAGTTACTTACATACATCCTGCTATGAAGGAAATACTAGAAGAGACTTATGGGGTTATTGTGTATCAGGACCAGGTGCTCCATATCGCTAGGGAATTTGCAGGTTATTCATTAGGAGAGGCAGATATCGTGAGAAAGGCCATGGGTAAAAAAGACCCGGCAATCATGGCCGAAGAGAAGACAAAATTTATAACTGGGTCTCTAGATAAAGGCCATTCCGAATCGTTGGCAGTTAAAGTTTTTGATTTAATTGAACCTTTTGCAGGATATGCTTTTAATAAGGCGCATAGCGTTAGTTATGGGATGGTTTCATATTGGACAGCCTATATGAAAGCCAATTACCCGGCCGAATACATGGCCTCATTTATGAACTCGTATATGGACAAGAAGGATCGATTGATCGCGGCTGTAGCGGATTGTCGCAGGATGGGAATTGAGATTTTAGCCCCGGATATAAACAGAAGCTATTCGAAGTTTACCATTGAAGAGAACCCGGGATCTGGAAAGGCAATAAGATTTGGGCTGGCAGCAATAAAAAATATAGGCTCAGAAGCATTAAGATCATTTTTGGATTCACGAGAACAAAATGGCCCTTATGAAACCTTAGAGCAGTTATGTCATGATGGGGATATTGGTTCACTAAATAAGAAAGCCATTGAATGTTTGGTGATGTCAGGGTCCTTCGATAGTTTCGGGGATCGGACCGGATTATTGGAAGTAAGCGATCGTATTAGTTCCTTAGCCCAAGATGAGGCTAACATACGAAATTCTAATCAGTCGACAATGTTTGAAATCCTAGGGGATTCAGTAAATAGTGCCTTGTCGTCGATAGATATACCTTTTGCATCTACCTCGGATCACCAGAAAAGGCTTTGGGAGGTGGAGTTAATGGGTATTAGCGTTTCCGGTGCGGGTAATCTTGGGAAACTACTTAGTGGATTTGGGAAGGATGTCTCGGTTATGTTGACACAATTGCAGGGTGGAAGCTCGTCGGGACCCGCGGTTTTGGCCGGGCAGATTTCTACAGTGGTGGACAGGATGACGAGGGATAATAGGCCGTTTAAGGTGGTGAATATAGAAGTTTTAGATGGAAGTTTGGAGGCGGTAGTATGGGAGGATATTCTTAATAAAACTGCAGAATTATGGGAGCCGGGACGTATAATTAAAATTAAAGGAAATTTGAGAGAAAGAGACGGAGAAGTGACAATTAGCGTGACCGAGGCAAATGAAATTAATTTAGATAAAGCTTTTAATAATATGGATACTACGGGTGCTAACTCTAGCGAGAATGGGTCGATTTTGCCTAACAGTGCCCCAATGAAAAATATAGATGGTAATGGGATTTACCCTAATGAACCGGAGTCGCCCACCAATAGAAAAAAACTCGTTTTATCTATACGGGAATCTAATAACACAAGCCGTGATCAAATGCTTCTTGATGATATTAAGAGATTGCTTCTGAGTGCCTCAGGGAATGATGAGGTTGGCCTTGAGATTGAGACAGAGTCTTCTGTGGTGGTGATGGAGTGGCCCCCAGTGAAAATTAATGCGACCCCTGAGTTAGAGTCAAAACTTTCTGCTTTAGTTGGGTCAACAGGGAAGGTGACAATTCAGAGCTTAATGTTTTGAAATATATTCTTTTTCTAGTTCCAATAGCTCCAATTTTAGGTCAAGTCTAGTTTTTCCCTTTCCAAAACCGGTCAAATTACCATTCGCGCCAATCACTCTATGACAGGGAATTATTAGAGTAATTTTGTTGTTTGCCATTGCTTGACCTACCGCCCTGGAGGCTTTTGGACTACCACTTTTCTCAGCTACCCATTTATATGGTTTAGTACGGCCGACTCCTATGGATCTGCAGATGGCCCATGCTGTTTTATAAAAACGAGGCGCAGTGGATACATCCAGGCTAATATCTTGAAGTGAATAATTTTTGCCTTCTAGGTACCCGCGGAGTTTTTCTATTTCTTTAGAAAACAAATCTGTTGTTTTCAGATGCTTTGAGTTCCATCCCTTGATTTCTTCCATGCATTTAGATTCCTGTTCTTCTGGCAACGAGCATCGGGTTACACCGCGGTCACTTTTCTCTAAAGCTATCCACCCAAAAGAGGTCTCGAATTTCGTGTTATATAGGTTATCTGGTCTCATTTTTTTGAGACCATTTGAAAGAACGTCCTGCAATTTCCCTCCAAAGGTAATTTCTAATTGTTTTCCAACAGTCATCCAAATTTTCAGAATAAGGAGATTGGGTTGAATACTTTTCCTTCATAAGAGCATCAGCGATAGTGTATATTTCTATATGGATACTTGGATATCTAGTTGACAGTATTGAAGAAAACTCACCGATAGTTTGGTACTTGTTTTTTGATGTTCCAGCCAATGCTCCAACCCTGTACATTTTAGTGGTCAGTTTTTCTGCTTGGGACAATCCAGATAGCCCATACTGCCAGAATGTAATTAGGGCAGAAGACAGAACCACAAAAGAAAATATAATTGATAGAGGCAATAAAATCGATTTTTTAAGTATAGAATTTCCATTTCCTGTGAAAATTCCACCAGCTTCTCCTTCCGGACCTAGGTCGTCATAAAAATCATCAGGTGGTTTGGGGTAATCCCCGTCCTCATACACACCACCGGATCGAATCAAGGACGAAGGAGTTTTTTCTCGATGGAGTCTTGAATATTTACTCCAGTTAGGGGTTGGTTCAAAATCAATCCATCCATAGTTGGGGAAATATACTTGCACCCACCCATGGCTGTCAGAATCTTTAATGGTTGATGAATCTTTACCTGGAGAATACGCCCCTGCAGAATATCCAGTAGCCAATCGCGCCGGAATTCCTGCGGTCCTAAGCATTACAGTCATTGCTGAAGCGAAATAATCGCTGTAACCAGTTCGAGTGGTAAATAGAAAATGATCTACCCCGTCAGCTCCAATGGGCGGTTTAGATATTTTATGTGAATATTGGTACTCCCCTTGGCGAAGATGCTCTTCTATTGCCACTGCCTTGTCGTATGGATTCGTTTTCCCCGATGTGACCTGTGCAGTCAGGTCATCTATTCTTCTAGGCATATCTTCTGGTAACTGGAGATAATGATCTTGAATAAAACCGTGGTATCTTTCGCCAGAAGTCCTGAGTTCCTCCGGACTAGAAACTGATACAGATGAAACCATCATCAATTGCTTGTTAGCGGGAATTTGACGGGCCAGTTTCCAATTGACGATGTCTAAATTTAGGGGTGCGCTTCGAGTCAAGTTTATTTTCTCGGTACCATTATTATTTGATGAAGTGTTTATATATTTGTATTCGTTAGGAAGTTGCGATAACAGAAATTCTTCAAAATTATTATTACGAATGCCGGCTGGAAATTCCTGCAAAAACTTTTCTACATCTAACTCGAACTGCTGCAAGTCAGAAGGTAAATAACCATCGATGTTGTCATCCCCAACCTCAACTTCGAATGTTTTTGGTTTGAGAGATTCCAAGGATATTGATTCGCTCACACTAGAAATGTTGCCTCCCGCAAAGAATTGGTCCGATGGAAATGACATCTCTATACGTTGACTGGCAAGCTTTGTTGATTGTAAGCCCGACGTATTGTCGAATTTAGAATATTTGTCTAGATCAATTATATGAGTTTCGCCAGATATCCAGCCTTCATGAGTGTATGTATTATACGTGCGTGAAATCCAATAATTAGGATAATCTGATTTGGTTATTAATACGGCTTCTTCCCGAAAGGAAATAGATCCAATAAAAGGTAAAAATTTACCGAAACCCCTACCATTTTGTTGTGTTCTCGACGGCACACTACCGAGGAGACGAGCGAATTCATTTTCAATCACCGCCACAGGCTCTCTCGCTGCTTTCCACGTGTCGGCAACTGGCCTTGAAACATATATTTTCAGCGGTATTGCAGTAGAAACAACCAGTATTGCTATGCTGTACCAAATTGCAGAGTTTAAAGTTAGCCACCCGTCCAAATTATTGAAGGATGTTCCATTTTTGGACCACTCACCTCTTTGTTTCACGGTGGTTATATGTGTTATTAGAATCATAGCCGTGAAAGCATATAGATAGAACCTGGAACTGTACTGCTCAGGTAATAAGCTTAAGCAAGTTAATATAGACACTCCATTAAGGACAACCGAGATCCAAATATTGTTGTGCCTAAAGGTAAACCAGGACGAAGTATAGCCCAATATCCAAGTCAGACTTAGGAGGAAAATGGTGTAGGGAATCAAGTCGGTACTTATTCCGTCGGTGGTAGCTATTTCATACCAATAAGCCAGGCGTAATTTTAGTTCAGAAAGTTTTTCATCTAAAGGTAGATTTTCTATGAGAGTGAGGGTGTTATAGAGTACAAGGATTGTTCCAATCAAAAATGAAATCAAATGAATCAATATGGGATTCAGCTTGATCTGATGAGAGAAGAGAGGGAATAGGCTTGAAATTAGTATCATGGTGTATATACCAGGGGTGTCTACCCAATTCCCTAGCACTACTATATTGGCGGTGCAGATAAGAGAAAGTAAAAGTAATACGTATAATGTTATGCCTTGTTCAGGCATAAAGGTTTTCAAATTGGTTACTGCATTCGCCCATCTGGTTGGGGTTGATTGTCGAGGTTTTAATAACTCCGAAATACGGACTTCTTTAATCATGACGACTCTGTCACGGCTAAATTTTGTACTGATCTCCTAAAAAAAGATCGTGACAAAGATTCATTAATTTCATCATTCCTATTTATTAGATACGGGGATATACCTATATTGTCTAGGGCTGATAATGTCGGTCCTAATTCATTCTTGCCACCGAATGAATTTGCATTGATCATTATCACAGTGATGCTTGTATTAAATTGAGACAATTCAGACAAAGCTGTCACCCAATTTGGTTCTGAAGATGGGGTTATGATGATAATGGATGAATGATTGACCCATATGTTTCTTTCTTCTGTTATCACCTGGTGGAGCTTTTTACTTTTTCCGGGTTTTGCGATGGCTAACGTCCGCATAGTCCGGTCAAAATGAGAGGACCCTATCCCTGGTGTTATATAGTAACGATCATCTCCGTGACCCAGAAACCCGACGGGGGTATGCGAGTCAGTGTATCTTTTAGTGAGAGAAGCAGTCACCGAAATTGATAACTCATCGGTACTGTCGTCCAATCTTCCCCATTGCACAGATTCATCGAGATCATTCAGGATGATAACTTCGTTGGATGAACCCACATCAAATTCCTTGGACATTAGCCGGTTAGATCTTGCCGTAGTTTTCCAATGTACCCTGCTCAAACTATCTCCATAGGCGTATTCCCTGACGCTGGAGGCGTGTGGAGAGAGGGTGTTGGATTTTTTTCTCGATGTTCCTTCATTGGTTATCTGAGAGTTTCCTATTTGAAAATTTCTCAAATCGTAAATTTTCGGATAAACCATTATTTTATCGGACACGCCGTGGCGGGTTGAAGCTTTATATATTCCTAGTAGATCAGTTGTTGAGATCTCTATTGGTCCCATTTCAAACAGGCCTCTTTGGCGTGCATGATCAGTAGATCTCCAGGATCGGTAACCTTTGGCGGTTAATCCTAATGCAGAGGAACTTGTGTACCCAGGAATTGTGGTTATGTCAGTGGCAACTATTAATGTTTTTGGTATTACGCTTAGGTTTCTAATACTTACTCTTTTATCTATCTGTTCTCCTACACTAAGCAAATGATTTCGGCGATCGATACTGACTTCAATTTTTCTTATATTTAAGTACACCGTAATTAAAGATACTATGCTAACGACAGTTATGATGTATGCCAGCCGAAAGAAAAGCCCAAATCCTGTAGCTAAAGCGGTGATCATGGTGATAACTAGTAATACCATTATTAGGTAAAATTTGGATGTCGGAGCTAATCGAATTTTTGAGATGAGTTTATCTCCTGAACCAACTCTGAGCTCTTTCACCAGGTATGGGGGTGGATTTCATAAAATCTTGAATAACCTGTTCGGGTTCCATACCGTTCATCCTGGCTGAAGGGGAGGGTATAAGTCTATGAGCCAAAATAGATGGGGCTAAATGTTTTACATCATCTGGCAGCACGTAATCCCTCTCGCGAACGATTGCCAGTGCCTGGCTTGCACGATGTAACGCAATAGATCCCCTTGGGGAACTCCCTAAGCTTAGTTCTTGCACATTCCGAGTTTGGCTGACTATTTTTACGATGTATTCTTTGATTAGATCGTCTACATATACTGATTTGACGGCCTCTTGCATGGCGGTGACCATTTCTGGTGTCACAACAGAGGAAATGCCGTCAATGGGATGGCTTAATGATTGGTTGTTTAAGATCGCAATTTCATCCATTTCATTTGGGTAACCGAGACTGACTTTTAGTAAGAACCTGTCAAGTTGGGCCTCAGGCAAAGGGAAAGTACCTTCATATTCAATAGGATTTTGGGTGGCGATAACCATAAAGGGTTTCGGAAGTTCTCTGGTAATACCCTCCATGGTTACTTGATTTTCCTCCATGGCTTCCAACATAGCAGACTGGGTTTTGGGTGTGGCACGGTTAATTTCATCCGCCAATACAATTTGTGAAACTATGGGTCCTTCCCTAAATTCAAAATCGCCACTTTTTTGGTTGTATATTGATACTCCACTAACGTCTGTTGGTAACAAATCGGGGGTGAATTGAATTCTCTTGAAAGTGCATCCACTTGATATAGCCAGGCTTCGGGCTAGAACAGTCTTCCCGACTCCCGGTACGTCCTCGACTAAAATATGGCCCCCGCTCATCAAGGCAATTGTGGCCAACTCTACAGAAGTTTGCTTACCAACTATAACTTGATTGATATTATCAGTAATAAGATTTGCCGTTTGGGTTGCTTGATTATATGAGTAGTCTAGTTTTGCTGTCACAGCCTGTCCTTTCTTAAATATGCGATCATTCCTAAATGATCGCATATTAAGTGCTTCTAGCATACTGGGTTTGAGTAAGGCAATATAATTTAATGAAGGAGTGAACCGAAGGTACGGATTCTTGAGAGGTCTGGCATGTGGAGGCCTAGCACTAGCTTTGTACTGGCTCGTGTTTAGCGTATGTGAGCCTTAAGAGATTGGATTATCCTAATGGTGGGCCGACAAATTTTACTTTGTACTTGTCGGCCAGCTGAAGTGCTCGTTCTCCAAAGGTCTGTCCGTCGATTTTTTCATCCCCGACAGCATCAAAGAAAAAGTTTTCGAACTGAGGCGGGGAAATAATCACTAGAATCTTAGTTGGTTGCTCACTTGCTCGCCAGAATGTGTGGACAACATTTCTAGGTAAGAAAACAAAAGACCCAGCTTGAGCAACAAAAATGTCGTCGCCAAGTTTGATGTTAATTTCACCTTCTAGGATATAAAGAGCCTCGTCTTCATTTTCGTGGATATGCTGGCCTGGCCCGCCTCCGACTAAATTGGCTTCAAAGAGAGAATAGGCCCCATTCGTGTCTTCTTTGGTCGCCTTAAAAGTTAAAGGGTGATCAGATACCTGTAGCAGCTTGCCCTCATTTGGGCCTAACACAACTCGATTGCCGGTAAATGACATGTAATTCTCCAAAGTGATTTTTGGTTGAGCTTTTTAGGCATACTGCTTTTACTAATGGTGGGCGATGAGGGACTCGAACCCCCGACTCCCTGCGTGTAAAGCAGGTGCTCTAACCAACTGAGCTAATCGCCCCTAATGCAGCGCGCGCTTGGCGGGACTTGAACCCACGACCTCAGCCTTCGCAGGGCTGCGCTCTATCCAACTGAGCTACAAGCGCATTCGAAAATATCACGCTCCAGATTATGAGTATCAAAAATAGACTCTTTCAATCTGTGGGACAAATGTTAATTCCACAAATACTGCTAGTCAATCTCGGTTAGGGCTATATTGAAATTTAATCACTGGTATGACTCTATCAGTTTTGTCCTGATATTTTTGAAAATTGGGATAAATTCCTATTAATGACTCCCAGGCTTTAGCCTTGAGATAGTCCTCAAGTATGACAGCAGTAACATTCAAAAATTTCCCTTCTGCCAAAATTTCAACATTGGGATTTGACAAAATATTTCTGTACCACTGAGGAGCTGTGTGACTCCCCCCAAAGGAGCCAACACAATAATAATGACCGAAAATTTTTTCAACAGTAATGGTGTATAGCGTTTCTTACCAGTCTTCCTCCCCACCGTTGTAAGCAGGAGCATATCTAACCCAACTAGCTTTCCCATGAATTTACCCCGGGTCAGACGAAGCATCATGGAATGGAATTTGCTAAATGCGACTATAAGTAATGATCGAAAGTTCATCTAAAATAAGCTTAATCGAAACTTTTCAGATTCTTTATTTTTACAAGATCAAGCCGCAAGATGCATTGGCAAACAAGCTCAATGGCTTTCTTTACATCTTTCATACTTATTAGAGAGTTATGACTGTGCAGATATCTTGTAGGTACAGTTATATTTATCGCAGGCGCTCCTTCAAAGGCTTTTTGCATCTCCGCTCCATCTTGCCCATATCCACTCAAAACATTGAATTGTAATTCTATGTCGGAATCTTCGGCAGTATCTATCACGAAGTCACGAAGTTTTAGATTAGGAAGCATCGATGAATCGTGTAAAAATATTGCTGGCCCACCCTCAAGTTTTTCCTGGGCCTCGTACTGTGAAATACCAGGATAGTCGCCAGCCACTCCAGATTCCAAATTTAACCCTATATCAGGCTTTACAGCATAGCTGCTGGTATGCGCTCCCCGTAACCCTATTTCCTCTTGCACAGTTGCCACCGCACATACATTGAAAGGCAAATCACTGCCTTTGATTGATTCCATAACTCCCAATAAAACAGCTAGCCCAGCTCTGTCGTCCCATGCTTTACCTAATATGAATTCACTATTGTTTAACCTGGTAGCATCGCTAACAGGAGCTATTGGATCTCCAGGTTTTATGCCTAATCTGTTTTCAGCATCTGTTTTGCTTTGAGCACCAACATCCAAGAAAAGGCTTTCTCCCTTAAAAATTTTCCCCCTTTCATCTGCAGACATTACATGTGGGGTTTTGATTCCCGTTATACCTAATACAGTCCCTTTTGACGTCATTATTTGCCATCTCTGCCCAATTATTGCTTGATCCAGCCACCCCCCCAAGTTCTGAAATTTTATAAAGCCATCATCATTTATGTATCTTACAAGCAATCCGACTTCGTCCATGTGGGCCGAAAGCATTATGTTAGGAGATCTGGACGGACCTTTTTTTATACCAATGAGCGAACCCATCCCATCCGTATCTAAAGAATCAACGAATGGAGATAATTCTCTTTTCATTATTTCTCGCACGGTGTTTTCGAACCCTGAAGGGCCTGGAGCATTTGAAAGTTCTAGCAGTAATGATTCTAGATTAATCATAGATTTTCCTCAGTAAGGTTAGAATGTTCTACCCGCGGCTTTTATAAGCCGTAAGTATAATTAAATATTCTCTTAAGATAATACAATGAAAATTCATGGTGGTATCTTCGCCGCCAAATTAGTTATTATTGGTGGGATTAAATTAATAATGACTATACTATCGTTTTCGTATTAAAGGTTTTATGGTTGAGATAAAGACTGATTCGGCGCTAAATAGGAACTTTTCCTTTCTTGATGTTGCTAAGGGGTTTGTCCCTAAAATTCTTGATGCATCGCGGGTAATTTCCGAAAGTAGAGAAATACCTCCTCGGCTGGCATCAGAGATGGCCGAAGAAGGACTTTTTAGGCTTTATATTCCTAAATCTGTTGGGGGATTTGAGATAGATTATCTAGAATTTCTAGAACTGGTTGCGGTTATTGCAGAGGCTGATGGTAGTGTGGGCTGGTGTTTTAATCAAAATAACGTGTTGTCTACCTTATCTGCCTTTATGCCTAAGGAGTTAGCTCAGGAGATCTGGTCCGATCCCACCGTTGTTTTATCTAACGGCCCCCCTGTCTCCCCCACGGCGATTTCGGTTGAAGGTGGCTATCGGTTGAGTGGTAGATGGAATTTCAGTTCTGGTTCTCGTCACGCAAAATGGGTGGTGGCTTTGAGTCCTATTAAAGGTAGGGTGTTGGAGGATGGTGAATCTCCTGAGATTCGAAATATGATGATTCCAAAAGAGGAAGTCGAATTTATTGACACATGGGACGTTAATGGATTGAGAGGCACCGGGAGTTTTAGTTTCACAGCCAAAGATTTATTTGTGCCGGAGTCCCATTCATTCATTGAAGGTGGATCGTCTAGGGAAGAAGGGCCGATATATCTAATTCCTAAAAGCCTTTTGTTTTGTTCGGGATTTGCAACCACGGCATTAGGAGTAGCGAGGGGTGCTCTAAATGATGTGATCCAATTATCATCGGCTAAAACCCCTCAAGAGCAAGAACTACTTAGGAAGCAACCTTTTGTCCAACGTGAAATTGGGCAGGCTGAAGCGATATGGAGATCGGCTAAATTGTATCTTAGAGACAGCGCTGAAGCTGTGTGGGAAAGTGCGGTTAAAGAAAGAATAATACCTTTGGAAAGGAGAATAAATTTGAGGCTTTCCAGCACACATGCAATCAGAGAGGCAGTTAAGGTAGCAGACATAGCTTATTCTCTAAGTGGAGCGACAGCAATATTTGAGACTAGTCCGATACAAAGGCGTATGCAAGATGTGAAGGTGATTGCCCAACAAATTCAGGGAAGAATGTCACATTACGATACTGCTGGACAATTTTTTCTTGGTCTGGATCCCCAGAGTAGGATGTTTTAGTTGGGATTTATCACTACTTTTTCGGTTTAATTATCCCAAACGAGCTTGTGTACCCATGAACGTACGTGGTATCCCCTACAGGGCCAATTTCTCCGTTGCAGAAAAAACCTGTTAGAGGGATTTCTCCTATAAGATCCTTAAACATATTCGTATCATGGTTAGCTTTTCCGTATAGGTATGAACCCCTTCCTAGACATGAAAATAAGAGGGCTCCATATTGATCATTCTTTCCTTGATCCGATTTATAGTCTTCTAGCATGATTTTTAGATTTTCCGAGGAAGTATCTGAGTCACGGAGGTGGAATTGGACTAGCTGACCTTCTTTCAGTATTTCACCGATTGCTATTTTGCCTTCTTCAGGATTTGCCCCAACGATGTTACGGATTAAAAAATCCCCGTTGTTAGGAACATCAATGAAAGGATCATTCACTATGCCCATAAATAAGGAATGTTGGAATAATTGCTGATCTGAATCGGAGAGGTTGTTATATATTCCTGACAAAACTTCAAATGGAGGATTGTTATCAAGGCCTGTAAGGATATTACCCTCACATTCTGTGATGTTCATCAAGGTGCCGATTGGTTTGCAGCCCTGGGCGACAATAGTGTCTATTTCTATATCACCATGCAAGGCTATCCCGACGACACCACCCGCAAAGGTATCCCTGTTCAAATAAATAGCATTGGTACCCTGTTGGGATCCACCGCTTGCGATCCCACCAATTATGGTGGAGTTAGGAAAGGCATAATCCATACCATTGACAAGGTTTTGGATCTCCACGCTGAAAGGGTCTGCAAGGATGATGAATTTCGGTTCCGAAATGTTTTTTACCTTGAAAAGGCTTTCCCACTTTTCAGGTCCCTGGTCGCCATTCGGTAATTCAATATCATTAATGTGAAACGGTGTAATTGACACATTCGGCATTTCGGCACCCGTTAAAGAGATCCCCGCTCTATGTTCAACCTCCATACCGTTTCCTATGACACCGTTACCTGAACATCCAATCAATATGGTCTCTGGGAAATATTCAGAAATCAAACAAGGCAAATTTGGATAGGAAGGTTCAAAATCCGGAGATACAAATGCGATCAAAATATCAGGCTGCACGGATAAGTCTGCTTCAATTCCAGTCAAGCATTCTCTTACCGCTGTTTCAAAATCCGTGGCATCAGATATTTTGGAAGACCATTTCATGATGATTTTTTAGTACCCCCTGATCCCACTACCACCTTTCATCATTTCTCTAACAGAGTCACGAACAGCAATGGTGGCATCTACTGACACCATTATGTCTTCATTCCGGAACTTACCTGCAGCATGTATCTTTTCAGTTCCTTCATCGGTGACTTTAATGCAGTTAGGATGGTCAGGTTGGCCTGGGAATCCCATGGATTGGGCAAGGTCATTTGGACCGCCGGCAAATACATTTATTTCATTCACCTTCAGTATTTCATCTAAATTGTTATAGGCCTTAATATCTTCTATTTGTGGCATAAGCAAAAG
>Ga0066839_10000263_pt1 | contig 24294 bp, 22 predicted proteins | sample ETNtaG_10_FD_66733 | JGI IMG/M metagenome (GOLD analysis project Ga0066839, IMG submission 66733) | Marine microbial and viral communities from oxygen minimum zone, Eastern Pacific Ocean - ETNP201302SV82 | ecosystem: Environmental > Aquatic > Marine > Oceanic | place: Pacific Ocean: Eastern...
GAAACGGGGCAATCGGTTCATCGGTATCGAGCTCGAGAAACGCAGACCAATCCTGCCAGCAATGGAATCCCTCCCATGCCAGTGCGGTGCCCTCACGAGTGGAATACTGGGTGCGCACCATCGCCAGCGAACTGCTGGTTGCGCCCTGGCCTGCCCCAGGCCGCAGGTCGGCCACCAGGGTGTGCCAGCCGTTCTTGCTAAGGGCGAAGGCTATTGCCGTGCCGATGATCCCGGCGCCGATCACGACGGCGTCATATTGTGCAGGCATGGGGTGGATTGGGCTGGTGGGATCCAGATCTCTGAAGTCAGCCGGCAGGGTAACTGATGCCGGGATCATTAGCCAACATTTCCTAAAAGGCCGATATCAGGTGACGGGTAACCTTAATGCCACTGAAGACACCAGTGAATCAGACGCCTGAATACGCCTCTGCAAATACTGAGTAAAGGCGCTTTTCTTTGTCACTAATTACTGGACAATAAAAAAATTTAAATCTAATACCCTGAGTTTGATATAGGAGATATGTTCATTGGCGTTGTGGGGTTGATGCTTTTATGGTTTACAGCCGGATTGCCGGGGCCAGTTGCATTTTTGACGATTTGATGAATTTAAAAAAAGGCGAAGGCTTTGTGGCGCAACACATTCGCGGTCGGCCTACTGGCAGTTCGTCTCGTCTTGAGGCTGATTTACCCGCAGGTCATTAGTTTTGAAATGACCGATTAGACGCCAACGGTGGTGATCCGCATAGATAACGCCATTAATTTTGGTACAGTGAATCATGTACGTGAGCTGTTTCAGCGTCTACGGGACCACTACTGTGGACTGCGACATCTACTATGGTTCACTCAGGGTGTTGCCCAGGTTGACGTGGCCGGTGTCCAACTAAAGGAGAGGCTATCTGTGGAATTCTGCCATCGCTGGATAAATCGATCTGCACCAGTTGTTCTAAAAGAATATTTTCAGAGTGTTCTGCTTTCCCTATGAAAGCCAGCAATAAAGGTGAACCTGAAGTTTGAAATTTTGTTTGCTTAACTAGAAGACAACCCTTGAAAAATCTCAGGTGACCACCATATCTATACCAGCGAAACAAGATGCATCGCAAAGGTGCGATGTGTATCAAGAAGACAACGGAGGTCCTCTTATGAATAATCTGGCAAGACTCGGTGAAAGAAATCGTAGCTGGGAAGTATTTGGTGATTTTGACGACCTGATGGGCCATTGGTTCCGAGCACCGACGATGGTGCAGCGTGAGGGTAATGCAAAGGCGCCTGCCATGGATGTCAGCGAGAGCGAAAGCGCTTTCATGGTGAAGGCAGAGGTCCCCGGCGTGCCCCGCGAAGATCTGGATGTGACTATCAATGATGGCGTGCTGACGATCAGCGCAGAACGCCAGATAGAAAAAAAGGACGAAGAAAAGAGTGGCCGGTTGATTCGCCAGGAACGCTATAAAGGCAAGTTTGCTCGCTCGTTTCGTTTGGGAGTCGACATTGATGAGGCAAAGGTCGAGGCCCATTACCAAGATGGCGTGCTCAATCTGGTTCTACCCAAGACGGCACAAGTACAACCGCGCAAGGTCGATATTAAAATCCGCTGATTTCTCGTAAAAGTAGTGGCAAAAGGGGTCACTTTGGTGACCCCTTTCTGGTGCGTCATTCTGATGGTTTCCGGGCTTTCCAATAAGTGTCCCAGAACCCGAACCTCAGGCCACCGCTCCGGCGGCGCTATACTTCGCGCCCAAGACTGTATCAGCCCATATCAATTAGCGATGACTCACCCCAAATCAGACCCATCCGCCATTGCGCCGGTACTGGCCGAGGCCATGCCATACATCCAGCACTTTCATGGCCGCACTATCGTTATCAAGTACGGCGGCAGCGCCATGGCGGATGAAGCCCTCAAGCGTGGCTTTGCCCGTGATGTAGTGTTGATGAAACTGGTGGGCATGAATCCCGTTGTGGTGCACGGTGGCGGCCCGCAGATCGGGCAGCTGCTTGAGCGCATCGGCAAGAAAAGCGAATTTATCGAAGGGTTGCGGGTAACTGACAGCGAAACCATAGATGTTGTCGAAATGGTATTGGGCGGGCTGGTCAATAAGGAGATTGTTGCACTGATCAATACCCATGGCGGTCGCGCGGTCGGTTTGTCGGGCAAGGACGGCGACATGATCCGGGCCAGAAAACTGGTGTTGCGCAAGCACGGCTCCACTAATAACGAAGACATTGTCGAACTCGGCCATGTGGGTGAAATCGAGTCGATTAATCCCGCCGTGGTTGATACCTTGGATGCGGGTGATTTCATTCCGGTGATCGCACCCATCGGTGCCGGCAAAGACGGCAAGGCCTACAACATCAATGCCGATACGGTTGCCGGCAGATTGGCTGTTACTTTGCAGGCGGAGAAACTGATCATGTTGACCAATACCCCCGGGGTGCTGGATTCGGATGGCCAGTTATTGACCGGACTGTCAGAAGCCCGGGTGCAGGAGTTAATCGACGAGGGCGTGATAACCGACGGCATGCTTCCCAAGGTACGTTGCGCACTCGATGCTGTGGCAGGAGGGGTTCGCACCGCAACTATTTCTGATGGCCGGGTAGCGCATGCCACGCTGCTGGAAACTCTGACCGATGAAGGAGTCGGCACTCAGATTGGCCGCGACCGCAAAGTGTTACGGCCGGGCTAATTTCCTTTACTGTCGAGCGATCGATTTGGACGCGCGGGTTTTACGCAGCAGCACCTTATTCTGCTCAAGGCAGACTTGCTGACAGCGCATCATCGCGGACGACTCGTAATGGGTTGATGGCGCCGGGATGTGCACCCAGTGTCCGGTGCTGTCACTATCTCTGGCGATCGTTGCAAAGTTCTGCCAGCGGATCAGCTGTTTTCGACCCCCTCTAACTCAGCAGATGTTTTGGTCAGTTCAGATCCTTCCAGCGCCGGCAGTGGATACAGAAAACCATCTTGATGATACCGACTAATTTGTTGTGCTGAGAGACTATGCAGGTGGCACTTTCGATAATTACCGGGGATCGATTGGCACCTGGCCGGCCAGATCCAGAACTTCTTCCATACGATGACAGGCGCGCAGCAAGGCAGCTTCACCACGTGGTGGGCCGATAACCTGAAGACCTACCGGCAAGCCTGTCTTGGTGAAGCCGGCTGGCAGGCTGAGTGCAGGGCACGAGGTCATGGTGATCGCAAAAGTGATTGCGATCCAGTCAATATAGGTTTGAGTCGGCTGCCCGTCGATGGTTTCAACATAGCGTTGCTCTTTAGGAAAAGGTGGCACCGATACAGTGGGGCATAGCAGCAGGTCGTATTCTTCAAAAAAGGCAGTGATCCGTCGGTACAACCCGGATCGAACCCGCTCGGCATCCAGCAGCTGGGCATTGGTGACTGCCAGGCCTTTTTCGATATTCCAGATGATCTCCGGTGCGATCCGCTCGCGGTGTTGTTGCAGGATTGATTCCATCATCTGTGCGATCAGCACACCGCGCAGGGTCTGAAAGGCCTCAATCGCGCCGGAGAAATCCGGTGCATACCAATCCACCTGTGCCCCGATTTCGCTGAAACGCTCTGCCGCCGCCTCACAGACCTGTGCGACTTCTGGCTCCATGGGTACCACACCAAGGTCAGGGCTGAATCCGACCCGCCGTGGCATGTCAGCGTGTTGCAGCGCACCCACAAAACTTTCACCGGTATGCTGAAATGACAGCGGATCCGCCGGGTCGTGGCCGGCAGCACCATCGAGCATTAATGCTACATCGGCAACGCAGCGTCCCATCGGCCCTTCGACCCAGAGCGTATCAAAAGCGGGCAGGCGTGCCCCCCGAGGCACGCGACCAGGTCCAGGACGTAAGCCCACAACACCATTAAAACTGGCCGGGACTCGCAGGCTGCCGCCCAGGTCGTTGCCTGTTGCCAGGGGTACCATCCCGGTGGCCAGTGCGACGCCCGAGCCGCCGGAGGAGCCGCCGGCGCTGACGGCGCTGTTCCAGGGGTTGAGCGTATGACCAAAGACCGGATTAAAGGTATGCGCTCCGGCCCACTCGGGCACATTGGATTTGCCGACAGGAACAGCGCCTGAGGCTTGCAGTTTGGCTACCGTCGCGTCCGATTTGCGGACGATATTATCTGCAAAGAGCGGCGAACCGTAGGTTGTGGCCACACCGCCGAGGTCGTTGTAATCCTTAACTGCCAGTGGCAGACCCCAGAGTGGGCCTTTGATATCGGTGGATGCCCACTGTTCGGTCATTGCACGCGCCTGTTCGCGAGCATGGCCCAGACACAGAGTCGGCAAGGCGTTGACCTTGGGGTTTACCGCTTCAATGCGTGATATCGTGGCATCCATGACTTCAAGGGGTGATAAAGCTCCAGAACGCAGGCATTCGCTAAGCTTCGTCGCAAAGAGACGGCTCAGATCATCACTACTCACTGGATGGGCCCGCAGACTTTCTAGACTACAGTAAACGATTCATTGGATCGTCGTCCAGATTAGGTTAGAGGCTGCAACTCATATCCGTGCCACAGCACATAGGTGACTTGATCATGCCGCAATTATTCGGGCACTTAGTTACTGCCACGGTGTTGCCTTCATCGGTGGTGATGTGGTCGTGTACGAGTTCTGCCTCGCACTTTACACACTTCAACCCCGTAACTCCCATTCCACAAACTGCGCAGCTATATTCCGCCATGAGCATTCTCCCTTTTTTATGATGGCACTTCCGTTGAGGTAGTGCCGGTTGATTGTTTTTTGGCCATCCATAGGACAGCCAAGAAGGATAGCTGTCCGTGGACATGGTGCCACACCGTACGCTCTTTTATCAACTGGAGTAGATTATCAGCCAGGTCATTTTGTTATTCGCGGCGTAGCGCAACAATCGGGTCGAGTCGAGAGGCTTTGTGGGCAGGGTAATAGCCAAAGAAGACGCCTATCAACGCCGCGAAGCCCATGGCGATTACCGCCGAAAACGGTGAGATCACGACAGGCCAGTCACCAAAGCGCGCTGCTGTGAGTAGCCCCCCCAGACCCAGCGCTACGCCGATGGCGCCGCCAATGAGTGATACCGCCATTGCCTCGGTAACAAATTGCACAAGGATATCGATGCGCCGCGCCCCAACCGCCATGCGCAGGCCCACTTCGCGGGTACGCTCGGTGACAGAGACCAGCATGATATTCATGATGCCGATTCCACCCACCAGCAGTGAGATGCCGGCGACGGCCGCCAACAGCAGCGACATGGTGCGCTCGGATTTGGCACGGGCTTCGAGATACTGTGCGACATTACGTACGTAAAAATCATCGGGCGCTCCGGGACGGATCCGGTGGCGCTCCCGCAGAAGATCAGTGACCTCCTGCTCAGCGGTTTCCAGCAGGTCAGCTGAGCGTGCTTTCAATGTGATATCCCGAACCAGATTGCCACGATAACGTTTGCCGACATCCAGTCGTGAGCGGGCTGCCGATAGCGGTACGAATACGACATCATCGTGATCACGACCCCAGGAGGATTCTCCCTTTGCACGGATGGTACCGACGACCCGGAACGGGATCCGATCGATCCGAATAGTTTCGCCAACCGGGTCTTGGCCAAAGAACAGTTGATCGATGATCGTTTGGCCAACAATCACCACTTTGGTACTGGAGCGTTCCTCGTTGGTGCTGAACGTGCGGCCATTTTCGATCTGCCAGTCCCGGGCCTGCAGATAGGTGTCGCCTACCCCGTAGATGGTGCTAAACCAGTTGGTATTGCCAAAGATTATCTGCCCGGTGGCCCGCAGAGTTGGCGCCGCGATCAGTATGGACGGAGCGCCGGCAATAATCGCAGCTGCGTCAGCCTCGGTTAAAGAGATCTTGGAATTGGCTCCGCCCCGTACGCCGCCGGCGACACTGGTACCGTTACGTACGAAAAGTACGTTCTCACCCAGTCCCTGTATCGTTTCTTCGATCCTCAGTTGCGCTCCCTTACCCACACCGACCATGGCGATCACAGCGCTGACACCGATAATGATTCCCAGCGTAGTCAACGCAGTTCGCAGCTTATTAGCCCGCAGCGAGCTAACGGCACTCAGCAGGCTGTCACTGAGCTTCATGATGTGCCTCGCCTATCTTCGGTAATGTCGTTGGTGTGACAGCATTGACACCTGAGGTCGATCGATCTTCAATCAGGCGGCCATCGCGAAAATACAGCACTCTTTGGGCAAAGGCAGCAATCTCTGCCTCGTGGGTGATGACAACGACGGTCATCCCACAGCGGTTCAGACTCTCGAGCAGCGCCATGATCTCTTGGCCCGTCTGGGTGTCGAGTGCGCCGGTGGGCTCATCGGCCAACACCAGTGCCGGCCGGTTGACGATGGCACGGGCGATGGCGACCCGCTGCATCTGCCCGCCTGAAAGTTGTGCTGGCAGGTGGTGTCCACGATCAGCAAGCCCGACCGAATCGAGCGCCGCCCGGGCCTGTTCGAGCCGCTGAGCACGGGAGACGCCACCGTAAACCAGCGGCAGTTCCACGTTAGCGATTGCGTTGGCGCCGCCAAGCAAATTAAATGATTGGAAAACGAACCCGATTTTGCGCCGACGTATCCCGGCAAGTGCATCGGCGTCCAATCTGGAGATATTCTGTCCGTCCAAATGGTACTCGCCTGCACTAGGTGTATCCAGACATCCCAGCAGGTGCATGCAGGTGGATTTGCCCGATCCCGAAGGCCCCACGATCGCAACAAATTCACCGTGCTGAATATCGACAGAAAAATCGATCAGCGCCTTCACTGTTTGTGCGCCAACGAGGTATTCGCGGCACAGCTGTCGAGTCCGGATGATCGGCACGCTCATGAGCTGTTATTGCAGGTCAGTGGGTTGCACGCTCGCGCCCGGTAATCACGGCATCGCCTGCTGAAAGTTCATTGCTCGTGATTTCAGAATAGGTGTCATCGGACAGGCCGATCTCAACCCTTACAGAGGTAGGACCTTGTGGCCGCCATAACGTGCCACGGCGCTGGCGGGTGCCAGCCGATTCGGCACGCATTTCACGGTAGCGTATTCTCTGATCCTCGCTGAGCAATGCTTCAATGCGGCCGAAAGCCTGATTGCGCAATTGGGTTTTGGCGCTTTTTCTGGCTTGCTCTTCCATGCCCGATTCGCGTAGTGCGTGTATTGCCTCACCCATCTCACGGAACACAGCTGCAACCGCGGGGCGCTGTTTATCGCTGAGTTCCAGCGCTGTGGCAAGTTTTTCGATCCGTGCCAGAGCCCGCTGATGGCCATTCTTGGCCGTCGATCCGGAGGCTTTGGATAGGCCTTTGGGTTTAAACCGAAGTGCCGAATTGGGTACCCGCAGTACATTCTCACGCCGGCCGACGATGATCTCCACAGTTGCAGTCATGCCCGGCAATAGCGCCTCGTCGTTGTTCCGTGTGGCCACCATCACCCGGTAGGTCACCACGCCTGAGTCGACCTGGGGCGCCTTGCGTATCTGGGAAACGTGGCCGCTGAATCGCCGGTCAGGGTAAGCATCTACCGTGAATCGAACTTGCTGGCCATCAATAACTCGCCCGATATCTGCCTCATCAACGCTGACCTCAATTTGTACATCGCGCAGATCCTTGGCCAGCGTAAAAAGGACCGGAGCCTGCAGGCTGGCCGCGACGGTCTGCCCGACATCGACATCGCGGTTGATGACGACACCGTCCACCGGGGAAAGGATCACGGTATAGCCCAGGTCCAGTTCACGCTCGCGCAGGCTGCCCGAACGGGAATCGACCTGGGCCTTTGCCGAGAGCACCTGGGCCTGTTGCTTCACAAGGCGTGCTGCAATGCTTTCAAGGCGTGCATGCGCCTGGTCGCGCTGCGCGAGCGCACTACCGACCACACTTTCGGATACGACCTTACGTTGGAAGAGGGTACGCTGGCGTTTCAGGTCTTTTTCCAGTTCGCCCAGCGCTGCCATCGCGCCGCTGCGTTCGGCCCGCAGTTCATCCAGGACAGCTTTCTGCATGGCGACATTGGCCTTAGCATAAGCGAGATCGGCACGCGCTACCTCGACCCGGACTTCAAACGCGGCAGGATCGATGCGGGCCAGTACTTGTCCGGTTGCCACTTTTGAATTGAAATTGACCAGTACCTCGGCAATCTGGCCGGAGACCTGCGAACTGATATCGACTGTCATCACTGGATCGACTCGGCCGGTCGCTGATACCACCTGCTCGACGGTGCCTCGTTCGACCTGAGCCAGTCGCCAGCCAGGGGATGGATCCTGGAGTTCTCCCTGGAAGAGCCAGATACCCCCAGCGATAGCCACAGCGAGTGGGATAACTATTAAAACTTTGCGCATGAGCATGTTCGTTAGTAACTTCGTATGCAAGAACTATACCTGTAACTATCCCAAATACTAATTACCATAGTATGAAATGGTCGCTGCACCCGGTTTTGTTGGCGCTTATTCGCGTGATAAAGATAAAAATGCCACAGACTTTGTGCTGGCGGCCCGGCGCGCACATAATCCAACGAAGCAAAGTTGCTAACGCTCGAGTGTGCGATGGATTCACCCACAACATATGAGGCCACAGCGGTTTCCCCGGCTGATGCCAGCTTCGAATTACTGCCACTTCGGGTGAGCGCCCTTGGCTTCGATGCCGGTGGTGAGACTTTACTTGCCGATGTGAATTTTACGCTGGAACGCCAAGGGCGTACCTGTGTGGTCGGGCCAAACGGCGCTGGCAAGAGTCTGCTGCTGCGTCTTTGTCACGGCCTGCTCAGGCCTACCCGCGGTGAGGCCCGCTGGGCTGGAGGTAGTGTGGCCCAGCAACGCTGCGCCCAGGCGATGCTGTTTCAGCGCCCGGCACTTTTACGCCGCTCGGTACAGGCGAATGTCGAACATGCCCTGGCGGCGCGGGATACTCCGCGGGGCGAGCGGCACGAAAGGGCACTGTCAGCACTCGAAAAAACCGGGCTGGTCGAACTGGCCCGGCGTGATGCCCGGGTACTCTCCGGTGGCGAACAGCAGCGCCTTGCATTGGCGCGAGCCTGGGCTCTGGAGCCTCGTGTGCTGTTTCTGGATGAGCCTACGGCCCACCTCGATCCGGCAGCGACGCAAGCTGTCGAAGAGATCATTACTCGGATTGATGATGAAGGTGTTCGTATCATCATGGTATCTCATGACATGGGGCAGGTTCGACGTATTGCCAGTGAGATACTGTTTCTTCATAACGGGCGGCTGGTTGAGCATAGTCCTGTTGAAAGTTTCCTCGATGCGTCTGGCACGAAGCTCGGAGCAGCTTTCGTAGCGGGTCGCCTGCTCTGGTAGTCGCGGATGTACAGCCTTAGTTAAAACTCGTTAGCCAATGCGAAACGGCATCGCTGAAGCCTCCTTCGCTATGGTGTGCCACCACTACAAACTCCCGGGAGAGTTCGGCCGGCGCATTAGCAACGACACAAGAGACGCCAGCCCAGCGTAGCAGGTCAAGATCGTTGTAATCATTGCCAACCGCGAGCGCTGTTTGGGCGTTAAGATTCAAGTACTCACAGATCCATGCGGCAGCATGGGATTTACACACTGATGCGGGGAAGATCTCGTACCAGGTAGAGCAGTGATCCAGCGGCGAGGTCGTACGCAGCACATTAAGCTCAGGTAAGCGTTGACTTAATACATCGTGCAGGCCAGTAGAATCTGCTGCAGATACGATGGCCAGCAACTGGGCTGCTCCCGCTTGCGGCGTTTCGTTGGGTTGCAGCAGTTGGTGACATCCTGCGTACAGGGCAAGGCGTCTATCAAAGTCCGCGTTGTGTTGGCTGAATCGTCTCCAGCAGAAATGATGGTTATCCGGCACCGGGGCATGCACCATGAAGTCCAGTTGCAACTCTTCGAGCACCGTGATCGCCTGAGTAATCTCGACAACTCCCAGGCCGAAGTGTTGCAGTGGCTGTACCGACGGATAGGAAAAAATGCCGGCACCGGAGGAGGTCACCAGCATATCTATGGGAAAGGTTTGATCCAGCACGCGGTCACACGAGTACAGTGATCTGCCGGTCACTACGATGCGCTGTACACCCAGATCGCCCAGGTGTTTGAGCGTTTCCCGGTTTCGCTCTGATAGTTGATGGTCTGGTCCCAGCAGCGTGCCGTCCAGATCGGTGAATACGGCCCTGCGGTGATGAGTGCCATGGTTCATGTGCGGTAGAGATCGCTGGCTTGAGAGCCCAGGAGTCAGGTGATTTCCTTAGAGTAGCGATTCAATCTTTTTTACCAGGTCAACATTGTCAGGTGTAACGGTAGATCCGAAACTTCCGACGATCTTGCCATCCCGGTCGAGCAGATATTTGTGAAAGTTCCATTTGGGGAATTGACCGGCCTGGTTACCGAGTGCCTGAAAAAGCGGTTCAGCTTTGCGCTTAGCCACCCGGGATTTTTCAAACATGGGGAACTTGACACTGTAGCTGAGATCGCAGAATTCGCGAACCTTCTCCTCCGAGCGGGGATCCTGAAAAAAGTCATTGGAAGGAAAGCCCAGTACGACAAAGCCGCGCTCACTATATTTCTCGTACAATGCTTCCAGACCCTTGAACTGTGGTGTAAAGCCGCAGTAACTGGCGGTATTTACCATCAGCAGAACCTTGCCTGCATACGCGTCGCACAGCCGCACCGATTCGTCACTGGCGAGATAGCGTTTGGTGAAATCGAGATTCACCGGACAGGCCTGTGCTGCAGTCGAGGCGACTGTTGTAAATGCCAGCACCGCAGTCGACAGGATATTGAAAAATCGCATACTTTGCATCTCCATCTCATTACAGCCGACATACTACCCGCTTGGCGTGAACTGCAGGTAATCGCGCAGTTCCTGGCTTTGGGGGTCAGCCAAAGTGATACTCGCGGATCCCTGTTCGGTAATCTGTCCTTCATGCATGAATACCATCTGGTCGGCAATGCGTGCCGCTTCGTGTGGCAGGTGAGAGACCACGATCACAGTTAACGCATGAGTTTGACGCAACTCGTCAACCAGGGCGTGCATCTGCTGGCGCAAGCGCGGATCGAGGTTGGCAAAGGGTTCGTCCAGTAACAGTAACGGCCTTTTTTGGCAAAGACAGCGGGCCAGGGCGGCTCTTTGGCGCTCGCCGCCCGATACGCCAGCGGGCCGGCGCCGGCTGATATCACCCAGTTGCGTTGCCTCAAGAGCCTGGTTAATGGTCTCATGATCTGCCGGGGCAAGGTTTAGACCGGGATGACAGCCGAGCGCGATGTTGTCGTAAAGGCTGAGGTGAGCAAACAGGTTATGTTCCTGGAACATCATGGTTACCGGCCGTTGTGCCGGCGCCAGAGAGCCGATATCCTGGTTATCCACAAGGATCGCGCCGCTGTCAGGTGTCTCGAAGCCAGCGATCAACGAGAGCAGTGTTGACTTGCCTGCACCGCTGGCTCCAATCAGCGCAGCACACTCCCCCCGGCCCACTCGCAGCGATGCGCAAAGACCCCAGTCGCCCGTGGTGAAAGTCAGGCGGTCAAGTATCAGGAAAGCCATCGCCCTACAATCCGATCCAGGGCCCAGAATAAAATCATACTCATCACAACGAGTACCAGTGCGGTAACGGCAGCTTCATCGAAGCGGTAGGCGCTCATCCGGTGGTAGAGCATGACCGGCAGTGTTATTGCACCGCTGGTATCAAAGAGTGCTGCTACGCCCATATCTCCAAATGACAACGCGCTGCCCAGCGCCACAGCAAACGCTGTCGGTTTGCGTATAGCAGGCCAGTCGATGCGGCGAAATCGCTGCCAGCCCTGCAGGCCCAGTTGTTCACACAGTTTGTGGTGGCGCCGTCCTGAGTCGATCAGAACTGGAGCAATGCTGCGCAATGCGTAGGGCAGTACCATGAGTGCGTTAATTAATGCTATGAGAAAAAGGGTGACCACCTCTGTTGTGCCGGTCATCAGCGCCCAAAGAAAAAGCCCGGTGCCAATCACCATGGGTGGAACCGCGAGACTTACCGAGCCGGCCAACAACACCAGGTCCGTGGCCCCAGGCCGCCGCTGTACCAACACCAGCCGCCGAGCAGTCATCGCCAGACCCAACGCCAGTACGCTGGCGGTTAGTGTCGCTATCAGCGCAATCCCCAGGCTGCGTGCGGTTGCGCTCCAAAGCGCAGAATCCAGGATAACCCGTAACAGCGGCCCCTCCAGACCGGCAACAACAACCGCCGCGATGGGCAAACCGATAAAGAGCGCACTCAGCGTGATCAGCAAGACATCTACAGCTCGATTGAGTAGGGCGTTTCGGTCGGGTCGGTTTCGTAGGCCTTTTTGCAGCCCCTGGGTTAGCGGTTGCGAGCGCAGCCATCGAGACATGGTCAGCGCAATTGTTGCGCATAGCGCCAGTTGAGTCAGGGCAAGCAGCGTTGCCCGGCCGGGATCGAAGTCAAAGCGCAGTGCCTGATAAATCGCCACTTCAACTGTGGTTGCTCCAGGCCCCCCGCCAAGGGTCAATACGACCGCAAAACTGGTGAAGCAGAGCAGAAAAACAATCACCAGCGCGCCGGGCAGAAAAGCGCTCAGCGCAGGCCACTCGATAAATCGGAACAACTGAGTGCTGGACATCCCCAGGGTGCTGGCGAGGCGCCAGCTTTCACCTGGAACCTGCTCCCAGGCCGGCAGCAACAATCGCACCGCCAGCGGCAGGTTGAAAAAAACATGGGCCAGCAGTATCCCGCCAAGGCCATAGATCCCAAAAGACCATGTGAACCCTGCTGCGCGCATCAACTGAGTAATCACACCGTTGTGACCGTAGATCGCGACGATACCCAGAACCGCAACAATCACCGGCATGACCATCGGCAGGCCCATCAATGTGATCAGCGCGCGCCGCCCAACAAAGTGGGACTGTCGGGCGTAGGCGCGAGCGATCGGTAGTGCGAGCCCAACGCTGATCAGGGTTGAAAGTGTGGCCTGCCACAGCGTGAAACTTATTACCGAGTGCAAGTAGGCATCGGTCACGATTGCCGTAAGATCGCCGGTGCCAAACCGGGCCATTATCCCGACAAGAGAGCCCCCGATCAGAGTACCCAGAAAGGCCACGGCCAGGGTCCCGGGCCAGAGCGAGATGACTCGATAGGCCCACATACGGCTCAACGTGACAATGCAAACAGCCAGCGATTTATCCATTGTTTGCGCTGATCTTGCACCTGCGCCGGATCGAATCGGAGCATCTGCTGTGGCACTTCATCACTGTGGAAGGCATCGGGCAGGGGTTGCCCTGTATGCACTGCTGGTAGCATCCAGTTAGAGGTGGGAAGGATATTTTGCACTGTGTCCGAAAGCAGAAAACCCAGAAAGTCCTGCGCCAGTTGTGGCTCAGACGAAGTGCCCAGCCGGGCAGCGACTTCAACCTGTCGGTAATGCCCCTCTTTGAACATGGCTACGCGGTAGCGATCTGTCTGTTCTACATGGCGGTGGTAGGCAGGGGAGGTGGTGTAGCTCAGTACCATGGGTGCCTCGCCTTTAAGAAAGAGTCCATAGGCTTCCGACCAGCCTTTAGTCACAGTCACAATTCGGGGCGCCAGCATGGCCCAGGCATCCTCGTCAGCCGCATCGAATATTTTGCGCATCCACAGCACAAGCCCCAGTCCCGGGGTGCTGGTGCGGGGATCCTGGATGATGATGCGCGGCCCGTTACTGTTATTGACCAGTTCCGTAAGACTGGCCGGCGGGATGGGAAGTGCCTCGCTGTCGTAGACGAAGCCAAAGTAGCCAAAGTCATAGGGCACAAAGACCAGGTCGGACCAGGGTAGGGCAAAGTCGACCGATTCCAGATCTAACCCGTGTTCTTGCAGCAGTCCTGTTTGTTGGGCTTCAGCGGTCAGGCTGGTATCCAACCCAAGAATGACATCTGCCGGTGAGCGATCCCCCTCGAGTTTCAGCCGGCTGAGTAAGGCGGCACCATCCTCCAGACCGACAAACTTTAGATCACAATCGCATTGTGCCTCGAAATGCTCTTCAATGAGTGGGCCAGGGCCCCACTCGGATACAAACGAGGCATAGGTGTAGACCGTCAGCTGAGTCTTTGCCGCTTGTGTTGCAGGGCAGGCAATCGCCAGCAAACAGCCTGCAAGGCCAAAAAGAATCTTCAGAATTTTCACGTAAGGCTCCTTCGGAACTGAAGGGCGGAGGGGCTTTGACGCCATTATCCGAATTCCTCCGCCGGTATGATCCGGTTCAGGTTCAACGGGTCATTCTCAGCCCGACCTCTGTCGGACACCCCGTCGGATAACACCTAGAATCTAGTTGTCCACTTACGGGCTGTCAATAGCGTGGCTGGGAGTGATGCTGCCCTTGGCAAGATAGTTTGCAACGGCGGCAATCGCGTATTGCTCGCGTGCAGGGCCGATACCGCGTATATACATCCAGTGCTGACCAGTTTGGTTCAACATGGCGACGAAAAGTGAATGCAACTGCGCTCGTTGCCCACCCATCCCCCGATCGCGCAAAAGCCCATCGCTTACCCAGGGCAGGTCGATATCACATAGCAGATACAACCCCCGTGCCCGCGAATACGCGGTATCTACGATCCAATCGGGACAGTGCTGGTAGTAGTGGCGCGCGTAGATCACGGTGGACAGAAGATCGGTGTCATGGATGGTGAGCTCGGACGCACGGCCCACGGCAGCATCTTCCTGGGCGATCTGCTCACAGGCGATGGGCTCGATATCTTGGGCTGTCAGTGCCATTGATTGCTGGTCAAGATAAAGACGCGCGCCTTCTGCCGAGAATGGACAGTCAAAATGAGCGGCCAGAGCTTGGACAATCTGGGTCTTGCCGGTACATTCACTGCCCGTGAGAACCACTCGGCGCTTTGCGGCAATATCCCGGGTTCGTTTTTTCTGTACGCTCATCACCTGATTGTGTCTGATCTGTTGTTTGAGTTTCAGCCGTTTTATTCGTCCAGGCAGTTTTCCTGCAGCGTTGCCTGGCGGCTGTTTACTGCCGGTGTCAATTGTCGGTATCGTGACATAGAATGTAGTGGTGGGGTATCCCGTCGAAATATTCACCGGTACTTCGGTGTTGGACTATTTTCCATCCCCGGAGCACTCATATCCGTTGTGACGAGAGTAGCATCATGCAGAAATCTTTCACCTTAGTTGACCATCCGCTGGTGCAGCACAAGCTCACCTTAATGCGGGATAAAACCCGGCCCACCGCAAACTTTCGCCAGCTGCTGCGCGAGATCGCACTGTTGCTGGCGTACGAAGTCACGCGCGATCTGCCGACAGAACTAAGAGAGGTTGAAACGCCACTGGAGACCATGCAGGCGCCTATGCTGTCCGGCAAGAAACTGTGTTTTGTCTCGGTGCTGCGCGCAGGCAATGGCCTGCTGGACGGTATGCTTGATCTGATACCGTCAGCCCGGGTGGGGCATATCGGCTTGTATCGTGATCCGGATACCCTGGAAGCCATCGAGTATTACTACAAGGTGCCTCATGATATTAACGAACGTCAGGTGATTGTGGTGGATCCGATGCTGGCAACCGCCAATTCTGTGAGCGCCGCTATCACTCGTCTGAAAAAGGATCAGCCCAAAAAGATCAAGTTTGTTTGCCTGCTGGCTGCTCCCGAGGGGGTTGCTGCATTTGCCCAGGCTCACCCTGATGTTCCAGTCTATACAGCGGCGTTGGACCGCCAACTGAATGATCATGGCTACATCCTGCCTGGTCTGGGCGATGCGGGTGACCGGATTTATGGCACTCGCTAGGGCGTGATCGCCAATTGCCTGCAGCGGGTCGTGTCCCGGGTTAGCAGGAGAGTTCCTACAGCATTCACTTTCTTTCTGGTCGGCGTACTCACCAGCATCAGTTGGGCACAGCCGCTCGAAGCGGGTGTTTATGGCCTGACCCGCCAGGGTTGGCAGGTCACTGCAATCACTGAAAGAAACGAACGTCATCCCGGGATTGCCCCCTATGCTGAATTGTGGCGTATTGTTTCTGTCACCGACTACCGGTTGGAAAAATCTGGCCAGGTGATCATTTGTGAAATGCGCTACGACAGCCAGCGTGATAGTCAGGACGAAACTTGTATGCTGAAGGCTCCTTAGAGCGCCGCGGTTACTTGGGCCGTTATGGGTATTTTTCAGAAATCGAAAATATTGATCTGGATCAATACGGTTAATAGGGTGGTATGGGTTAATACGCCTGCATATCTCCTCCATTAAATGTGGAGTTAGGGGCGGCACCCGCCAGGGTTCCGCCCTTTTTTTGCCGATTCACAGGACTCACTGTGACCCCCTTCTTGGCATGTTTGTGCCTCATTTAGCTGTTTTACGCGCTTTTCCCTTAGTAAGATTAGAATGCGCGGTTCAAAGGTGGGGTTACAGATCATATGATTGACGCAATTGGGGAGTTTTTTCGCAAGCGACTTCAATCGCGCGATGATCCTTTGGCTGTGGAGGAACCTTTGCGTCTGGCCGCAGCAGCATTACTGTTTGAGACTGCGATGGCGGACTACGATCTAGGCGATACAGAGAGGGCGACAATACACGCTCTGGTGTGTAGTCAGTTCTCATTGAGCGATGTGGATTCAAAGGCCTTGTTGGCGTTGGCTGAGTCCCAGGCAAAAGAGGCCACCGGCCTGCACGGGTTCACCTCGCTGATCAACAAGCACTGGAGCGAGCAGCAGCGGCTGACCCTGGTCGAACAGATGTGGCGGGTAGTCTATGCTGACGGGCGCCTCGATGATCACGAACTGCATTTGATGCGCAAGATACAGCGTCTGTTGCACATACCGCAAAAGGATTTTGTAGCCGCAAAGTTGCGTCATAAACCCGGCTAAACGGGCGCGCTAATCATGTAGCACTCATGTAGTGATGGAGTACCTCCCTGACATGGATTATTTCCCTGCCGTTGCGATCTACGGTGATGCCGGATCCTTAAGTCCATCAGAATCCCCAGTAATATCAGTGACGGCAGCAAGGGGGAAGTTATGATCAGCACATCGGCAGCCAGGAGAACAAGTCCAGTTAATATCCGCCTTTCTCAACGCTTGCCATCGCAGCCATTGCGCTTGGTCTGGAGCTTTTGAGTTTCTGTCGAGAGACGTCGCCCGGGCATTACTTCGATCATAGCCAAGGTCGTTCTCACCAAGATAGTAGTCAGTGAAGCAGAGCATGAAGCAGTTCTCGAGCCCGGTGCTTTATGCCGGGTTAGCCTTGAGTTTGATTTTGCATTTATGCGCTGCATGGCTCGGCGAAGGGCGGATTCACCCGGACGCCGATTATCAGATTCTGGAATTTGCGAACTTCAAGATCGGATTGGAACCGCATCTGACGCTTCCCTGGGAGTTTTTTGAACAGATAAGACCCGCGATCCAGCCTGCCATCGCCTACGTGGTTTATCAGGTCTTTGCCGAGGCCGACCCTTTTCAGGCGGCTTTCGTACTCAGGCTGATATCTGCAGTGCTCGGGTTTGTTTCCACGTTGTTGTTGTGTTTTCATGCATTTCGCTGGTTGGAGCAGCAATGGGCACAACTCGCCCTTTTCTTCGTCACAGGTTTTTTCTGGTTATTGCCTTTCCTGCATGCGCAGTTCGCCTCTGAGAACTGGGCGGCAATATTTTTGTCCCTGGGGATCTGGTTGTTGTTGCGTGCCTGTGATGCTGATCGAAAAGGGGCCATCGCATTGGCTTTGGTTGCTGGAGTCACGCTGGGTTTTTCATTCTTCTTTCGCTTTCCCGTTGCCTTTGCGCTGATGGGTCTTGCCCTGTGGTTGGTGCTGGTTCGAAGGCCAGGTTTGTTAATTGTGGCCATGTCTTTACTGGGCTTTGGCATAGCCGTTGGATTGAATGTTGTTCTGGATGCCTGGTTTTACGGAGAATGGGTGCTGACCCCGGCCAATTATTTTTCGGCCAACCTTATCGACGGTAAAGCAGCGCAGTTCGGAATTGATCCGTGGTGGTACTACATAGAAAAGCTGCTGATCCTTTTTGTCCCGCCATTCAGTCTGGTGCTGTTGCTGGCCGTTCTGGCAGGGATCATTCGCCGGCCAGCACATGTATTAGTCTGGGTTGTTACTGCATTCCTATTGGGGCATTCGCTCATAGGACACAAAGAAACCCGTTTTCTGATGCCGGTGATATACCCATTACTGATACTTGCAGTCATGGGGCTTGAGGAGTTGGGGCAGGGGCTTAGATGGCAACTGAAAAAACCACGCCTACAGCGGCCTATAAAAATTTTCGTGTATTTTTTCGTGGCAGTGAATAGCCTCGCACTGGTATTTTTCAGTTTCACCCCCGCCCGACAGGAAGCTGTGATCCACAAGTGGATGTATGAGCAGGGCAAGGTGGGGCGTTTCGAACTGGTCACGTATCAGCAGGATCCCTATCGCGATGGCGGTGGGGTAATCAGCTTCTTCAGGACACCTAATGTAAGCCCCAAACTGGTCAGTACCCCGGAGCAGTGGCATTTGTTGGCTACACAGGCATCACAGCCAATTTACCTGTTCTTGCCTACTGCTTATCCGCCACCGACAATCGCATCCTCTTGCCCGAATATGACTCTGGTGGTGTCTGCATTGCCCGGTTGGCTGCGAATGTTGGACTGGGGCCAGTGGCTGTCCCGGGCCGATATCTGGAGTGTTTATCGGTGTGCAGGGCGAGAGGGCAACCACGAAGTACGCGAAGATTAGCCGTTGCTGTACTGCGTCACAGTAGTTCCTGAGTACTTTAATTTGACAATTTTCCACGGCGCCATGAAACCGAAGACCTGCTCTTTGTAAGGGGCTGGGGCAGTCAGGGAATTCAGCACACAAGGAGAGACGCCGCTTGGTTTGGTAAAGATGACTATGGTACTTTCGGGCGTGCCGAGGGTCGATCACTTTCCGGCTCTGGCCATCAGAGCGGCCACGACCATCACAGCAATCATGATGACGACCATCACAGCAATCATGACGACGACCATCACAGCAATCACGACGATGACCATCACGACGATGACCATGACGACGATGACCATGACGACCATCACGACGATGACCATCACGACCATCATGACGACCACGACGACTAAGCGCTACTGAAAATTACTGTTTCTCCTTCGCATTACCAAAAGGCCCCGTACGGGGCCTTTTTTTATGGAATCTAAGAGTTAGGCTGGTAGTAGTACCAAAGGTTTGTCAGAATAACTTCTGACCATCATCTGCCAGACCGCACAGTGTTAGTACTCAATACCTTGTTGTTTCTGACGGCCCGACAATAATGACCGGTTTATCACGCCTTTTTAAGGGCCACCTGCTGCAGTGGCTGCTGCGCGGGCTAGGCGTGATTGTCCTTGGAACTTTGTTTTACCGTTACCTCGTCCACGATGGCGATTTCGATGTGTACTGGGCTGCGACCTTTCGTTTTCTGCATGGACTCAAGGTACACATATACGAGCAGAACGTTTTCACATATCCCACCTTCGCTTCCTTTTTGCTGCTACCGGTTTATCCATTGGGCTATTCCGTGGGCAAGATTCTTTTTTTTGTCGTGAACGTTCTGATTCTGGTGGGCGCGGTCCGGGTATGTCAGCATGAAATTCTGTTGGAAACGCCGGCACGCATAGCAATTATCACGATCAGCCTGTTGTTTTCCACACGGTCGATGCTGGCGGTCTTTAACAATCAACAGACCGATATTTTGATCTTTGGCCTGATGGTATTTGGCCTTGCAGCTTATGTTCGGCGTCCACTTGCCGGGGCGAGCCTGATGGCACTTGCTGTCGCGCTTAAAGCCAATCCGCTTTTTATGGTATTACTCCCAGCGTTCAAGAAACGCTGGAGTATGGTCGCTGTATTTCTGCTGGTGACCGTCGGGCTGATCGTCGCTCCCGATATCGCCAAATACGCTGTCACCGATACCTGGACAGAGTCGGAGTTCACCGTGCCCGGGTCGGTATTGGCAAAGAACGACATCGTTCCCCAAGGCCATTTCAGGGCCGAGGCGGGAGATCAGGATCTCTGGGGTTACCTGCGTGAGCATTACGCGATGACGCTTTCAGCATCCCCAGATGGAGTACGCTGGTGGCAGGATCGGGACAGCAAGGGTAATCAGTCGCTATACCGTATTGTGGCATCTCGACTGGGGAAAGCCATACCTTCCAATCTGGTACTTCTGGGCCTATGCGCCTTTTTTGGGTTGCTGTTGCTCGGGGCAACCCGGCGACAGGGAGATTCGATTTTTGTCCTGGGGTTACTTTTTTATACCGCCTTTGTTTTGATTGGGCCGCAGTCCTCAAAACCGCATTTCATTGCGTTTTTCGGGCTGTTGCTGTTCTGTTGGCAGGACGCGCTACTGAATCGTTCATGGCTCAAAGGGATCTGCCTTGCGCTGTTGTCGGGCTTGCTAGGGGTTAAGGCAGCCGCAGGTCTTCTGCCGGCTGGACCGCTGGCAAGGGATATTGTTGGCCTGGCCGGATTTGCCCTATGGCTTTACAGTTACATGTTGCTGATGATCAGCGGTCACCGTAAGCCCCTATCGCTCACCAAAACGTAAGCGCCACACCAGAATAAGCGCCTCTTTGAAGGTATGCCCCGACATCTTCGAGACGCCACGAACCCGGTCGGTAAAATGAATCGGCACCTCGGTTACTGATAATCCTGCCTGCAGGGCGCGCCATGTGGTCTCGATCTGAAAACCATAGCCCACTGCAGTGATCCGGGTAAGGTCAATTTCCTCAAGGGCTTTGCGGGTAAAGCATTTAAAACCTCCTGTCAGATCACGGTAGCGCACTCCAAGGATGGTTCGCGCGTACAGATTGCCAAAGCGCGAAAGCGCCAGGCGCCGTAGTGGCCAGCCGGAAACGCCACCACCCGCCATCCAGCGGCAACCAAGCGCAATATCTGCTTTCTCGGTTGCTTTTAGCAGTCGGGACAGATCCTTTGGGTTATGGCTGAAATCGGCGTCTATCTCGAAAACATGGCTGTAATCGCGCGCAAGCGCCCAATCGAATCCGCCCAGATAGGCCCGGCCAAGGCCCTGCTTGTCTGGGCGGTGCAGTACATGGACGCCCGGATCTTCGCTCGCGCATGTATCAGCCAGTTTCCCGGTGCCATCAGGAGAGTTGTCATCAATGATTAGAAGATCTGCCTCTGGTAGGGCGGCCCGTACCGCCTGGATAAAGGGGATCAGGTTGTCACGTTCGTTGTAGGTGGGGATAAGGATCAGGGGTTGGGTCATGAGCGGTTGACCAGTAGTTATATCGCTGAGGGTTCGGGATGCTAATCTTAACCGGCCCGTATCGCACCGGGGCCTTGCGGGGTTGGTTCGAGCCTTTGTGCTCAAAATAACCGATCAGCTCCGCACTTTCCCCCGGGAGTAATTGCCAATGCCTAGTCACGCTTTTCTTGAACACACCGGTGTCCTGGCCTTCGCCCATCGTGGTGACAGCGAGGCCGCGCCAGAGAACACAGCGGCCGCTTTCGAGAGCGCCGTCGCTCAGGGTTTTCAGTATCTGGAGACCGATGTGCACTGCACCTCCGACGGTGTACTACTGGCCTTTCATGACGATCGACTCGACCGGGTGACTTCAGACCGTGGGCGCATCGCTACGCTGGATTATTCGGTGATTGCCCGGGCCCGGGTTAACGGCCGGGAACCCATTCCGCTGCTGGAAGAGTTGCTGGCTGCGTTTCCCCTGACCCGCTTCAACATCGATCCTAAGTCCGACGAAGCCGTCGAGCCACTGATCGAGGTAATCCGCAAAACCCGCGCCCAGGAGCGTGTCTGTATCGGATCTTTTTCCGACAAGCGTCTGCGTCACATCCGCGCGGCACTGCCAGGGATTTGCACCTCGATGGCCACTTTTGAGACGACCCGGGCGCGTCTGGCCAGTATTGGTGTGCCGACTGGGGCTTTGCAGGCAGCGTGCGCCCAGGTGCCGGTGTGGTGGAACGGAATTAAGGTAGTTGATCATCGCTTCATTCGCGCTATGAAAGCACGCGGCCTGCATACTCATGTCTGGACGGTGAACGAGCGCGAGGAAATGAACCGGTTGCTGGATCTGGGTGTGGAGGGCCTGATGACCGATCGCCCAGCTGTACTTAAATCAGTATTACGCTCGCGAGGTCAATGGCATCAGTCGGACTGAGTATCGGCTGGGTTGTTGACCAGGCGAAAGAAAAACATTCCGGCAAAAAATAACAGCGCCACCGATAGAATGCCAAGGCGTGGGTTGCCACTGAGATAGGTGATCGTACCCATCATCACCGGGCCGAAAACCGCTGCCGCTTTACCCACCACATTATAAAAACCGAAGAACTCCGCATTTTTTTCTTCGGGAATCAGGTGGCTGAACATGGAGCGACTAAGCGCCTGGATACCACCTTGCACGAGACCAATGACCGCAGCCAGGATATACATCTGCAGCGCCGTTTCCATAAAGTAAGCGAAAACAGTCACTCCTATATATACCCAGATACAGATCCAGATACCCCGCTGGGCACCGTAACGCTCGCCCAGGCGGCCAAACACCAACGCTGCCGGAAAACCAATGAACTGCACCAGCAGTAATGCGGTGATCAGGTTATCGGACGAAAGCCCAATGGTGAGACCGAAATCAACCGACATGCGCACAATGGTGTCGACCCCGTCGATATACAGCCAGTACGCCAGTAAAAACATCCAGGCACCGCGGTACTGACCCAGATTTGTCGCGGTATCACGCAAGGCCGCAAAAGTCCCCTTGATGTCCACACCACGTCGTCCGCTATTGGGTAGTGGCTCATCGACATACAGAAACAACGGTATGGAAAATACTGTCCACCATACCGCGACGGTAATAAAGGACCAGCGCACACCTTGGGCCGCATCGGCCAGGCCGAACAGTTGCGGTTTAAGGGTCATCAGCACGTTGATCAGAAAGAGCAGGCCACCGCCAAGGTATCCCAGGGCAAATCCCAGTGCAGAGATACGGTGGCGAGCCTTTTTCGGAGCGACGATGATCAGTAGTGAATCATAGAAAGTGTTGGCACCGGAGAAACCCACAACCGCGATCGCGTAGAGCAGAATGGCAAATGGCCACATCCCAGCCTGGACCAGGTACAAGGAGCCCGTTGCCAGAACGCCAAGGCAGGCAAAGGTGGCCAGCATGCGTTTACGTAATCCACCGGTATCGGCCATGGCACCGAGAATCGGTGCCAGGATCACAATGATCAGACTGGCAACCGAGTTACCTACCCCCAGGTAAAAAGTACTGTGGGTGATAGCCACATCCTGACTCCAGTACTGCTTGAAGAAAATCGGGAAGAATCCTGCCATCACTGTGGTTGCAAAGGCGGAGTTGGCCCAGTCATAAAGGGCCCAGGAGACCGTGCGTCGGCTATCAGAAGTAATCATGGGGTTCATCGCATGTCGCTAAGATCGCAATTTCAGTCAAGGGTGGATTGCTGGTTTGTCCAGGTTGTGCGGGAGTTGGTCAGTTTACCCTGCTTTTACTGTAGCGGTGCTGTTAGGAATCTTCGCTACGGAAGGCCGTTGGCAGGGCCCAGGGCCCATTGATGGTGCGATCCCTCACATCTGCCAAAAGCAAATTCCTATCCCTCGAGCTCAGCTTGGCGGAGCACCGCCTCGTCCGAGCACAGACAAAACTCAACTAGGGTCAATGTACCCCAGGCGTTTGGAGATTTCCAAGACCGCCTTCATCAACGGGGCAGCGTATCGCTGTACGTCGTCCAGACGGAAAAGCGGGACTGAAGCGCTGACGCTGGCGACCGGTCGATAAATGCCACATCAATGATCGTTTGCCGCGCAGCAACAGGGTCTTACGAGTTTAACGCTCCCGTTGATGACCAGCCAGGCAGGTAGCATCGGATGCCCGAAAGCAAATGGGCCTTACAGGTGGCGCTCTAACCGGTACGGAGCGTACGGCTTTATGCCGCGTCCCGGCCCAATAAGGGTTGCAGAACCCGCCAGATGTTATCCAGGATCAATGGTTGGGCGAGTGCAGACGGGTGGAGGCCATCATTCAGCATCAGCTCGGGTTTGTCGTAGACGCCCTCTAGGATAAACGGCAAAAAGCGCAGGTCGTAGCGCTCGGTCAGATCGGTGTAAACATCCTGGAACTGGCGAGTGTAAAGAGCCCCATAGTTGGGAGGAAGCAGCATGCCGGCCACAACCACTCGGGCGCCAGTCGCGAGGGTTCTGCGGATGATGTTATCGAGGTTATCGTGGATCGTGGCGATGGGTGATCCCCGCAGGCCGTCATTGGCGCCAAGCTCGATGATCAAGATGCCCGGTTGCCAGGTAGCGAGCAGGCCTTCCAGTCGGTTCCGGCCACCGCCGGTGGTCTCTCCGCTGATGC
>Ga0066839_10000270_pt1 | contig 24044 bp, 27 predicted proteins | sample ETNtaG_10_FD_66733 | JGI IMG/M metagenome (GOLD analysis project Ga0066839, IMG submission 66733) | Marine microbial and viral communities from oxygen minimum zone, Eastern Pacific Ocean - ETNP201302SV82 | ecosystem: Environmental > Aquatic > Marine > Oceanic | place: Pacific Ocean: Eastern...
TGTAATATATGGACATTTGTCGGTTTATAAAACGACAAATGTCGTAGACAAAATTGTTAGCTTTCAAGGATAAGCATGGAGCATTTCGTAGAAATAATTAAGGCTATTGCATGACCTATTGCAATTGTTTGGCTTGGGTATGTTTTTCGCTCGGAAGTTCGACAACTTCTAGGCAGAATGTCTAGTCTCAAGTACAAAGATATGGAGGCGAACTTTGACAAACAATTAGCGAAAGCTGAGAGTGAAGCTAAAAGTATTACGGTAAACAAAAAGCCTGATGAAAATTTATCTCAAACAGAGCAATTATTGCGTATTGCTGATGTTTCTCCAAGAGCTGCATTTGTTGAAGCTTGGACATTAATTGAAATGGCAGCATCAAAAAAGGGTCTGAAAGCAGGCGTTGCTCTTCCAAGAACAAGCCCCAAAATGATTGTCGATTATTTACAAACGTCGGGAGCGCTCCCCCAAAACAGCATTAAATTAATCGAGCAACTTCGAAAGCTCCGAAATCAAGCTGTTCATATGCCAGACTTTGCAATAAACCAAAGTGAAGCTGAACGTTATTTAGAGCTAGCAGCTAAAATTGCTGCAGTTATTAGCGCAGAAGAAAGCTAACAAGAAATTAAACAAGGACAAAAAACAGTTGGTTTTTGCTCCTGCGTCGCTTATTTTAACCAACTATTTTTTGCCTGTTAATTAGGCGTTAAGTTGCTCTGAGGATACACGTGAAATTTTTACCCGTAATAATATTATTTATTTCCAGTGTAACTTTGGCAAATGAAGACCCATGTGAAAGAACTGATTACCCTGTAACAACGGTTAAAGAGTTTAAAACATTAGCAGACAACAGTTTTCCTTCTGTATATAGACAAGATAACAATTCGAAAGTAACTGTCACTGTATTAAAGCTTAAAAGCATCATTGAAAAAGAAATGCGGAGCCATCGTCCTTATTTAAAAAAGGCAAAAGAGCATCTTTTATCCTCTTTGCAGAAATTATCAACTACAGAGAGTATAAACGAGAAAGAACTATGGCTTAATGCAAGCAACATGAATAGTGAAGAGCAACAAGTTGCATCGCATGTTATGGCTGGTATTCAGGAAGCTTTTGTAATTGCGCTATTTACAGAGTCAGCGTTTGTTGAAGTAAATAATCAACCAATCAAAAAGCTACAGGTAAGGTTCTTGGAGGGTGTAGATGAAACAATCACTACCCATGAACATAATAAGGTAAAAAATATTCGCTTTGTAAGTGATAATACATTAGTTTTCCAAAAGTGTTGGCTCGCAAAGTAGCAACTTAACAAGCAAATTAACAGGACAAAAAACAGTTGGTTTTGCTCCTGCGTCGCTATTTTAACCAACTATTTTTTGCCCATTATTTGGGCGTTAGTGAGCAGGAGGCTTAACATGAATATTTGGTATATTTTAATAACTTTATCGAGTTTAGTTGGTTTGTTGGTCGCCAAGTATATGAGGCACAAATTATCAATTTTTGTTGCAGGTGCAGTGCCTTGGTTGGGCCTATTAGGTTCACTGTTATATACAGAGTATTTTGTGCCTTACCAAGGTGGTGGTGCTTCTATGTGGCCGGTCGCACAACTTTTCGGCGGAACTGCCGCTGCAGTAATAGGCGTTGTAGTGTTTTTCGTGGCTCGTAAGTTCATCTGGCCAATTAAAGATGCTCACTAACAAGTTGCCTAAGTTCGCCGCAAAAAGCGCGGCAGGGACAAATGCTCGCTGGCTTCGCCAATGCGCTCGCATTTGCCTCTTGGCAAAGCGTTGGTATGACTCCCACTGTCAAGTTAAACGCACTGATCCCTGCCTAACTTTTTAAGCCATAATTACTTTAGCTCGAATTAGAGCGAGTTAATACATAGGATGAAGCAAGTAATGTCGTCGGTTATCTTGCTGATATTCGTTGGTTATTACTATTTCTAGTAACAGAGCAGACCTTACTTATTTCGTCGTGGCACCTGTCTTCAGTCTATGTTCGTGGTTCAATGCAGCGTTAGCTGCACTGCCATCCTAACGCCGTCGATGGTTGTGCCACACCCGATGCTTGATCCCATGCATTAACTCTAATACGTTTATCATGCGGGTACTCTTGCCAATCTAAGTTTTGTATTCACTGGCGTAAGCACCACTTCTTTTGCAATAGCCCATATGTACGCAATCATTTCTCGGGCAATGGCGGTAACAACCAGATTGTAGTGTTTCCCTTTGGCTATCATTTTTTTATAGCGTTTGCAGAGCCTAATCTGTGCTTTCCACGCATATCAATAATGTCCTTTGGTAAGCCTTCTTGTCGTTTTTGCATATCTGTTGATATATTTGCCGCATACCGATAAGTGTGTGCACCTTCCACAAGAAGGCGTCTTGCTCGGCCATTTCCGCATTTTGTGATGGCGCCAATATGGCGTTTGCCACCACTCGAGTGTTCACTGGGTACAAGACCGAGATAACTCATTAATTTACGGGGATGGTCGAAACGCGATAAATCGCCAAGCTCAGCAACAACGCCAGTGGCGACCAACAAACGGACACCACGCATAGCTTGTATTGCTTTGACAACAGGATAATAACGCCACTGGTGAACGTGGTGTGTTAGTTCATTGTCTAGCCGTTCAAGTCGGCTTATTCGTTCGGTAATTGTGTGTAAAAATTCTTGTAAGACGATGTGCTGAGCGGGGTGTGGCAGCACAATCTCAGTGAGCCAACGTAAATGTTTTTGTGACCAATTCGCAGTGCCTTTATAATTGATATTATTGCGAAGCAACAGCGCCTTTAATTGATATTTGGCATCTTTTAAGTCCTTCATTGCCACTTCGCGTGCACGAGATAAATCGCGTACAGCTTCATCTTCAGGCTCGGGAACATAGATAGGTGTTAAATCTTCAGACTTAAGTAATTTAGCAAGCTTAAGAGCATCACGTTTATCGGTTTTAATCTTCTCACCAGGTTTTTTAGGAATAAGAGAGGGCGCCACCACGTAACAGCAATGGCCGAGGCTGGTAATTAACCTGTAAATCCAATAACCACATGGGCCTGCTTCATAAACAAAATGAAGTGTTGCGCCAGAGTATTTCGATTCGAACTGACGAACAAGCTTTTGAACGGCCACTTTGGAAGACGAAACTCGGCCAAGATGAACAGGTTGCGCACCTCTATGTTCTTCAATATAGGCGACTTCATTGAATTCTTTATGTGTATCAAGACCGATAAAAAGTATGCTATGTTTATTCATGTTAGCCTCTGCTGTTTAGTTAATTGACAAACTAATTATGGCTCTGGCTTTGAATTAAGCTAACCCACGAAAAGCGGAGGCTAACACCGTGTGGGAGTCATTATGTCTATGTGTAAGGGTATGACTGAAGCTGACAAGGAAATTATAGATATACTCAAGGAGTTGTTTCGTAATAAAAACAACGAATTTGTTGATCCCGACGATCTACTTTTAGAGCAAATTGTTAAGTGGTCTATTTATCTGGCTTTATTGGGGTTACTTATTCTTTTGCCTATCAAAATCTTTGGTAACGCCGACCAATCTGCTGCCAGTAGCATGTTATCTGGTATCGTTGGCGTAGCTTTTACACTTTTGTTCATTTAATTAAATATAAAATCTAAAAATCCAAGCATAATAATGTATGTGCTCACATGGTTTTCGTTAATGTTAAGCTTATGGGTTGCCGGTTAGTTGCAACTAACAATTACATTAAGCCGCTCGCAGGCTCGCTGGGACAGTACCACGTGGTCTCTGTCGCTTCGCTCGGATTTAGCCCACGTGTTACTACCCCTTATTACAAGGAAAATTTGGTGTTTGATAGGATAAAAATAGCGATGTCAAAGGGGGGTTGGCACGCTTTGGCGTTAATCTTAGTCATGCTGTTAGCTGGGCCAGAAATAGTGGTAAGTATTGAACTTATGGCCATGCTAGAAGTGCTTGGGGCTTCAACCTTTGTATTGATGTATCTCTCAGGTATCAAGCTGTTTTTCTCAAAGGTGTGGGATAAATATAAAAATTTTGAAAAGCTTTCAGTTTTCTTTTTTCCAACTTTTCCTGTTTTAAAAAAATGCCATCACTGATAGTTCATTCTATTCCTGAGCGGACTGTGGTTATTGGACTTTTTACGTTTATTACTGTTGCAATGATAATATTTTACATACAAATTTTAATTTAATTTAGTAAAGCTAATTAGCACCCTGAATCAACTTTGCTAAACATACGCTTGAGCTTGCAAGCCACTTAGTAGCTATTCGTATTAGCGCACTTAATTTAAAAAAAGTGCGCAGGTTTTAATTACATAGCTAGTTTTTAAAGCAAGCTTTACTGCGCTAATAGCTCTTTTCTTACTATTTTCGCGCCTTTACTTAGGGCATTAAGCTTAGCGTTCGCAACTTCGCGCGAAAGCGGGGCCATGCCGCAGTTTGTGCAGGGGTAGAGTTTGTCGGCATCTACAAACTGTAGGGCTATGTAAATAAACAAGGCACCCACCTTAAATTTTGTACTTTACGCAATTAGAGGCGAGTTTTTTAGTCAGTACAAAACAGTTGTCGATTTTGCCATTTCTACCCTTAACTAATAAGGGCTAGAGGTTTTTAGAAAATTGGATTGTTATTTAAAATTCTCTGTTTATTTAAAATACGGATCTAATATATTTTCAATGCGATAGGATTTATCGTTTTTTTAACAAAATTATACAATGTAAATTATTTTGATTTATAATAGGTGTGTACAATATTTGAATTTTTTAGCCCCTTTTATATCAAACCATTACACTATATGTGTTGCTTAATGAAAATATACAATATTTACAAGCCTATTTCATACGTGTAATATTTTTAATGATTTATTATTAATTAACAAAGGATATGTTTATGCATTTATATAAGGAACAGTTTTTAGAAGAGCATGATTACCCACGAGTTTCTAAACCTACCAAAGTGCTTATTATTGCATCAACTGAGCGTTGTGGTAGTCATATGCTTGGCCATGCTTTACATAATACGCATGCGTTCGGTTTTCCTCTAGAATATGCCAATCCTGCTAATTTAAAAAAATGGAAAGAAAAATTTAAAACCGATGATTTTTATGAGGTTTTAGATGAGTTACAAAAACGAAGAACATCACCCAACGGGGTATTTGGAATAAAGCTACATTATCAGCACATTGAAGAGTTTGGTGGATTTGAACAATTAGTAAATCATTTTCCTGACGCTTATTATGTTTTGTTATCACGAGAAAATGTGCTTAATCAAGCTGTGTCTTTATCAATAGCAAGCCAAACTGGGGTATGGATTGCGGGGCAAGAGCCTGTAAACGAAAACCCTGAATATGATTACTCGAGTATTGATAAAAGTCTTAAAAGTATCATTAAGAATAACTCGTCTTGGCGATATTCTCTCGCGGCGAGCGACTGTAATTACATAGAAATGAATTTTGATAATGTCAAAAATAATTTGGATAAGACTATTTCTGATATAGCTAAATTTATGGGGGTTTCAGTAAATATTGAAGATATTCCTACTGAACAAGTTACGAGTAAACAAAGTAATAAGCTAAACAAAGAATGGAAAGAACGTTTTTGCTCAGAGTTCAACTTATCAAGCAAATTAATTCCTGAGCAAAAACAAGGATTTATAAAAGACATTAAGAGAAAGGTTAAGAAAGTGTTTTCTTAACTTGTATATTTAATGGCCCATTAGTAAAAATATACTAAAGGGCCAATTTAATGATAGTCACTTTTAGATAAAGCTTTACTGCGCTAATAGCTCTTTTCTTACTATTTCCGCGCCTTTGCTCAATGCATTAAGCTTAGCGTTTGCAACTTCGCGTGAAAGCGGGGCCATGCCGCAGTTTGTGCAGGGGTAGAGTTTGTCGGCATCTACAAACTGTAGGGCTTTGCGTAAAGTAGCGGCTACTTCTTCAGGTGTTTCTATTTCATTTGTGGCAACATCAATAGCGCCTACCATTACTTTTTTACCGCGAATTAGTTCAAGTAAGTCCATAGGTACGTGTGAGTTGTGACACTCAAGTGAGATAATATCAATATTTGATTGCTGTAATTTAGGAAAAGCTTCTTCGTACTGGCGCCATTCATTGCCAAGTGTTTTTTTCCAATCGGTGTTGGCTTTAATGCCGTAGCCATAACAAATATGCACAGCAGTTTCGCATTTTAACCCTTCAATTGCGCGCTCTAAACAGGCAATGCCCCAATCGTTTACTTCATCAAAAAATACATTAAACGCGGGCTCATCAAATTGGATAATATCTACGCCTGCGGCTTCTAGTTCTTTGGCTTCTTGGTTGAGTATTTTGGCAAATTCCCAGGCTAGTTTTTCGCGGCTTTTGTAGTGGTCGTCATAAAGTGTATCTATCATGGTCATTGGGCCGGGTAGTGCCCACTTTATAGGTTGATTAGTTTGCGAGCGCAAAAACTTAGCGTCTTCTACAAACACAGGTTTTTGGCGGCTAACAGGGCCCACTACGCTTGGAACACTTGCATCGTAACGGTCGCGTATTTTTACGGTTTTTCGTTTTTCAAAATCAACACCGTTAAGGTGCTCTATAAATGTAGTTACAAAATGTTGGCGTGTTTGCTCGCCATCGCTCACTATGTCAATACCAGCGAGTTGTTGTGAGTGAAGTGCAATGCGCAGGGCGTCTTTTTTGCCTTCAATGAGTTCGTTGGTTTGAAGCTTCCACGGCGACCAAAGGGTTTCTGGCTCTGCAAGCCATAAGGGCTTTGGTAAACTGCCTGCTGTAGATGTAGGTAATAATGTTTTCATAATAAGAGTGACCCTTTATTAAAATAAGGTTAGACGTTTGCTGTTGTAAATTGTTCAAGCACTGATTTATACGGTTTTATAAAATGCTCTTCAGCAAACTTGCCTTGCTCGGCGGCTAATTTACTGCGCTCATCTCTGTCGTAAATAATTTGCGTGAGTGAGTGGTCGGCATTTTTTAAATTAGGCTTAAAGGCGTTACCCGCTTTGGCATTGGCGTTATAAATTTCTGGGCGATAAATTTTTTGAAAGGTTTCCATTGTGCTAATGGTGCTTATTAGCTCAAGGTTGGTGTAATCGTTTAGTAAGTCACCAAAGAAAAACAAGGCAAAAGGTGCGGTACTATTTGCAGGCATAAAGTAACGCACCTGTAGGCCCATTTTTTTAAAGTATTGCTCTGTTAACGAAGATTCGTTTGGTTGGTATTCAATACCTAAAATAGGGTGCTGGTTGGCAGTGCGATGATAGGTTTTGTTATCTGACACACTGAGGCATATAACCGGTGGCTTTTTAAAGTGTTGCTTATAGGTGTTTGAGCTTACAAACGATTGAAATAACTTACCATGCAGCTCACCAAAATTATCGGGAATACTAAATTGTGGTTTATTTTTATTATGTTGCTGCAGTAACACGCTAAAGTCGTAGTCGCGAACGTACGATGAAAAGTTATTACCAACAATACCTTCTATGCGCTTGTTTGTTTTGGTATCAATAATATTCGTTTTTAATATTTCTATAGAAGGAAAGCTTTGGCTGTTTTCATCTAAACCAATATCTACAGAAATAATCTCAAGCTCTACGCTGTAGCGCTCAGCAGTTGGGTTATCCCAATTAGCAAGGGTGTTAAAGCGGTTGTTGATCATATTTAGCGCTTTTCTTAAGTTTTGTTGGCGGTGTTCGCCTCGTGCTAAGTTTGCAAAATTAGTGGTAATACGGGTGTTTTCAGCGGGTTGGTAGTTTTCATCAAGGCGCTGACTTTTAATATTAAATGTAATGTTTTTACTCATGGTGACTCTATCCATATTGTATATTTAAAACCTGAGCCTTTAGCGTGCTCAAAGAGTGGTTTTGTAATAAACAGGCTTAATGCTTATAAGCGCTGGCCGATGGATAATTTATACGTTGGTTGGTGCTTTAATAAAAACGGTTTAATTTCACATAAAACATGAGTTTGATTCATTTATATAAATTAAATGTGTTACTGAGAGAACATATACCTGTATTTAGGCATGTAAAAAAATAGTGCAGCGTATAATTTATAGGTATTTAGACGTCTAGATGTGTTTGTTGTGGTAAATTCACGTTGCGCATTAATAAAATTCAGGCACAGCTGTAACCCTTATTTTAATTAACGCTTAAAGTTACAGTTTTAAAAATTACTGTAGTTTTTCGGCCAGTTATAGGCACTTATTAATTAAAAAAGCGGTTAAAAGGGAGTGGTTTTTAATGCAACAACGAAAATAATACCTGCAGGCATCTATGTGTTGTTCATCTAGGCTTAGTTACACTGATTTAACTAACATGATAATAATAAAGTACATTATGTACGGACACTAAAATAAATGAACAAACTAAAAAATCTCATTACTCAATTTATAGTGGCAATGCAAAAGCGACCAGGGCTATTGGCTGTATTGGCGTTTTGCTCAGGTGTTGCAAGCTATGTAATGGTCGATAGAAAAGAGTCGTTCTCGCAGGTTATTGCCATTGTTTTACTGGTGAGCTGGTTTTGGTTGATCGTCGACAACTGGCTACGCGATAAAGTACAAGAGCGCTTTGGGGTAGCCGTATCTCCCAATGTAATGCGCTTTGCACTGCAAATGGTGCAACAAGAAAGCCTATTTTTTGCGTTACCGTTTTTTTTAGCGGTTACTCAGTGGGATCACCCACAAGCACTCTTTACATCGCTGATTATTATATGTGCCTTCATATCGGTAATAGATCCATTTTACTATAAAAAGTTAGCTAAAAACCGCACGCTGTTTACAGTATTTCATAACTTTGCATTATTTGTGGTTTTGCTTGTTACGCTACCTATTTTATTAAACCTAACTACGAGCCAAAGCTTAGCAATTGCGCTTGTAACCTCAGTGCTTATTACTTTACCTAGCTTAACAAACTTAATGCCTGATGCGCGCTGGTGGCGTTTTCCTATTTTAGTTTTAATTTTATGCGCAATAAGCGCTGGGGTTTGGCAGCTTCGCAGTTATGTTCCGCCAGCAGCCCTGCGTTTAACCGATATTACCTTGGGACATAAAGTAGATGTTGAGCATAAAAAACCGCTAGGTAGCATCGATACTCTTGATTTATATACACTTCATCATGAAGGGTTATACACATGGACCGCAGTAAAAGCGCCAAGAGGTCTAAACGAAAAAATATTTCATGTATGGATACACAATAAAAAAGAGGTCGACAGAATTACGCTCAATATTAATGGCGGGCGAAAACAAGGCTACAGAGCATGGACTCATAAAGTAAATTTTCCGCATAATGCTAAAGGTAAGTGGCAAGTAAAAGTGATAACTGAGTCGGGGCAATTAATAGGGCTTACGAAATTTATTGTTACACCTTAACGCTATAAATACGCTGATAATCAACTATAGATTTGATACGCTGTTTTTACATTACTTAATGGATGAGTGTTATGAGCATTGCTTTAGATATTGTTATGTGGCTAATGATAGAAACCATTTTAGGGTTTATTTTGTACTCTACCGGCTGTGCAATTTTAAACGTATTCACCTTTGGTCAGTTTAAAGCTGACATTAAAGATTACATGAGCTTTAAGGCAAATAAAGCTAAAAACGTTTACCTAATATGTTTGCTTGGTTTTAGCTTTTACGCAGCGTTAATTGGTTTTATTGCTTACATAAGCCAATAACTTAGGTTTATAGGTATATGAAGTTTAATAAGCTATTGGTTATAGCGGGGGTTTTAAGTTTTATAGCGTCACTTTTACATATTGCCTGTATTTTTGGTGGCCCTGATTGGTATCGCTTTTTTGGTGCTGGCGAACACATGGCGCAGTTGGCTGAGCAGGGAAGTACGTATCCTACCTTTGTTACTTTAATTATATCAGCCATACTTGCTATATGGGGCATGTATGCGCTCTCTGGCGCGGGTGTTATTTTAAAGCTGCCTTTTTTAAAAACGGCTTTGGTATTAATAACAGGTGTTTATTTACTAAGGGGGATAGCAGGGGTAATCGCTCCTTTTGTAACAACCAGTCAGTTAATTCATCACAACTCAATTGTATTTTGGATTGTAAGCTCAATTGTATGCAGCATTTATGGGCTGTTTTATTTATTAGGTACGCTTAAACTTTTCCGAACACATACCTCATTAACCTTATAAATTAAAAACAGTGAGCGCTAAAAATAGATTTCTACAGCTCAGATTAATCAAGTTATTTACTATGTAAGGAGCAACATGAGTCACGATCACAGCCATCATATTAGTCACTATAATCGCGCGTTTGCTATAGGCGTTTTACTCAATCTTATATTTGTCGTGATAGAAGCAGGGTACGGTTTTTTTGCCAACTCCCTTGCGCTTTTAGCCGACGCAGGGCATAACCTAAGCGACGTGGTTAGTTTATTACTTGCGTGGGGGGCAAATGTTTTGGCAAGTAAAGCAGCTACCGACAAGCGCACCTTTGGCTATAAAAAATCAACGGTGTTAGCGTCTTTAATGAGCTCTGTTTTACTTATGGCTGCCCTTGCTAGCATAGCTTGGCATGCCATAGAGCGTTTTGAAAACCCTCAGCCGGTTACAGGCATGACGGTTATAGTGGTTTCGCTTATTGGTGTGGTAATTAACACCTTAACTGCGTTGTTGTTTGTGCAAGGGCAAAAGCACGATTTAAATATTAGAGGTGCTTTTTTACATATGGCGGCTGATGCAGCGGTGTCTTTAGGTGTGGTAATTGCCGGCATTGTTATTTTATTTAAAAACTGGCAATGGGTAGACCCTGTTGTAAGTTTGAGTATTGTAGTGATTGTGTTTATTGGCACATGGGGATTATTTAAAGACTCGCTTAATTACGCCACAGACGCCGTACCCAAAAATATTAGTATAGAAAAACTAAAGCAGTATTTTTTAAGTATTGAGCATGTAACAGGTGTGCATGGGCTACGTCTACGTGTGTGGCCACTAAGTACCACAGAATCTGCGCTTATTGTTCACTTAGTAACTGACAACAACGCATTAAATAACGACTTTTTAATTGAAGTACAGCACCATTTACATGACCACTTTGACATTGAACACGCCACCATTCAAGTTGAAAGCAGCCAAGGCAGCGCAGGTTGTATGTTTAACCATGGGCATGCCCATGGTTAAACGTTAATTGGTTTTAAAAAATTAACCCTGATAGCTTGTAACAACTTAACGAAAAAATGAGTAGTAGCACGGGTAATATAACCACATTTAAAAGTGTTGAGTTGGTGTATTTTCCCATGACTGATTTTTGATTCACTAACCACACCAAATACGCGGTAATGATGGGCAGTAGTAATCCATTTGCAGCTTGTGCAAATATAATTACCGCAACAGGGTCAAGCCCCAGTGAGGCCACAAATGCACCAAAAGCTAAAATAGTAATGGCGACTGTTTTAAAACGGGTGTTACTCATTTCGCTTGAGCAACCAAGCATGCCACATACCGCATACGCGCCTGCTAATGGGGCTGTAATTGCGCTGGTTAATCCTGCGGCAAATAAGCCAATAGCAAAAAAGTAATGCGCTGCTTCGCCAAGTAATGGCTCAAGTTGCACGGCCATATTTGCTGCACTAATTTTACCGGCATCGGTGCCATAAAAGGCTACAGACGCGGTTGATAAAATAGCAAGGGTGATCACCCCACCTAGCGTAATTGATAAACCTGTATCTAAGTTAGTTTGTTTAATAACAGTGTCTTTATCACTTTTAGAATGATCTTGCGCTGCTAAAACACCAGAGTGCAAAAATAAGTTATACGGTACAATGGTTGTGCCAATGAGGGCCAATACCGTTGTAATTGAGCCACTTGGCATTGTAGGTATAAACCCAGCGAGTACTTTAGCCATTGGTGGTGCAGCCATAATTAGGGTAGATATAAATACCAGGCTCATAAGGATCACCAGCAGTATTAATGCATTTTCTACCACTTTGTGCTTACCACTGTATAAAAGAATAGCGCTACATACAGCAATTAACGGCGTCCATATTTGTGCACTTACCCCTGGGAAAATACCAACTAGCCCCATACTTGCACCACTGAGGTTTCCGGCTTCATATGCAGCGCTACCTACACCAATAGCACTTATTACTAAAAAACTAGCAAGCGCTTTAAGATAAGGGGTTTTAATGTGTGCACGTAACGCTTGTGCTAAGTCTTGCCCTGTTGCTACTCCTAATCGAGCAGCCATAGACTGCAACAAAATAGTGGCAATAACCGAAAAAAGTAATGTCCAAATTAATGCAAACCCAAAGTTTGCACCGGCAACACTTGCCGTTGTGATTGTTCCGGGGCCAATAAATGCGGCTGTTACAAGTAATCCTGGGCCAAATCGCATACTGTTACCTTAATATTTGCTTTTAAATTTAGAACAACGTTTTATTACGTTGAACCTAGATTGCTGCCACTTTACGTGCCATGCAGCGAGAGCCCCACCTTGGCTAATTAACCTTACACTCTGGGTAATTATTTTAATATAACTATCAAAAAGCCGCGTAGGATACCAACTTATATATAGATTTAAAGAGCCAAACGATTACCTGCTTGTTAATTGCACAATATGCGCGAGTTATATTTATAAATCAGCCATGTGCGTTGTTGGTTTCTCATTTTTATCCTACCTTATAGATTGTAAAATGAGCAAGTTACTTAGTTTTTTAATGATGTGAGCCATTTTTTAAATAAATTGTTTAAAAAGGCATCTTTTTATTGCTGAGCTTCGTTATATAGCACTATTATGCGCAACTTTTTGGTTTTGGACCTTTTAATGAAAACTAATTTAAAAATCTGTCACTTTATCTGCATTATTTCGCTGGCTTTAGGTACGAGTAAAAGCGCTGCGAACGAATCGCTACACGAGCTTGAGGTAGGTGTAGGCGGGAATATAAAAAGCGTTGCACACACTGACCACGAAAATGAAAAATTAAATTTTCATATTCATCCTTTATGGGAAAGCCATTATGTGACAGAAGGGCGCGATAACTTGCCCGGTAGCGCTTTAGCCTCTATTGCGGGCGAAATAAATTACAATGACTTTACGTTTATCCCTTGGTTAGCAACAGGCACTGATAATGAATACGATGAGCTAAATTTAAATGCTATTTATTCAACTGAGCTTGCAGAACACCTAACTTTGTATGCAGGTTACAACCATATAAAAGCACGCGAGGAAGGAGTAAATTCCCATGATAATGAGCTTAGCTAGATATAAGCTATGCATATGATTGGGATATACATGCAATAGCTAGTATCTATCACTCGTTATCGCTCAGTGGCTCTTTTATAGAGCTGGCAATTACAAAAGAGTATGCATTTAGTGATTTAATGCGATTGGAGCTGCAAACTGCGGCGGGTTTTAATAGTGGTTATGTAAGCGATGGCCACAATGGCCTTAATAACGTAAAACTTGCTGCTAATTTATCTTATCAACTATTAAATAATGTCATGCTATCTGGCTATGCCAGTTACAGCGTTGCAATAAACAAAGATGCAGCACACTATAGCGGTGATGAACATTTACGCTCCTTATTTTGGGCAGGGTTTGGTGTTAGTTATCAATTTAATTGAGGGTAGGCTTGGCGTTAGCGTTAAAGCGTAAGTGATGGGTGCCACCCTTATTAATTTTTGTTTAGAGTTCAAAAAATTGTGCAAACAAATAAAAGCCTCGCATTTTTAATATGTTTTAGGTTTAAGGTATAGTGGGTACAACACTCAATTAAAGAGGCTTTTATGAAATTTTTAGTTTTTTTAGGCACCGTTAGAGATAGCACACCCCCTAAGCCAGCACGATTAGGAGAGCGAGTGGCTGAGTCATGCCTCAAATGTTTAAACCAGCGCTACAGCGAGCACGAGTTTGAGCTTATAGACGCGCTCGACTTTCCTTCAGAGGATGTATTTAAACCTCATTTTGCCTATGCAAAAAGCCAAGCTCCAGCACATTTAACAGCCTTAGCAGATAAAATTACCCAAGCCGATGGCTATATAATGGTAAGCCCAGAGTACAATCATAGTATGAGCCCGGCATTAGCTGATTTGCTAAACCATTTTGGCAGTTCTTTGTTCTCGTATAAGCCAAGCGCTATTGTCAGCTATTCGGCAGGGCAATGGGGAGGGTTACGTGCGGCAATTAGTTTACGTACCTTTTTATCAGAACTTGGGTGTTTGCCAGTCTCTGCAATGGTTCATGTACCAAAGGCGCAAGAGGTGCTAAATAGCGATGGTTCAATGCAAGAGGGCGAAGAAGAAAAATCGTGGTTTAATTATTATTCGCGTACTTTTAGCCAACTGATGTGGTGGGCCCAGGCGAGCAGCCAACATAGTAAAAACGTAGATCCCCACGCTATGTTAAAAAGTTTTAAAACAGCGCCATCTCAGCGAAATGCACCTTAAAAAATGTATTAAGGTGCGCTTTTATATGTGTACTGTTTTTATATACAGTGTTTTGCTCGATTAAAACAATAAGCTAATTGATAAGCGGGCTGTGCGAGGCTCAATAGGATGAAAGTGGTTATCTTCTACACCTTGTGCAGGCTCGCCCGGTAAGCGCGAAGCGTAGTAGTAATCTATATCGTGATCGGTACTATCAAATAAGTTCAGTAGTTCAAAATCGACTTTCCAGTGAGTTTGTTTATAGCTAATAGCACTATTAACTACCGTTAATGGTTCAGATCGAATATCACCAGCGTCAGAAAGCATCCGTTTACCTATGTGGCGTACTCTAAATGATGATTGCCACATTTGACTTATATGCCAATTTAAACCTGCACTTGCAACAACAGGTACTGCGCCTTCTATATAGTTTTTGTCAGAGTTTATATTTAATCTTGAATGAGTAAACGAGGCTTCCATGTCTAGGCTAAAGCGTTCATTAATCCAATAATACGCACTTAGCTCTAGACCATAACGTTTTGATGCATCACTGGGCTCTGTATTACCCGCATCACCTACAAATAAAAGCTCTGAGTCGAGTGTAAGCCACCATAAAGCGGCGGATAAATTAACGTTTTGATCATCGGCAAAACGCAGGCCTAGTTCAGCACCTTCACTTTTTACCAGTAAATCTACTTTTTCGGCATTTTGTTGGCTAACAGGGTCAATATTAATGGTAGTGCCGCGGGCATCGTTTGAATGAAAAGACTGCCCCCAGTTTGCATAAGCGACTAACAAATCAGTAAGTTTATAATTTAAACTGCCTTTAAAGCTTACTAAGTCATCGTTTGCTTTTCCCGAGTTTACCCGTGTAATACTGCTTACATCGGTATCAAAATAGTCGTACCGCACGCCTGCAGTGGCCTCTAATTTAGGTGTGAAAAGTATTTTTGTTTGCCAATAACTCGAATAGCTTGTTTGTTTTATGGCATCTTGTCTTATTGTATTGAGTCTCTCTTGCGCTTTAGTGTTATAAAGTCCTACCTTGTCTATATCGTCATGGCGAACCTCAAGCCCAGCAGTGTGCTGCATATTTAAACCATCAGTAAGTGAGTCAAATTGATAACTTAGCTCACCACCATAAATAGTACGGCTATCTTGTTGGTTAAACTGATCGCCATTTATAGGGTCGTTTAAAAAATAGCTAAAGTTAGAAAACAGCGTTAAATCGTAATTTATGGCATAAAGACTGGTTTTTATATGTTTGCCTTGCCAAACACTTGATAGGCTATAGCGACTCGAACTCCCCCCAAGGGTGGTATCAAGTGACCCTAAAGGTGACGTTATATTTTGTGACACTGCGCGCTGTGGAATTTGGTCGGCTGATTGCCATGTGTTGTCGTAAGCCATTGCTGTAATAGATAAATCTCCATTTAAAGCTTTGCCAACATAACGAAGTAGGGCATTTTTTTTATTTACGTTTTCGTTTATATCATCCCATGGGCCATCGTAGCCTTGCCACTCAGCTGCTGCTATTAACTTGGCATTAGATACATCAACCGCACTAAGCACTACTGCACGTGTATAGTTATCTTCACCAATGCTTAGCTCTATTTGCTTGTGCTTTAAGTTATTAGCTAAATTAAATTGCGCACTCCCCGCACTTGAAAAGTCCCCTTGTGTAGCGCTGTATGATCCTTTTTGGTAATTTATAGTTGAAATAGCTTCTGGAATAATAAAATTAAGATCGGTATAACCTTGCCCGTGTCCATGGCTTCGCATATTTATGGGCATACCTTCAATGCTGGTGGCAAAGTCGGTGCCATGATCTAAATTAAAGCCTCTAATAAAGTATTGATTAGCCTTACCCGAGCCACTGTGTTGTGTAACCGCCATGCCTGGAATAAGCTCTAACATTTCGGCGCTTCTGAGCATGGGGCGCTGCTGTATTTCTCCTTGACCAATAATACCGCTTGAGGCACTGATAGACTCGCCAATTAAACCATCTCTATGTCCATAAACAGTAAGGGTCTCTATATTCGCGTAGGTGCTAGTGCTATATAACGTGCTCAGTGTAAGTAAGGCTAATCTATTCATCGCTAAAATCCCTATGTATTTACTATCTAAAATAAGCAGATAGTTTAAATACGGCTTAGCTGATCGATTGGATGCAACATTTGTTATCAAGGTGTAATAATGCATGTTTAGCACTTAGCTAGTTAGCTTTTTAGGTAAGAGTAAAAACTACAAGGTGAGTATTGTAATCTGCCTATATAACACTAATAATCATGTGGCTAACTCACTATTTAACCTATAAAACAAAGAGCCTGTATTGAAAGCCAAAGAAATTCGCAATTTTTATATTAACGAAGAGCAATCTGTTTATTTGCTGTCACATAGAGATGCCAAAAAACACCGTCAATGGCTTAATATTTGTATTAAACAACTGAGTGCGCTTGGCTATAAAAATGTAGAGATGATTGGGTCAGGCGCGTTTGGTTTTGTGTTTGCTGGCAATGACGAAAATGCCTTACCTTGGGTGTTTAAGTTCTCGCGTATTACGCTTGCCCAAAGCGTGCGCGACCGCTTAGAAGACGAAGCGTATATGCTCTCGCAAATTAATAACCCGCTAGTGCCCACCTTTTATGCTTTTGAGCGTATAAAAAAGCAAGGTATTTTAATGATGGCCCGCGCCATTGGTGAAGACCTTGAAAAAGTATCGCTAAAAAAAGGGCGTTTTAGTGCCGCCCATATTATGCAATTAGCGGTGCGGCTGCGTAATGTATTAATAGACCTGCGTAATCATAAAAATGGTTTAACCCCTCAACCTATAGTGCATGGCGATATTAAACCTTCTAATTTGGTATGGGATGAGCAAAGCGATGCGCTGTCTTTAGTTGATTGGGGAAGCTCTGTTTACGCACAGGTTGATAGTAAGGGTGAGCCTATAGCCAGTAATTTTATGGATTTAATGTCGGGAGATTTAAGCACTACTAATGCCAGAATGGGCGATGTGTATTTTATAGGTGATGCGCAAATGTCGGGTGAGCAGTCATCGCCACGCTTTGATGAACAAGGTGTGGCTTCTACCTTATATGCACTTGCCTCCGCTCAGTCGTGTCGTTTTGGTGCGCAAGCCATTCCTGCAAGCTCGCTTGGCTTACCCAAAGAGCTTGCCAATGTTATTGATGGCATGCTGTCTAAAAATAAAACCATACGCGATGGCGCTGGTGATTACTTTATCCGTAACATTACTAAAATGGCTAAGGCGTATTTACCTGAGCTTAAAAAAGCGGAGCCTCGTCCTGCTATTCCGTATTGGTTTGGCAAAGGCGATAAGCCCGACACCGTAGTATATAGCTCGCGCAAACAGTTTTTACGACAAGCCGATCATAATCAGCAACTGCTTGATGTAAACGATGCTCAATTAGACCGCTACTATAAAGAGTTTTTGTTTGATACCGGCGATACCGAAAAAGCCTTTTTGGCCTCTATTAGCCGCCTAGCTAAATACCCAGTAGTGGGTGGATTGAGTTTTCATTGGAAAGATGAGTCGTTGTTTGTTGAGTCATCGCTTATTATGCATGATGAAAGTTTAAAAACAGCCTTTACCGATGCCATTAATAATACCGTAATGCTTGCTCAAGCGATAAGTCAAAAAGGTTTATTTAAGTGTTGTTTATTTGATGCGCGTAAAACTATTCAATTAGAGCGAGATGGAACCGGGGCGTTTAAGTTTGATAACCTCCCTGAGCTGGATTATGAAGTTGTCAGTATGAAGGCAAACGAAATTGCACGTCCACATTCTTACTTTGAAGATGGTGAAGATCCTGATGAGCAGCTGCAACTTCCTAAAAAAGTGATTAGATGCGTGTTTGAGCTAAATCAAATTCATCATACTGGCTGTATTATATTTGAAGCCCTGCCAGATAGAATGAAAATACACCATTACTATCGCTTACTCGATGAAAGCAAAGAAGTAGAGTTTAAACGGTTACTTAATAAATTAATGCAGTATGCAGTTAACATTACTGATGTGGGGGTAGCAGGATTTATGAAGCTTCCTTATAAAAACACTCGCGAATTTTCGCTTTGTAAAAAACAACCAGAAAATTTCTTTCCTAAAAATCCAAAATTATTAGCGCAGTAAAAATAAAAAAGGGCAGCTTAATTTTAAGTCTGCCCTTGGCTACTTAATTGTTAGTTTAAAACACTGTGCTAAAAGGAGTACGCGGTGTTAAGGCAAACTGATGAGTCATTTTTTGCTGTTTGTTAGTGGCGGTAATGTGGTACTTATTTAAATCAGAATTTTGACTAAATAACCTAACGTTTAATTTTAGTTGTGCGCTTATATCGGGCACTGTATATCGGCCCGTAATCGTTATGTACTCAATGTTATTAGTATCAGTATGCGACACTTCAGGGTTTAGTAATAAGCCTTTTAGGGGAAACTTATAATGATGATCGTTTAAATAAATCCCTCGCATTATAGTTTTGCTGATTTGCTTTTTATGGGCGTTAAATTCATCAATAGATACGTTTTTATTTAAATCATCATCAAGGTTATTAAATGCAGAAATAGGCAGCGAGAGTACTATAAAGGCATGGTTATCAATCACGTTTAATGTTCCGTGTTGAGCCACCATTAAATGTGCATAAACAACCGGTGCTATAACAATATTGGCCACTAAAATAAGTGCAACCAGTGCTTTTTTATGTATTTTCATCATATTCACTCTGCTTATAAGTAAATTTATAGCTCGCCTTTAACACAGCGTTGAAAAAACGGATAAGTGTCAGTTGCATAGTAATGGTATATGCCTTGTGGAAATTCAGGGGTCACACCAAAGCGCCCGTTACACTCATCTAAATCGCCAGAGCCAGCTACATACTCCCAATCTTGTGCGAAAGTTCCCAGTGGATAAATATCGGTAGAAGGGCGGTTATCGCTTACAGTACTAATATGTTGGTAGCTACCTGTCATCACTTTAAGTGACGAACTTGCATCATCCGCGGTGCTATAGCCATAACGCGCATAAATAGGAAACCCATCAGCCGCCCATGCAATTAGAGTCATTGCTGAGCTGTTGCCGCCTCTAAGGGAGATAAATCCCTCGGGCATGCCATGATAATGATATGTGCCATCGGGCTGTACGTGTGCGTTGTTATCGTCAGTTCCAAAACTAAAGGTATCTTGGCTTAGTGCTTCAATACTCCAGTTGCCACTGTTATCACCAAGCGAGCAATTATCGCCAGAGTCATCACAACTGCCGCCGGTACCGGCATCAATTTTAACGCCATTTAGTACTATGCCTAACACGCCTCGAGGGCCGCCCATTAAGGTTGCGGTATCGCTTTGTATAGGCGTTAACGTAAAGCTCTCACTCACTGTTTGCTCAGAAATGGTGTTTGGATTATCGGGGTTAGGAAACGTGCCCACATCATGATCTGGAATGCCATTAGCAACTACATCGCGTGTTGTACCTGTGCATGCCCAATCAGCAGAACTGGTGGTTTGAACTGATGTTGAGTCGTTGTATTCATTGTAACTGTATTCACATAGCACTTGCTCGGTTGAGCTGGAGCCACTTGTTGCTGTTGTACTTTCACTGCTTGAACTTGTACTTTCATCAGTGGCGGTTGTTAGGTTTTGCTCATCACTGCCACATGCAACCAGAGAAGAAATTGCTGCGCTTAATAACGAAATTTTTAATAGTTTAACTTTATTACATAGAGTGTGATTCATCATACACTGCCAATTAAGTACTAATTGACGCTATTTTTGATCTTAAATGTGCAAGCAATGTGCAAAAATAAATCAACATTGAGTATGTTTGTTAATCAGGTGATTTTACTTAAGCTGCATGTATTATAAAATCAGTGCATTAACAGCCTTAAGTAAAGAATGGTGTAATGGCAAAATCAAAACCTGAGGTGTCGATTCAAAGTTGTGGGATTTATTCTACCTGGGATAGCAAAAGTAAAGCATTGCCACAAATTGAGCAATTTACTACCAATGTAATTGCCAAGCTTGATGTTGAATTTGGCTTAATAATTAATATTAAAAAAGCAAAAGGCGAAAAACTTCACTTTTGTATTTATCACCCCGATATACCAGACAGTAATGGCGAAATAATGCCGCCCTTTGAAGGCGTTGAATACATTAAAGAGAACGACTGGCAATTTTATTTAGGTGATACGCTGTGGGAGCCTATTGAAAATAAATTAGGTGATTGGCGAATGACACTCACCCTAAATAATAAAATTATTGCCGATAAAACATTTAACGTTGCACTTGAAGAGCAAGGCTCTGTTAATGATTTTTGGCGTAAACGAGGTTACTAAGCCCTAAAATTGCAGAGCTAAAAAAAGCCAATATACATTGGCTTTAAAAATATAACTTAACCTGAACTTTGGTTAAGAGATAGACCAACATAATTTATCATGATGATCTTTAAGCTTAATTCTCTAGCCAGCGGTTTTCGGTGAAAACAAGGCGAATTTACGCGTCAATAGCTAGCCTATTGCAAGTAAATTCAACGCTGTTAGCGCTGAAAATAGCTGCTAGAGATAGATTTATTATCCAGAGTTGAGGTTAACTTAGTTACCCCACGGGTTAGTTGCATTTGAGCGTTGTTTTCGTGCCCTGGCGCGTTGTTTAGTGGCCTTTTTTTCCATAATTCGCTTTGCATCGCTAAAACTTAATTCGCACGGCTCCCCCGGTTTATGATCCGCAGGAATAACTCTATCTCGTGGCGGTAATTCGTATTGCACATCGTCGGGTTTAGGTAAGTTTTTAAGGCGGTATAGGTAAAAGTTATCTACCTTTTCTTGTGCCCATTGTGTTTTACGTAAAAACTTAACCGCCGATTTTACATCTGGGTTGTTTTTAAAACAGTTTAATTGCAAATAAGCGTGTAGTAGCTCCCACCCATATTGCTCAACCAGTTCTTCAACCACTTGCTCTAATTTTACGCCTTGCAGTGGGTTATTACTGTAAAGATCTTGGTTGCTCATAGGTGTTGCCTCATTAATAAAAATACAAATGCCATTATAAATTTAATAACGAGGCTTTAATAGATAAAATTGCTTAACTTTGGCAATTAACAACTACGCGGCCGCGAATTTTACCTTCCATAAGTTGCTCGGCATTTTCGATTACTTGTTCAAGTGTAATTTCGGTTGAAATTTTATCAAGGTAATCGGCTTTAACTAAGCTTGCTAGTCTGTCCCATGCTTCTACTCTGTCTTTTTTAGGGCGCATAACGCTGTCTATACCAATTAAAGATACACCACGTAAAATAAAGGGCGCTACTGATGCGGGTAAATCCATGCCTTGGGCTAAACCACACGCAGTAACAACACCACCGTATTTAAGCGATGCACAAATATTAGCAAGTGTGTAGCTGCCTACCGAATCTATAGCACCCGCAAAGCGCTCTTTTTGAAGTGGCTTACCTGGGTTTGAAAGCTCATCGCGGCTAATAATTTGTGACGCACCTAGCTCTTTTAAGTAATCGCTTTGCTCCATTCTTCCTGTGGCAGCGGTTACGTTATAGCCCAGCTGATTTAATAAATAAATGGCAAAGCTGCCAACACCGCCGTTTGCACCGGTCACTAATATTTCGCCATCACTTGGAGTGATGCCTTGTTTTTCAAGGGCAATAACACTCAGCATTGCTGTGTAGCCTGCGGTGCCAATTTGCATTGCTTGTTTTGGCGAAAGCGCTGCAGGGAGGGGGATTAACCAATCACTATTAAGCGATGCCTTTTGTGCAAGGCCACCCCAGTGTTTTTCGCCCACACCAAAGCCATTTAAAATTACATTATCGCCAACAGTAAATTCATCGGTACTTGTTTCACTTACTGTGCCCACTAAATCGATGCCTGGCACCATAGGAAAACTGCGCACAACAGGGCCTTTACCTGTAATGGCTAACCCATCTTTGTAATTGAGTGTGCTGTAAAGTACATCAAGTTGCACGTTTTGATCTGGTAGGTCACTTTGCTGCACTTCACTAAGCGCCGCAGCGTAGTTTTCGTCTTTCGTAATTACAATAGCTTTAACTGAGTTACTCATAACATATCCTTTTAGACCGATCGGTTTTTAATGGCTAAATAAAATGCGCATTAGGTAAGCAATGCGCGTAAAAACATTTCTGTATACAACGTAAGGGGTTTACTTGATTGGGTAAGTTTAGCTCGCATAACGGCGCCTTCCCAGCCAATCCAAAAATATTCACTCATAAGCTGCGTATCAACAGTTTTAGCAAGCGTGCCTTGTTGCTGTGCTTCATTTAAACACTGCTCCACTTGCTGCTGCCACGCTACGTAGCTTTGTAGTAGGCGGATTTTAAATTCATCACTTAAATGATTTAGCTCTTGATTTAAATTGCCGACCAAACAACCGCGTTTGTACTGGTATTTTTGCATGCCCATAATGGCGCTTTGCGTAAAGTGAATTAAGCGCTCCAGGGGCGGTGTATTGCTATCGGTTAAATATTTTTTGAGCTTAGTAATAAAGTAGTCATCGTAGGCATTTACTAAGGCAATACCAAACGCTTCTTTACTTTTAAAGTAATGATAAAACGAGCCTTTAGGCACGCCGGCCTTTTTTAAAATGGTATCAAGGCCAGTTGCGCTAAAACCAAATTCAGTTAAGGTTTCTAGTCCAACCCTAATAAGGTGCGCTTTGGTATCGGCGTTTTCGCGAGGTATTTTAGGGGGTCTTCCGCGCCGTGCAGGTGTTTGAGCAGTATTCATTATAAGTAACCCCTAATAGCCTTTTTTAAGTTAACCCATATTAGACCGATCGACTTTAATTAATCAAGCATAAATACCAATTGTTTAAAAATAAATCGTTAAAGCTGTTTTTTAAACAAAAGGGCAAATTGCAATAAAATCGTCATGATTACATTTTTGTTTGGAACTTAGCCAAAAAAGCTGTGTCGGATAAATAGGTCGTGTTAATTTTTGCTGGTTAAATTTGTAGTGGAGTTTGGCATTTAGACAAGGCGATAATGCACCATAAATACCAACTATATGCTGCCCATTAGCTGCTTTCATTTAGTCTTTATTTAATCGCTCTAATGGGAATATTTAAATCAGCAAAGTAGAACACGCCTTAGCACATAAGTGCATTTAAGCGGTTAGATAGCCGTATTGTAAATTAAAGAAGCAGTAAGAAATGAAGTGGTACGACCACTGTGTTTTAATTAATGTTAAATTATTTTTGCATCAGCATGTTAGTTAATGTCAAACAAATTAATTAATTTTGCTATTTGAATTTAACATTTTTATTAACTATTCATTAAATGTAGATTTCACTAATGCTACAAAATTTATAATTAAAAAAGGTGAGGATATTACCGATGAAGAGACAAAAAAGAGATCGTTTAGAAAGAGCTCATTCTCAAGGTTTTAAAGCAGGTTTAGCCGGGCGCTCAAAAGAGCTATGCCCTTATCAGCAAATCGATCCTAAGTCTGAATGGTTAGGCGGTTGGCGTGAAGCAATTGAAAACCGAAACATGTATAAAACCTAATTCATCAAATAAGTGTCCCGTCCTGAAATAGGTTGACGGTTTTAATGAAAGACTTGGTGCGAAAGCGCCAGGTCTTTTTTATGCACTTGATTTGGTGTTTTCATATCCAAACTTAAGTGCGGTCGCATTT
>Ga0066839_10000273_pt1 | contig 23951 bp, 17 predicted proteins | sample ETNtaG_10_FD_66733 | JGI IMG/M metagenome (GOLD analysis project Ga0066839, IMG submission 66733) | Marine microbial and viral communities from oxygen minimum zone, Eastern Pacific Ocean - ETNP201302SV82 | ecosystem: Environmental > Aquatic > Marine > Oceanic | place: Pacific Ocean: Eastern...
GGATGGAGCATCTTATCGAGCATGGTCCTCCATTGGTCATCAACAAAACGAACGCAAGGGCTACCGTCCATCGTGTCGCTCGTATGGATGACATCGGCGTTAAACAATTGGATCGGAGTGGCCAGCTCGTAGGGACGCATCGGTTCGTTGGCCTATTCACATCTAAGACATATTCGGAAGATGCTGAAAACGTACCGATCCTGCGCAAGAAATTGTCCCAAATCCTAAAAGAAGCCGGGGCAGAAGAGGGATCGCACGATTACAAAGAGATCTCCACGATCTTCAACTCCATGCCCACCGGTCAGTTGCTTATCTCTGCAGAAGAAGATTTGGGCAATGACGTTCGGTCGATCCTGAACTCATACAATGACGACCACGTCCATGTGTCGCTCCGACCGGATGCACTCCAACGCGGGGTTACGGTGATGGTGATCATACCAGAAGACCGTTTCTCTGTTGAGGTTCGCGAAGATATTGAAGAGGAACTTTTGCAGGCGCTCGATGGCCAACGGTTGAGTTCCCACCTGGCGATGGGTGGAGGAGGTCAGGCTCGCCTCCATTTCTATATCGCAGTACCCGAGGGCAGCGCAGCTGAAGTGGATGCTGCCCAGTTAGAAGAACTAGTTAACGCACTACTACGAACTTGGTCGGATAAGCTGGGTGATGGCCTTGCCGAAGTCGTCTCACAAGAAGATGCGGCAGAGCTTTCGGACTTCTATAGCCAAGCATTCAACGCTGAATATCGAGCGGCTACCGACCCGGGCATCGCTGCCGAAGACGTCCTTCATTTTGAGGCGATGCGAGCTGACAGACGTGAGATTTCAATCGCATTCGCGAATCGTGGAGCGTCCACTCCTGTTGCCGGAATTGAAGGCGCGACTGAGCTAAAAGTGTATCTGCTTGGCAAGCGCTTAATCCTATCCGATTTCATGCCGATTCTTGAAGATGTCGGGCTTCGCGTGATCGCTGCGAATCCCTACGAAGTTGAGCTTCTGAACGAATCGGGCACGATTTACATTTTTGCAGTGCAAGACCGAAAGGAGCATCAGCTCGCTGTAGATAGCCGGGGTGAACTTCTGTCAGAGATCATCCTCGCTTCCAGGTCTGGGGACGTAGTCAGTGATTCGCTGAATGCTTTGGTATCGTCTGCGGGACTTCACTGGCGTGAAGTGGATGTGCTGCGGGGATACCTTGGATATGCCTTCCAGATCGGTGCTGTTCCAAGTCGTGTATCAATCCGAGCAGCACTTATTCAGTATTCCAGGATTGCGAGAGAACTATTCGAGTTGTTCGCTACAAAGTTTGATCCGGATTCCTCTGCAACAAAACAGGAACGGCTCGCTGAGGTCGCCCAGCGCCGAGCAGCATTCTTTAGATCTCTTCGGAGTGTCTCAGCACTCGCTGACGATAGAGCATTGCGCAGGCTAGAAGAGCTGATCAGCGCCACGGTCCGTACGAATTTCTATCGTCACGGTGGCAATGAACCGATCTTCCGCTCAGGCGGAGTGCCCTATATCTCATTCAAGTTTTCGTGTCGGAGCATGGAATTTCTGCAGCGTACGAGGATGCTTTACGAGATCTGGGTACATTCTGCTCGCATGGAAGGCGTTCACTTACGAGGGGCAAGCGTCGCGCGAGGTGGAATCCGCTGGAGCGATCGGCCGGATGATTATAGGACTGAAATTCTCGGTCTTGTTAAGACGCAAATGGTCAAGAATGCTGTGATCGTGCCTGCAGGTTCGAAGGGAGGCTTTGTACCGCTACTCCTTCCTGGGGAACCCGAAGCACGATTAGAGGAGGGTAAGAGGCAGTACGAAACTCTCATTCGAGGGCTCCTTGATATCACTGACAACCTCGTTGAAGGAAAGGTGCAGACACCCGATAGGGTGGTCGCGTTCGATGGTTCTGATCCTTACCTAGTGGTCGCGGCAGATAAAGGGACCGCAAGGTTCTCGGATGTGGCAAACATGATTTCCACGGAGTACGGATTCTGGCTGAACGATGCTTTCGCGTCAGGGGGGTCAAACGGATATGACCATAAGGCTGTGGGAATCACAGCCCGCGGCGCTTGGGAGTGTGTGAAGCGTCACTTCCGCGAAAAGGGTAAAGATATTGAAGCAGAGCCGTTTACCGTAGTCGGCATTGGCGATATGAGCGGGGACGTATTCGGTAATGGCATGCTGATGTCGGAACAGGCTCGGCTCATAGCAGCTTTCGATCACCGGCATATTTTCATTGATCCTGACCCTGACCCGCCGACATCGTATGCGGAGCGCAAACGATTATTTGGTATGGAGCGCTCAAGTTGGGAGGACTATGATCGGACGCGATTAAGTAAGGGGGGGATGGTAATCTCCAGGGGGACTAAGGAGGTTGACCTCTCCCCTGAAGCTCGGGTGGCCTTGGGCATTTCGGACGAGGACTCCGAGCCACTTAACGGGGAATCTCTTGTCCGCGCAGTGCTTAAGGCCCCGGTGGAGCTTCTATGGAATGGAGGTATCGGAACATTCGTTAAGGCGACCTCAGAGACGGATGCCGACGCGGGCGACCCGCCCAGCGACCCTGTGAGAGTTGATGCACCTGACTTGCGCTGCGAAGTCGTGGGTGAAGGGGGAAATCTTGGATTCACCCAGGAGGCACGCGTCGAATACTCTCTCCTCGGGGGAGCGATCAATACTGATGCGATTGATAACTCGGGTGGGGTGGATATGTCCGACCACGAGGTCAATCTCAAAATCCTACTTGCTCATGGAATCACATCGGGGTCGCTTTCAATACCCGACCGGAATGAGCTTCTGGAAGAGCTTACTGAATCCGTAGCTGAATTGGTGCTCCAGAACAATCGTTCTCAGAGTCTCGCAATCTCGCTTGACCAGTTGCGGGCGCGGGAATCTGTAGATGATTTCCGTGACCTGATGTTTGCCCTCGAGAAGACAGCTGAACTAGACAGACAGTCTGAAAGCTTACCGACCGCTGATGCTTTAGCAGAGCGCCGAGAGAATGGGCATATTCTCTCTCGCCCCGAGCTATGCGTTCTCCTGGCCTACTCCAAACTCTCGCTGATGGGCAGGTTGTTGAGAAGTCGAGTGCCCGATGACCCAGTAGCGGAGAGCTATCTGCTCGGATACTTTCCGGTCTCGGCGATTGCTGCTGCTGGCCAAGGCAGCTTGGATGTGCACCGCCTCCGACGCCAAATCATCGCAAGCCAACTGACAAACGATCTTGTTGACTTGATGGGAGCGGCCTTCGTGCATCGGCTTGTCCGCGATACTGGCCACACCGCGAAGGAGGTTGTGAGCGCATGGCTGGTTGCGTCACGATTATCCGATCACAGGGCCTTACTATCTGAAATCGAGAATCAGCAGAGTAAGGTTAGCCCTCGCATCACATACCGATGGCTCTTGGGTTTGAGTCGTGTATTGGAACGCACAACCAGATGGGTGCTACAGAACATTGATGGAGAGCTATCCCTTGAGACTGTTGTTGGAGAAAATCTCCAGGGTCTCGCAACTCTAAGGGGCTCTTTCAGCGAAGTAGTCGCGGGGGAGGAGCGAGCTCTTTTCGCAGCTCGTGTAAGTGAGATACGGGAGGTAGGAGCCGACGAGTCATTCTCAGAGCGATTGATGACGCTCCGGTTCCTTGACCAAATGCTTGATATCCTCGAGATCGGGCGCGAAACCGGAGCGGACACACTCGATACCGCAAGAGCCTACTACAGGATATCAGAGGAGTTCGATCTACCGTGGTTGCACCGTAACAGCTTTGCAGTAGCTAGTGAAGATCATTGGGAGCAGCGAGCCGCACGTGTGCTGTCTGAAGACCTAGCTCGTGCTCATCGGCGGATAGTTGTTGCTGTTCTAACACAGGGGGGTAGTGATGAGCCCTGGAAAGCGACTCGTGCATTACTGAGGGGTAAGGGCCGCAATGTACGCCGTTTCAAGAGTCTGTTGGAGCAAGTGAAAGTTGAGGAAACTCCAGGCTTTGCTGCAGTATCAGTGGTTGCACGGGAGGTATCCACTCTTGCGAGAAGCATCGTAGCCAAGTGATCAACGTAAACAAACAGCCCAGGAGGTATTTAGATGTCATGACAATTCCTCCTTGCGGAGTAAATCACTCTGCTGCAATCATGGCGCTTATGTGCGTCCTGTTCGTTCGGGTTCTCCGTTCACGGGATGCACTTTCTCGTAGAGAGGGAACATAGATGTACCCCACAGACACCCGGGATCCGCAGTACTACCATCGGGTCGTGGATTGCCAATGGGCTTGTCCGGCGCACACCAATGTGCCCGAGTACATTCGTCTGATCGCGGATGGTAAGTATACCGAATCCTACATGCTCAACCGGGAGTCAAACGTTTTCCCGGGCATTTTGGGCAGGACCTGCGATCGGCCGTGTGAGCCGGCTTGCCGTCGGACTCGTATCGAGGATGAACCAGTAGCGATTTGCCGGCTCAAGCGAGTTGCTGCCGATCTTAGAGGTGAAATCGATCACCTGCTTCCAAGGGCTGCGGTAGAGAAGAACGGGAAGAGGATTGCACTGATCGGTGCTGGGCCGGCTTCACTTACGGTAGCCAATGACCTGATACCGTTAGGGTACCATTGCACGATCTTCGAGGCGCTGCCGAAGCCTGGGGGTCTGATGCGTACCAACATCCCATCATTCCGACTTCCGGTCGCAGTTCTTGAGGAAGAGATGGACATGATTCTCAATATGGGAGTCGAGGTCCACTACAACCATCGTATTGATAGTCTAAAGGAATTGCTGGATGAAGGTGACTTTGACGCATACTTCATTGGTACCGGTGCCCCCAAGGGCAAGGAACTGAATATCCCCGGCCGCACTGAAGGGGGCGCAAACATTCACATAGGGATCGAGTGGCTTGAGTCGATCCACTTCGGACATATTGATTCGGTCGGGGAGCGCGTTCTCGTAATTGGTGTCGGTAACACGGCTATGGACTGCTGCCGGAGTTCGAAGCGGTTAGGGGGGAAAGACATCAAAGTCATGGCTAGGAAGAGCCGACCGTATTTCAAGGCGTCCCCGTGGGAACTCGAAGATGCTGAAGACGAAGAAGTCGAGATTCTTGTGGATCACTCTCCTCAATGTTTTGTCATTGAGGATGGCCAGTTAAGGGGGATGATCTTCGACCTCGTGGAGTGGGAGAAGAACGAAAAGGGACGCCTCGTCAACACGAAGCATGGGGAAACCTTCATTCAAGCAGACGACGTTGTGCTCGCGATCGGGCAGGACAATGCGTTCCCTTGGATCGAGCGCGACATCGGTATTGAGTTCGGAGAATGGGACATGCCTGTTGTTGATCGCGCCACATTCATGACCAGCCGAGAAGGTGTTTTCGTCGGGGGTGACGCTGCCTGGGGCCCGGAGAACATCATTTGGGCAGTAGAGCATGGACACCAGGCAGCGATTTCAATCCACAATTACTGCCGAGGACTTCCAGTCACGGACCGGCCACCTTACGGGATGAATCTTGTCTCGACTAAGATGGGGATTCATGAGTGGCGTTATTCAAATGACTATGACCCGGTTTTGCGCACTGAGATGCGCTATGCGGACCTAGAGAAGCGGCTCTCCGACATGAAGATTGAAGCCGAGTTGGGTTTCGACGTGAAAGAGACCGTGCGTGAGGTTGAGCGGTGCCTCAACTGCGATATACAGACCGACTTCACTACCAACCTCTGTATTGAGTGTGATGCATGTATTGATGTGTGCCCGGTAACGTGCCTGACAATCACACACAACGGTGAAGAAGATGATCTTCGTCAGCGACTTATGGCACCGGCTGATAATACGGATCAGGCGATTTTTGCCTCCGAATCACTTCCGCAGACGGGTCGCATCATGGTGAAGGATGAGGATCTATGCGTCCACTGCGGATTATGTGCTGAGCGTTGTCCCACCGCGGCGTGGGATATGATGCAGTTTGACCTCCTGAACCCCTACGCAGGACATCAATCTTGGCCAGAGAAAGCGATTACGGCGTCAACGACCTCGGTCTGAAGATCGCGACGGTTAACGGAACGGGGTCGGCCAGCGCAAATAGCCTACTCCTGCAAGCGCTATTCCGTATGGGTATCCCCGTGTCGGGCAAGAACGTGTTCCCATCGAATATCCAGGGTTTACCGACTTGGTATGAAATCCGAGTTAATAAAGACGGCTATACCGCGAGGAGTCCAAACTTCCAGCTTGTCATTGCAATGAACCCGGAGAGCTATGCCAGGGATATTGAGGAGGTCGTTTCTGGGGGATGGATTTTGTATGACAATACTCGCGAACTCGATGACGAATTCTGCCGGGATGATGTGACCTTTCTAGGGATACCTCTTGCGGACATGTGCGTTGAGCACTTCCAGGGCTCACGTATCCGTATCCTCATGAAGAACATCACCTACGTTGGCGCACTTGTGGCATTGCTTGATATCGATATGGATGTGGTAAAGGGTATGCTACAAGAAAAATTCGCTTCCAAGCAGCATCTGATGGACGCGAATTTTGCGGCGATTGAGTTGGGGTACACGTATGCTCTAGAACATTTCGATTGTCCCCTTCCAATCCATCTCGAAGCGATGGATAAGACGAAGGACTGCGTGATGGTCACCGGCAATGCGGCTGCTGCGCTCGGATGCGTTTATGCTGGTGCAACGGTGGGTGCGTGGTATCCGATCACACCTGCCACTTCTGTCATGGACGGCTTCACAGAGTATTGCCGTCGCTTCCGAGTTGATCCAGACACGGGTAAGAACAACTTCTGTATCCTCCAGGCAGAGGATGAACTCGCAGCAGCTGGGATGGTGATTGGGGCTGGCTGGATGGGCGCGCGCGCATTTTCACCTACGGCGGGCCCCGGAATCTCCCTGATGAGCGAATTCATTGGGTTGGCTTATTATGCCGAGGTACCATGCGTGTTCTTTAACATACAGCGGACTGGGCCGTCCACTGGGATGCCTACTCGCACACAGCAGGGTGACCTGATGTTATGCGCGTATGCGTCACATGGTGACACGAAACACATCGTACTATTCCCGGCTGACCCTAAGGAGTGCTTTGAATTCTCTGTTCAGGCATTCGACCTCGCGGAACGATTCCAGACGCCGACGTTTGTGGTGTCAGATTTAGATATTGGCATGAACGACTGGATGATTCCTAAGCTGGAATGGGATGATTCGTTTGTACCTGATCGTGGGAAAGTTCTAGCGGCTGACGAGCTCGAGAAAGTCGAGAATTTTCATCGTTATCTAGATTTGGATGGAGACCATATCACTGCCCGCACGCTGCCTGGTGCACACCCCAAGGGTGCGTACTTCACCAGGGGTTCTGGTCACGATAAGTACGGCCGTTATACAGAGGACTCGGATGCCTACGTTGAAGTTATGGACCGGATTTTAGCAAAGGTTGAATCTGCTGCCGACCACGTGCCTGCTCCAGAGATTTTTGAGACTGATGGAGGAAAGAGTGTTGGTGTTGTCTCGGTCGGCGGTTGCCACTGGGCCGTGTTGGAGGCTCGTGATGCATTGGCAGCTGAGGGGATAGAAATCGACTACCTCCGGATCAGAGGATTTCCATTTAGCCAGGCAGTAGAGCAGTTTCTTGAGGACCATGGCACCGTGATCGTTATCGAACAGAATCGGGATGAGCAGCTAAAGAACTTGATTCTACTTGAGACGTCATGTGCCAAGGAAAAACTCCAGTCGGTCCGCTACTATGGTGGGCAACCATTAAGCAAGGTGCATGTCATCGAAGGTGTCACTCCCTTCCTTACTCGGGAGCCCATGGAGGTCTCGCAATGAGCTATATCAAGAAGCCGGCTGCCCGTCATCCGAAACTCAAGGTCAATTCCTTGGGTCTCACAATACGGGACTACGAAGGCTCGATGTCGACACTTTGCGCGGGATGCGGCCACGATTCTGTGACTGCTGCTCTTGTACAGGCTTTTTTCGAGCTAGAAGTAGAACCACATCGGCTTGCCAAGCTTTCGGGGATCGGATGCTCTTCAAAGACACCTGCATATTTTGTCAGTGAGGCACACGGTTTTAATGCTGTACACGGCCGAATGCCCGCGGTCGCAGCCGGTGCTAATGCTGCCCATCGAGATCTGTTGTATGTGGGAATTTCAGGGGATGGAGACTCTCTCTCGATTGGGTTGGGCCAGTTTTGCCATGCGATCCGGCGCAATGTGAATATGCTCTACGTGCTTGAAAACAATGGTGTTTATGGTTTGACCAAGGGGCAGTTCTCGGCCTCGGCAGATATCGGAAGTACATCCAAGGGTGGTGTGGCAAATCAACAGAGGCCGATAGACCCTGTTAATACGGCCCTATCTCTTGGCGCGACATTCGTTGCAAGATCTTTTTCGGGTGACAAAGATCAACTAATACCGATTCTAAAGGCCGGACTAAGCCACAGTGGATTTGCGTTCGTAGACGTGATTTCACCTTGCGTCACGTTCAACGATCACCAGGGGTCCACAAAGAGTTATGCCCACACACGTTCACACATGCACGAAGTGATCGAGACCGACTTTGTCCCACTCAGAACTGAGATTACGACAGAGTATTCAGAGGGTTCTGTGCAGGGCATCACCATGCACGATGGGAGCGTGGTGAAGCTTCATAAGGTTGCCGATGAATACGATCCAACGGACCGTCGTGCGGTACTAGACTACCTCGCTGATGTAGGGTCCCGGGGTGAGATCGCCACTGGCCTCCTCTACCTCGAAGAGGCTGGGGTCGACATGCACGGATTCGAGAATACAGTAGATGGACCACTCGTGGAGATTCCGTTCGCTGACCTTTGTCCTGGAAGCAAGGGACTGGAAGAGGTCCAGAAAGAGTGGCGGTGAGTTCTTACCGGTCAAAGATGTTTACAATTCCTGATTTGATGCGGTCCTGGATAGGGGTGATCTGACCTGGACTCGCGGGTCCCAGGAATTCACCTTCATTCGGCAAGGTGAGCGGATCGTAGAACTTCACTTTGATAACGTGTCGGGACACTATGTCTAAACACGTGATGGCCTCTAGCTTTCAGTAGGCGAGGCCAGCCGTCGCGCCCTAGCGTAGGGTCCTCTACTTTTTTGACCATGAGAACCCTACTACCCGTCATCGTATTAGCTGCCGTTTGGTTCCAGCCTCAAACGGTCTCCCCGGTGTCCGCTCAGGTTACTTCCAGTGACTTATCGATGTTGGGGCTGATCTTTAGGAATCGTTTTATTCCGTTTAGTGAGCAGGAGACGCAGCCAGAGCTCCTGGCAGTACGTGAACGTGTCTCCACCCTTGGGAACGCTGGTGACGATGTAGAGCTTTACAAGGCGATGATTGAAGGTATGGCACGCATGTACCTTGGTGCCTGGGACGAGGGCATAGAAGTGGCCTCAATCCTAGACATAAATCTGCCGGCAAAACTCTATGAGCCTGGCTCCACTGTGACTGTCGAAATCGCGTCACTATACGAGCGTGAGACACCTCCGGGGGGCCGGTATGGGGTTCTAGTTCGATTCCTCGACCCAGCAGAAGAACCGATATATGAGTCGGATCTTCTGATACTCGAAGGGCTTACTGCGGTCTCGACTGAAGTCGTAATACCGCGCGAAGCTACTTCAGGCCGTTATCTCGTTGAGTATTCATTATGGGCAGAAGGTGCTTCTGATCCGATCGTGAAGACGTCTAGGTCTATCTATGTCATTGAAGCTTTCGAGGAGCGGGTTACGGCGATGCTGTTCGACAGTCGTCGTCCACAGCTGCGCCGCCAAGTAGGCCGTAGTTCATCCCGTGCACTCGCCAACACAACTGTACTTTGGCATCTGGATATGTACCAGCGTGGACGACGCGAATGGTTAGCTGGGGCCTATATGGGCTATCCAGTCATCATGAATCAGATTCTTGAGCAGGGCACCCTAATGGTAGAGCCGATGCAGTTTGATACAGAGATCGGGCTTGCGGAGGGGTTCATCAACGACCTTGGGTTAGGGCGAGATCCGCTCGCTACGCGTAGTGGAGACATGCGCTTGGCCTACCGGTCCTCAGTCGACAGGGAACTCGTACCGTTTCGTCTATTTGTGCCTGATGACTACGACAGGAGCCAGAGTTATCCATTGGTTGTCGCACTACATGGCGCGGGTGGGGATGAGAACACCTTCATGGATAGCTTCGATGGGACGCTTAAGAAGAATGCCAGAGATCGTGGCTATATCATTGCTTCGGTAAATGGCCGTGGTCCGTACGGTGGGTACCGCAACGCCAGTGCCCAGGATGTGATCGATGTTCTCGATCTCGTGCAGAGGGTATATCCGATCGACGAGACCAGGACGTACTTGATGGGGCACTCAACGGGAGGTGGAGGGACTGTGCGCATTGGGTTCGAGTATGCAGATCGATTCGCTGCACTCGCACCGATCGCGGGGTACGGGTCAGCGGAGGACCTAGCTAAGGCACCTGAAATGCCGCTTTTCTTAGCCCAAGGTGAACTCGATGCGCTTGTACCAGTAGAACTCGCACGGAATTTTTATCAAGCGACGCAGGCTCTTGGGATGCCATCCGTGCACTATACAGAAAATGAGGGCTCAGACCACGTTGCAATTGTGGCCGAAGTTATGGACCAGATTTTTGACTGGTTTGACCTGCACCATCGTTGAGTTTGAAGTGACGATACGGGCTAGCGTCGGCCTGACATCAACTCCCGCATCTGCCGGACTGCCGCTTCGACCTTCAACTGAATGCCCACTCGTCCGTAAGACACAGATGCCTGTGTTGGGTCACCCCGCACACCGGCACCCTCAAAGCCACCGAATGGCGCTAGTTGTTCTGTCCTGATGTGCTTCGCGTTCACATAGAGTAATTGTGAGGTGTCCGTGATTCCTGCATGGCTTCCTATGTCTTCCATGGTGTGACCCTGCTCTTGCAACCATTCCCGGAAACCATGACCCGAGTAATAGTCACCAACGAAATGGACACGGGCTGGGCTACCTGACCATTCCTCGTTCAACATTTGAGCCACAGTCTCCATTCCCTGCTGATTTCCTCCACTGTCACCGATGAGAACGATGTCCGTGAAGCCACCACCTGCGAGGCTTCTAGCTGTGTACTCAAGCAGTTTCATGTAATGTTCGTTGGGAAGCGTTATCGTGCCTGCGCGCTGCCGGTTCCCCGTGATGCCCTCAATGTTTCCTTCTGGCACATACGTCACGATTGGGGCGACGAGAGCGTTTCCGACCTCACGTGCGATCCGTTCAGCTGTCTCGGTTATGATGAACTTATGCTTTCCAAGGACCATATGTGGGCCGTTCTGCTCGGTTCCAGCTGTAGCGACGATGATCGTGGTTGTTCCCGCATCAATCTTGTCCGCTACCTCCATCCAGGTCAGTTCATCAAGGAAAACCGTGTTGGGTACCTGGGTGTGAGCGACGGGTACATAGACGAGGAAAGCCCATACTAAGGCTGTAAAGGCAGAGGCGATGTTGCGCACGATGATTCTCCTGCTTGGTTCTGTGGCTAGTTGTACGACAGATAGAGAACGTGCGACTGTGAGCCCGACGCGGCAATCACAAATCGGTTCATTCTTTATGGGTTGGGGTTGTTGCTCATAGCCAGCTTAGGGCATCTTGGCCCCACTATGACCGACACTGTGCGCAGACAAGCGTCGCTTGAGCACGACTCATCCAGGGCACTTGCAGGTATCCGCGTGGTCGATCTCACGCTAAATATTGCAGGTCCTCACTGCACGCAGATTCTTGCTGACCTCGGTGCTGACGTCATCAAAGTGGAGCCACCGGCAGGTGATCCTACTCGACAATGGGGCCCACCATTTTGGGAAGGAGAATCACCACTCTTTCTCGCATTTAATCGTAACAAGCGCAGTGTTCTTCTCGACTTGAAATCCGATGACGGGAAGGACGTGCTTGAGCGTCTTGTGGACCGAGCTGACATCTTTGTGCAGGCGTTCCGGACAGGGGTGATTGATGAGCTTGGTTTCGGATATGAGGAGATCCACCAGCGCCATCCTGGCATGGTGTACGCGTCGGTTACCGGATACGGATCACGAGGTCCGCTACGAGAGCGTCCGGGCTACGATCCCCTGATGCAGGCCTACACCGGCATCATGTCATTGACGGGCTATCCTGAAGGTGATCCGGCGAGGATTGGAGGTTCAGTCGTCGATGTCGGAACTGGTATTGTTACTGCTCTAGGCATCTTGGCTGCATTACGAGAGAAGGAGCGCACTGGTGAAGGGACTCACGTAGAATCTTCACTGCTCGCAACTTCACTCGGGTGGGTCTCTTATCACATCCAGGGCTACCTCGCGAGTGGAGTCATTCCAGGGCGCATGGGTACCGGTATCTCTATGATTGCACCATACGAAGCCTTTCACACCAGTGACGGCGAGTTGATGATCTCGGCCGGCCACGATGGTATTTTTGAGCGCCTGTGTGAGGCGCTCAAACTCGAGGAGATACAGGGTGACGAGCGCTTCACGACGAACCCGTTGCGTGTTGCCAATAGGACGGAGTTGCATGGGCTTATTGAGGAGCACACGTGTAAGATGACCACAGCTCAGCTTCGGCATCTCCTGGACCAGAATAGAGTGCCCAGTGCTCCAATTCATGATATGTCGGAGGTTGTTGAAGAAGAGCAAGTACATGCGGAAGGCCTCCTTGAGCCCTCTCCACACCCGCGCATATCCGACTACAGGGACATTTCCTTTCCGCTCCGATTTGATGGGCTGCGCCCGACCGCAAGTCGAGTACCACCGCTACACGGGGAGCATAACTCTGAGGTACTAAGGGAACTGGGCTACAGCGAAGACGAGATGCCTGTTTTTGTTCGGGCAGAACCCGCGCCCTAGTAACGCTTATGATCCCCGATCTTGAAGATGTCTTTGAGAAACAAGCTCGGCGCTACGATCGGCCTTTAGGCACATGGGCTGAACTCGAAAAAAAAGCGTTCGGTCAAGCCGTTGGTTCAAACGGCTATACGATCTTGGCTGAAGCAGAAGAGCTAGCGTATTTGTCAGAGGCGAAGGTTGCAGGACCAGTTCTTGATTTGGGAACCGGAAGAGGATGGCCTGGATGGCTTATAGCTGAGCGTGCTGAAAGAAATCTTGTGGCAATCGATGTGCCTATGGCAGGGTTACAGCATGCGCGGGAGGCGTTCGCAGCTCGAGACCTCTCTCTGCGAACCCAGGTCATTGCCTCTGATGGCATGGCTTTGCCGTTTGCTTCTGAGACCTTCAGTTCGGTTGTTCACACGGACGTATTCTGCTGACTGACTGACAAGCTCTCCGTGTTGAGAGAATGTCATCGGATTCTGAAACCGGGTGGGACACTAGTCGGGTTATCGATTCACACACCACCATCGTTGCCTCCGGCTCAAGAAGAGCGAGCTACAGAGCTAGGGCCGTCGCTTGTCTGTGGTTGTGAGTCACCGCAAGAACTCATAGGCGAGGCGGGGTTCTTCGGCCCACAGGTCACCGACGTGACCGTCAGGTTCCGACGCACCTGCTCGGCGTGGCTCGCCGCGATGAAGGAATTGGAGCCACAGCTACGCCGAGAGCTGGGTGATGAGGACTTCGAGGACGAACTTGATCAAAAAGAGAGTATGCTCACAGGGATCGATGAAGGGTTACTACGTCGGTCGCTGATCATCTGTGAGCGACGCTGACACCACGGCACAAAATGCTGTTACAGTGACGATGAGACTGACTCAGGAAGCTTGCGTTTAGGTTGTAACCCATGTCACTTCTATTTTGAGCTTGACCTGTGCACATAAGAGCAGCTTGTCTCGCAATACGCTGCTCAAAGGAGATCCCACAATGGGTGAAAGAATGAAATCGATTCTAGGTGCGGCGGCGGTTGGCGGGATCGTCGCCTATATCGGAATCGAATATCTGTTCTCCCCTGCTATGGCAGCCAATCCACCTGATCAAGTCGACGCCCTTTTCTCTTCCCCTTGGGACATTGTTTTGTATGTGCTCATACTGGTCGTGTTCCTTGATGTTTTCGTGCAGAAAGTGGGCAATACCATGCTCACGGCGATGTCATTTGCTACCGCGCAGATTCTGATAGTCGATGTCTTCTATGTGATGAACGGGAATCGGGCAGCATATCCGGCGGTGCTGAGTGCCATCGTACTCCTTGTCTTCTGGTATGCAGTCGCAAAAGTGTACGACGCATTGGCCTAGACCTTATTCCACAACGATCAAACAGGAGATCGATTAATGGGCGATAGAATGAAGCCTATCTTGGGCGCATTAATAACTGCGCTGGTAATTGATTACATCGGGGTGACGTACTTCTTTGATCCTCAGGCTGGTACTGAATTAATAGCAGCTCCCCTGAGCTTGGTGGTTGCTTTGGTGGTCATGGTTCTCTTCTTTGATTTCATGACCCAAAAGACTGGGAATGCTATGGTTACAGCGATGACGATTGCGGGCGCTCAGATTCTGATGGTGGATTTTTACTATGTCATTAATGGCACAAGGGATATGGCGTCCGGTCTGGTGAGCGCAGTAATCCTGCTAGTTGGGTGGTGGGCAGCTGCGACGGTCTACCAGAAACTGTCTTAGATTCGGTCAGCTGACATTAGAGCAGCAGAATATTCAAGAATGAGAGGGGCTCTAGCTGGTAATTCAGCTGGAGCCCTTTTTTAGTAGCTATAGTGAGTTGTGCCGCTTAACTATTCAGTATCCCGAAGACAACTGAGAAGAGAGTGAGCATAAGCTCATTCTCAGGTTTTAGTCATCCGACTGTTCTTCTTCCGATACTGTTTCGTGGAATTCAGGTGCAGAGAGAGCTCTAGGGGTTTCCTCGACAGGGGACGGGCTGGTCAGGCTGACATCCGGATTAATACCAAAATCCTGAAACTTCCGTGCGGTGACAAAGATCCTGCGTTCCAGTGAGCCCGCCGCGCTATTGTATGATTTCACTGCTCTGGACAGCCCTTTCTTGATACCGTCGAAGTGCTCGGAAAGGGTTTTGAGGCGCTCATACAGTTCCTTACCAAGGCTACTGATCTCACGTGCATGTTCGCTGAATTTCTCTTGTCGCCAAGAATAAGCGATGGTCCTCAGGGCCATGATAAGAATAGACGGTGGGGCCAGGATGACGTGATTCCTAAGAGTATCTTCCGGAAGATTGGGATCCACCTGAATGGCTGCCTGGTAGACCGCGTCCCCGAGATACATGACGACGAAGTCCGGTGTGTCTTCCAGGTGGTCCCAATAGGCTTTACTACCGAGTTCTTTTGCATGTTCACGAACACTTCGCCTATGCTGTTCTAAGCATGCAGTCCGCTCCTCTTCATTTTCTGCCTCAAACGAAGCGAGGAAGTGTTTGAGGGGGACCTTTGAATCCACGGCGATACTGCGTCCTCCGGGGAGGTGGGCGATCATATCTGGGTATAGCCTGGTTTCATCAGTGCTGATGTTTTTTTGTACATCAAAATCGCAATACTCCACCATTCCAGCGATTTCTACGACTTTGCGAAGCTGCATCTCACCCCAATTACCTATGACTTTAGGGGTTTGGAGAGCGCTCACTAAGTTCTCGGTTTCTTTTCCTAGTCCGTCGATTCGACTCATTAGCCCGCCATGGGCCTTATGCAACTGATTCAAGTTCTTATCGAAACGTTCAAGTGACTCTGAGACAGATTTGGCCCGCTGGTCCAGTTCTCCTTTGGCACTTTCGTGCTGGGTCTGGAATGTCTGTTTGGCCAACTGAATAAAGGCTTCGTTGTTGTTCTTGAGCGCATCAGCGGCCGCAGCACCAAAGGTGTCCCTTAGCTGTTTTTCGATCTTTTCGATGGCCAATGACTTGTCTTGCTCATTAGAAAGCAGGGCCCGTGCAGTTAGAAGCTCTTGGTCTTGCTGCTTGAGGCGCAGACGCATGAACAGGTAGACGGCTGAAGCGCCACCAATTGCACCCAGAAGAAAAAACACTGGCAGTTCCATATCAGGTTGCGTCTCCGATTGTGATTGCTCGGGTAATGATACTAGAAATCAGGCCTGGTTATCGAAGCGTAAGAGCCATGAGACCTGCTTCAGCACCACCCCCGAATGCAAGGACGATATGTTGGCGTTCGTCAGCCATGTAGGTCATCGGAGTGCCCGTACCACCCCACGGCAGTTCGATTGTGTAGATTGTTCGTCCGGTGTCCTTGTCCAGTGCAAGGAGGGCTGGCCCGCCGTTGGCACCGTCTCGTGCGCCATTGTGGCCGATAAAGAGAAGCGTTTCGGTCAGCAGAGGCCCAGTAAATCCACCACCACCCAGTGGTCCGGGGTCTGGTATACCAGAATTGATAAGCCGCTGCCGAATCCCGTCACCGAGAGGGATCTGCCAGACGTGGTCCCCCGTGTTCATGTCGATGGCTGTCAGCCGCGAATAAGGGGGTTTGAGGCGGGGGATCAACTCTTCGCCGCTGTCAGACTGACTACGTCCTCGCATATAGCGAAAATCAGATCGCTCCGGGTCTCCTGGAACGAGTTGAACATGTATGGCACCCGTCCTTGAGGGGACATATAGCATACCAGTTTGTGGATTGACCGAAGCACCAAACCAATTTGCACCGCCAAACCAGCCGGGAAGGTTGAGTGTTCCTTTCTCAGACGGTGGCTGGTAGAGAGGTCCGTGATCCGAACGTTGAAGGATAGCTTCTGCTTCTGCACGGAGTTCGGGTGTGAAATCAATTAAGTCGTCGACCGAGATCCCTTGCCGTTCAAATGGTGCCGGACGGGTAGGGAAGGGTTGTGTTGGAGACAGCCTTTCACCGGGCACGTCTGACGGTGGGACAGGTCGCTCCTCGATTGGCCAGACAGGTTCACCGGTGATCCGGTCAAAGACGAATACGAATCCTTGTTTGGTCAGCTGTGCCACTGCTTTAATCGGTCGGCCGTCCACATTGATATCGAGTAGGGTCGGAGCTGCTGGCGGGTCGTAATCCCAAACACCGTGATGTACCATCTGGAAATGCCAGACGTAGCGTCCGGTTGATGCTTCTAGAGCCACCAAGCTTTCGGCAAAGAGGTTATTCCCAAGCCTGTGTCCGCCGTACCAATCGTTTGTTGGGGTACCGATCGGTAAGTAGACCAACCCCAGTTCCTCATCGGCGCTCATGATCGTCCAAACGTTCGTGTTTCCTGTGTATTCCCAGGAGCCATCTTCCCAGGTGTCGTTTCCGAGTTCGCCTTCCTGGGGTACGGTGTGAAAGATCCAGCGTTGTTCACCAGTCCGGACATCGAAGGCACGGATGTCACCCGGGGGTGCGGTCATGTAGCGTGGCCCGTCGGAGATCGATGATCCAACGACTACAACGTCTCCTACGACCAGCGGAGGAGACATTACCCCATAACTGCGTGCAGGGACCGGTCGACGTAACCCCTCTGTTAATTGCACGCGACCATTGCTTCCAAAGTCATCGATTGGAGTTCCCGTTGTCGCGTCAAGCGCCCAAAGGTGTGAGTCCCCGGTCGCCAGGAAGATCCGGCTATCATCACCCTCCTTCCAATGAGCAACACCACGTGCATTGAAGCCAAGGTTGACGGGACGTCCCGCTTCGTGACTAAGAGGGTCAAAGGCCCAGAGTTGCTCCCCTGAAGCTGCATCAAGCGCTGCCAGAAGACTCAGCGAGGTCTGTATGTACAGCACGCCGTCTACCATGAGTGGTGTCGCCTTGAAGGCACCCGGGCGCAGTCGAGGATTCTCAGCGACCAGTTTGTCGTCAGGTGAATGCCACATCCAGGCGACGCTCACATTTTCTACATTGATTTCGTCGATCTGGCTTAGGGGCGCAAACTTCGTGCTACCCAGGTCACCCCCGTAGTCAGGCCACTCACCACCTGGAGCACCTTGTTGAGCTGTAGCGATACCTGGGAATAGCACGAGGCTTAGAAGTAGAGTTAGTAAGTCCCGTACTTTCATTTGCATGATCAGCGCCCTCGAGTATCTACTGTGCAGCCAAGCCCACTGTGATTTGTTCTTCTGATGATCCATGATCCAAGCAAGAGGTTAGCTCTGCAGGGCTGCCAGACTTACCCAGGAGCATCCTGCGCTTGAAAAACCGGTCAACATCTTGCGGCGCCCCTCCCGCGTGCTTCAGCCCCGTCGTCTGGGGCCCCAGTACCTGATGACCCCATGAAGAATTTTCTTCCATCAGGGAAGGTGACATCTCGTCCATTAGCCCGCTTGAGCCTGCGGTCCTTCGTTTGGTAGCCATCCACGACCAGCTCGGTCCCAATCGGCAGACATTCACGACGTAGGCCGCGCCTCACCAGCACGTTCGGCGTACCACCTTCAATCATCCATACTTCTCTCTCTGATCCTGTTGGTATAATTGTGTCGGTCCCAGCCACCATCATTGACACCTCAAGATGAATCCAAGAGTGAGGGTTCACCCATTCGAGCCTAACGATATTGCCTTGTATCCGAAGGGGAGCATTCGCATCGAACTCTGCCCCAAAGGCGTGGTGCGCAACAGCCGGCACTGTGTACATAAGCAGTGCTAGTGCGCCAATAGCTAGGGTCCCGTACGTCAATCTTGATCTCATATTACTCACCTCTGTTCAAACTGGGTTCTTTCGCGTTGTCGTTCTTGGTATCGTGCCCCACTCAGGATGTTGGTGAGAGCGTAGTTTCCTTCGTGGCACGAATACTCGTAAAGCATATCGTCGAACGCCTGAAACGGAATCTCACCACCCCATGGTTCCGTATACATTGTCGGGTCGTCGACGGTGAATTCATAGAGGATCGTCTCTTCATCAGTTCGCGTGAACCGCTCTATCACTTTCAGGTGCTCTGAAGGTGGAATACCTCGGAAGGTTTGGAGTGGATAGATATTGCTCGTCTCAACCACCAGTGTGTCACCTTCCCAATGGCCCCACGAGTCACCCATCCATGGGCGCACGTGAGTGGGCAGCGGATTCGGTTCACCGAGGCGAATGACCCGGACGTCATGGACCATTTCTGTCAGGATCATGATGTGGTCGGGGGTCTGCACGATCGTGTAGTTGTTGTTGTAAAAACTGTTGGGGATCATCGGAGGCCCAGCGCTGGACCCAAACGACATGATACAGCGTTCCCCAAGCGGTCTGTTCTCAGGGTTGTCATATGTGCCGAATTGGCGCCTGAATGCCCTATAATCTGCGATCCGTTGCTCACCTGTTTTCGTAAATGGAGGCCTGCGACCGTCAGATGGATGTGTTAGAAGTGAGCTTCTGGGTTCTCCATGTACGATTGCCACTCGGTCGCCCCGATCTATATAGACGTTGTTGTAACCGCCAGTCGACCGACCAGCCCTAGGTGGTGACCGACTCGGGTCACTTGCTTGCGCCCCTCTTTCTACGCGGGCCTCTGCTCTCCCCTCAAGGGTTGCAACCTGATCCCAACTGAAGACAGGACCTTGGCCTTCTGTACGCTCGAAAGGAGTGATCGTTTTATTTGTCCAGTTGCCTTGGAGGTCTGGATGGTCATCCGGTGTTCGGGGCATTATCCATTGCTCGGCTTGCTGGGGGTCGACCTGTCCGGCTGACCGTGAGCAGAGTCCAGAGAATGCCATGATAACCAGCACCACCAGGAAAGATGCCGGATATCGAACACTCATGTATTACCCCCTTAGGCCCTCTGGATAGGGTCTTGGCCAGCACAGTGGATCCAGCTTCACCAAAGACACTCCAGTGAGCCAATATGATGTGAATCCCCCTCGGTAAGCCAGTCATTTCGGGGTTCTTGGTGTCTAGAGTGTGGAATAGGGGTTTTTCACACGCTTCCATTTGGCGGATACCTTGCCGTGAGCTTCTGTCTTAGGTATTGATCGATACTATGCCAAACTTTTTTTTCAATGATTGGCATACTGAGTTTTGCCTGACGGGAGGTCCTTAGATGCCCAGAGTGATTCCTACAAATGTCATTAGAGTCGCACTGCTAATTGCATTAGCATGTATTGCCCAGACTATGGTTGGGCCATTAGATGCTCAAGATGTACAGGGTGTGAGAGTCACCGCTGTCGATCAGATTCCAGCGGTAACACACGACGCACCTACATTTTATGCCGACGTCCTGCCAATCCTGCATGAGAACTGTGTTTCATGTCACCAGCCTGCTGGATTGAACATGGGAGGGAACGTGGCACCGTTCTCTCTGATGACCTATGAAGATGTGCGCCCACGGGCCCGCAGAATCGCGAGCGCCATAAAGGAAGGTCGCATGCCGCCTTGGTCTGCGGCAGAATGGCAACACGGGATGTTCAAGGGCGACCGCTACCTGGAAGATGATGAGAAGACAACGCTGATCGCTTGGGCAGAGGAAGGCGCGAGTGCTGGGGATCCTGAAGATGCGCCCCCGGTGCCCGAAGGTGTCCTATCTGCATCTACAGGTGCGAACGATTGGTTCCTGGGCGAACCGGATCTGGTACTCGAATTCGATGAGCCGTACTGCATAGATGACGATATTCGCGATATATACGTGAACATCCCCGTTCAGCTTACGGAGGGCATGCTACCGGAAGATCGATGGATTCAATCGATCGAATATCGTAACGGACCTGCAGTGCATCACATCGTGGGTGGTGTCGGAGGCCTGGTTCCCGGAGCTAAGCCGAGAATTTATGAAGAGGGCTATGGTCGACTACTTCGTTCGGGGCCACGGGAGATCATGTTCAACATGCACTACAACAAGGAGCCTGGTCCCGGAACCTCGGTGTGCAGCAATATCAAAGCAGGCATTACGTTCAAGAAAGATGGGGATGTAATTCGCCATGTTACCGGTGGTGACCAACTCTGGATGAATCCGGCTTCACTCTTGATACCAGCCGGGGACCCGAGTTATTCCAAATCCATTGAATATGAATTTGAAGAAGACGTAGAGATCTTGAGCTTTATGCCGCATATGCATCTGCGTGGCAAGGCTGCTTTGTACGAGATCACATATCCTGACGGGCGGCATGAGACCCTTCTCCATGTTCCTAAGTACGAGTTCAACTGGCAGCACTCTTATGCGTTTAGGGAGCCTGTTTTAGCACCCAAGGGTTCGGTGCTCCGATTCACGCTTTGGTGGGATAATTCAGAGGACAATCCAAACAACCCTGATCCGAGTATTGATGTCCGCTGGGGACGCCCCACACATGCTGAAATGTCGCAGGGTTATATGAGCTTCCAGACTCTGGATGAGAGGCATATCGTGGTAGGGGACCCGTTACCTGAGGATCTGAGATCTGGATCAGACGAGGATCCTGGGAGTCGTGTGCGCGGACGGTAATTTTACCTAACGAAAATGAAGTTCAGGGCACTGGCCTCCTCATTGGAGTCGGCGCCCTGACTATTTCATGGACTGAGACGACAAAGCATGGCCATAGATTCTGGATCCGTAATTGACCGCTGTTCTTGGACTACGTCTGGAAGTGCAAACAATAGCTCGCAAGCCAGGATCAAGTTTTCCAGTGCAAGGCTAGTGTCGGAGTGTTCCGGACCGAGCTCGGCTCTCCTGATATCCAGAGATCGCCGATAGAGTGGAACCGCTTCAGCGTACCGCCCCTGGTGGTGGTAGAGCGAAGCTAGGTTAATCAGGATATTAGCGACGTCTGGGTGACTCGAGCCTAGCGCCGCCTCCCTGATCGCTAATACGCGTTCGTAGATCGGCCTGGCCTCTGCATATCGGTCCAGATCGTCATAGAGCATACCCAGATTGCTCAGGACGTGGGCCACTTCTAAGTGATTTGGCCCTAGCACAATTTCGTCGATTGCCAGGGCCCGTTCGTATAGCGGCTCCGCTTTGTCATAACGGGACTGCATCGCATAGAAGAAAGCCAGATTATTCATCGCGAATGCCACATCCGGGTGGGCCGGGCCCAAGGCGGATTCCCTAATTGCCAGGGCCCGTTCGTATAGCGGCTCTGCTTCGTCATAACGGGACTGGACTCCGTACGTGAAAGCCAAGCTGTTCAGTGTGAGAGCCACTTCTAAATGCTGAGGGCCGAAGGCTGTTTCACGGATAATAAGCGCCCGCCGCAGGAGTGGTTCCGCTTCTTCATAGCGACCTTGAGCATTGTAGATGAAGCCCAGATTGTGCAGGGTAAGCGCCACGTCCGGGTGGTCCAGCCCGAGGGCTTTTTCGCGAATACTAAGTGTCTGCCAGAGTCTGGTTTCCGCTTCGTCGTGGAGGCCCTGGTTGGCTAATAAGGTTGCCTCGGCGAAGAGCCTATGAGCGATAGCGAGGATCGAATCAGTGGGGACTGCCTGACCGTGAAGAGTGCCCGAGATCTGAACAAGCGGGAGCCCAAAGCAGAAGGCCAGAGCTAAGATCAAAGCTCGCGGCAGTGGTATCACTGTTTGATACTGCTTAACAAGTAGTTCGCCAGGAAATGCCCGTCACATCAACTATTCAATGATTTTCACCATCGCTCACGGGCACCGTGTTAGCAGATTTCATATATGTATCCCACCACCGGAGTTCATTTACCATCCGATGCACGTTATTCCAGTGCCCCCGAATGCCGTGTGCCATGCCTTCATAGATGATGAGCTTGGTGGGCACACGTTGTTTTTTTAGAGATGTGTATAACTGGATCGAGCCTTCTAGAGGTACCCGGTAGTCCTCCTCACCATGAACAAACAGAGTTGCTGCCTGCACTCCGCCCGAGTGCAGATAGGCGGATTGCTCGATCATGATCTCGCGAGCCTCTGGGTCCCAGGGTGGACCTAGGAATTCCAGTTCCTTGGTACGAGCGACGTCTGAAAGCGCGTAGTTACTCGTCCAATTGGAAGCTCCAGCACCGGATATGGCTGCCTCGAACCGGTCTGGATATCTAGTGATCAACCAGTTGGTCAGGATGCCACCATACGAGTGACCGGTGGTTCCTACGTGTTCCCGGTCAATTGGGTACCGAGCGATTAGGTGGTCGATGCCTGAAAGTACGTCTTCTCCGTCATTCGTGCCCCATGCTCCCCAGGTTCCCCACTTGAATGCGTCTCCGTAGCCTGTTGAGCTACGGAAATTAGGCAGAAAGACAAAGTAACCATTCGCTGCAAAGAGCATATTCTTGAAGTTGAATCCATATCCTGACGCCGAATGTGGACCTCCATGGTTCACGACGATCAGTGGGTATCGCCCCTGTGGATCGTAGCCGAATGGGTATAAGAGGAACCCCTCGACCGGTGTGCCATCGTAACTCTTGTAGAGGATCTGCTCTGATGGGTGGGTTGCGACCTCAACTTCTGTGAAAAAGTCAGCGTGGATATCTGTGAGCCGTTTCTCGTTCCCGCCATCGATGTCAGCAACGTATATGTCTGAAGGCCTCTCAAATTCTCCGACAGTGTAGGTCATCCGTTGGAAAGATTCATCAATGTCGAGGCCATTGATCCGGCGATGTCCAGTTGTGACCTGCTCTACACCTCCGCCGTTCGGAGCGACGCGGAAAAGGTGCCTGGCGCCCCCGATTCCGGCAATGAAGTAGATATGCTGACTGTCTGGCGACCACATCGGACTACCCGGGTCGAGGTCCCAGTCTTCAGTGAGGTTCAGCGGCTCACCACCATCGGCTGGTTGGACATACAAGTCTCTCGGTCCACCGTGCTTCAACTTTCGATCGATGATCATGTTGGTACCGAAGGCGCGCGTATAAGAGATCCATCGTCCATCCGGTGAGAACCCAGCGCCCGAGTATGTATAGCCGTCGTTGGTGAGGCGAGTCAGTTCACCCTCGAAAGTGAGCAAGAAAAGATCTGAACGGCCGTAGGCAAGTTCATCAAGGACGGCTTCATCAGCTGTGAAGAGGAGCCCATTGCCATCAGGTCTCCATCGCAGGTTGCCTGGTCGTAACCCCAGCTGTGTAAGTTGTCGTGGTCTCTCGCTGCCGTCTGTGGCTGCGATAAAGATCTCGGTTAGTGCCTGCTCGCCTGCATCAGGGAGAGGGAATCTCTGACCGTCCCTCCGGAATGGATACCAATCGAAAGCATCCCC
>Ga0066839_10000281_pt1 | contig 23442 bp, 23 predicted proteins | sample ETNtaG_10_FD_66733 | JGI IMG/M metagenome (GOLD analysis project Ga0066839, IMG submission 66733) | Marine microbial and viral communities from oxygen minimum zone, Eastern Pacific Ocean - ETNP201302SV82 | ecosystem: Environmental > Aquatic > Marine > Oceanic | place: Pacific Ocean: Eastern...
CGGTCACATGACCAAGGACGGCTCTTTGGCCGGGCCCAGGGTGTTGGAGCACATGGTGGACGTGGTGCTGTACCTAGAATCCCAAGAGGACGGCGGCTACCGGGTGCTTCGGGCCGGCAAGAACCGGTTCGGCGCAACCACCGAGGTCGGCGTGTTCGAGATGACCGAGCAGGGTCTGGCCGATGTGTCCGACCCATCTAAAGCGTTGCTCTCCCAACGAGCTGGAGGCGCCATCGGAGCGGCCTTGGCGCCGGTGGTCGAGGGCAGCCGCGCGTTGCTGTTGGAGGTCCAGGCGCTGACTTCTCCGTCCCAGCTGCCTGCGCCCCGCCGAGTCGCCAACGGGGTGGATTACAACCGCATGCTGATGCTGGCGGCCGTGGGTTCCCGCCGCGCCGGTCTGGAGTTGTCGGGCCAGGACATTATCGTGAACGTTGCCGGGGGATTTAAGATCAGCGAGCCGGCAGCGGACCTCGCCCTGGTGCTGGCGATGGCTTCGAGCCTCTACAACTGCCCCTTGGACCCCGACATGTTTGCCTTCGGTGAAGTTGGGCTGAGCGCTGAGATCCGGGCCGTTTCCCAGGCGCAGCGGAGGGTCTCAGAGGCCGCCCGGTTGGGGCTCAAGAAGTGCGTCCTGCCCGAGACATGCTCGGACGGCCTGAAAGTGCCCGAGGGCATGAAAATCATCGGGGTAAGGACTTTGCGGCAGGCGGTGAATGCCGTCTTGTCAAGAGACCGCGACAAGGGCCAGGCGGAAGAGCGGACGTCGGAATTGGACTGGGAGTCCGGAGCGGCGCTGGAACCGGGCTAATAACCCACTTTCGGAAATTCCGCCAACTAGACCCGCTCATCCTGCGCCTGTCGAAGGGCCGCATTAATCATGGCTCTGTTGAAAATAAGCTAACCCAGAGCACGTGGTTCGACAGGCTCACCATGAGCGGAACCATGAAGCATCACCGCGAACGGGACGTTGGAGGAATCACCACGGGTGGAATCAGCGCTCTCTAGTGGGGTGGCTCTTTGTTGAATGCTGGTCGGCCGGGGAGAACTCGTGGTCTTCACAGGCCACCCAACGCGAACCGTCCTGGTAGACCTCTTTCTTCCAGATGGGGACCACCTCTTTGATGCGGTCCACCGCTTTCTGGCAGGCGTTGAAGCCCTCTTTCCGGTGTGGCGAGCCGACGGCGATCACCAGGCTGATCTCTCCGATGCCCACCGTTCCGATTCGGTGGCTGATGGCGATATGTTCCAGGCCGAATTCAGCCATCAATTCCTGACGCACCTCTTCCAGCTTCTTTACGGCCATCTCGTCGAAGGCTTCGTATTCCAGGGTCAGCACTGTTTTGCCTTCGAAATTGTCCCTGGTAGTGCCCAAGAAAGTCACAACCGCGCCATTGCTGTCGCGGCGCACCTTGGCTGTGATCTTTTCCGGGTCGAGAGTTTTTTCGGTTAGATCTATCATTTCGTAAACTCCCCAGATGTTGGGTCAACCTCCGCTGACGGGTGGAATGAGGCAAACGTCGTCGCTTTGCTGGAGGATCATATCCGAGTCGGCGTAGTCGGTGTTCACTGCCACCACGACCTTCACTTCGGGCGGGGCCAAATTGGGAATCTGCCGTCTGATCTCGTCAGTTAGGTCGGCGACCGTCGCTCCGTCCGGCAGGGTCACGGAAACGATGCTGCCACCGGCGCGTTCCCGGTACAAGGCGTATAACCTAACGTTGAGTTCCATGTGTGGAGCACCTCGCGCCTATGACCGCGCTGACTAAAAAAGCCCGAGTAAAAACTTCGAGCCTTATTAAATATTATCTCATAGCAGCTTAAGCGCGCCAGTCTCGGTGATCGCTCACCAAGGCACCAGGTTCCAATCCGAGACCAGATCAACTACTTTTCCGTTGAGCGTCGCGGTTTGAACCCTATTCATCCTCAACCAATAGATACGGCCAGGCACCATGACTTTGATGGTGTTGACGTTGATGAAAGCCGGGCGTGGGTCGAAAAACTCCCAACCCTTAGCGCTGTTGTCAAATGCCCAGACCCGGATCAGATTCTCCGCCCGGGTCAGCGACACCAGGGCATCGGCCGGCAGCGTCGAAGGTTTGGGGGTCGGCAGTGGTTGGCTTACAGGCGTGCCCTCTAGCACGGAAAAGCTGATCACGCCTGTGATTCCCCCAGCCGTGACCGAAACGGTCCGGGCTCCTGGGGTGAAAACAGGCATGGCGAAATATGACACGGAGTTCCCGTCGTTATCGGTTGAGGGCGACAGCGAGTTGGAGACATTTACGTTTCCGGCCCTCACGCTCGATATTAAGGTGTCGGTCGGAAAGCCTTCACCGGAGACAGTGACCACGGTCCCAGGCACGCCGGAGGGTGGCAAAAGAGTGATGGTTGCACCAGGCACCGAGTGTATCGCGACGCCAGACTGATCGAAGCCCAGAACGTCAGCCTTGACCACGTTATCGGACGAGATATCAGCCGTATCTGGCACTGTTATCCTGGCGAAGAATCCTCCTACAGTGTTTGCTGAAACCACCGTCAAAGGGAAGCCCGCGTAGGATATCGGCACCTGGCTGTTGGCCTTGGTCACTGGGTTTGCGGCGGGAAAGTCTTGGCCGCTGACGGTCACGACGGTCTTGACCCTGCTGGATGCGGGGTCCAAGCTGATTCTAGGGGTCCGCATGATGATCTGGGTTGTCTGCCCAAAACCTTGGTCATCCGTGACGCTAATGGAAACCGGGCCGCCGGCCACCGTCTCAGCGTTTATGGGGATGATGATAGTAGCGGTCCAACTGCCTTCGGAGTCGAAATCAATGGGGTAACTTACGTTCGGTGATTTCAGGAGCGTTGTACCAACGAAGATTACGCTGGCGCCGGTCCCGGTAATCTGATGCGCGCCGGACGTCCCAGCTCCGCCGGCAGTCGTCGAGGGGGTGAACCCACTGCCCAACAAGGTTACCGTTCGGTTGGGCACCGTAGACTGTGGAACAATGGTAAGGGTCGCGGCCAGATTAGCGGACGCCAATCTGGGGACCGAACCGGCCCCGGAAGCCGCAAGAAAGACCGCCAAAACCAAGAGTAGGGCAAGTTTTGGCCGTAGATCCACCGCCACCCCTCCAGAAACCGTCTGAATCTATATTAGCAGGCAGTGGCTTGATGCCTATGGAGTAACCCAGGCCGGTTTTCCGGCAAACAAACGTGTGGGTAGGCGCCTAGTGCATCACCAGTCCTCCATCCACGTTGAACGCCTGGCCGGTGATGTTGCGGGCGCCGGGTCCAGCCAAGAACACCGCCATGGCCGCTATATCTTCTGGGTCGTTGGGCCGCCCGATGGGGATCTTGGCGTCCCGGGCCTCCTCCAATTCGCGCATAGTCTGACCGGTGACCTCGGCCCGGCCAGACATGGTGTCCGCCGCCATGGTGGTCAGAGTCGAGCCGGGGCAAATAGCGTTCACATTGATGTCATATTGCCCGAGCTGCAGGGCCGCGATGCTGGTCATGGAGATGACCGCGCCCTTGCTGGCGGCGTAGGCGACGTTGGAGGTCCCCGCATAGCCCTTCCCGGCGATAGAAGCGATGTTGATGATTCGGCCGCCCTGCCCCTGGTCGATGAGTTCCCGAGCCGCCCGCTGCATGCAGAAGAACACGCCCTTGGCGTTCACCCGGTGAATGCGGTCCCAGTCCTCTTCCTGCACGTCCATGATGTCCAAGAACTTGGTCACCCCGGCATTGTTCACCACAACGTCCAAGCGCCCAAAGGAGTCCTTGGCCTGCCGGAACATGCGATCGATATCCTGTAGGTCGCCCATATCAGCCGGCAACACCACGCTCTCTCGGCCCAGTTGTTTCACGGCCACGGCGGTGTCTTCGGCGGTGGATGCGTCGATGTCCGATACGGCGACGTTGCAGCCGGCCTCGGCCAATTGCAGGGAGATTGCCCGGCCCATGCCTCTGCCGGCGCCGGTAACCAGGGCGATCTTATCTTCAAGTCGCATGACTAACCTCTAGTCCAGTGGCAAATCCAGATTCGGGGCGAGTGTAGCCGTGCCCAACGGAGCTGTCAACGAAATTCGTTCGTTGACAGCCCATCCAGCCGCGATTACACTCCCGGCAGCTTGGAATCTGGGCCTTGGGAGGCACGGTATGGCAGTTGATACGCATGTCGATACGATCGTTAGGGGCGGGAAGGTTGTCACTTCATCACAGGTGATTGACGCCGCGGTGGCCATCACGGGCGAGAAGATCGCAGCCATCGGCCCAGAGCACCTGCTTCCTCCGGCCGACCGGTACATCGACGCCAAGGGCAAGTTCGTCCTGCCGGGGCTGATTGACTCCCACGTGCATCTCGACGGGCACGACGACTACGCCTTGGGAGCGCGGGCGGCGGCCCATGCCGGGCTGACCACCCTGGTCCCCTTCGGCAATTACGCCCTGGAGGGAGACGAGACCCTGGAACAGGCCGTCCGCCGCATCCAAGATGAGGTTGGCACGGCGGCGCTGGTGGATTTTGGCTTCCACTTCATCCTGCAGAACCGGCCGAGCATCCTAGCTTCCCTGCCTCAGGCCATGGAACTTGGCGTGAAGTCCTTCAAGATGTTCATGACCTACAAGAAGCGGCCGGGCCGGATGTGCGACGACGACTACATCTGTGAGGCCATGGATATGGTGGCCAAGGGCGGCGGCGTCCTGCAACTCCATTGTGAGAGCGGCAACATCATCGAGTACCTGGAGAACAAACTCATGGCAGAGGGCCACACCCATCCGACGGATTTCCCCACGGCCTGTCCCGATTGGGCCGAGGAAGAGGCGATCAACCGGGCCATCAAGATGGGCGCCGCCACCGGCTGCCCCACCTATGTGGTGCACCTGAGCACCCAACTGGGCCTGGAACGAATAAAGCAGGCCCAGGCAACAGGCCAGAAGATCTGGACCGAGACCTGCCCCCAATATCTGCTGCTGTCCGACGCTGAGATGGCGAAATTCGGACCTTTGGCTAAGATCGGCCCTCCCCTGCGTCCTGAGGATGGACCCGACCGGAACGCCCTCTGGAGCGGCCTGCGTCAGGGCCAGATTTCCCTGGTGGGTAGCGACCATTCGCCCCATCCCGAGGAGCTGAAGAAGCCGGGCTGGGACAACATATTCGTGGACTCCACTGGGGCGTCGGTGCCCTTTGGCTCACCCGGTATCGAGACTGTGGCGCCATTGATGTACAGCGAGGGCGTGGTCAAACGGGGCTTCCCCATCTGGTGGCTGGCCAGGGTGATGTCTGAGAACCCGGCACGCATATTCGGCCTCTACCCCCGGAAGGGAGTGATTCAGGCCGGTTCCGACGCCGATCTGCTGATCCTGGACCCCGGCGCCGACCGAGTGGTGACCGCTAAGGACCACCACAGCAATGCAGGCTATACCCTCTTCGAGGGCTGGAAGGTTAGCGGCCGCCCATGGATGACTCTGCTGCGGGGTCAGGTGCTGCTGAACCAAGGCCAGTTGGAACAAAAACCAGGCTACGGTAAGTTCTTAGCCTGCGAAGGCCCCACCACACCGTTGGGCGGCCCAGTAGACTAACCGCCGGTGCAACCGAGTTTATTTGAGCGGAACCCAAAGACAAGTGCGCCATCACATCTGCTCATCCTGAACCTGTCGAAGGACGGACGCCGAGGTAAAGCATGGCTGTTGATCTCGTCATTCACGCGAAAGCCGGAATCCATGGGGCTCGTCAGGATCAAATCTCCGAATATCCCGTTTATTCCGGCACACGATTTACGTGGATCCCGGACTCCGTCGGGATGACGAAGAAAAACCGTCTCCCATCCTTCCGCGGAAGGAGGATAGGGTTTGGGTGAGGGCAACGTCCCCAAGCAAATCAATTATCAATCGTCAGATGTGGTTTGCGGGAATTCCGGCTTTCACCGGAATGACGGTGGGAGCCGACCACTTGAGAATCAACAAAAAAGAGGGCGCAGCCAAATTGGCCGCGCCCTCTTTCGTTTCCGAAACCTACTTGGTTTTTGCCAGTTAAGCCACCGGAGCTCCTTGGAACTCGGGCATGACCTCTTTGGCGAACATCTCTATGGACCGCAGGACCTTTTCGTGGGGCAGTCCGGGGAACCCGAAGTTGCCGAACACGTGGTTGATTCCGGCTGCTTGGGTCGCTTTCAGGCGCTCGATCACCACCTCGGGTGTTCCCACCAGCGGCGGCAATCCGGCGTGGCCAGGGTCGTCGCGGCGGTCACGGTCGGTCTGGCGGTTAGCCCAATGCTCGTAGCCCGGAGGAACGTTGCCGTCCTTGTCGGTGGGCATCCCAATGGATCCGTTGGTCCCCTGGGAATTCAGGATGCGCGACGAGAACATCTGTAGTTCAGCGGCGTCGGCCTCGGCTTCTTCTTGGCTCGGCGCAACGTAGATGCCCTTGGACATGGGCGGGTCCAGGTGCGCGTGGGGATGGCCATACTCGTCCATCTTGTCCCGCCATGCTTGGACCACCTGAGGGGCCTGACCCAGGATGTCGGTGGGTCCGCCGGCGATGACCTGGATCTGGTTCTTGGCTGCGAAGTCGATGCTGGCCGGTGAGGTGCTCACAGCCTGGAACAGCGGCGGATGGGGCTGCTGTAGCGGCTTGGGCAAGACCCACAGGTCTTTCACATCGGTGAACTTGCCGTGGTAGGTCAGTTTCTCCTCGGTCCAGGCCTTCTTGATGACATCAACGGCCTCGTAGAACCGCTCGCGGCTGGTGTTGATATCGACGCCGAGACCATCGAACTCCTGGCGCTGGTAGCCGGAGCCGATGCCCAGATTGAGGCGGCCACCGCTGATGACGTCAATCATAGCGGCTTCTTCCGCCACCAGTATGGGATTGTGCAAGGGCAGCACCACCACGGCGGTGCCGATACGGATGTTCTTCGTCCGGCCGGCGACCAGCCCGGCGTATGACCAGATGCCCGACAGCAGGCCGTGGCGGGAGAAGCGGTGCTCACCCAGCCAGACTTCGTCCAAGCCCAGTTGGTCGGCCAGCTCGATCTGCTCCAGGCTTTCGTCGAGAGACTGTTGCTGTCCTTTGCTCTCGTGCCAGGGAACGATGGTGAAGATTCCAAACTTCATCTGTGGATCTCCTTAGTTAACGTGATGAATCGCGGGTTAGACCGGGCGGCAGGGGCCCAAGTCATTGGAGCAAGGATACACCGACATAGGCGCGCGGGACAAGAAACCCAACACAAGATATGTTAGTCGGATGATGCCTCGGAGTCGCCACTTAGCGGGACATGTGCGTCGGAGGACCAGCCCAGCAGACCGGCGATGAAGTGGAACACTGCGTAGGTCTCCAGTCCGAAGGGCAGGTAGCCGCCGTACCCCAGAAGCGGCATCTCGAAGATACGGGCGAAGTCGAAGATGCCGACGTTATATTCCCAACTGGCCTTTGCCTCGTTGTTCCACATCTCCCAGAAGAACCCGCAGACCAGCGCACCAAGGGCAAAGGTGATGACCAAACGCCAATCGCCGTTCCTAACCTGGCCAACAATACTGGGCCGGCCCATGAGGCAGTTGATGGGATCAAAGATGAAGAACAGGCTCAACCACGTCAGCGGGAATAAGTAGCCCGGCCACAGAAGCAGAGCCACCAAAGACAGAACACCGAGAACGACCACCACCATGACCTGTCGGCGTTCCAAGACCAGGGGCCGCAGACGGGCGAACCACTTGATGAACCCCAGGGAGCCGATAAGCTCAGAAACTTCGAAAACCGCGGGAATAACCACTGAGAAAGCCAGTGACGATTCCAAGTAATCGAATACGTCGGTGTTCTCTTGCGTTCCGATGTAGACCCAGTTTTGGGTTATGGAGTTGATCCCTTCGAACGCCCACCAGTAGGGAATGGCAGATATGAACATCACCGCCATGATCTTGGGGCTTCGGACTATCAGGGAGGTACCGGTGCGCCGCAGGGCCAGGCCGTCGATGGCCAGGATGAACCCAAGCCATAGCGGGAAGAAGGTGTACTGGAGGCCGACGTCGCTCTGGGCCCAAGACAGCGGCCAGGCGATGCAAATCAAGAGGAGGCCGAGCAGTCCGCGGTATGGCAGGAAGTATCGCTGGAGAGGTTTCTCCCGTAAGGGGATCCGCCGCACGGGCAACCTGTCGTCTCGGATGAGCACCAGGCTCTCCAACGATGATTTTACGTCGAGATATTTAAGCACCCGTTCAATCTCTCATAATGTCCCTGAAAGGGCAATCCGTGGTGGAAGCGGATTTGGTCGAACGGGTTAAATTTCAGGCTTGCGGGAATGCCACTCTGTCCCCTGTTCGTAGGAGTGACCGGCGCGCAGAACGGTGCTCTCGTCGAAGGGCCGGCCCGCGATCTGGAGGCCGATGGGCAGTCCGGTCGCCGTAAAACCGGAGGGCACGCTCAACGCCGGCACGTTGGCCAGGCTAAACGTTGTGGCCAGCAACCAGGGAATCCGGCTGCTGGCTGCTTTGCTGTCTATGACCGGGTCCAGCCCCAGCAGTTGGGCCGCAACTCCGGTGGTCGGAGACAACATCACATCGACGCTATCAAAGGCCGCCAGGACTTGATAGCGCAGCAAGGACCGGAGGCGCAGGCCCTTGTAGAAGTAGGAGGCTGGCATGATGGTCCCCACCAAATAGCCGATCCGGTTGTCGTGGGCGATGTCCCTGGGTCGGTCGTGCAGCAAGTCCCGGTAGGTGGTCGGGGCTTCGACCCTAATTGCGCCGTTGATGGCTCCGGCGTTGGCGGCCAAGGGTATGGAAATTTCCTCCACCTGAGCGCCCATCTCTTTCATGGTGGCGGCCGCCGCCAGCACCGATTGCCGAATCTCTTCTTCCACGAGGTCTGTATAGACCAGCTCTTTGAGGATTCCCACTCTAAGACCTTTGATACCACCAGCAAGAGCGGCCTGGTAGTCAGGGACAGGCTCATGGCTACTTACCTTGTCTTTGGGGTCGTGTCCCGCTATGGCCGCCAAGGTTATGGCGCAATCTTCCACCGTGCGGCCAAGGGGTCCGATGGTGTCCATGGAACGGACGCCGGGCATCACGCCGTAGCGGCTGACCCTCCCCCAAGTGGGGCGGATGCCGGCGAGGCCACACCAGGACGCCGGGAAGCGCACCGAACCGCCGGTGTCTTCTCCCAGGGAGGCGGCGCAGAGAAAGGCTGCCGTGGCGGCGCCCGAGCCGCTACTGGAACCGCCGGTGGACCGTTCCAAGTCCCAGGGGTTGCGGGGCGGATCGAACTGATGGGACAGGCCCGAAGTTGCGAACTCGGTCATGTTGAGCTTTCCAAGTAGCACCGCCCCGGTCGCTCTCAGGTTTTCGATGACGGTCGCATCAATCGTGGGAATGTGATCGTTGAAGACCGGAGACCCGCCGGTGGTGAGGATGCCCTGGGTGTAGATCTGGTCTTTAACGGCGACAGGAACGCCATGCATCGGGCCGCGGTGATTGCCTTGGGCGATCTCTTGTTCCGCCTTATTGGCGGCTTCTAGGGCCGCATCGGCGGTCACAGTAATGAATGCGCGGAGTTTGCCGTCTAGGGACTCGATGCGCTCCAGGTAGGCCTCCGTGGCCTCAACAGGAGAGATTTCTTTGGCGGCCATCAGTTTGGAAAGTTCAAATGCGCTAAGAAAAGGTAGCTCAAATCTATTCATGAAACACATAGCCAGGCGGAAGATTTACCGCATGATAGGCGGGCGGTGTTGGCCGGTCAACAAGCGGACCAGATCCAGCAGGGTATAATCTAGCCGTCAACTATCAGTAATAAGCCGGCAACGGGTGGCCCGGCGCGGACTAATGACATCATTTGCAGGAATAAGTAATGCCAGACGCCACAGTTAAGTTCGAGGGCGCCCGTTTTATCATCACCATGGACCCGACGCGACGCATTATCGCCGACGGTTCGTTGGTCATCCAGGGCCAGCGTATCCTCCAGGTCGGCAAGGCCGTGGAGTTGGCGCAGGCCCAGGCGGACCGAGTGATCGACGCCACCGACATGGTGATCACTCCTGGATTCTGCAACGGACACATGCACATCAGTTACGCCCACGCCACCAGGGGCATATTCCCCGACGACCTCGGCTCGGCCTACCTGCCCAACGTGTTCAAACTGCAAGCGATCATGACCGAGGAAGAGGAATACAATACCAGCCTATTGGCCATCACCGAGCTGCTGAAGTACGGCACCACCACTTTCATGGACCCCGGCAGCACCAAGTACCTCGATAGGTGCCTGGATGCCTACAAGCAGACCGGTTGCCGCATCATCACCGGCACTCACGTTACCGACAAGCCCAATCCTCTGGGCCTACCGACTTACTCCACTGCCGAAGCGATCGAAATCGTCGAGACCACGATCAAACATTTCGACGGGCAGGCTGATGGCCGGATTAGCGCTTGGGCGATGCCTTTCGCGCCCAGTATGTGCTCCGATGAACTGCTCCTGGAATGCAAACGCCTGGCCGACCATTACGGCACCGGAATGACACTGCACTACAACAACGGCGAGAATTACATCGAGGCCAGCGTCAAAGAAACTGGTCTGCGGCCGACCCAACACCTCGAGAAACTGGGCGTGTTGGGGAATAACGTGACTCTGGCCCACATGCTAGGTCAGGACGAGAGCGAGGTAGAGACGCTGGCTCGCACGGAAACCCGGGCTGTGGTTGTCCCCACGGCGGCGGTCAAGGGCGGGGCCGGCATGACCCAGACCGGGCTACTGCCCGAGATGCTGGACGCCGGCATGGCTGTCGGCCTGGCCACCGACGCCGGCAACAACTCTAATCTATTGGAGACGAACCGGGCCATGTACCTAATTGCCGTCCTCTACAAGGATGCGCGGCAGGACTCGAAGGCCATCCCCGCCGAGACGGCCCTGGAGATGGCGACCATCATGGGCGCCGAGGCCCTGGGTCTGGCCGACGATATCGGGTCTTTGGAAGCCGGCAAGAAGGCCGACCTCGTTCTGTTCGACACACGCCGGGCTGAGTGGCAGACGCTTTTCAACCCAGTGAACAATCTGGTCTACAACGCAGACGGCCGAAGTGTCCACATGGTAGTGGTGGACGGCCAGATCGTGGTTGAAGACCACAAACCCCTGTTCGTTGACGAGTGGGCACTGGCCCAGAAAGTGCAGGGCATCGGCGAGGACATGCTGGGAAGAGCCGGCCTGTCGTTCCCACCCCGTTGGCCGATAGTTTGATCCGCAAACCAACTCAGTAAATTACCAAGAAGTACACCAAAGGAACCCCACCATGTCTCAGATAGTATTCATACACGGGCCCGGCGCCGGTAGCTGCTCCGCCGGTTTCCAATATCAGATGAAACACTTCCCCGACGCCTTGGCCCCCGACCTGCCCGGCCACCCGCATGGCAATTCCATGGCCACCGTTGTCGAATATACCGAGTGGCTGAGGGACTGGCTTCACAAGCAGGGCCACAAGTCAGGTTTGATACTTGCCGGGTTCACCCTGGGGGCCTGTGTGGCGCTGCAGTACGCACTGGACAACCCCAGCGAGGTGGACGGCCTGCTCTTGATGACTATCGCCATGCGGCCCAAAGAGCGCGCTCCCGGCAGCCTGGAGTTCCGCCTGAACGCCGCCAGGGACGGGAAGATGCATGAGGAGTGGCTGGACGCCATGCGCCACACCATGATGTTCATGGAGCCGGAACTTAGGGAGAAGCTCATCGAGCGGCACAGGGTTGTCGGGCCGATTTCTCAGTACAACGACCTGGTGACCATCGACAAGTTCGACGTTCGCGACCGTATCGGAGAACTCAAAGTGCCTCTGACGTTGGTGCGGGGCGTCGACGACCCCGGCAAACCGGCGGAATACGAGCTGGAGATTCACCAGGCAGTGCCAGACTCCAAGTACATCAAGCTGGAGAATGCCGGCCATTTCCCCATGGCCGAACGGCCGGACGACATCAATCGGGCCATCGAGGAATTAATGGACCAAGTGGCGTGTCCGTAGACTCACAATTCATCTGCAGTAGGACTTTGAAGACTGTTGTTCTGGGAGCGGGTGCCCTCGGCTCCATAATAGCCGGCCATTTGGCTAGGGCCGGCGGTTGGAGATCGACGAGATGTTGGGACACGCGGTGGATGAGGCCCGCCGGCTTGGCATTCCAGCTCCGACACTAGATATGTGCTACAGCCTTTGCAAAGGGATCGACCAGTATTTGTAGCAGGTGTGGAAGCGCCCATCTCTGAAAGCACCCAACTATCACCCTGAACGAAGCGAAGGGTCTGCCAGGGTAATGCTTGGAAGATGCTTCGTCGGCCTTCGGCCCTCCTCAGAATGACATTACTGCCGGAAGACCTCAGCCCAGGAAATTGACTTTGGTCCGGTCGGCCGAAGTTACCCGCTAGCTCTTTGCAGGCAAGTAGACCTGATACCAGGCGAGGGTCTCTCTCATGACCTCGGAGAAGGCCGGCTCCGCATAGACCTCGTAGTGGCCGACGCCTTTCAGGACAACCAGTTTCTTGGGTTCTCCGGCATTGGCGAAAAGCTCTTCTGATTCTTCCGGCGGCACCAGACGGTCGTCGCTGCTGGTGATGAATAGGATGGGCCTGGGGGATATGCGGCCTACGATCCACTCGGGGTTGAAGCCGATGGTGTCGTCCACATATTCCACAGGAATGGTCCCCACCGCGGCTGGGTTGTTCTTGCGGGCGGCGGCGGCTAGTTCGGCTGATTGCCGGTCGGGGAGCAGTATGTCGGCGCGTTCGACCATATCCGACTTCCCGGTCTGGACGCGCTGTTCTCGGTCGGTTTTTGAGCGTTCCAGCAGGTCGAACCATTCATCCATGCGCCGCACCCGGCTCATCCACCGGGCGCCATTCCCGATGCCGACCACACTGACGATACACTTGGCCCGCTGGTCGACGGCCCCAACCCAAGACACGGTGGCGCCGCCGTAGCTGGTGCCGTAGATGCCAATGCTATCTTCATTGACCTCAGGCTGTAGTCCCAGGTAAGTCATGGCGGCCTGAACGTCGGCCACCCGGCTGTAGGGGGCCAGGCGATGGGGGCTCTTGCCCTCGCTCTCGCCCCAGCCCTTGTAGTCGAAGGTCATCACCACGTAACCGGCCTCGTTCAAGACCCAGGCGTTGTCGGGCAGGTACAGGTCTTTGACCCCGGTGTAGCCGTGACACAGGAGAATAGCGGAGCGAGTCTCACCCGCGGCCAGGTCATCGGGGACATAGACATCGCCGCAAAGTTTGAATCCTTCGCTGTAGAACTCTATTGCTCGTTTCATGGGTATTACTCCTGTTACTCGTCAACGCCTAGTCCGGCGGTCTGGAAATCGGCCTCGGTCATTCCGGCAAACCGCTCGGGCAGGAATAGCTTGATGGATTCCGGCACCTGCTTGCAGCCGCCCTGGATGTATTCGGCGACGGCCTTGGCGGTGCTGGGGCCCAGGTGGATGCCCTTGGTGGTGTGTCCGGTGGCCAGCACCACCCCCTCTTTTCCAGGCACCGGGCCGATGATAGGGACACGGTCGGGACTGAGGGGCCGAGACCCGGCCAGTTGTTCCACCAAGGCTGCGTTCTCCAGGTCTGGGAATACGTCGATGGCCCGTTGCATGATCTCGACGCGCGCCGTCTCGGTCGGCACCCGGTCCATGTCCTCGCCTTGGTAGAGTTGGTCTTGGTCGTAGTCCCTTCCGCCGGTGCTGCCCACGCTCAGGAAGCCGTCCAATCGGCTGATCATGTGGCCGCGTTTGGGGGAGCTGATCAACACCTGGAGAGGGTCGCCGTCATACTTCAGCAGCAGACGCTCTCCCTTAAGGGCTCCAACAGGTATTGGAAAGCCGAGGTCTCTTTGGAAGGGAGGGCTCCAGAGTCCGGCAGCCACCACCACGGTGCCGCAGGAGATATCACCTTGGTCGGTCTGCACGCCGGTGATCCGGTTGGCTTCAGAGATCAGGCCGGTCACCTTGCGGTTGATGATCTGTGCGCCCTTCTTCTCGGCTCCGGCGGCCAGGGCCAGGTTCAGCCGGTAACTGTCCAACTGGGCCGACTCATCTTCGTAGACGGCGCCGATGAGCGACTGGGTCAGCCTCGGCTCCAGCTCATGGACCTCGGCGGCAGTGATCCAATGCATGGCGACGTGCTCTTGCTGCCAGGTCATGAGTTCCTTGATCAGCTCTTCTTCCCTCTCTTCGAGGGCCAACCGCAGAGAGGGACGCCGTTGGTAGAACAGGTCCATCCCGGTGGCTCCTTCCAGTTCTGCGACCAACGACGGGAACTCGTGGTAGCTTTCCAGTCCGAATGCGAAGGACGGTCCGGGGGTGAATTCGGTGCCTAGGAGGCTGATGAACCCTGTGGCGTGGGCGGATGAGCCGCTGCCGATGGACTCGCGCTCCAGCAGGGCGACCTTGATGCCTTCTCTGGCCAGGTAATAGGCGACGGAGCAGCCTATGACTCCCGCGCCGATAACGGCTACGTCAACTTTTTCTGCCATGTGTGGTTGGACTCCGGGTAGAGGATGCAGGAATTATGCGAGGGCCACTCGTAGCTGTCAACAACGAGGCCGAGCCTGGGGAGTTAAACCGAGAACGTTGAGGGTATGGGTGTCTCTGACGGGAGGCCGGTCAGGCTGGCGCTCAGTTCCCAGAGGGCGGCCGCCTGGGCTTCGTCGAAGCTGCGGAATGAAGAAGGCACGATCTGCCTCTTGTCCAAGTACTTGCCGGAAACGCCTACCAACTCGGGAGACGAGGCTGCGTAGACCGAGGTGAGCGCGCCGGCTTCGACGCTGATTCCCCGTACACCTAGCAGCATATTGAGGAACCGGCCCAGGATGCCGTTATTGGTCAGGATATTGGTCGCCACCAGGCCGGGGTGCAGGGCGTTGGCCGTTACTCCGGTGCCTTCCAGGCGGCGGGCCAACTCGTAGGTGAAGAGCAGGTTGCACAGCTTGGAACGGGAGTAGGCCCGAAAACCGGAATAGCGGCGGGGCGCGTGGATATCAAAAAGGTCGATCTTGGCTTTCTCATGGACCGAGGATGCCACGTTGACCACCCGAGCCGGGCTCGAAGCCGACAAAACATCCAGCAGCAGGTTGGTGAGCAGGAAACAAGAAAGGTGGTTGAGCGCGAAGGTCAGCTCTATGCCGTCGGCGCTTTTCCTGCGGCTGATGTTGATGGCGCCGGCATTGTTGAGTAGAACGTCCAACCGCTGGCGTCGCTCCTTGAACTCCTTGGCCAAGCGGCGCACCTCCTCCTGAGAAGAGAGGTCGGCCACCAAGAAATCCACATTGGGATTGCCGCTTTCTTCACGGATGTCGGCGGCAGTCAGGGCGCACCTGGCAGGGTCTCGACCGGCGATGAGCACATCAGCGCCCATGTGGGCCAATTCGAGGGCGGTCACACGTCCGATGCCGTTGGTGGCCCCGGTCACCAGGCAGGTTTTTCCGACCATCAACTTGGACCGGCAAGATGTTTTAAAGTCCATCTGGCCTCCTAAGACCGTGGACACTAGCTATCTTATTATCCTCTCTGAAAAAATAGCTTAATACAATGCCATTACGAGGACAGACTGGCCTGAATAGAAATTGATTCCCAGAGGCTCAGGGAGTAATCTGGTGCTCGGTAAATATCGGGCATCTGAATGTCCTATTAGACACGTCAGGTTAGATACCCCAATTAGAAACCCCAGGGGGAGCTCCAAATTGGACTTTGAACTTAAAGCGTTGACCGATCCCGGGAAACGCATGGTCGAACTGGCCGAGAAACACGCCGCAAATTTCGCTGTCACCGCCGCCGAATACGACCGAAAGGGGGTATTCCCAGTTGAGAACGTCACGGCCCTAAGGAAAAGTGGTTTCGCCGCCGCGGCAGTGCCCGAAGAACTTGGCGGGATGGGCGTGACCTCCAACCATGACTGCATGGTTGCGATGAACCGGCTGGGGCGGGCGGAGGGGTCAACCCCGTTGGCTTTCATCATGCACTTGTCCCGTACCCTGGGCACGGCCCGGACCCTGCGCCGGGCAATTGCCACGGGGAATAAGGCCCTGCGAGACCGCTCCGAGGAGTTGCTCAAAAAGATCGGGGTCGGAGAAGCGTTCATAACGGTGGCCAACTCCGAACCAGGGGCCAACATCCGGACCTCCCGGACCCTGGCCACCAAAGTTGAGGGCGGTTGGCTGTTCAATGGCGCCAAGACATTCGCCACCGGATCGCCCGCCGCCGACATGCTGGCCGTGCGCGCACGTTTCGAGAATGAGGCTGGGGATCAGCGCATGGGGGCCGCTATCGTGCCTGTGGACCGACTCGGCGTTGAGATCAAGTCCAACTGGGACGGTATGGGCATGAGGGCTTCCGGCAGCCACGATGTCATCTTCACCGACTATTTAGTCAAAGACGAAGAGTTCAGTGACATCGGCGAGTACGGCAAATACAACGCCCCATTTCTGGCCATGGCTTCCGTTTCAAGCATCGGCCTGTCGTCGATCTTTCTCGGGATTGCCGAGTCGGCCCATCAGATCGCGGTCGACGCCATCAAAGGGAGGGACGGAGGCGCACATTACTCAATGAACCAGGTCACCACTGCCGACAACGAGATTGACCTGGCGGCCTGCCGCGCCATGCTGAGCCGTGCAGCACAGATGCTGGACGATTATTCTCTTGAAGGCGACGAGACGGAAGAAAGGGCATTCCAGATCATCAAGAACGGAGCCGTTGCCAAGAAATTCGTGATGACGACATCGGGGGCGATCGTCGACCGGGCGTTGACATTGTATGGGGGCGCCGGGTTCCTGGCCAACAACACCCTATCGCGGTTATACCGGGACGTCAGGGCCGGCCCTTTCATGCAGCCCTGGGCCACCAACCAGGCGATAGAATTCATCGGACAAGTCGCATTGGGCCTGGACCCTAACGAAGCTTAATCGCCCGGACCTGAACGGTCCCAGGAGATAACATGGCCGGTTCGAAAATCACCTTTGGCGTCAACCTTTCAGTCGATAACTATTGGGACGTGCCCGAGTTCGCCCGCCGGGCCGAGGACCTGGGCTACGGTCGGGTGACCATGGGCGAGCACATCATGGACGGCAACCCGCCGCGGCCGACCCTGCTAAACCTGCCGGCCATGGCCGCCGCCGCCGGAGCCACGACCAACCTGAGGGTGATGACCGGCATCGTTGTCGCGCCTCTGTACGATCCGGTGATCCTGGCCAAGATGGTGGCCAGCGTGGACCAGGTGTCGGGCGGCCGCTTGGACTTCGGCATCGGCATCAGCGGTCAGCGCGGCACCAAGATCGAGTTCGATGCCGTGGGCGTTGATGTCCACACCAGGGGCAAGCGCACCGACGAGATGCTCCAGGTGATGAAGCGGCTCTGGACCGAAGAGCACGTGTCCCACCACGGCGATTTCTTTCATTTCGACGACGTTACACTGCTGCCCTTCCCGGCCCAAAAACCGTATCCGGCCATCTGGGTATCGGGCCGCAGCGAAGCGGCAATGCGGAGGGCTGGAGTTATGGGCGACGGCTGGTATCCCTATCTGTTCAGCGTGCGCCGCGTCAAAGCCAGCAACGACATGGTGCGCCAGTACGCCGCCGAGGCCGGGCGCGACCTGACCAGGTTCCATTGGGGCCTGAACCAGCCAACTGCCATCTCTTCCGATGCATCAGAGGCCCTGGCACTAGCGGTCTCCAACGTCGGGGAACGCTACGTCACCCCGGAGCGGAGCGCCGAGAGCATTGCCCGGTCGCTCTGCATCGCCGGGACGCCCGAGGACTGCATCAAGGCTGTCGAAGACCGTATCGACGCTGGAGTTGAGCACATCAATCTGGGGTTCCTGGCCTCCGAGCCGGACTCTTTTTTCAGCCAGATGGAGATGTTTGCCTCCCACGTCATGCCACAATTCCAAGCATAGGAGAATAACCATGCCGGACTCGATCTCTTTAAAAATAGAAACCAACATCGCCGTCGCCATGCGAGACGGCGTCACCCTCTATGCCGACATCTACCGGCCCGAGGGCAATGGGCCGTTCCCGACCATCCTGCAGCGCACGCCCTACGACAAGACCAATGCTTTGAGCGCCTCCATGTTGGATCCCATCAGGTCGGCCAAGGCTGGGTTCGCGGTGGTGATCCAAGACACCCGTGGACGGCATGCGTCGGAGGGTGAGTTCTACGCCTTCGTGGATGACATCGGCGACGGCTATGACACCGTGGAGTGGGCCGCCGCCCAACCGTGGTCCAACGGCAAGGTCGGCATGTACGGAGCGTCTTACGTGGGAGCCACCCAATGGCTGGCGGCCACGTCTCGGCCGCCCCATCTGGTGGCCCTCGCGCCCACCGTCACCGCCTCCAATTACCACGACGGCTGGACCTACCAAGGCGGGGCATTCGAATTGGGCTTCAATATGTCTTGGACGCTGCTCCAGTTGACCTTGGCCAATTTCGAGAATGTTTCCAGCGTGCAAAATGTGCCTAGAGAACGGCGCGGGGAGTTGATCAGGGTCGTGGACAACATGACCGAAGGTTTTGAACACCTGCCCACCAAAGACTTCCCCGGCCTGGACTCGGGAATGGCTAAGTACTACTACGACTGGCTGGCCCACCCCGACTTCGACGACTACTGGAAGAAGCTCTGCATCGAAGGCCACCACTCGGAGATCGACGTCCCTGCGATGCACCTGGGCGGCTGGTACGACATCTTTTTGGGCGGCACCATCCGCAACTATCTAGGCATGAAGGAGTCCGGGGCCAATGAGACGGCCCGCGGCGGACAAAAACTGATCATCGGCCCGTGGGCTCACGGCGCACGCGGCTCGACGATGGCGGGCAGACATTATTTCGGGATCATGGCCGACCCAGCAGCCACCGACATCGACGGCATGCACCTGCGCTGGTTCGACCACTGGCTTAATGATGGCAAAAATGGGATCACCGAAGAAGCGCCGGTGCGCATCTTCGTCATGGGCGACGACCAGTGGCGGGACGAGCAGGAATGGCCGCTGGCCAGGGCCATCGAGACCAAGTACTACCTCCACAGCGGCGGCAAGGCCAACTCCAAGAACGGCGACGGCAGTCTCGAAATAGACAGCCCCCAGTCGGAGCCGCCGGACGTGTTCTTGTATAACCCGGCCGATCCGGTGCCCACCGCCGGCGGCGCGCTCTGCTGCAACCCCTACTACGCGGCCAACGGCGCCTACGACCAAAACGAGGTGGAGGAGCGCCAGGACGTGTTGGTCTACTCCACGCCCCCATTGGAGCGCGACATGGAGGTCACTGGGCCAGTGACAGTGACGCTGTGGGCGTCGACCTCAGCCACTGACACCGATTTTACCGCCAAGTTGGTTGATGTCTGCGAAAATGGCTGCGCCCGAAACCTGACCGACGGCATAATCAGGGCGCGCTATCGCGATTCCATGTCCAACCCCACTATGTTGGAGCCGGGCCGGCCCTACTGCTACGACATTGACCTCTGGGCCACCAGCAACGTGTTCAAGGCCGGACACCAGATACGCCTAGAGATATCCAGCAGTAATTTCCCGCGGTTCGACCGCAACACCAACACCGGGAACATCATCGCCGAGGACACGGAGCTGCGGCCGGCACTCCAGACCATATTCCACGACGGCCAGCAGGCGTCTTACGTCAGCGTGGCCATCGTGCCCCGGTAATCAACCTAGATAAGGGGAAAGAATGCCTGAAGAAACCTCGGAAGAATGGGAGGCCAGAGAAACGGCCTCGGGCGACCCGTTGCGGGAGTGGTATTCCAAGGAGATCTGGGGCAAACGGGCCACTGGGGACGATGCCCTTTTCGAGGTGATGAGCCTGCAGGTGTTTCAGGCCGGACTTACCTGGCGGATGGTGCTCTCACGCCGAGACAGTTTCAGGGCCGCTTTCGCCGACTGGAACATAGAAACCGTGGCCGCCATGGGCCCAGCCGACCTGGAGCGGCTGAGGGAGGACCCGGGGATAATCCGTAACCGGCAGAAGATTCAGGCGGTGATCGCCAATGCTGGGATCACCCAGCACATCCAAGAAGAACACGGCGGCTTCTGCAAATGGTTCTACGACCTGCTAGAAGGGACGGACTACCCGTCGCTTCAGAAAGAACTGCGCTCCACATTCAAGTTCATGGGGCCAGAGATATCCCGGATGTGGCTGATGGCATCGGGCCGAATCACCCGCCAAGAAGGCGACAAATACGCCCCTACGGCCAGCTGAATCATTAGCGCGATCAAACATGTAAGATTGCTCACATTCCGGTGATTCGGCTCGCATTTAACGCTGTTTAATGCCTATGCTTGGTTGATGACCGCCGGGTCAGCAGGCACGAAGTGGGCCACATCTTTAGGCTGCAACACGCCCGCGCCGGCGGGGGCCGGTTGCTCTTCTCCGGCACCAATGGCATGACCCTTACCCAGGAGGAGATCACCCTGGCCCGGTATGTGGCCGGACAGTTACTAAAGGCCAGGAATTGAGCCTTTTGCATTAGGGCTGACGGTCACATCTAGCAGGAAGATACCGGGCTCGTTGGTGTTGGAATCGCTCTTGAAGAATGCCACCAGGTCTTGCTCGCCGTCACCGTCGCCGGCTGCGTATAAGCGGAGCCTGAACTAGGCGACCGGTGGGAGTCGTCCAAGGAACTCTGGACCGCTGCGGAGATTTCGCATGTGATCGGTTCGCCGGCTGCCTCGGCCAAAGTGCACGCCGCGCCTCCCGCCACCGGGCCTACATTCCAGAGTTGAGACGAGAACCCATCGAAACGGAATTCCTCAGCCCTCAAGGGGCCCAAGTCTTGGAACGGCGTGCGTATGACGGTGGCATTGGCAGCGCTCAACACAGCCGACTCGACTTTCCCAGGGGGCATCCCACTGAGATCGAAGGCCAGGAAAATCTGGACACCGTCGCCGTCAGGAAAGTTGCGGTTCAGGTTGTCGCCGGCGAAGAGGCCAGTGCCTGAACCCTGAAATCCCCCGGGAGTGTGGCTTTCCATAGAGCCGCCGTGGTTCTCCAATGTGAGACTGACCGGCTGGCCGTCATTGGCGAAAGTGGGAATGCTGGTAGTCCCAGCAGGAGGTTCGGTGGGCGAGCCGCCGCCGCAGGCAGCGAGCAAGACCAGACCGATGATCGCCAGTAGGGGAGCGAAATGTAAGAAACTCGTCATATCGGGACATTTGATTCCCCGTCCCGCCTGAAGGATGCACAGGTTTCCGCTTTGCCGTTGGTTACTCCGCCAGCACAAATTCCCCGGCTTTGCCGCTGGTTACTCCGCCGGTACGAATTTCATCGAAATGGAGTTGATGCAGTGGCGGGCGTTGGTAGGGGTAAAACCTTCTCCCATGAAGACGTGGCCCAGGTGTCCGCCGCAGTTGGCGCACTCAACCTCGACCCGGTGGCCGTCGGGGTCGGGAAGGTGCTTCACCGCGCCCTCTACCTCTTTGTCGAAGGCCGGCCAGCCGCAACGAGCGTCGAATTTGTCGGCGGAGCTGTAAAGTTCGGCGTTGCACTTGCGGCAGATATAGGAGCCAGTCTCATAGAAGTCGTCATATTCCCCGGTGAAAGGCCGTTCGGTGCCCTTGTACTCAATTATGTACTTCTCTTCAGCCGTTAGAGGGTTATAGCTTTGGTTGGTCATATCAACTCTTTCTCGTTCTGAATCGCGGGGCTTAAATCGCCTGGTCCAAGTTGGCCGTATCTCATGAGATTCTACGCCTCCGGTCCCTCATCTGGTCAAGTTCGGCCCCGACCCATCGTCAGTGTCACGCGCCGCACTTCTTCGCTGGCATCACTGATGGCGTATTCTATGTGGAGTTGGCCTTCCTCCTGATCATGGAGGATGATGCAACTGTCCTCGGCGTCAACCGCCGTCTCTGACTCCTGTATGATCAGGATCAGAAGTTGGTCCATATCATGGATCGAACTGATGAACCGATTCACCGGGTAGAAGGTCTGGATCTGCAGGTCCAGCAATGCCTCGTGCCGCGCGACTTCTGTGCTGTCTACCATAGGCGATATTCTCGATCGCCCCAACCTACCTATTTCGGTTGATTGGGGAGCACACATGATTTGTGGATTTTTTATACGGGTAAAGTAGCAAAATATCGGCAGTCTCTCAAATCGGCCCTCCGAGACAGCCGGTGCGGGCAAGCTCACAGCTTGTGATATTCTCCTCGCACTACTTTGCCGCGCGGGGGACAAAACTAAATACGTATCAGGTGGGTTCATCAGGTCAACAATGGTCACAGTCACAGACAAAGAAACCGAGCGGTCCCAAGGCACCGGCGGACGTTATTGCGAGGGGTGCCCGAGGTGCACCGACGAAGATGCCGGGTTCTGCAAACAGAGACATCCGCAGCATAACAACCTGCACCCGGTCTGCCGGAAATGCGGCCACTGTGTTCTTAGAGGCAGTCATTCTGACGACACTTCAGACCTGCAGTAGGCCTCGAGAAATCCCTTGGACTGGACCGTCTACATCCTGCGGTGCGCCGACGGCACGCTGTACACCGGCATCTCCAACGACCTGGAGCGCCGAATAGCTGAACACGAGGCTGGGCACGGCGCGAAGTACACCAAAGGCCGTGGCCCATTTCAACTCGTGTACCAAGAGAGTTGCGAGGACCGGGGTCTTGCCTCAAAGCGGGAGAACGAGATCAAATCGTTGGACCGGCAAGCGAAGCTTGCGTTCGTTGCGCAAACGCCGATTCCTCTTAGAAAACCCCCTCTATAATCGCCCGATTGGCTATGCCCGCTTGAACTTAACAGTTCGGTTGTTACCCTGAAGTTAAGGGAACAAGCCATTGTGAAGTAAGCGCATGACCAACGTGTTGATCGACGAGGACGACGCAGACATCAGAAACTTACCGGGTGACCAATTACAGGACCAAGGCTGCCATGTTTGACGAGCCAGTAACGGCGATAACGCCTTGCTCCGTCTCAGTGACGGAATACCCGACTTGATCTTCGTCGATACCATGATGCCAGTGATGGATGGAATAGGCCTGATCGCTGAGCTACAAAAAAACCGAAGAACCAAAGATATCCCAGTAGTGCTGATTACCGCCGTCAGCACCCCTGACGTTACGCTGTGGGCGATCGAATCGGGGGGGGAGCACTGCCTGACCAAACCCTCGGAGCAGGGAGAACTCGACTACGTGGTCGAACAAGCCATCGGGTTAAAGAACGGCGAACAGGATGTCCCCGCGTCCCGGTAGTAAAACTTGGCAGCAGTGAACTTCGAAAAGTCCCCGGCCAATTCAGCGTGGTAGGGGACGTTTTGTGCCTTAAACGCCCCTGGCTCGCCCTCTGCTTGCACTTAACACGGATGTTGCTAACCAGAATCTAGGGGAAGGAACGCGATGGAGGTCCGTAGATGGTCTACGCACTGGTTGTCGAGGACGAAGAAGACATCAGAAACCCATTGGTTGAACAGTTACAGGACAAAGGCTGCATAGTTAAGAAAGCCGACAACGGCGC
>Ga0066839_10000285_pt1 | contig 23308 bp, 19 predicted proteins | sample ETNtaG_10_FD_66733 | JGI IMG/M metagenome (GOLD analysis project Ga0066839, IMG submission 66733) | Marine microbial and viral communities from oxygen minimum zone, Eastern Pacific Ocean - ETNP201302SV82 | ecosystem: Environmental > Aquatic > Marine > Oceanic | place: Pacific Ocean: Eastern...
ATTATAAGTCCTCAGATACCTTCCTCTACGCCTTTATCGTCGCAGCCACGAACACCATATTTGTCTCCATCATAGGAGTGATTCTCGCGACTATACTCGGAATCGTCGTGGGTATCTCACGTATGTCGGGCAACTGGATAGTTGCCACATTGGCGCTGGTGTACATTGAGTTCTTTCGCAATGTTCCTCTGTTGGTACATCTATTCTTCTGGTTTTACATCGTCCTTGCACTGCCACCTGTACGGGAAGGACACTCGATCTCACAATGGATTTACATCAATAACGCGGGTTTATCGATACCTTGGCTGTCCCCGAGTGGCGTTGAAGTAGTGGCAATTTGGATTTCGATGGCGGTGGTGGCCGTTGCCGTAGGTTGGGCGGTGCATGGCTGGATGGCGCATCGGGAAAGAGATACCGGCAAGTCGTCCTATCCCCTGGCAGCGGGATGCGCCGTGGCAGTAGTATTTGGCGCCGTAGCATGGGTGGCTTTAAGTATGGCTGGTGATGGAGCTCCTTTTGTGGTCACGCAACCGGAGCCGCAGGGCATTTTCGGCCGAATATCAGGGGGGTTTACAGTCCCAGGTGGCATGTTTGCGCTCCTGATCGGACTTGTGACATATACGGCGGCTTTCATCGCCGAAATTGTCCGGGCCGGCGTGCAATCTGTCGGCCGAGGGCAAACGGAGGCATCCCGCGCAGTGGGTTTGTCGGCGATGGGTACTTTGAGGAACATAACTTTCCCCCAGGCCCTTCGAGTCATTGTGCCGCCACTAATCAGCCAATATCTGAACCTCACAAAAAACAGCAGCCTGGCGGGAGCCATCGGGTACTCAGACTTGACCAATGTGGCCAAGACGATGACCCAAACCGCTCCGGCCGTTTCCATATTCATCTTGATCATGGCGGCTTATCTCGGAATGAGCTTGGCTTTCTCATTGGTTGGCAATCTGTATAACCGGCACATTCGGTTCACTGGAAGTTAGAGCGTGTCGATTCATTCCAAGGTGATGGTCTCAACGGCTTTACCCCCTCCCCTCTCCGAGGCGGGCATGGCCGGCTGGATACGCTTCAACCTTTTCAGCTCCTGGTATAACAGCGTATTAACGATCATCTTAAGTATCTCGATAGCATTAGCTCTATGGTTTGGATTGAGCTGGATAATCCTCCAAGCCGATTGGTCAGCTATTTATACGCTGGGCGGCCGGTTCATCATCGGCCAATACAACGTAGAAGCAGCCTGCCCAGGGCAAAACTGTTTCTGGAGGCCGCAAGCATCTCTACTTCTGATTACGGTTCTCTTGGGAATGGGGTGGCGGGTCGCCGGTGGTGGTATAACGAAACGCATCGCCATCATTGTCGCAGGAGTAGCATCGGCATTCGCCTTTTTGCCTTATGGTTTGAACGAAATGGGCTGGGATGTGCGCCTGCTATTACTGGCAAACGTGCCAGCACTGGCGGCGGGATGGTCACTTGCCCGGTTCACCCAGCTAGGTACCACGTTTTGGGTTTTCGTCTTCACCATGGCGGCGTTCGTTTTGACAGTGGTGTTGCTGCGAGGAATACCCGGCTTGCCTTTCTTGCAACCGGTCCTTGTGATTTATTGGGGCGGTATGATGCTCAATCTGCTATTAGCGGTTGTTGGCATCGGACTTAGTTTTCCCATCGGTATCGCGTTGGCGTTGGGGCGCCGGAGCCACCTACAGGTGGTGAAGTTGCTGTGCATCGTGTTCATTGAGACGTTCCGCGGAGTGCCATTGATCACTCTATTGTTCATGTCTCAAGTGCTCGTACCTTTGGCTTTTCCAGAAAACTTCCCCCTTAACTCGCTGTTCCGAGCCGCCATCGTAATCACCCTATTTAGCTCTGCATATATGGCGGAGAACATTCGTGGGGGGCTCCAATCACTGCACCCAGGTCAAGCTGAGGCCGCGCAGGCGCTGGGACTGCCCAGTTGGCAAACGATGCTATTCATATCTTTGCCACAGGCTATCCGCAATGTCATTCCTCCCATCGTGGGCCAATTCATATCCTTATTCAAAGACACAAGTTTGGTGTACATCATCGGGATGCTGGATGTAGTGGAAATCGGCCGAGCGTTTATTCAGGGGAATCCTGAGTATCTGGCCAACGCGAAAGAACTATTCATTTTCCTGGCGGTGTTGTTCTGGATCTTCACCTTCACTATGTCCACCGTTAGCAGACGAATCGAGCATCACTTGAGTATCGGTAAACGGTGATTATTGTTCTACATTTTCGGTCTGACGGAATAGTTTTGGGGAATTAGAGAGGCTCTTATGGCTGCGCAAGAACAATCGATTGGTACCGAAGACATCATAATCGTCAGGGACGTGCATAAGTGGTTCGGAGATTTTCACGTCTTAAGGGGCGTTACGACCACCATCAAACGAGGCGAAGTCGTGGTCGTATTCGGACCATCTGGTTCAGGTAAATCAACATTCATCCGTACGATCAATCGGCTCGAGGAGCATCAAAGCGGCAACATCATCGTCGATGGCATCGAACTCACCAACGATACACGCAACATCGATACCATCCGCCGTGATGTCGGCATTGTGTTTCAGTCCTTTAACCTATTTCCTCATCTTAAGGTGATGAACAACATCACTTTGGCTCCGATAAAAGTACGCAAATTACCTGCTGAACAAGCTAAAATCCTCGCGATGGAACTGCTCGAACGGGTGGGTATACCAGAGCAGGCTGACAAGTATCCGGCCGAACTTTCCGGAGGCCAACAACAGCGAGTGGCCATTGCACGTGCACTGGCCATGCAGCCGAAGATCATGCTATTCGACGAGCCGACTTCGGCTTTGGATCCAGAGATGATTAAAGAAGTGTTGGATGTGATGCGTGAGATGGCCACATCAGGCATGACCATGATCGTTGTAACTCACGAGATGGGGTTTGCTAGGGAAGTTGCCGATCGGATGATGATGTTTGATGAAGGAGTGATCGTTGAAGAGGCCAAGCCGGAAGTACTATTTGATAATCCGAAGCATGAGAGGACCAAACTATTCTTGTCTCAGATTCTGTGATAACGAGTCATCGGAAGCTAAATGCCTACTTCCGGTGCGTTCTCAATTGTCATCGGTAAGGGCTGGTTGATCCAGAAATCTACTATACCGGCGATCTCTTTTTCTTCCACGTATGCTCCTTGGATACGACGGGGTTGCGTCGATTCCTTGGTCAAGAAGAGCATGTCTCCTCTGCCCATGAGGTCTTCCCCGCCGTTCATATCCAAGATCACCCGCGAGTCCATCTGCGAGGCCACGGTGAAACAGATGCGTGTGGGTATATTTGCCTTCAGCAAGCCTGTGACCACATCCACCGTAGGACGTTGAGTAGAAAGTACCAGGTGAATGCCTGCGGCTCTCCCAAGCTGCGCTAACCGCACCAGCTTGGACTCGGCATCCCGGCCCTCGGAAAGCATCAACTCGGCGAGTTCGTCGACGACCACCACCAGGGACGGCATGGGTTTGTACGGTCCATCGTTATAACTCCGGATATCACGAGCGCTTACGTCACGGAACCGTTGGTAACGTTGTTGCATCACTTGGATAAGCCCTTCAAGAGCCGGACCAAAGTCCGCTGGGTCCGATATTACCGGAGAGATCAGATGAGGTATCCCATCGTAAGGGGTCAACTCAACCCCTTTGGGATCAACCATCAACAAACGCACCTGTTCGTTGGAATTGGTGAGCAGCATGGATGCCACGATGGTATTCAGGCACACACTCTTACCGGTTCCAGTCGCACCTGCGATCAGCAGATGGGGGAGTTCCTTAAGGTCCAGCACCTCATCATGGCCCCCGACGTCTTGACCCAATGCTATCGGCAGCCCACCCTCATTGGACACCTCGGTGAATCTCTCACTCTCGACGATCTGACGAAGACCGACTGCAATCGGATTCGGCACCGGTGCCTCTAGTCCCACTAAAGATTTCCCAGGTATATTCGGCTGGATCCGGATATTCTCCGTCTTAAGGGCCAGCGCGAGGTCTTTCTCTCTGGCCAAGATACTCTGTACCCTGACTCTGTTACCAGCCCTACGCTCCCCAGATTTTTCCTCCTCACTCCGTTCTTCACCCCGGCCTAGCCATCCAGGTAATAACCCGTAGCGGACAAGTCGTGGGCCGACCTGTATGTCTTGGACTTCAACCTGAACGCCGTAACTACCGAGTGTTTTTTCGATCAGTCGCGCGGTCTCTTCAAATTCCGCTTCGTCCGGTCCGACGGATTTGGCATTAGACAACACACCAATATTCGGGAATAGTCTGGAGGTCGCACCCGTACGGGGTCCACTCTCAGGCTCTAAATAAGCCGATAATTCTCCCTTTGCGAACGCTTCGATATCTGATGATATCAATGGAAGTTCCGGGTCGACGACTCCTTCCGTCCTAGCAGTTAAGCGCCGGGAAGGCCGTTTGGGCGTCGTGCTGTCCCTGCCTAACCTGACGTATTTCGCCACTCCATCCTTGACGCTTATCAGGCGTGCCACGGAAAACCATTGTGTCCATATCTCTGATCCGTGACCGATCTTTCCCAAGGCCCGCACCCAGGTGATACCTACCGATTTGGGAAAGAGAGCCGGCGGCAATATGATGGCGATAGCAAGCAATTTGACGACTGCCAGGCCCCAAGGATCACCGCCCAATACCGCTCCCCAATGCCCGCCTAGACTCATGTCGGCCGATATCCCATAACCCGGGCGAAACATGGAGAGTACCCCTACCATTATGGCAACAGCTCCTCCTCCTAATAACCAGTATCTCCAGCCAGCGGCTAATGAACGATGGTGGTGGCGAACCGTGAACACCAGAGCGATGGCCCATAACGACACCGGTACCCAGGCATAGAACAAGGTGTCTACGACCCAAGCACGGACGACACCTGAAAGGGAGAGGGCCAACGCTACGGCCAGTCCAGCAGCAACCATGACCAGCCCATCAAATACCAGGGCTGGTCTCAGAGATCCATTCGTTCCTTTACCTAAAGGTGGCTTGTCCAAATCCTATCCCTGTTTCCTAAGGTCTCAGTTTAGAGCCCATTATATCGGCGGATGAGAATTATCACAGGATCTCCATGATATCAATGGAGCCAGCCTGAAGGGCTTTCTTATATTGTGATCTGATACTTGGACTTGTGACTGACATTAGACTATCGAGTGATTGACAGGAACCTTGTGGGTGTCTGAGGTTTTTCAGAAATAAGATAATCCGAGATCTGCGGCAAGTTCGGATCAGGGATCAAAGGAGGTGACGCGCAATATAAGCGGCGACTAGCGCTTTTTATGGGCTTGTTAATTGGATTCTTGGCCAGCCTTAGGTTGTGGGTCTTACACTTACCCATATTCTCCCTTACAGGCTGGAGTATGGGTCCAGGTGAACTAAAAGGAAGTAGTTACGGATATCTATCGGGTAGCTTATCCAAAGCGTCCGCCAGGCGGGCCAGGGAGTCGGAGAGATCACGGAGTGCAGCGGACACAGAATGATTCGTATTTGGAGTTCGACTCTCCCTCGTCTCCACCAAGAACACGATTCGGACGCCCCAGACTCGAGATGAGTCTGGGGCGTTCGGTTTTTGGAGCAATTCCAACTTAGTGATAATGTAACTCGGGATTGGTGCCAGCACGAGGCTTTCCATAAGCAAGGTCCGCCGTCACCTAATGTGATTCCAAATAATGAGCGACTATTTTATGATAAGAAAGGGGTTAGACAAACGCGAAGTTTGACCCTTTTGTGAGAAGCTGCAATCCTCATCGCTCCTTGATAATTTAGTAGTAAATTGGGAACATTTACCGTGACATCGCAGATGACCAGCAGAACGTTCGTGGGAAGATGATGGAATACTAATGAGCCGTGAGCAGTGGTACGACTCGACAAGACCGAGGTTAACCCATTCATTTCCCCGAAAGCGGAGAGAATCAGGGCTCAACTTATGCCGACGGGCGTCTAACCCCTGGCGGGCGGTTTGGTAGAGCCGGTAGGACTTCGTAGTCAGTGAGCAACTATGCCTAACCATTTTTCAAACGCAGACCCAATCCATAGCTCGGCCCCGCCTTCTAAAGGCCGTGTAATCTGCTGCGGGTTCCTGACCTACTGCATGCTAATCGTCGTCGAAGAATTCCCCGGCCAGAACGGAGGTGCAGCTATCCAAAATGTGGTCGATTCTCTTGGCGATGACGCGGCGATAGTAGCCGTGACCCTCGGCGGATGGCAAGTTCCCAGCACCCTAATATCGTCACCGATAAGTAACGATTTCTACGGGAGCAAGGTCTTAGAGCAATTGAGGGATTCTGGCATAAGCTTTGACCAAAAAACCGACCAAGGCGCCGCGACTCCCTTAGAAGTCGGCGTAGTAGACAGCACCGGATCCAGGACCTATTTTCAGCAACGCGACCCCAGAGCTCTGGCCTCCTTGACCGTGCCCAGTGATTCCCAATTGGCCGAAGCGGGTATGCTATATGTGGATTGGTATGATGGTCCTAAGGTGCTGGATGCAATGGAACGCGCCATGTCACAAGGCGTACCGGTGTTCCTGAATCTAGAGTCCAGGTATAGCGACCGGTCAAAGCTCTCCGACTTGCTGCGATTTGTGGACGTGTGCCAGGTCTCTGTAGATGAGCCCCAAGCGTCGGGAAACCCTCCAGATATTGCTCGAGATTTACTGGATGGTGGAATTGACACAGTATTGATAACGATGGGCGCCAAGGGCTGCATGGTGGCCCAAAAGACCGAAGCATTTCGCATCTGGCCGCCGGAAGTGAAGGTCATCGACGGCTACGGAGCGGGGGCGGCATTTTCTGCAGGGGCGATATATGGGATTCTGGCTGGGTGGTCTTTGGAGCAAACCGGAAGGTTTGCAAGCGCATGCTCCGGTATCAAATGCGGGGTAGCTGGGAATGCGCCTCTCCCGATTGATGTCGTCCTTAGAACCGCTACCTCGTTGTCCTGCCAACCCCTGTCGTTGTGAGTCGCATAAAACCAGCCTAGGAACTACCCTTCCTGACCCAAAAGACACAATAACGCATAGGCTTGATGTCATTGAAATACATCAGCCCGCCTAACTCTTCCGTTCCTCTTGCGTCTACTAGAGTGCAGCCTAGCTCTTTCAAAACCTCCAATAAACGGTGTTCACTATAGAGCTGGAACGTTCTTGCCACACTTTGCGAACCGTAGGCGTTGTCCTCCACTGTAACTACTCCAAATCCCACTTTGAACATCAGCTGCAAAACCCCGTCCGGGGCTAGTACCCGGGTTAGTTCGGGCAACGTGGTCTGTTCCGTGGTTTCAGGAGCTAGATGTTGGATAACAGCATTACAGGTTACAAAGTCAAAGGAATCGTCATCGAAGGGTAGAGGTTCCCTGAGGTCCGCAACTTGAATCAAATCGGCGATTTCCGGGTGGAGACCTTTGGCCAAGCTTACATTCTGGTCCACTGCATCGACGCCATAAGCTTCATATCCCCAACTGTTAAGTAGATGGACGTCCCTGGCGCCCGCTCCGCAACCGGCGTCTAACCCACGGCGGCCGGGCGCTAACTTCACAATTCTCTTCAAAAGGTCCATGTCTCCAGTCAACCCTGTTTGGGAGCTGTCGGTGTACACGGAATGAGTAAACTCATGGGACAAGTCTGAATAGCGGCGTGCGTGCTTTTGATAAAAATCGAGGGAATCAAACTTCATAGCATTATCTTTCGAAACTGGCTGTAGGTTCGGGTAGAGTCCCGTCCATCAGATCGAGGCTTTAACTAATTGGCCACGATGAGAACAATGCATTGTTCTCGGTCTTTAGAAGAAGTGATGAACGGCTAATTGAATGGAAATCGGCTTTTTGCTTTCACCTCTGCATTAACATCGAAATGATCGTTCGTCTCTAAAAAAACATGAATGATTCAAAGTAAGGGCCTTCTTGTGATTATGTCGTGATGCAGGTTCAAGTTAGCCCTGCCATCAACATCTCGATCCACTCTTGGCAAAGATTGTCACAGACTCCGTAAAAACATCGTCACGTAGTCTACATCCACTACGGGCGGCTTCAGGCGCGATTGTACCATGGCCTCGCTAAACCGACTTATGTCATACACGCTAGTGTCGGTGAGATAGCCTTCGACGGAGTCCAGAGACTGCGCGAGAAGTTTTAGTTCAAGGTCATCTGCGTTGTCCGCTGTCTCCTGTAGCCTCAACTTCCAGTCGGTCAATGGTACCAGTCCTGCGACATCCCCATTAGCCTGCATGCGCACGAAAACAAGGTCGGCGGGAACGGGGTCTTGTTGGACCATGTTGTAAACTTTGCCGAAATGGCTAGGATCATCGGCGATCTTAGTGACGGCTTTGGCTAGGAAATCCACTGGAGTCATCTCGAAAAGCCAATTTGGCGCAATCGGGGCAAACCCTATCTGTAAACAAGCTTTTATAATCAACGTTTGGAAGTCATTGGGGTTGACCACGCCAGTGACACTATGGTGGCCGATGTTCCCTGGTCTAAACATGCAGATCGGTAGACCCCTTCCCGAGGCATGCCACATCAGCCGCTCAGCAACCCATTTGGCCTGATTGTAGCCCCCTTCCATCCTGTCGGCGAAGTCATCGATATCGTTGTTCTCTAGATAAGGCGCGTCATCTCCGCCAGGGAAGATCCCGTTCGAGGACACATACTGCACTGTCTTAGTTTTGGTTTGACACGCGAATCTAATCACTTCGGTCGTACCGCCGACAGTATGAGGTTTAATCAAGGGATAAGGGTAAGCGTAGTTAACAGATGCAGCACAGTGGAAGACCAGGTCGACTTTTTCTGCGAGCTGAAGGTATGCCTCTTCACTCAGACCGAATCTGCCTTGAGTCAAATCGCCCGCCACTGTGACGATACGCTCTCGCAGAGACTGAGCTGGTAATCCGTAGAACCTCAAGGTCTCCAGAACCCGGTCATTCGGCGAATTCCGGTGCCGAGTTGCTTCGCTCCTGGCTAAGCAGTAGAACATTGTCTCCTGATCCGTAGAACGTAACAACTCGTCGAGCAAGAAGGACCCTAGGAAGCCGGTGGCGCCAGTCACAAATATGTTTGAGGCTTCGGAAAGGCAAATTCCTTTACTTATCGTGGCTGGCGATACGTTCGGGTCGAGAAATGCATCTTCAGCCAATGAAAACTCAGGTTTCACCGTTGATCCTCCATTAGCCAAGTAGGTTGCCAATCTATTTATCGAACGGTATTCATATACCTCGGTTCCCTGAAGCTTGACTCCAAAAGTTTGTTCGACGCCCAATGTCAAACCAAGGGCTGACAGCGAGTTGCCGCCGAGGTCGAAGAAATCCCAGTCGCCATCTAAAGTACTAGCATCGATGCCCAATGTTTCGCCCCACAGTTCCTTCATTACTTTTAGACCGTACGGATCAGCGGCATACTTTGCGAGTATCTTCTTATTGGGGTTACGAGCCTTCGCTTTGGGAGGGGCCGGTAGAGCTTTGCTGTCCATCTTGCCGGTCCGTTGATCTATCGGCAATTTTTGGATTTCGACGTATCGGTTGGGTACCATGTAGTGTGGCAGGAACCGCTCCAACAGATTCCGCAAATCCTTGCTGGTGGCGCTACCGGCGTCAACTCCCCAGGTTGACTCAGGCTTACGGGACACGTACGCCAGGAGCCATCTATTATTCGGATCGTCACCTTCTACGGTAACTGCGGCGTCTAAAACATCGCAGTGTCTCCTGAGAGCTTCCTCGATGCCACCCAGATAAACAGTGTATCCCCGAATCTTGACCATCGAATCATTACGTCCGATGACCGTTACCATCCCTCTGGGATCGATCTCCACCAGGTCACCGCTAGCGTAATACCTCTCCCCGTTAACATGGACGAATTTTTGCTCGTTCATATCGGCCGTTCCCAGATAACCACGAGCGAGGCCAAGTCCGCCGATATACAGTTCTCCGGTCCCATCTGTTGCGAGATTACGTTTGCCTTCTGGTAAGACCCGCACTTTTACTCCCCTCATCGGAAGTCCAACGGGACAAACTTCCGAGGTATCTGAAGGAGAAGATTTCAACTCGACAGTGCAGACGTCGTGAGCCTCACTGATGCTGTAGGTGTTAAACAAACGGACGGAGGCCGGCAACACCGCTAAAGCCTGCTCCCTCAGGCTGCCGGACACTACCTCGCCGTTCAACCACACCACCCGCAAAGACTTAAAATCAACGCGAAGTACGTCCGCATCGACAGAATTCATGATTCCTTGCAAGAGGGATGGAGTAAACAACATTTCCGTGATTCCATTCTCGGAGATGTATTTCAGTAAGGCCCGTGGGAGAAAGACAACATCATCCGGGATTACATAGACCGTTCCACCGTTCAGTAATGGGCGGAGGAACTCCCAGGCGAAGAAGATGTTACAGGCAACCTTATCTCCAACTTGGTAAGAACTGAAGTCATACCTGCCGAAGTAGGACGAAATCATACCCTCGTGGGTCTGCATCACTCCATTGGGATCGCCCGTTGTGCCTGAAGTATATGGCACAAAGGCTAGATTATGACGAGAGATTGCCAGGTGTCGGTCTTCAACGCTAATTTCTCGCCAGGTAGTGTCCGTATCTATCAGCAACACGTGCGTATTAGGGCCAGGGCTCAATCGCTTGGAATGTTGTTCCGTCGTAATGATTGCCGTGGGTTTTGACGTCTCCAAGATATTATTTAACAAATTCTCAGGGGATTCGAGGGCCAGTGGCATAAATGCGCCGCCGGCCTTGAGGACGCCGATGCAAGCGACTATATAAGCCGCACGAGGTTCCATAAAGATACCCACTCGGTCATCGGGTGAGACCCCGTGCTGCCGAAGGTAAACACTTAACGCATCTGATTCGCGGTCCAATTCAGAGTAATCTTTTTCATCTTCCCGGCTCACTACCGCGAGTCTGGTAGGGGTCTTTTCCGCCTGGGCTTTGAAGAAATGGTGGAGACAAGTCGGATCTGAAACCATACAACCACCTGATTCGAACAACACTGCGAAATGAGTTAATGCATCAATCGCTAAATAGGTAAATGAGGTGACCTAAGTAGCTAGTTGGGGTGTTTAATACGCCTATAACTAGCCTTGGCTAGCCGTAGCCGTAGCATTTAATGGTACAATCTGGCATCGTGAATGCCGGTCGTTTGTCTGCCGTAAGCATGCTTGTAATAGCATGCTTGAGAGTAACACCAATTCTGGCACATCTCAAGCGATTTGCGTCAAGAGGAATTATGCCAAGCTGGAATTTCCTGAGTAACCACGGAGCTGTCTTGGTACTCGTCGCGACCGAGCCGTCAATCAGCGCCAACGAAATAGGTAGTCGCCTCGGTATTACTGAGCGGCCGGTACGCCGAATCATTTCAGAATTGGTTGATGAGGGATACCTTTATCGGGCTCGAGAAGGCAGACGCAATCGTTATACGGTGAATAGAAATCTGCCTATTCCTGGACCGGTGACCCGAGACATAGCCGTGGGGGACTTACTTCGTATCTTGAGATTGGTTGAGCCGACGTTGAGGAGCTAAAATCTTGAGGCAACCTTGGCAGTGATGCTGATACCGTGTCAGCCATCGGTTTTGTGCAGCCGTGTTGAAAGTACTTTTGGATAATCTCTGGCGGCTGCGTCGCCTTAAGCGAGTCAACCCGATTAGGCAAGGTACATGGCGATCGGGGACTTAGGGTTGTATCCCTTGTGATGATAGTGGGGTTGTCTCAGTAAGTGAACCAGGTTAACGAAACCGCTCTTCACGGCTCCAAAGAATTTGAGCTGGCTTCGTCAAGGGTGTCTGCCAGACGGGCCAAAGCTCCTGAGAGATCACGGAGTGCATCCACAACTGAAGGGACCATCTCCAGAGTTCGACTCTCCCCCATCTCCACCAACTCACCAAAAGAGGTGCTTCTAGACTCAACTGAGCCAGAAGCACTTCTTTCTTTGCATCGGTTGAGTTATTGTCACCTGCATACGTTTTAGTTCCGGATATAGCATCTTCGAAATCAGTGTTGGTACCCGGCAGCTCATGATTTCTAGAGAGGCAATGTCTCTTGCTTGAGTTCTTCCGCCAGGCTGTCCTGCAAGAGGTCCAGCATTTGGAAATCCCACTCGGTGACAAATGTGATGGCTGTACCATCGCGTCCCATGCGCGCAGTTCTGCCGATTCGGTGTACATACTCTTCCAGGTTTTGGGGCATGTCGTAGTTGACGACGTGGGAGATCTGTGGAATATCCAGGCCCCGCGCAGCCAAATTTGTAGCCACAAGCACCCTAAGTTTCCCGTCGTGAAAGGACCGCATCGCAGCGTTTCGTTCGGACTGCACCAATCCACCGTGAATCCCAGCGACGGCAATGCCTTGCCGCTGCAACGTTTGTGCCAGATTGTCTACGCCGGCCTTGGTTCTCCGGAACGTGAGGACCTTCCCACCGTTCATCTGTGTCTTTAACAGCCGAAGGAACGCACGCACCCGGTCCTGTTCCAGTACCTCGAAGTACACTTGTCGTACGTCGGGGGCTGTCTCAATCTCACTCCCTATCCGTATCCATACCGGCGACCGCATGTGCCGGCCAACGATTCGTCGGATAAGGGATGGCATTGTGGCAGAGAAGAGGGCGGTCTGCCGGTTTCTGGGCGTACGTCTTAGAATCCGCTCAATATCCGGTAGGAAGCCAATGTCTAACATCTCGTCGGCCTCGTCCAATACTACCGTGCGAACAGCTTCTAGCCGTAGAGTCCCTTTACCAAGGTGATCAAGCACTCGACCGGGAGTACCCACAACTATATGAGTCCCACGCTTAAGCGCTGCAATCTGCTTGGAGATGGGCTGCCCTCCATAGCAGGCGACCACTCCAAGGCGACGGAATTGGGCCAGACGAACGAGTTCATCGTGTACTTGCATCGCCAGCTCTCGAGTTGGGACTAGTATCAGACCCTGAATGAAAACCTGGGAAGGGTCTACCTGTTCCACCAGGGGAATCCCGAAGGCGGCAGTTTTCCCGGTGCCAGTGTGGGCCTGCCCCACCACATCATTGCCAGCTAAAAGTGGGCCAATGCAATCAGATTGGATGCGAGTAGGTTCCTCATAGCCAATCGCCTTGAGGGCGCGAGCAACGTCGCGACTAACTTTCTGAGTGCCAAACCAATAAGAGAATGCCTTATCAAGCACTGCCTTGTTTGGCGCTGCATCATTCGGGTGGGAAGCTACAAGAGGGGATTGCCTAACTCGGGGTGGCGGAGCGGAAGCCATTTGAGAGGATTGTTCCACTTGGGGTAGGGGAAGGGAGTCTTGATCCTTACGCCAAGGAAGGCGACGCCACCACCGTTGCTGGCGATTAAGAGGCAATTCCGCCTGTGATGTCGGGGGTTTGGTGTTGCGTCTATTAAATATGAGGCTATTTCTCTTAGTTCACAGTCAGTATATTGTCAACTATTAGATTATAACGAAACCGCTTTTCATTGTTCCAATGAATTTGAGCGGTCTTCCTCAAGGGCGTCCGCCAGGCGGACCAAGGCTCCGGAGAGATCACGGAGTGCATCAGCGACCGTTGGGGTGATGTTTGAAGTTCGACCCTCCCCCGTCTCCACCAAGAACACGATTCAGACGCCTCAGGCTCATATTGAGTCTGGGGCGTCTGGTTTATTAGGGCAATTCCGCTGCCCTCGCAGGTGGTGGTGGGAACGCCTAATATTCCGGCATGGTTGGGAACCAAATGTCCGCCACGACGCCATAGTGATCACTGGCATAGGTGCCGGTCAGCGCATAGTCGCAGACGATATGCGCGTCAATGACCTGGCCTGATCGAAATTTCGGGGCTCCATCTACGCTTTGTCCCGGAATCGCCTTCGGCGTGCCGACGAATATGTAGTCGATTCGTCCGTCAAACAAGTAACCAGCAGTAGTGTTCGGATTTCGGTGGTCCCAGGTTAACCCGAGGCCGTTGTTGGACGACGCCCATGCATCCTGATAGAACGTCCCACGTCCTTCCAACCCTCCCTCGCCTCTCAAAAAGCGTATGGCGCTGGCCTCAGGCGGAGTGTTGAAATCCCCAGCAAGAATTGGCGGCAGATGAGATTCCCCGTCGCTTTTCGAGGAGATAATGTCGTCGATAAACAACACCTGACGCTCGCGAACCACCGAGCCTTTGGGGTCTCTAGTCAGGTGTGTGCAGAACACGTCAAACCTACCGGTACGCACATGTAATAACGATTTCGGGCGGGTGTCAGTGCACTCTAGGTCGTAAGACTCACTCGCCTCTACCGCCCAGCGGCTCATCACAGCATTTCCAGAGAGTAGTCCATCGACATCTAGGCTCGCACCGTACCCAACGCTCCATTCTCCACTGCATTTATCTGCCAGAACCTCCGCAATACTCGGCTTGTCTCCGTCTTTCCGGACCTCCTGTAGGCACACGATGTGAGGATCAATTGCGTCGATCCAGGCCGTCATCTCCCGCGCTCGCTCCTCAAGCGGTGGTACAAACCATGAATTCAGCGTAAGTACGCGTAGGACATTATCCGGTCGTGCGGTGTTGGCCACGGTCCACTCTTAAATAAGCTTGAGCTTGCAGAATTGTGAGTTATACTACCACGGCTCTTGAGGGCCTTAAGCCCTGCCTGAGCATGGTACCAGTACCCAGTCCGGCAGGCGTGATTTATCTTGACAATGAGTTGGCTATGACACGAGTTTATGCAGACATGGTGGCGGACCTTTTTCACTCTGGACACGTGGAGTTTTTCAAAAAGGCCCGGACCCTCGGAGACTACTTGATAGTGGGCATACACTCTGATGAAGTTCTGATTTCAAATGACTATAAAAAGGGCAAACCGATACTCACGATGGAGGAGCGCGTAAACAGCGTGGGGGCGTGCCGATTTGTCGATGAAGTGCTTCCCAACGCACCGTTCATAATCGACCGGCCCTGGATCGATGAACACAACATTGAGATAGTTGTGCGCGGTGACGATATGCCTCAGGAACGGCTTGAATACTTCTACAGCGTCCCGATCGCTATGGGGATCTTCCGGACTGTGCCCTATACCGAAGGCATTTCCACGACCGAAATAATCCGCAGGGTAATCGAAAGAAGCGGTTGATCTTGCCGTCCGATGTGTATCGCCTACCTCAGTTGTCTGTCTAGCCCTCTTCTGAAAGCACCATAAGCCTCCCGTTCATTATCGAGGGATTGGGCCTGTAGACATACGACTTGCCGAGGCTCAACAACTCTTGGTAAAGAATCTCCTCATGGTCATCGAACTTTATGACCATCGCATAAAAGTCATCGTAGGGTAGTCTGAACTCAACGGAACCATCATCGTTGGTAGATTCTTCGGCCAGTCCGACAACGAAAACTTGCGCGCCTTTGACGATCTCATCTTTTTGATTGAGGACCCGGACCGTTGTTGCGGGTTGTCCTTGGTTGGACGCAACTTTGATTGCGGAGGACTTTCCGGCCTGGTCGAGAATATCCTTTTCGTAAAAATGTTCTTTTGGGGTTACCCAGTTTGGACCGTATTTGGATTTCAGGTATTCCTCAGGCGGGTTCGGCACAAGATAATTGCCGCCTAAACACTCGATCTCTTTGAGGTTGGAGAAGAATCTCACCGGCATCCAAATCATTGGAAAATGGAATATATGGTCGTCGATTATGCGAAAAAAGGTCAGATCTATACGCGTTGACAATTTCATCATCCCGGCGGCGACCCAATGATCGTTGCTTTCTTCATTCACGTAATAGCCGTGCCTTCGGAAGGCATCAAAGACAGGCGGTATCATATCTTCGGTCAACCCATTGAGTCCGATCACACAGCCCAGATCGATGTCATCGTCCCAAGGTATGAAAGACTTATCTCTGATTGCCCCTAGACACGTGCCTTGCCGAAGGAAAAATTGGACCCCAAGCGGGTCCATGATCTCCTTGGCCTCTTTCAGCATCTGTTCCGCAATTTTCGGGTCTATATGCCGTAGGTTTGCGTATGAATCGAATAGATCAGCCTCGTCCGCTCCACTTCCAGAAACCATTACCCCTCCTAAATCCAATTTCAGCCGAATCGACGAAAACTCTCAGCAACTGACTTACTCGTGACGGTGCTCATAAAGCCGTTACGCGATAGAACAGAGTCCTAGTATGGCGAGTCGCCCACTTATCGCCTAGTGTAGGGCTCAAAGTCGCTAATCCCTTTTCTCGCAGACGAGCACCTGCCTCCAGGAAGTCGATTCATCAAACGGGTTTCCCAACAGGTCGCCACGCTTGTCGATGACAGCAAAGCCGACGTCCTTAAGTTGCGTGGCCAACGCCGCTGGAGAGTAGAGGAACTCTTGGCAGACAACTTTTTGATGGACCAACCCCGCCCCGTCATTCTTGAAAACGTGCCACGTCTCATTCCAGTCCTGACCCTCGACCGCACTTTGAATCACCACAATGGTGTTTTGGTCTTCGCTGTAATGTATCTCTTGGCTATTGTTACTCTGGGCGATCTCAACCTTATGATTTGGCAACTCCAGCAGTAACATGCCCTTAGGCTCCAAATGGTCGTAACAACGTTGAAGGCATCGTTTGATCTCTTTTTCGTTGGCAACGAAAACCAAGACGGAACTCAATGCGAGAATAGCATCGTATCGCCGGTTGATCGTGAAGTCTCGCATGTCGCCCTTATGGACCTTGAGGCCGGGCGCTCTCTGGCCCACAACGTCAATCATGACTTGGCTGATCTCCAGTCCCTCAATGTCGATACCGGACTCATGCATCGGTATGGCAAAGAGTCCAGTTCCGATCCCTAACTCAAGCACCGAATCTTTCCGGCGATTTTTTAGAAGACTTTTGACAAATGGCACCCTTTCAATGGTGTCAGGATATACAAGATCATAGGCATCACCAATCGCGTCATATATCGCCAATATTGTTACTCCGCCGTACATTTATCTCGACCAAAAGCCTTCCCCACCCTGATTGACGTTTCTCAACCAACGGTATCTAACGACGACTATAGCTCGGAACAGAAATAACTCTTCAATCGATCGATACCTTCATCGTATCGGTCATTGCAGAAAGCTAGTCGAAGGTCCTGCGGTATGCCGAAATCAGTGCCTGGTACGACTGCTACGTTCGCTTTTTTCAGGATGTCGTGCGCCAGTTCTTTGGAAGAATCAAAGCCTTGGGACCTGTTCCAATCAGCGCAACGAAGCACGGCGTAGAACCCGCCTTCGGCTGCGATCGGTTCGCATCCGGTCTCCAATAATTGCTTGGTTGTGTACTCGGCTCGACCCTTGTAGACCCCTGCCAACTCCGCGGGGCTCTCTTCATCATCAAGGGCGGCGATCATCCCGTATTGATAGCACGGGTCGGTACAAAGCAGGGTGTGCTGCTGCATGACCCTCAAGTTTACCTGCAGTTCTTGAGGCATTATGGCGAAGCCAACCCGCTTGGTATACATGCGGAAACCCTTTGAAAAACTGTTGGTGACAATGGTGATGTCATTGTATTCAGGGAGGATTTCCAAGGGAGACTTAAAGTCTTCATAAAAGAGGCAATTACGATAAATCTCATCGTTCAGAATGTAAGCTTGCCGGTCGACTATTTCATAGATCTGGCGCAGCTCATCTGGGTTTACGATATTGCCCAGCGGATTGCCCGGAGAATTCACCACGACCAGCGATGTCCGCTCCGGCGAGAAGTTTTCTCGGAAAGAGTCCAGATCTATCCGCATCGTCTTCGGATCAATGTCGTAAAATTTTACGGTGGCGTTCGCTAAGGTCGCGCAATACACATATAGCGCGTAGTAAGGCCGGGGGAGAAGTATCTCTCGACCCTCGCCTGATACGAGCTGGAATAGGTTGCGAAATATCGGAGACGTCCCGGTGCTGACGACGATGTTGTCCTTGGAGACGTCCGATTGGCACATCTTGTTGTAGTAGGACGCGATCGCCTCGCGCAGTTCCGGCAGTCCTTCAGGATATACACGGCGGACAAAATCGGGATCGTTCAACACGTCGACAATTCGGTCTAGGACCACTTGAGGGGTGGGGAGCTCAGGAACTCCGATCGTGAGCTTTAATACGTCTTTCCCTTGATCGATCAGTTCGTCTGCATGCTCGTCAAGTACGAACATTTGAAATTCTAGGTCTGCTGGCATGAAGTTATTGATTGGTTTTGGCATGTTTCCTTTTAACTATCGGTTTGACCTGAATTCCAATATCTGAACTGTCATCCGTGGGCGTTGGCACCATGGGCGTTGACGCCCTGAAATCGCTCCCGCTCTGGTTATTTTTCAATGAGTGGATCACTGGGCGCAGACTACCTATTCCAGACAAGACTACGAACTGTAGTCCTCCATCTCACCTAGGTCAACTGACACCCTTGAGCGTCTCGACGATTATGAACAGGGTTGAGCCATCGGCGGTGCGCCCATTATTGCGATGAGAGCCGTAAGAGCACCGGGTTGTCGGCTGCCTTCTTCTGCGGGCTTTCCCCTGTGACCATTGCGCGAAAACCTCAACAGGCTCTCAGCCTCGGCATATGCTAGAATTCCCTAGATTCGGAATACAGGTTTTCAGCAGGAGATGGTAATGGCTTCGAACGTAGTACTGTCCAATGAAGAATTCAACGTCGTAGGCAGCAGGCCCATCCGCCACGACGGCAACGATAAGGCCACCGGCAAGGCGATGCGGCTGTTATTCAGGTAGATGGCTTCCATGGTGACGCAGCTATCTTAAGGTTGCTCAATAGATTGTTACCCTTGTGAATCTACGCTGCTAGCAACACGATTAACTTGCGTTCTCGGTGTAGTTCGACTCTTCCCCGTCTCCACCAGCTTACTAAAAGGGGCGCTTTCGGGCTCGATTGAGCACGAAGCGCCTCTTTCTTTGTTACCGGTACGGGGCTTTCCCCCGTCTGTCAGACCAGGGGAGAGCCCGTCTTCGATCTGCCGCAGGGGGGAGTAACTCTCCAAGAGAGCCGGTAGATCCCTCGTCACGTACCTGGAGGCCACCCCCGGCACCTTGTCCCTGTTTCAGCGCCATCGAGACCGTGAGGTCTCCGGCCTTCCGCTCCACAAGTGTGGCGAAGGTGTCCCTCAGGTTATGGCCGGTGAAGCCGGTCGGACCGGCCCGGGCCGGTAATTGGTTATTGATTTTCGTTTACATATTCGAAATTTTAATGTATACAATTTGAAGATTATCTTATTCCCATTCGGATTGATTACAACGATGTTAGGAGAAAAGATGCGAAACGGCAGGATAATGTTTTTAATGCTGGCGATGCTGGCAGTGATTCTTGCAGCTTGTGGCGGGTCTGAATCTGGAGATACCACGGCAGCGAAATCTGCAGCAGAAAAACCTGCAGCGCCCTCGTTAACCCTGAAAGAAGCGGCTGCTCAGCGAGCTGGCGGACCGGGGTCTTTCTATGTGGGAGACCTGAGCCAGTTGGTTGGCCCGGCTCCTGGTCCTACACTGGGTGACGCGGATGACATGATCAACTTGGCAGGTCTAGAACGGGAGCGGTACCTTTTCGATTCTCCTTACTATGACGCTCTGGTTGAAAAATCAAACTTCACCAATCAAACGGAACTCGTATATGACGGGGAACCCATAGAGATTCAGGTCACCTGCATTAACCGCACCTTAGCGACCTGTAAGTTGGTGGAAGAAGTACTCGTCAAGAATACCACTGAGCGAACGCAAGGGAAGCTTAATTTAGTTATCACGTCCTTCCCAGAGTTGGGTTTAGCCGGTCCCGACTCCCTTGCATTGGTCCGGGACGGAACCATAGATTTTACCGAGATTACTTCCGGTTACGTAGCCGGAGATCTACCCCAGCTAGAGATTACCTTCCTGTACGGGCTCTACCCCGACCATGAGATTGAATATAAGGCTAACGCGGCCGTTCAAGGTTACCTTGAAAAGCTGATTCAAGAAGACACCGGCGGCGGACAGGTCATAAGCCGCATGTGGGTTTCCGGTGGGGACAATTTCTTCTTCTGCCGAGACAAGATTAATACCGCAGCCGACTTCAAAGGTAAAAAGGTGCGGAGTCACGGCGCCGCCCTGTCTGACTGGATCGAGGGATTCGGTGCCAATGCTCAGTTCGTAGCATTCGCCGAGGTTTATACGGCTTTAGAGCGCGGTATCCTAGACTGCGGTGTTACCGTGGCCTTTGCTGCGCATGGACAGCGATGGTTTGAGGTTACCGACTACATGGTTGGCCCTCTTTCCAGCCAGCTGATCAACACTATGGTTATGAACGCGAAAGTGTTCTCAGATCTACCAGAAGACCTCCGACAGATCCTGGTTGAAGAAGGCGCCAGACATGAGTTAGAAGCCATGAGGGTCACCCCGGCATGGAACGAAGTCTGGACTCAACGTAACATCGATGCTGGCCTGGAATTCATACCGTTCACTGATGAAATGAAGGAGATACAGGCTAACAAAGCGGTGCCGATTCATGTGCTACCCAACTGGATCAAGCGGGTGGGAGGCCCTGACACCGACATCGTGCGCCTATTCAACGAAAAGATTGCACCGATTGTTGGACTCAAGATAAACGACGATGGTACGACCAGCCCGGTCCCAGTGACCCAGTAGCCTAGGACGCAGATCCTCAGAGATTGGATTTTCTTTATAGGCGCTTTGGCCTAAAATCGCCGGTGAATAATATCCGGTAACCTTACGGGATAAACACCGAACCCTTACAGAGAGACCCGCCGGGCCGGCGGGTCTCTCTTATTTGCGTATTGGCTTAAAGTTTGTTGATATTACCTCACTCTCGGCATGTCCCTAGAAATGCAAATCCGACGGCATGTTCTTTTTAAGTTGGCTGTTATTTGAAATAACGAAAAGGGTCGCTGGATACTTATCAGAATCTTCGTTTTTACCTAATGGCGTAGTCTTAGTTACTCCATTATCCTTCCCCATTGAGTGGCAACTGGGCGCCGATTTCGCCATGTTCCGCTCCTTGTTCAAGAAGGAGATGCACGCCACCCTCGTTAACAACTTGTACAAGTGTGGTGTACTTAGTGAGAGCATGAAGGCCAGCCTGGAGCAGGAACTTCGCGTGAATGTCAGCGAAGCTCTGGCGGCCGGTTAGTCCACGAAAACCTGTTCGGGCGACCCTATCAGTCGATGGAATTGAACAGCCCCCGGTTCGTTACCGGGGTCTGTTTGTTTGACCAGCCCGAAGGCTGGTGATAGTGTTCGCCCATAATTCGTATCTATTGAGTCTGGAAAGCCGCTTTTTCCTGACTCGGCGCCCTTGGTTAGAACCCGTTGTACGGTCCGCAGCAATTATCGTGCTGCGGCGTTGGCAGGTAGTCCCAAAGTAAAAACAGGAGGCTCTTGATGTCTGACAAAGTTAGAACAAGATTGATGCAGGAGTTACAAAAACACAACATCGATGCCTATCTGGCTTATACACCGTCAAACCTGTTTTATACGACTGGATTCTTGAGCCCAGTCGTTGCTCTTTCTTGGCGGCTTATGGGAACAGATCTGTGCTTGATACCTGCTGACCCAGCCCGTCCTCCGGCATTAATAACGAGTGATTTTGTAGAAACTCCCGCAAGAGCGTCTACGGATATCGAAGATATTAGAACTTACAAAATGTGGGTTGAAAACAGGGACGTCGACATCCTGGGTAACTCAACAATCAGTGCTAATTTGTCTCGTCCTCCCCAATGGGATCAAGCCGAGATCCATACAGCACTTCGGAATATTTTGGGCGAAAGAAAACTAGACCAGGCGACAATCGGTACGGATTTGCGGTACGTTCAACACCAAACGATTGAACTATTGAAAGAGACTAATCCTCAGTGTAAATTCGTTGACGTGACTGACATGCTTTACCAGTTGCGGGCGATCAAACAACCTCATGAGATTGAAACACTTAGAAAAGCGGCCCGGCTTTATGAGGCAGGTCAAAATCAAGCCATTGCGAACGTTCATGAAGGACAAACAGCATTAGATATCAAATACAACTACATGGATGGAGCGCTGCAAGCTGCTAAAGCCGATCTATCTGTGGGAGATTTCCAGGGTGCCTTTGGTTTCATTAGTGCTGGGTCAGGAGCTCGCCTAAGCTTTGGGGGAACCTCGGGATTGTCTCCGGGAGATTTGATTAAATTCGATTGTGGTGTGACGTTGAACGGTTATTACAGCGACTGCGGTCGCACATTCTCCTTTGGAAAGCCGACTGACATTCAGAAAAAGATGCACCACGCTCTACAGTCCGCGCATTCGAGGGCGAGGGAATTGATGCGTCCTGGCGTCCAACTATCTGAGATATTTCGTGTTGCCACAGAGGAAATTCGGTCGCATGGTTTTCCAAACTATAGCCGCGGTCACTACGGTCACTCTATCGGCCTGGACTCTTTTGTAGAAGAACCACCGTTCATCAGTGCAGATGAAAAATCTATACTCCAACCAGGTATGGTGATGTGCCTAGAGACGCCCTATTATGCTGATAGCGTAGGGTCATTCCAGATAGAAGACATGATTCTAATAACATCAGAAGGTTGCGAAATATTTAATTCTTACAGTTATGACTTGCTCGAAGTTTGATCCGTACGTGGTATACCGCTTACAGCAGCCCGTAGAAGCCCGTGGAAGTCCATAGGCTCCACCACGTTATAGGTAAATAATCCCCCAGACGGTCAACCGCTATGCCCATGAGGCCCATTTTTTAAAATTTTCCTCCGTAGGAAAGGGCCTACTTTACAGCTAGAAGTCCCGTGGTTGATTCGCATGACCGGGGTAGGTGTAAGGGTGCTCACCATACGGAGGGATGGCTGAGTGGACGAAAGAGACGGTCTTGAAAACCGTTACGGGGGCAACCTCATCGTGGGTTCGAATCCCTTTCCCTCCGCCAGTTTCAGGCGTAAAAGTGACCCCCAGATGATAAATCTGGGGGTCACTTTTACCCTTTAGGTCTAATCGCAAAGACCGGCCCCTGGGTTTATCCAGGGGCCGGTCGGCTTTCCAAATCTTAGACGATGGCTGAATTGCCAGTCGCCGTGTGACGCCTTATTTCTTGGTCACCGAACCGTCGGATTCGATTTTTAGGTCGACGAGCGGACCGATTTTGGTATTGAATATATCGGTGATTACCGGGTGGGTGGGGTCACCGACGCGCTTCACCCAATTCGGCAAGACACGTTCCATGACGGCAGCGTTCAAGCTTTGTTCCTGCATCTCTGCTGAGAACGGTATGAATTCCAAGCCTTCCGCCTCGTTCTTGATGAGCCCCATCTCGTTTTGGATCGACCCGATCCGGAGCGCCTCCAATTCGGACTTGGCGGCTTCTTCTATCAGGATT
>Ga0066839_10000298_pt1 | contig 22716 bp, 23 predicted proteins | sample ETNtaG_10_FD_66733 | JGI IMG/M metagenome (GOLD analysis project Ga0066839, IMG submission 66733) | Marine microbial and viral communities from oxygen minimum zone, Eastern Pacific Ocean - ETNP201302SV82 | ecosystem: Environmental > Aquatic > Marine > Oceanic | place: Pacific Ocean: Eastern...
CTGCTTGTAACTCATGGTAACTACTCTTGTTTTTTGGCGATTACAGAGTACCACCAACAGGCAGTTGATCTCTTCTCACCATTTAACCAAGAGTGGTGCACTTATTATCTGAATTCGGGATCCGCCTTATCTTTTGCCTGCTGTTCTATTTCGGATAAATTAAACTCGTCTTTATTTAAGAAATCAATATTTGGAAATGAAGATATTCTAGACTCTCTATGAACGGGGATATAATCGTCGACAGCTACTATTCGATCATAAAATAAAATTGCTTGTAAATAATTCTCTAAAGCTACGATATCTGTATCCACAGAATCCCTGGATTTTGTTATTACATCTCCAGAAATACGCTGGACTGCTGTCAAGGTCGAATTATCTACTAATGCATAAGTCAATTTATACTCCTAACCTTTGTTCGCTCTAACAGTTAAATGAAGCGGACCCTAAAAACCGCACATTAATTTTTATCATACTGGGCTTACTCCCACCATCCCTTGATGTGGCTGCGCTGGCATCACATGTAATATTTTGCGAACCATAGTTCGCATTTAAATGAATTACTTTTGGAATAGTACAGCTTTACGCCACCAAATCATACACTTAGGCGTTCACAAAACTGGTGAGTGAGAAAATAAAGCGAATCGACGCTTAAAGCGGCACATTGAGCGGCAGCAATACGTACACAGAAGCCCTACAAGCCCACAGGCACCTTGAGACAAATTGCTGACGAGCATATTGTTGACTAGCCACTTCTGCTTTGTGCCAATAGCAGCCGTTCGAATATTTGTAATTAAACGGCAGAAAAGTACGTATTGCGGTCGTTCAGGAGCGAAACATCAAACAATAGGGTCGAGGGAGTTATCGAATCTCAGAAGGACAATGCCTGCCGTCAAACGGAAAAGTATTGCCTCGACGTTAATCAGTTGGATAACTTCAAGAATCTAAAAGCGTCTCTTCGGTTAAACCGCGCGAACAAAGCTAGTTTTGCACAAATAGCCTTATTACAGTTCCGGTAAAGCCGTATTAAGTTATCAGTAGTTTAATGGTGGTAAGTCGGATGAAAGCCTCATAATCATAACTTTTAAGCTATCTGTTATTGAAGAAAAATGCACTTTTCTGAAATGAATACTGTTCAGTTTTGGTCTAAGAATTGCTCTTTATTATCATCAATTAATAGTTCGGCAAAATTATGCTCATATCATCCAGTTACGCAACGTCTCCTATACAAACATATAAGCAGTCTGAAACAAAGCCCCAAGATGTCGTTGATGAAGCGCCTACAAGCCAAGGAGATACAGTCACACTTTCAAAGCCAGCGCTAGATCTGGCTGCGAAGGAAAAAGGCAGAGAGTTTTCGAATAGTTTTGTGATGCAAGTAGCCAATCAAAGCAATCAAAAAGCCGAAGAAATGCTTGCGGCTTTTACATACGGACTTAATAACCCTTTAATCGATATCTCTAGTTTGAATCCGGCTACAGGTAACGGAGCAACATACACTAGAACTGGTCAGCCAGTAACTGATGCAAGTGAAGTTCTCTTTGCTAGCCAGAACGAATCATTGCTTAAACAAAATGAAATTTTGATTGCTCAAGAACGAGAGAAAGGCGCCTCGGCAGCTACGATACTTGAAAAAGTAATGCAATCGATTGATCAGCAACCACAAAGCTATAAGGACAAAATAGACTGGTCCAGGTTATCTTCTTAAAATCAAAGACTGCCAATAAATTCCGATATCAACTTACAACAAAAGCAATAAGCAGATATCACATCATTGGACGTCCGCTCCTTGTCTGAAGCGGGCTTCCGCAAAAGTTATGTCCAACGTCCGCTAAACGCTCATAGCTGTCTGTCAGATGAAGTTTAAACCTATTCATTGAAACTGTAAGGTCAGATATGAGCTACTACACTTAATTTTGTGAACACCAAGCGACTTTGTCGTATCTTAATTACCATCAACAATTTGAAAGGAAAACTCTTTGCTGTTGTCAATAATTGCATTGAAATTCTGCGGCCATATTATCTCTTTACCTGTAATTGTCTGAAGCTTCCCATCATGTATTAGCCCTGTAGTATTTGAATAAGAATTAAGACTGCTTAAAGGGTGAGGCAATAGAACGCGTACACCAGAAAATGAAACCGCGATAACTCCTAGTTGAGGGATTTCTAATATACAGCACTCATCTGAGGTAGATTCAAAATACTCTATATAAAAGTCTACTATTTGTGATGACGGTGCTGATATCTGTCTGCGGAATTTTGTTAAGTTCTTAGAAAAGGCAAATGTGTACCCTAGAGCGGCAACAGTAACCAAAAAAGCTGTTTTTAGGTGACCTATTTTTGCGAGCCTTTCATTGTAGTTATACCTATCTGTACTTTGTAGTTTAAAACTAAAACTGCCACCAGATTCAGCAAATTCACGAGTGTATTTCTTTACTTTTTCGATATCATCGGGATTGTTGCATTTACCGAGAATAGAGATATTTAAGGGCTTGTCGTCACTTTCTTTATTTATCTCTACTTTAATTTCTGTTCCGCCAATATTGACTTTTGCCCTCTCAGGCTTATTAAATTTTTGGCTTGCCAAACTTTTTGATATCCGAATCATATTTTGTTGATTCGCGATGTTAAGGTCTATGTTACTACCAGCCTCATTGTTACAGGCTTTACAGGTTAGAATTATTTCCTTCCCACCCATTGATTTTGGTGGAACGTGCTCCAGAGTCAGCTCATCAATTGATTTGAAACCTCCACAAATGGGACAGCAGTAAGCCTCACTTGAGCACTTTAATATGCTTTCAATATTGGATTTACCCTGCCGGAACAGTCTATTTTTTCTAACTAATTTTCCTTTTGGCAAGCGTACCTCCTTGATTCATATAATTATCTATCTTGACGTATTTCATTAAATTAATGCAGCGTTAATTCGTATGCTTTCAACCAAATTCGCCAAATTTGATATGAGCCACTACATGTAGCCTCTTAAGGCACATCTCCTTCCAGTATCGAAACTGTTATTTTCTAAACACATTTTCCCGATGGAATAGTAGATAAGGCGTGTGACGCTCTTCGATATTAACTGACAGGTCTTCGCATATACCGAAGGCTTGCGCTGATTCAAATTTTCTTGAAATCAATATAGAACCATCGTCCTTGAAGCTTATTAGACCTTGATCAAAAGCCCTATCGATATTGGGTGATAACAGGAGTCCGTTATATACGTCGAGTCTCTCTTTATTGTCACAAACCGACCAAGGTTTTATATGAGATGCAATTAATAGCTCAAGTTTGTCTGCGCCGCTTACTGCACACACTTTCCAATACGATATTAACGACTTTCGGAATTCTCCTTGCCCACATCTCGCATCTATTAATTGCTTTCGAAGTGTTCGGTTCACTTGTGCTCGTTCAATATCCTCGATATCAGCTAAAGTACATAGCGCACTGCTAGCTCTGAAGGTAAACGGTATTAATTCCTCAAATTTATAGCTTTCCTCCACCTGTTCATCGCTCAAGGATGTGATAGTGACGGACGCCCTATCCTTTTCAGGATCAAGTTTGTCGTAAGAAAGAAGACAGTCGGGGTTTCCTGGGCGGTGTTCAAAATGTGCGGGGTCTTTACCCTCTTTCATCAACACTATGTTGCTATGGCATATATGGCAGCGGCGAATAACGTCTTTGCTGCGCTTATAATGCCTTAAGTTTGATACTGGTATGTATCTCCAATCGCCGCAAATGAACGCTTCACATATTTCTTTGCCAAGCTCTAAGATATTTTCTTCCATGCTTTCGTCTTCCTTGATGTTTAATTCATTATGACTAACTCTTTGATTTCTAACTCTCCGGCATAAAGTTAGAATAACTCGCTAGTAGCTTGCATATCGTAGGCGCTATTTTCGAAGGATGCCAATTACTGATGTATTTTTTCTCAAAAATTAGAGTTTTGTTCTTTTGTATATTTTTGAACGGTTGCGTTTCATTCCCTAGCAATTTCCCACCTAACGACTCAAAAGAGTACCTTGTTATTCCTCAAGTATTGAAGGTCAATAACCCCTTCAACACTCATTACGTGGGCGAAGGTAAATATAAACTAATGGGAACCATAGATGATGAGCGGTTCTACAAACCTCAAGACCCTACCCTTTTCAGTCATGATCCGATGCGATACTTAAGGGTTAATGTCCATAAGAAGAATGAGGTCTGTGTACTTTATGTTGACCTAGTCAATTGTATAGAAACTGAATACGAGATAATTAACAGCGAAATAGAGCAATAATAGTTACCTAGGGTCAATCTTTTTAAAGCTATATTTCAGATAACACTCAAGTTTAGCTACCTAGTTTTAGGATAAAAAAATGCCCGCACTTTGCGGGCAAACTTTTGAGGACATAAGGAACGCTGACTACCTGTCAGTCTTAATATATTTCTCTATCAACCGTTCGATAGCGGGTAGTAGCCAGATAGCCAAAGCCACGATAAATAACAACACTAATAAACCAGTCTGAAATGCACTCATCTACCAATCGCTATCGAACATAGACACGTCATTGCAGCCAAAGTCATCATAACCATTATCCATCGATGGGCTTCCGCATATCCAATCGGTATCGGAGTGGATATTTATTCCACAGCTCAAATCATTACCCGCTGAGCAATCATCGTGTAAAAGGCTTGGTTCAGAAAAGTCTGATAAATCGGTTCCTCTGGGATTTCCTTCGACATCAATAGAACTAGAACAGCCTTTAAGGCCGCTTGAAATCAACGGCAATCCAGTGGCTTCATTTACCCCGCATACTTCCATCTCGTTTTCATTAGTAAAATCAGAAGCAATAGCCTCCTCACTGTCGTCAGCACAGTGTCCAAACAATTTTAGGCTCAGTAACGACATCACTTTTTCCTCGCTTTCAAATATTAACCGCCGCTATTGAAAGTTAATGAAAAATATGGCATTTTCAATTTCATTGACTGCAACGTTCAGCAACAATGATATTGCAGCTTAACTTCTTAAATCCTCTTATCTTCTCTTTTATTTTTTCATCTTATTTGGCTTTTACAGCGCAAAAAGCGTTGTCGCGACAACTAGAAATTCAAACGACCTGGAGCAATAGCGACGTCTTACTTTTGCGGAATACACACTTCGTTTGAGCGAATGTATTGTCTAACAAACGTTGTACACAAAAAAACGTAAATTATGCTTTTAGCTCAAACTGACGTTCTGAAAGCGAAGCGTAAGCATCACAGCGAATTACAAATTCGTCTGTAAAAAACGCGTTGTGAAACAACGTAGCAGCTCGCGTAGAAAGACAATTGCGAAGCACATTTGATTGCGTAGCAGGCGCATGTTCGCAGCTGCGAACTACCCCCTGTTTTGTTTTTTCCTCAGAAAAAATTTGATAAATGGAGCGATAGCGCCATGAATCAAACCCTTGCGCAGAGCAAAGCGAAGGCAGTGAACCCGTATGTATGAAATACATTGGCGTAAACGTGCAAAACGGGGGGTAGTGCGCAGCACAAGAACATGCGCCAATAGCGTTAGTGCTAGCCGCAAATGCGGCGTAGAGTCACTGCGTTGACGAACGTCAATATCAGCAGTGACGTGCACTATAAGCGTGTTAGCTCACAACGAGTGTTGTAAGCGTAGTCCTTAACACTAGTTTTTTAATTGGGAGATTAATAGGGGCGAGCAAGCTGTCATGATATCCCGACATAAAAACCAACAATTACATCTTCTACTTCAATATTTCTCGCCCTTTGAGCCTTTTTTCTAATGACTATTTTTAGATTTAAGGGAGAAATCATGTCTGAAAGTCGTATTACTAAAAGCATTCTTGAACGCTACGAAATCTACTTCAATATTGATATGCAATATCGACTTACGCTTAGTAATATTCAACGTAGTCGCAATAAAACACGTTTTGCACTAATAAATGCAGCCCGATTTGGGTTTGTATCAGCACTAGTCTGTGAGCAGACTTGGGGAGTAACAAGGGCCAAAGCCTTAGAATTCCTAGGTAAGCTTGTTTCCCAGGGATATCTACTGTTAGTCCAAACAGAGCGCGCTGCGGATAGACGAATTTATGTTCTAACTCACACAGGTGCTCAGTTTGCATCTGAAATGATGCGTCTTGATGTGCCATTTCGTTCAACTAAAGAGCCGATCACGCAAGTAAACCAAAATGCGATAATGCATGACTGCGTTTTAAGTTTTGTTCTGAACGAAGGGGTTAATAACAAAACCTCAGAAGGTTTAGCCAAGCCACTGTGGACTTCGTTTTTAACAGAAATGGAATTCAAAAGATTCTATCCATCTTCAACGGTAAAAAATGTGGATGGCTTGGTGTTACTGCCGACGGGAGAAGTCGCTGCTGTGGAGCTTGAAGCTTCTTTCAAACGAAAGAGTCAGCACGAAACGACCCTGTTAAAACTCAAGGATTCGCTTATCAGCGAAAGTCCTCTATACGATAAAGTATTTATCATCTCCTGCTCAGAACGCATCAATGCTGACACTCAGCGCTTTTATGAGCAACTATTAGAAGAGCTTCCTAATCGCTTCGATAGAAAAACGAAACAGCCGTTGTTAGCTCAGCGTGACGCTGCTTTGCTTCGTGAGAGAATAATCTTTAGAACAAAGTTTATAGCCGCAATCGAGCGGATTTTTTATCAGTAGATGACGGGTCAAGAAATAGAAAAAGAGCACCTTTCGGTGCTCTCAATAATTACTTAAGAAATTTCTTACGAAGCCTTACTTCTTGTAGATAGATTGCAAGAGCTATCAGATATATTAGTAATATATAGATAGCCCCCTTAAGTCCAATGAATGGGTATGAGCTATGCGCCTCAAACCCAGTGATCATTTGAAATATCCAAATGACAAAAATTACGTCTCCGATACTCATCAAAAATTTAGTAATCATGTCTAATGCCATGACGACAAGATGTTGTTGCTTAGTCATTTGTCCTCCTAAGTTTCTTATGACTTGCATAAGTAACTAAGAACGACTGATGAGAATTTTCTGAGAATAAGAAAACGGACATAGAATGCCCGTCAGTAAGATCGCTTTATTCGTCTGCCATAAACCGCAGAACAATGCCTGCCGACAAAGCGAAAAATAGGGACGCAGCTATACACACACAGTTGTAGTAAAAATACTCATTCAACTCAAAGTTAGCTTCAGCAGCAGGTTTCCAATCGAGTAGTACAGAGACTATCTCATGCCAGAATGGAAATAGTGCAAACGCAAGGAATATATATCCGAGTGTCATGCTATTTTTTGAGAATTTAATAAGTGTGTTAAAAGCTATTTCTTTAGTGATCTTCATGTTGATATCCCTAGTCAGTCCTAAATATACCTAGGCTTGCCATAGGGAAATTTCTTAGACAAAAGAAAAAGCAGGCATCGAAATGCCTGCTTTTTTTTCCATTTTTTGCTCTGCCGATCATCAGATATCTCTCAAGCAGCGCATTCGTGCTGAGATATCAACCAACGAACCTAGCGTTGACTCTTCACTGCAAATACAACAAGGTAAGCAGCCGGAAACCTTTGATGGAATCCAATCACGTTGCGGACTCTAGGAAATCCGCGGGTTGGCAGTTTGCGAAGTGACGTTTGAGCACACTTTTTTCTGCTTTGTCCTTAAATAGAAATACGCCCATACGAGGGTAATTTGCGCCAATCTTTCCCTGCTAAATTCACTTAAAGGCTTTAACAAATCCGCAGTCTATATGTTCCAGGCTCTAAGCTTGCTGTTTTTATTGAAATTCCAGGCTTCACATTATTAGCAATTGCAGATAACAGAGAAAGTTGCTCTTGTGGCATTTTACTACCAATAACAATTTCGAGTAGGGCATCGGCAGAATATACGTGCTTATTAGTTTTTAAATGAGACATAAACCTAACCTCATTTTCATAATCCCACGAAGGAGATTTTGTTGAAAATACTCTGGCTGCTTTATCTACATACTCGAAGTTTTCTACACCAAACATTACACCAGTAGAAATAAACTCCTCAAGGCTTAGAGAACTCGGTGAATCCTGATACCTGACGTCAATAGAAGCTACTGAATGGTTCTCAATGGAATTAAAATCTTCTCCCAACTGCTCAAGATCGAATACAAGGCAATAACCTCGTAATCCATCAGCATAATGTGACCACATCAGGTTTTCATAAATAGGGTCTCTTTCTGCCGTACACTTTGAGAAACATCCCATCATCATATTAGAATAGACATTAATCACACTATCTAAGCTTTGCTTTACTAGCGCGTGAAATAACTGCTCATTAGTCACCGAATTTTCGTCTAGTCCCATTGATTTAAGCATCTCTAAATACCGCTCGGCACCGATCTCCTCTTTGGATTTAAAAGTAGTCTGTTTTAGAGCTTGCTCAACCAGCTTTGGCGGAATCTTCTCATCCAAGAGGAACGCACCTTCAAACGGGTCATTAAAGTCTTTAGTCTTGCTAAACCAAATATAATTATTTTGAAGTGCGGTCAGGCTATAGGTATCAAACGAACGAAATTTATATAATTTCATAATCCCCCAGTTGGTCTTAAGACTTACTCCCCTACCGCCATTTTCTCAATGCCTTTCAATGTATCTCTTATCTGAATTGCCTCATCCAGCGAGAACACGCCTGTTATCCCCTCATAGTGAATGTCACTAAAAGGCGGTTGTGCTAACTGTTTAGCACTCATCACGCCGTTTTGCGTTAGATAATCGATGATTGTGTTGATAAACCGCAGTTGCTGGGCATTGAATTTCGCTTCATCCAAATATTCTGCGAAGGCTTCTTTGGCTGCGCCCCTGTCCATTCCAACCAACTCACGAATGAAAACACCAAGGCTCTTATCTGGGTGAATTGTTTCTTGGTACTGCGTGAGGTCACCGATACCACTCACTGCCATCAATTTAACGTCTAATTCGTCTAAATCCAGACGCGTGATAGGCAAATTCTTGCGAAGTCTAGCGATGGTCAAGTTGTCTTGGTTTTCTTTAATATAAGACTCTACGCGCTTTCTATATAGCTGAAGTTCATTGCCACTAGTTGGAACATAGATGCCTTCATTCTCATTAACACCTAAAAGCTCATCTTGAAAGTTAGTGTAAACGTAGCCCGTACCTTCCTTATCCATAAAGCGCATGAGAAGTCGAAGGCGTTTTCTCGTCTGTTCCAACTCATCTAACGTAAGATCAGTCCAGAAATTGGCAGACTGAATATACTCAAGCCATTCCACTTCTTCGGCTATAGCAGGAACACTAGTCTTGCTTTCAAGCTTCGCTGCAATATTTACTAGTTTGTCGCGGTAATAGTCGCTGATACCTGTTTTCTCAACCATTGCTAGTTGCATAGTAAGTAACATGTGGTCGAAACGCAGCGCTAACTCTTCGTCTTTCTCTCGCGGCTCTATTGGTTCTGCTTCAGTGGGCAAGTCAGAAATATGCTTTTGAATCTCGCCCACATTCTCATCTGTTAGGTGCTGCCAAGTCTCTGGCTTCTGGTACTTCTCAACTACCTTCCGTCGAGGTCGAACGATGAAGTTGTCCAGATTCATACCCGCTACGCGGTTTTGTAAATTCTGTACCAGTGAACGTTGTAATTCAGCTCCGTCAGTGCCGAACTGATCATTGCTTTTCAGGTGCTGAGACAGAATCAGACGTTTCTCAAAAATAGCTTGTGAGAGGGTTTTACTGCCTGAATCTTTTGCGCCCTCGGGCTGCATTTCGAAATATTCAAAGTTTTTGCAACAGTCGAAAACTTTAAAGAAAACCTTATCATCGCTTGGCCCAAACAAATCATCACAAAGCCTTGTTCCCCGCCCTAGCATTTGAAGGAACTTCACTTTGGACTTTATTACTTTGAAGAACATCAGATTGACGACTTCAGGCACGTCAACGCCTGTATCCAGCATGTCTACAGAGACCGCAATGGAAAGTGGGCAATTGGGATCGGCGGGCTTCTTCTCGCCTTTGAATTCTTCTATAAGTGAGTCGGCATATTTCTCTTTATAGGTGATAACTCTGGCAAGCTTCCCTTTATATTTGGGGTAGTTTGCATTAATACGGTCTACAACAAATTCTGCGTGTTTATTGTTGGCGGCAAAAATAATAGTTTTACCCAACCGCTCACCTCCAGCAACACGTATGCCTCGCTCAAACAACACTTCTAGAGCTTTATCTACTGTGGGTTTGTTGAATAGGAACTTGTTTACTTCACTTGGCAGAACTTCATCTCGCTCAACAAGCTCTTCTTTGCTTTCCCACTCTTCTTTCTCATCTTTGCTTAGATCGCTGTATTTAATACCTTCGCGAATAAAGCCCAAATCGACAGCTACATCTTTTGGCGGCACTAGCTTTTTATCAGCAATCGCCTCTTCAAGTTCATAAGCATAGGTGGGATCGCCGTCAGGCTGGTCAAAAATGTCGTAAGTGTTCTTATCAATATCAGACTTAGGTGTTGCGGTTAAGCCAAGTAACAACGCATCGAAGTATTCGAAAATATATCGGTACTTCTTATAAATACTGCGGTGAGCTTCATCTACGATAACCAGGTCAAAATGACCGATACCAAACAAACGGTCTCGGGCATCAACACTCAACAAGTTCATCATCGTATTATAGGTTGATAAATAAAGCCTTCCACGTAGTGTATCGGTGGCAGATGTAAGTATTTCAGGCGATGTTTTGGGCAAGAGTTTAGAGAACTCTTTCTTTGCTTGATTTACCAGTGCATTTCGGTCAGCCAAAAATAAGACATTTTTCACCCAACCTGCACGCATTAACACATCCACTAACGCGATAGTTGTTCGTGTTTTACCTGTACCTGTTGCCATTACCAGCAGCGACCTGCGCTGGTTTAACGTGAAGCGTTCGCACACACTTTGGATTGCGAGGGTTTGATACGGTCGATCTTTACCTGCAATGTCGGAATTAATAGCAACACCTGGAAGTGGAACCCTAAGTGCCCGCCTATCAATGATACGCTGCATTTCATCGCGGTTGTGAAACCCCTGAACTGCTCTTGGAGGCTGCTGTGTGTCGTCCCAAAAGTGAATTTCATAACCGTTGGTGTAGTAAATGAGTGGGCGCTGGCCGTATGCTTTTTCTAAACAGTCGGCATAGAGTACCGCTTGTTGTCTGCCCTGCGTAGCATCGACAGTGGTACGTTTTGACTCAACAACCGCTAATGGCTTCCCATCGCTACCCCATAGCACATTATCGACGTACCCAACTCCTTTATTGTTGGGCATTCCCAATACTTTGAATTCCACGGTGTTGGGTTTTGTTACGTCCCAGCCTGCTTCTTTCAGGTATTGGTCGATAATGAACTTACGGGTTTCGGCTTCATTATAATTGTGGCTATCTTTAACTTGCTGGTTTTGCTTTTTGTCTTCAGCAACTTTAGCTTTATGAGCTTCCAGCTCTTTTTTTAACGCTTCATTTTCTGCCAGTAACTGGTCTTGTCGTTCTTTGTGCTTCTCATCGCGCTCAGACAGCTGCTTTTGCAGTGCTTTAAGCTGCTTAGCACTGTTCATCACCAGGTTTGCATCTACCTGAACAGTGTTTGGAATTTTCGCTGTATCAAAAAGCTGGTCGGTAGGTGGCTTATTAGAGGTATACGTACGATAAAACCAATACAGGAAGTGATGTAGCTCTTTTAAGGTTTGAATGCTTTCTGCGGCGCTAACTTTACGCTCGCTGTGTACAGCATTATTTCCTGCACGCTGAACCGCTTTGATTTTGGGAAAAACGTTACTGCCCAGGCTGCGCTTGAAATCAGGGTCGTTGATAAGAGTGTTGAGAGAGTTATCGTACTTTGGTTCTTGCAACCAGCTGTCGAACTCGAACATCCACTTTACAGTGCGCTCCAGCGTGTAACGGCTGTAGAAGCAGCTGGAACGCGGTTCAGCGTTTACTTGTTGCTCAGCGATTACCGCATGTTCGTGAAGTTGGGGCCACTCTTTTAAAAATTCGAAGTTCGACATCAGCGTTCCTTGCTATTACATCCTTATGCTACATCTTTTAAGTCAAGTTCGCCTTTGAAAGCGCGTTGCATTAGAGAATTAAAATGAGCATTTGCTTGTTCTTGCTGCTCAAAATTCGCTTCCTTCAAAGCTTTTAGTTCGTCAATAATTCGTAAGAAAGATTGCTGTTTCCCTATGCTTTCATCTGGGATGGGTAATCCTTTCAATTGTGTAATGTTGATGGACGCTAAGTTAGTTGTTTTTTTAGCACACTTTAAAAAATACTGTTTCACAAATGGTGTTTGTAGGTAATAGGCAAAAAACTCAGAAATGTATCTATCACAAAGTCGAACTCTAAACACATGGTTCTGGTGAATGCAATTTGCTATTTGTCCAGACCATATTGCACCTCGCCCTAGCTTGTCAAAGTCGCCGCCCTCTGTCATAAGAACATCCCCAGCTTTCAGCTGGTACTTTTCAAAATCTTTAGCCTTGACAGTTATATCTTTAATTTCTGATAAGTCCAAGTACCCGTCTTGCACATTAGCGACACGCATATAAGGCACAGTAGTTAGTTTATGACCTTCAAGCTTTTGACCTTTTGTAACCCCAGAACGAACATCTGCGACTTCGCCAAGGCTACTTTTCAATGACATAGCATCTTTTCTATAGTCACCAAACATATCCAAAAACACAGACTGCGCGAGTGAGTTTAGTTCTTGCTCCATTTGCTGGCTTTGTTGGCGCAAGTTATCTGCTTTTTCGAGTACCGCCGCTATTTGCTTTTGAATGGGTAGCGGTGGCACGGGAACCAAAAGCGAGTTTAAGTGAACTTTACTTACGTGTGGAATAGTCGCACCTGTGCAGTTATTCCTAATTTCCTTGAATTTACTCTGTAAAAAGCGCCCTAGGTAGTTAGTGTCAATGTGAGGAATGATTACTTTTAACCGTGCCAAGGTACTACCAATCAGCCCCTCTAAACCGTACCCTATAGTCCCAGCATTTGCACCGTCCCACGCAATGATTACATCACTCGGCTCAACAAAAGTTCCTTTGTCATCATCTGTATACTTAATTAGGTTGTCATTTCGAAGATCATCTATTTGGATATAGCGGTTGTTCGTCACACTCTTTACCAAGTTGTGTTTCTTTCCCTTGGATATCTTTACGATATTTTCCAGTGTTAGTGTCGGCCATGTCACAGTAAGGCCTCCAGGTCGGCTATTCCCTTGTCCATTTCAGCTTGGAGTGCTTTAATTCTCTTTAAAATCACCTGAGGAGACTCATATTCAACCTCTTCATACACCACTTCTTTGTAGCGATTAATAGAAAGGTCATAGCCATTTGATTGAATGTCAGATAACGGCACGAAGAAGCTTTGTTCAGTTCGCTCACGACCAATTTCATTTTGTAAATGCTGCCACCGGAATAGCACATCTGGAATGTTATTGAGTTTATGATTTTCAAGCTCCGAAGGTGCCTGGCCCTTCTCAAGGTTTTCACCTTCAGCCGCTTTATAGTCAATAGCATCAGCTTCGGTTGTTAGGGCTTGCTCTTTGATAAGGGGCGTACGTTTATCATCAAGAGAAAAGCCGTCAGCCTGCATGTCATAAAACCACACGTTATCGGTGCCGCCATCATTGGTTTTAGTGAAAAACAGAATTGCAGTCGATACTCCCGCGTACGGCTTGAACACTCCTGAAGGTAGCGATACTACTGCTTCTAGTTTGTGCTCTTCAACCAGTGTTTTGCGAATTTCTTTATGCGACTTGGTAGAGCCGAATAAAACACCATCAGGAACAACTACCGCAGCGCGTCCACCAGGCTGAAGCATTCGAAGAATAAGTGCTAGAAAAAGTAGCTCTGTTTTTTCAGATGGGCCTTTTTTCTTTTTCTTGTTTCCTTCTTCGTCAGTTTCTGTTTTAGCTGTGGCTTTCTTAGGTGTTTTACCTAACGCGGTAAGTAAGTCCGGCGCTAGATCATCATAAGACACGCTGCCTTTAAATGGTGGGTTTGCCAAGATGAGTGTGAATTTGTCTTTGATGTTATGCTCGCCTTGGTCGCTTAGGCTGTCGCGATATTCAACAACTGGGTGCTCTACACCATGCAGCATTAAGTTCATAGCCCCAATTCGCAGCATATGCTGGTCGAAGTCATAGGCGTTAAACATTTGGTTGTGGAAGTGCTTTGAGTTTTCTGGGCGCATTAGCGCACCACCCTGAGTATTACGCACATACTCTTCAGCTGCCATAAGGAAACCACAGGTGCCGGATGCTGGGTCGCAGATAACGTCTGACTTATTGCCATCTAGTTTTGGCGCTGTCATTTGAACCATCATCTGAATGATGTGACGCGGTGTTCTGAACTGACCGTTAGTGCCTGAGCTTTGTAACTTGCTGAGCATGTATTCATACAAATCACCTTTAGTATCTCTATCGTCCATGTCGATTTTATCAATCATGGTAACAACGCGATCCAATAGGCCAGCGGTAGGCACCATAAAGATGGCATCTCGCATGTGTTTAGCAAAGGTTGTATCTTCACCGTTTATCGTCTTAATGAAGGGAAAAACCTTGTCGCGAACCAACTCGAACATAACCTGTGGGTCTTGGTTCTTAAATTTGCTCCAGCGATAGCTGTCTTGCTCAGTACCAAAAATAGGCTTGTCGATTTCGGTTTCCATGACCAGCGCGTTTTTTACACGAGCTGTGTGTATTTCGTCTAAACGACGAATAAACAGAAGATAAGTAAACTGTTCGATAACTGAGATAGGGTTGGTAATACCACCCGTCCAGAAGGCTTCCCAGATTTCATCGACTTGATTTTTTAGTTTGCCTGTAAGCATATTTTATTTGTTCTCTAATTTCGCATTAAATTCGCTTGTTACACGATACAGTGTATCAACTTTGTTCGCCCATATTCGTTTACTTCTATGAAGCCACACATTTTCCAGTTTAGCTTCGAGGTTAAAAAACTCTTTGAGTGATTCATGGCACATCCATTTGCTATTAGGGATACCTTCCTCTATATGATGAGAGAAGTTTATCGTTCTTCCTATTTGGGTTGATTCTTGCTCTTCTACACTTGTAAGAAAGCTCATCAACTCTGCTTCATCTTCAAAAGCCGTTAGCAAAATTTCTAAGTCGCGAATAGTAACAAAGAATATTCGCTCTAACGGGACTGCTAGACGGTCATATTTTTCATATATTTTTTCCGATAGACTAGGGTCGATTTGTTCTTCATAACGCTTTGCGCTGGTAAAATAAAAATCTTTATGGGTGACAACCAATCCGAATGTATTAGTGTTTTTGCTACTTATATCTTCAAGATTCACACAAGTCTCTTGAATTTGCCATACTCCCTTAATAAAAGAGCTTTTCAACTTATCGCGATATAGGTTGCGGTTTGCCGACGCAAGAAGTGAAACATTGTTTGGTTGAATAGCTTTTGCATCGATAAAAATCGTAGCGTTTTTGCCTAATAAAAAGTCAACACATTTACCTTCTATTTCATTTTCTTCGTAAAGCTTTTTGAGTTCTATTTCAGCTAAATAATCAATATTTGAGGAACGGAAAATTTCGTCTATATACGTCTCATATTCTCTACTGTAATTCTGAACAAACCTCTTTGCGTCCTGCTTAATAAAAAAGTCAGTGATCAACTCTGTAATTCCGTTAATCGCAATTTTAGGGCTGAGCGATGTTAGTCTTCCATCCACAAAGATAAATGGTTTATACGCGAACGGTGTAGTTTCAAAATACTCCTGAGTTCTGTAGTTATTATCTTCGTACTTTCTGAAAAATGTAGGAAGTTCAGATACTTTTGACGAAATTAGGTTAACAAATGCAAACGCTTCATTGGCTGGCACATTTGGCAAAAACATAAAGACTACATCTGAAATATTGATATCAACGAATGCTGAGCTTTCTAGGTTGAAAAGCTTTTTAGATAAAACGTACGCCATCATGAAAAAGTTTTCTAGTGCTATACCTGACGTCGATTCAAACGATTGGGCCAAATAATTTTGTGCTTTTGGTTTCTTGCACATTAGCATGTGACATCGGCTCAAATATAAAAGAGCAGAGATGTTTTTTGTTTGATACCAATATTGGTTCAAGAACAAAGGCCTTAGTGATAATAGTCCCTGCTCTTTTCTTTTTTCTAGTTCCGCAGCATAAGGTTGCAAGTCATATACTTTATTACATATATCGATGAATCTTTCTTTCGAGACTTGACGTGTACCCGTTGAATGCAAACAAACCCACTTGCAGGCGAGCGCAACCGTCCAACGCTGTTTTCGATAGTCGTCTTGCCCAATGTTGGTAGACAGATATTCAATGGCGTTTTTCACAAATGAAGCATAATCATAAGGCTTTATAAAACTATGAAGCCGTTTTACCCTTGCTATGTACTGCTCCCTCTCTGTCATAACTACGCTTCTTCAAAGCTTTTCAAAAGCAATTGTTTTGCGCGTTCTAGTTGCTCAGCATCTCGAACTTCAACTTCTAGATCACCCGTGCCCCAGTGCCCAATATTTCTGACATCCTTTGTAAAGCCTTTTTCCAGATGGACATTATCAGGGTTGAGCTTCAACCACATAACCACACGAGGGTCTTTATTGGGGACAAGACTCACACACGCTATATTTTTAATGCGCTTAAATGCTGTGTAGAGTTTCAAGTCTTTACGAGTGACATCATCACTCAATGACTCTACGTACGAGCATATTTCATTAAATAACGACATTAATTCAGTGCTACTTTGTGATTTTGCTTTATCTAGCGTCCAATCGTACGCTTGATTTTTCTTGGTTTCAGGTAGCTTTTCAGCAGCATTATTAATCAAGTCTGCGGGCTTTGAAGAAACTTGAGTGTTTACAAGTTCAAGTAATAGTAAATCGTCTGAGAAGTATTTATACCTCATCAGCTCAATGTTTCTGTCTATCTGTTTAATTGCATACTCGTCGTAGCGATTAAAGTCAGATGCTATGCAAATCAGTCTTGCGCCAAACCATTCGATAGTAGTAGCCATATCGTTGCCCAACTTAGACATTACCAACAACTGAAAGTCGGCTTTATGGTCAAGCAACCAATCAAGATAAAACAAACCTTGGTTAATAACGTTCTCATTTGAATGACGTTTATACTCGATAATTACCGGACAGCCATTTTCGTCTAGGCCTAAACTATCTATTCTCCCGCCATTAGATGTAGAGAACTCTGTAGCTAAGAAACGGATACTTAAAAAGGTATCCATATTAGTTTCAATCTGTTTTTGAAGTTCCTTCTCAAGCTTCGCTGATTTTGGGGTCAACTCTTCAACTGAATTTGGTAACGTTCTGAATAGTTTTATATCGCTCATACATGCTCCCTGTACTTAAACTCAGGTAGAATAACAAAAATTATCTTTTGTATCTTATTGACTTTGCAGTAACCTGCTGAGAACATAATACGTAAGGCGGACGCCTAACTTTCATCTGAGTTAAAACATCCACTCAAGTAAAACCTTCAACAATATTTAACAGACTCTTTGTCAATTGAATTTTGTTCGAAGTTAAACAGATGATTCGAACAACTGGTATCCATATACAAAATTCAAAAGGCTAAGAAAATGTTAAAAACTACGACATACAAAATACACAAAGAGCTTTTCTCCAAAGCTAATATTTCGCGATCTCAAACGCTTGAGGTAATAAGCGCAGCGTATGGATTTAAATCCTACGCAGCTCTTAAACCAAAAGAATCTCAGATCAACGAGATTTGTTTTTTTCTCTATTCCTCACCGCTGATGGCAATGCAAGATCGCTTCAAGTCTTTCAAAGGTGACAACATTTCTGATGTAACACTTGAAAAAGCACTTAATGTCATATTCTCTGATGATGAATACAGCTATTTTCATGATGAAGTTGAACTTGAAGAATCGCTGACAGATAGTATGAGCGAGTTACATGAAATGCTTGAAGCTGAACTTGAAGAAGCTGCTTCACAGTCAGACGGCTATGCATTTGAAGGCGCTGAGTTAACCAACTCAGATATCGTCAACTTACCTAATGGTGATTTACAGCTGACGGTAGAAATGACTGCCTCTTTATCTCAGGTTGAAGGAAGAATGCTAAGTACATCTAGCAACATATATGACCTAGTAGCCAGAGTAAAAATACCTCAAATATCTTCAACTGGCTTTGGTTTCTTCGAAATCATCAGCACGGAAATATCCAGTAGAAATAGCATGTATGATTACGACTTGGAGGATGAGCAATGATTTCTGCGAATAGTTACATTACCAGTCCAGTTGTCAGGTCAAAAAGCATCAAAACTCTGTCCGTCGATTACTCCGAAGGACTTACGGAAAAAGATGAGCATGAGGTCAGTCAAGAAGCTCAGCCTGACTGGCTGAAAAAAAGGCGAAGAGAACTTGCCGAGCGTTACGCATCTATGCCCAATAAGCAGTCGCCTAATGCTATTAATATTATGGCGACGCTGAAGAAGCTGATAGCTCTTGATGTGAATACCCTCCCTAATAAGAAAAGGAGATATTTATCGCATTCATTTCGGAATAGCTCCTCTTGCCAAAGGTGTCACGGGTTTGGTATGGGTCAATTTAGACACATTCAAAGTGGGGTATGCTTCCGTTGTGGCAAACTACCTTAACAGAAAATTAAAAAGGCAGCTGAATCTCAGCTGCCTTAAATTAATTGAGTATTTTCCGCCATCGCGCCTTACACGCAATCATCCATGTTTCAGCATCAATACCGAAAATACTCTCTATCTCATCAGAAAAATGTCTCAGAAAGTCAGTTATCTCTTGATGGTAATAAAGCAGCAGAGAAAGCGCCTCTTTTCCCTGACGGTATTTACCACCTCCGTCCTCCATCTCCTGCTCAAGAGAATGGCTAATTGATATACCCAACCATCTGCCGACATTATCGCGATGCAAATAAACGTATCGCTGGTAATCCAACACAATGCCAGATGGTTCAGCAGTCACATTCGCTAATAATAGAATCGTTGAGTCATCTCCTTCGAATGGCGACCTTGATCGCCGTTGATATTTTCTAATGATAGATGGTGTTGAGCCTTGCATTTTGTTACTCCTGTTTTGTCCTTGGAAGTAACTAGGCTCCTAGATGGGAAACTCCTCTCTTTCTTCAGTGTGAAAGTCCAACTTCATCTGTTTTGAGAAAAAATCTAAATCGTCTTCTGTCCACTCGGCATAAAGCTCAGGCTCGCTCAATACAACGCCGATGAGTTCACGTATCACGGGAAAATACGCTGGATTCGCCACTATATGATTCTTCTTTATCACATTCATAATTGTGTCTTCTATGTGCTGATTGTTTCTGTACTGACTCCCGTCAAACTGGTCTCGATAAGCCTCAAATCCGTTTGCTAAGTTCTCAAAAATTTCGGATACCATTACGGAGCACAGATAAGTATTTGTAGTCATGAGTTTTCCTTTTTGTTGTTATTCATTACTACTTAGCCTCTCTATCAGAAAAATTTCCCTATTACTGACTTATTAAAAGATAAGACTAACCAGGAAAGGAAATAAGACATGACGCATCTATCAGTTGTTGAACAGCCAAAGCATTGCATCTCAGATGATGAGGACTACATTGCTTTATACGAGAGCGAAGGCTCGTATATCTATTACGTGAGAAATTATGCAACTCAAACTGAGTTTCTGCTGCTCAGCTTCGACTTGATGATGAGTTTGGACGAGAAGTTCAGAACTGTAGCGGGTGTTTATTTCACACCGCACTTCTCGGTTCTGAAATATTTTGAGTCAGAAGTCACGCAGCACGTTCTCGAAAGCGCCGCGTTGCCTCATTTTCATTATTTGTTCAACTGTAGCGTTTCAAAGTTCATCAAGAGACTTTGAACTACTGAAGCCAGCTTTTCGCTGGCTTTATTTTTGCCTAACAGACGAGTCCAAAACCTTCGCTCCTGTCGTTTCTCCACTCGTAAAAGCTTCGATGAATAGCGACGAAGCTCAATAGTTCAACTTCGAGCAACAACATCCCATCTCTTAACTATTAGCCACCAAACTTAATTTCAAATTATTTTTTGATTTTAAGGCGCTTTGTGTATGCCTAATCGCTAACATTTACCAAGAAGTAAGTTTTGAGAATGTCTTCGCTCACATCGCAGATTATTTTCAAAAAAGCGCAAATGAGGTTGTGTTTATTTCTCGCTTTTCCAAATACACTTTTAACTGTCAGAACAAAATGAGGCTGTACTCGATGGTAACCACTTTATTTTCATTACTGGTTCAACAATTCAATAATGCGTATGTACAACCAAGTGATATCTCAACGTGGTTTGCAGCGAAACCTGCTTCGAAGACGCTTCTTACCGATCTGGCAAAGTATTTCGCACAGTCTAAGGAATTGGATTGTGATATTTCGTTGATGCAAGTGGCTAAGGATTTAGTCGCAAGCAAGTCAGCTAAACTGAGTACCCAAAAAAACATGCAAGATAACAGTCTTCACGAACAGTCTGTGGATGCGCTAAACGCGTTAATGTCTAAACATCAACTTGCCACCCTTTTCTTTCAGCAGCTAGGCAATCGCGCTGTTGTTCCCTTTGCTGAGGCCGCTAAGCTTTTCCAAATTGCTCCAAGTTCGGCGGAAGCAAAGCTGAAAAGCGGAGCTTATAAAGGTTTGTGTTACATGGAAGTCGAGAAAGAAAATCGCAAGTCTCGACCCTTGGTAAGCGTATTAGACCTTGCTGACTACTTTTACAAGAAGAGGGATGTGGTGATTCTTGGCGATGCGCCGACTGAAAAGATTAACGAGTAGAAGAACCTGACGAGCACCATGCTCGCCTCTAAGCATATAGGAGGCGAGCGGCTAATATATCTTAAAGATTTATATCTAACTATAACTCAAAGTCACAGGCTGCTATCTCGCTCTTAGACTCCCAACGCACATCGTCTAGGCGCTCATATGAAAAATCTTTGTTTTTAAACGAGAAGACATCTCGTTTGCCGAAAAAATATCCCTCGCCCACTTCGGTTACCTGACCTTTCCATAAAACTTTCTGCTTTTTATCAGTAACCTGTTCTACGTAACCAAGTTTATTATCGTAAGAACATACTTCATCCCCAAGTTCATAGTCTGCATTGAGTCTATTGCTCCAAATACCTTCCTTTGCTGCAACGTATGACTGGTAAACTGGATCTACTCTATTGGCGTACGATTTTGCTCGTTCAGTTATTGAAACAGTGCCTTGATCGTATTGACATACCGCTCGAACTGGTTGGTCGATTTGAGTGGTATGGGAGACTCTTCGACCGCCTCGTTTGAGCATGTAAACTCTATCTTGCTGCTCCACATAACTTACAAGAGCATTCATTTCGTTAAACGGCTCTTTTCCCCCTACTTTTCTTAATTCCAATGCATCTATGGAAGCTTGATTTAAGCTTGCACAAAATCCTTTTACCTTATCTATTGAGGTCAAGTCTGACTTTGAATATAGAATACCTTCTGATACTCCATAAATATCGTTAGCTAAGGTATTGGTCGTTAAAAATGAAGTTGATAATCCAAGTGAAAAAAGCGCTGCCACCTTGAGCATGTATATCTCCCTATCTTTATTTTTGATTTTTTAGCGGGCAAAAAGGTATCACGACAAACATCGCTTTACTAGATTTTGTAAATTGAACTAAAAATGTTGTTTTTGAAGAGGAAGTGGCCAGTTGTAATCATCAAACGTTTTAGTAACATGAGTTTGCGAGACTTTCGCACTAACGCAGGGACTAATAGGTGGAATCATATTGAGGGAGCGCTGCTTAAAACCTTATATTTAAAGGGCTAGAGAAGAACTGCTCGTACAGTCCAGCATTGGGGCGACAGAGAAACGGCGGTCGAGGGTTTGAACGGTGGTATTCAATTTAAGCCTTTGTTTTGTATTAATAACATCTAGTTTCTTGAGTAAAGACCAAGTGCGGTATTTATCCCTTTAATTCCTTATTTTCACTGTATCGGGGGGCCCAAGAGAGTATTCTTGGGGTCCGAGTTTTTAGGCGAAAAATAAGAAGGCATATAATAGCATCACTAAGACGATTAGAAAAAATATCAATGTCTATCGAATGAGAATGAGTGACAAGGGGTTCGGGGGATTATTTTTTCAGCTATATTGCAGCTGCCCACATGTTTAAGGAAAAAGAGCGATAACTCTTACTAAACTTTCTAGCGGCCCCTTTCTCCCCTAAAAATTTTAGACATGGACGTCTTCTTGTTCATTATTTTGCACTGTTCAATAATAGTGAACACGAAAGATAAATGAACAAATGGACAGCTCACGCGATGGCTGGACGCTTATCCGTACAACATGGATGCACAGGACTATGACGATATGAAAGCCATGGTGTTTCACCGGCTACTGATAAGTCCCCACCCGCTAGTAAGTGTCACGAAGGTTTGAGTTTGAGAAGATATTATAATAATAAGTGGCAGACCAAGTAAGCATCATAAACCCCGTGAGCGATATAGCGTCAATCAAAAGCGCTAACTCTTGTTGGGGCGTTACCGATAAACTGCCTAAGGTAGTAAAGCTGCTAGCTGCTACGTGAAGGAAGTCTAAGGGCAATAGAACAGTATCACCTTGAAAGCCATTTAAACCAACGATGTCGAATGACGTGGTCAACCAAAATCACACAACCCAGTTAAGCCGCTTTTTGTAAGTTAGCCATGTCAGCCTCATATTGATTTGGACTCTTGTAATCCAGATATGAGTGCATTCGCTGACTGTTAT
>Ga0066839_10000328_pt1 | contig 21282 bp, 16 predicted proteins | sample ETNtaG_10_FD_66733 | JGI IMG/M metagenome (GOLD analysis project Ga0066839, IMG submission 66733) | Marine microbial and viral communities from oxygen minimum zone, Eastern Pacific Ocean - ETNP201302SV82 | ecosystem: Environmental > Aquatic > Marine > Oceanic | place: Pacific Ocean: Eastern...
CCCTCGCAGCCGATGCCATCTCTCAGCTGAGCGACTCCGAGGCAGCCCTGGATGCCCTGCGCAATGCAAGGGTCTCGGCCCTCGTCCAGAGTGCCGGGCAGCTGACCGAAGATCTCTCGCGCCTGCACCGTGAGGCTTCCGCCCTCGCTGCCTCCATCGACATCGCTTTGCCCGAAGGACCTTCTGCGCTTGTCTGTCTTTCCGGCCGCGCCGAGGACATCCGTGAGGCCGCCCGGCGGCCTGAGGGTCTCGTCGAGAAAGCGCGGCTTCTGCGTAGCCTCAAGGACCTGGAGGCCCGCGGCCTCGGCGAACTGAGCGACTGGGTCCAAACTCCCGAGGGGCGCGCCTATCGCGACCAGATGCCCGCTATCGCCGCGGCCATTCTTGCCCGCAGCTTTACCGATGCGGTCGAAACCATTCACGGCGCCACGCTCGATGCCTATGACGGCGCCGATCTCGATCGGCTTCGCAAGGACATCGCTGCGATCGACAAGGAGCTGATCACCCTGTCGCGCGATGCGATCCGCGAGGATCTTGTCGCGCACTCGAACCCACCTCGGGGTAATGGCAAGGGTCGGGTCGGCACCTTCACCGATATGAGCCTTATCCATCATCAGCTGGGGCTCATGCGCAACCGCATCGGTGTGCGCGACCTTACCGCCCGCGCCGGGTCGGCCCTGCTCGACCTCAAACCTTGCTGGATGATGTCGCCGCTGGCCGTGGCACAATATCTGCACGACGGGCTCAAGTTCGACCTTGTCGTGATCGACGAGGCGTCGCAGATGACACCTGAGAACGCGCTCGGGGCGATCATGCGCGCCCGGCAGGTCGTGGTTGTCGGCGACACCAAGCAGCTTCCGCCTACCAACTTTTTCCAGAAGGTCCTCGACCAGGATGATGAAGACGAGGATGCGCGCACCGACAGCGAGAGCATTCTCGATATGGCCAACACCAGCTTCCGGCCCGTGCGCCAGCTGCGCTGGCACTACCGGTCGCGCCATCCGCACCTGATCGCTCTGTCCAACAAGATGGTCTACGACGAGAAGCTCGTCATCTTCCCGGCGGCCCGCGACAATGACGCCGATCTCGGCGTGCATCTCGTCGAGGTCGAGGGCGCCACCTACAAGAAGGGCCGCAATATCGACGAGGCGAAGGCGATCGTTGCCGGGGCCATCGCTCATATGCGCGACCATCCCGACCGCTCACTTGGCCTTGCGACCATGAACAAGGACCAGACCGAACTCATCCTTGAGGAGTTCGAGCACCAGCGCGCCCGCAACCCTCATGTCGAGGCCTATATCGACCGCTGGGCCGAACTCGACGATGGTCTCGAAGAGTTTTTCGTCAAGAACCTCGAGACGATCCAGGGTGACGAGCGTGACGTCATCATGATCTCGACCCTCTACGGACCCGATCCCGAGACCAGCAAGGTCTTCCAGCGCTTCGGCCCGGTCAACTCCGCGCATGGGCATCGGCGCCTCAACGTGCTGTTCTCACGCGCCAAGGAGAAGATCGTCACCTACACTTCGATGAAGCCAACCGATATTCAGGCCGAAGGCAAGGTGAAGGGAGTTCACATGCTGCGCGCCTGGCTCGAGTTCTCGCGGACCAAGCAGATCACCGATATTCAGGTCGGCCACGGCGAAACCGACAGCCCCTTCGAGGATTTCGTGATTGCCCAGATCGAGGCCGCGGGCTTCGAGGCGGTGCCTCAGGTCGGCGCCTCCGGCTTCAAGATCGACATCGGCGTCCGTCACCCCAGCTGGCCCTATGGCTTCATCCTCGCCGTCGAGTGCGACGGGGCACCCTACCATTCATCGCGCTCCAGCCGCGACCGCGATCGGCTGCGTCAGCAGGTTCTCGAAGGTCTCGGATGGCGCTTCCACCGGATCTGGTCGACAGACTGGTTCCGCGACCCCCGCAACCAGATCGCCAAGCTGCGCACCGCCCTCGACGCCGCCCTCGAGCGCGCCAAGAGCGATGAAGAGCAGCGCAAGGCCCGGCGCGCCGAGGCGGCCGAGGCCGCACGGCTGGCGACCGAAGAGGCCATCGCCCGAGCGGAGCGCGCCGCTGTGGAGGCCGCAGAAGAAGCCGCGGCTGAATCCACCAAGAAAGCTGGGAAAAAGGCAAAGCCGACCTCCAGTGAGCAGCAAATGAGTTTCCTCGACGACGATGCGGCAATAGGCCTGAAAGCGCCTGGAACCACCGAGAAGGCACAGGGCCCCAGTCTATCGGAACAGGCTCTCGCCCATGTCGAGGCCAGCCGCGAGGAAGCAGACCTCGGTCTGTTCAATCGCTCGGCCACAACCCGCAAGCGCGGCTTCTACTGGCTTGGCTTTCTCGAGGGCATCGCTGCCTCCAACGGCATTGAGGATGGCGAGCCTGAAGCCCTGCTCAACGAGGCCCGCCAAGTCGACGAGTTCTTCGGAGAGACCGTCGAGGGCTCCGTCGAGGAGAGCCTGTTGACGGCCATGGCGGCGCATGCCGACAATCTCATGGCTGCCGTCGAGGCGCACAGGGCAGCCCTCCAGGAGGCCTTGGATGATCCCGATCTCGACAGCGAGAAGGATGCCATCAACGCCTTCCTCGGCTTTTGCGCCGGCATCATCTGCGATGGTGAGATCACCTCGGAGGAAGCTCAGGCGATCCATCGCCAACTTCACGCCTCTCCGATCCTTTCCGAGGCGCCCGTCTTTGCCCAGTTGCGCTGGGCGGTCGACTCCGCCCTCGCGGACGCGCATCTCGACGCAGAGGAGGCCGAGGAGATCCGCGAATGGATCGCGGCACTGGTAACAGATGGCTACGCCGACACCGGCGTAGGTAGCATTGGCGGCGTCGTGGCGCAGGACGAACCTCTGACCGATCCGGCCGAGCTCGACTTCGATGGGGCGGTCTTCGTGCTGACAGGGAAAATGAGCATCGGGCCCCGCGCCTTGATCGGCGAAGCGATCTCCGCCCGGGGCGGCGTCCTCAAGCCCAGCGTGACAGACAAGACCGACTATGTGGTGGTTTCCAACACCGCATCGACACATTGGAAGACAACGCATTTCGGAACCAAGATCGAGGCAGCGCGCGCCAAGATTCGCAATGGTCACCCGATGCGATTCGTGCGGGAGTCCGCACTTGCACAGGCTCTCTCAGAGACCTGAACTCCGAAAGGGCGTCGATAAGAACTGACAGCGGCGGGCCTCGGTCCGCCGCTTTCCTTTTCGCAGTATCCTGCGTCGAGGACGCACCATTTTCCCGAACCTCCGATCGATCCGATGTCCTGCGAGACATCAAATCGGAGCCTTTTCGTGACATTTACCGAACGCCTCAAATCCTGGGAAACGGCCGCAAAGGATCGCGAGCACAAGCGCAGGCTCCAAAGGGCCAACCGAACGCCGCGCCAAAAGCGCATAGCAAGACTCATCGGCGCCGCATACTGGGGCTTCGTCGCTTCGATCATCCTATTTGCAGTCGGTGGTCTCAAGGGGGCGGCCTTTCTGGCCAAGGTTCTGTTCGTCGCGCTCCACATCACCGCCTTCATGGACGTCGACCTTGATGCCGGCGATCGTAGCGCCGCCGTCAACGGGATGCTTCAGGCACTCGACAAGAACTCCGGAACCCTCAGTCAGCGCACCGTGGACAACGTCATGCAGGGAAGTGAAGCCAAACGCGTGTCCTTCGGCTGGCTTTTGTCGAGCGAAGGTTCACCGATCATCAGCGCCATCCAGGACGGAAGCCCCGTCCAGACCGCGGGGCTGAAAGTGGGCGATGAGATCGTCGGCATCGGCGAAAAAGACGCCCCTGAGGATTCCAGGAACACCCGCTTGATCCTCCAGGTCATCGACCGCTTTGCCGAGGAAGGCAAAACCGTTCCGATCTCGGTGCGCCGCGGCCCTGACATCCTCTCTGTCGATGTAACGATGACCCCTTGGTCGCCCCGGGCTGCCTACGGGCTTGGCGTTCAGGATGGCGTGGCGCATGTCGCAATCCCTCAATTCCGCTCCGGCGTTGCGGAAGATGTCGCTCACATTCTCGAGCAATACATGACGGATGGGCCCGTGTCCGCGGTGATGATCGATCTGCGTGGCAATCCGGGAGGCTTGATGAAGGAAAAAACCGACCTTGCATCCCTCTTCCTGCCCAAGGGAACCCCGATCGCCAAGGTTGAAGGGCGGCGCGCATTTCGCAAGACTTTCAAAACGACCGAAGCCCAGCGCTTTCCGGACATCAGCCGCGTCGGCGTCATCATCGACGGAAATTCCGCATCTGCCTCAGAAGGTTTCGCAGCCCTGGTCCAGGATCTCGATCTCGGACCTGTCATCGGGGAGACCAGCTACGGCAAAGGATCACAACAGATCGTTGTCAGTCTGAACGGCGGGATCGAACCCTTCCGCCTCACCCTGTCTCGTTTCACCGGACCCAAGGGCACGCCAATCGATGGCGTCGGAATTGTCCCTGATATCGCATTGGACCGAGACACGGACGAGCACCCAAAATGGGTAGAGCTGATCTCGCAGTTGCGCAGGGAATTGGCCCGGCCGCACTAACCCTTGCTCCAAGTTACCTTCGCGGAAATCCCGTTCCTACGTCTCACACAGCAGTCGGGCCCCCGGCTGCGTGATGAAACAAGGATATCTCATGTCATTTGGAGCAACGGGGGTCATCGGCACCTCCTTCAAAGTTGCAAGGAGCAACTTCTTCAAGGTTCTCGGCCTCTATTTTCTGGGCGGAATCGTCGCGGTTCTCGTAACAGGCATTTTCAGCGCCGTCGGACTGTCGCAGGCGACGGGAGGAGCCAATGGCGTCGCGTCCTTTTCGGCCAGCCTGATCATCGGACAGGTGCTGGCCAACATTCCGATGCTGGCCGCGGGGCTCGCAACCATCGGTCTGCTCGCACATGACGCCACGGGCCGCCGCATTTCCTTTGGCGGCGCCGCAAAGCTCGGCCTTCGCAAGACCCCCATTTCGATCGTCGTCTCGCTTCTTCTCAGCCTGATCGTCACCCTGGCTGTCCTTCCTCTCCTCGGGATGGTCGCCGCGATGGGACCGGAAAGCCCGGCCGTCGTGCTCATGGCGCTCGCCATGATCCCCTTCTTCATGTGGCTCAACGCCGTGCTGATTCCCGTTTTTCCGGCCCTCGTGGTTGAGGATCTCGGGATCTCGGCGATCAAGCGCGGTTTCTCGCTCTCGAGTGGCTACCGCCTCGGCATCATCTGGGCCCAGATCCTCATGGGCCTTGTGCTCTTCGGCATGCTGCTGGCCTTCGGACTTGTCTCGGGAATGCTGACTGCCGGCGTGATGAATGGGTCCTCCGCCATTGACGGCATGATGATCCTCACGATGCTCGTCTATCTGCTCATGTTTTCGTTCATGATGACCGTGGTCGTTTCCTTCCAAGCTGCGGTTTATGCGCGCCTGGTTGAATGCGAGTGATGCAGAACCCCGTCAGAACCGACCACGGCCGGTTCTGATACCGCTCACGGTCGCGGCGCAGGGCGTCTGTCCACTGGACGCCCTGCGCCGCCTCCCGCTTCTGTCTGAAGGCGATACGCGCCATATACCGGCGAGCGCAGCCCGCGAAAATCGACCCGAAAGGCAATACCATTGGATCTCTTCGACACCGCTCCGCGGCAGGGCGGCCAGCCGCTCGCGGCCGCACTCCGCCCCACCACCCTTGACGATGTGATCGGCCAGAGCCACCTGGTCGCACCGAACTCCATTCTGCGCCGGCGCATTGCCGCGCGCCAGCTCGGCAGTGTCGTGCTCTACGGGCCTCCCGGCATCGGCAAAACCTCCATTGCCCGCGCCGTTGGCACCATGCTCGACAAGGATTTTCGCCCGCTCCATGCGACGCGTGCCGGCGTGAAGGAAATCCGACAGCTTGCTGACGAGGCGCGGATGCGCCCGATCCTCATCTTTGTCGACGAAGTCCACCGCTTCTCCGCCACCCAGGCCGACGATCTGCTCGCCATCTGCGAAGAGGGAACTGCCGACTTCATCGGGGCGACGACCCAGAACCCCTATCATAGCCTGCCCAAGGCGCTCGTCTCGCGCTCGACGATCCTCAAGCTTGAGCCCCTGACCATTGAAGACATGATCAGCGTTCTCGACCGCGGCCTCGCACATCTGCAAGACGCCGGAACATCTGTCAGGCTCGAGGATGACCAAAAACGCCTGATCGCCGGACGATCCGGCGGCGATGCCCGGCGCGCACTCACGACGCTTGAGAGCCTGGCTCTGGGGCATGGCGAGGATGGGCCGATCGAGATCACGGAAGAGATGCTCGAAGAGGTCTACCAGGGCGCTGCGGTAAACCATGATCGATCAGGCGACTCGCACTACGACAAGGTCAGCGCATTTTGCAAATCTCTTCGCGGTTCGGACCCCGATGCCGCACTCCTGTGGCTCGCCCAACTGCTTCACGGCGGCGAAGACCCGCGCTTCGTCGCGCGCCGCATTATGGTCCATGCCTCCGAGGATGTGGGTCTCGCCGACAATACGGCGTTGCAGACCGCGGTTGCTGCGGCCCAGGCCGTCGAAATGATCGGCATGCCCGAGGCACAGATCATTCTCGCCCATGCAGCGCTTCATGTTGCCCGGGCGCCGAAGTCGAACTCGGCCTGCCGGGGTATCTCGGCCGCCATGCATGCCGTTGCAAACGAGCCGCCCGTCCATGTGCCACTTCACCTGCGCGATGCGCATTATGCCGGGGCAAAGGACCTCGGACATGTGGGCTATGTATTTCCGCATGATGATCCCCGCGGTTGGGCCGAGCAGGATTACGCGCCCGGCATCGAGAAGGGCCGGTTCTATCAAAGCGACGCGCGTGGCGCGACATTCGAGGGCCGGGCGGATGACTACTGGGGGCAGGTCTCGGGCAAGCCCCAGCCCAAACGCTTCTGAAATCCACCCCGCCCCGCGCGAAAGCGCGGGACGGGCACCAAATCCCCGGAAGATCAAGTGTGCCGGTATCGCCGGCCGACTCCGGAGATATCGATGAGCAGCTACCCTTTCAAAACCGGCGATGTCTGCCGGCTGAGCTTCAAATGGCCCCAGGACGCGCGCGCCGAACGCGGCGACGGCTCGAAGGACCGTCATTCGGTCATCTTTGCAGCCAATGGCGGAAAGCTCTTTGCTTCCCCCATCAGTTCGGTTCCGCCTGAGCCACACGAGGAAAAATACGCCATCAAGCTCAGCGGCATGATGAAAAAGCAGTTGGGTCTTCATGACGACCGCAACAGCTGGATCAAAACCAACTATGTCAATCTCGTCGAAACGCCGAGCCCGGCAATTCGCAAATGGGCCAAGCGCGGCGACAACGAGCTGAAGTTCTGCCTCGGAAACGCCCCTCAGGGCCTTATGAAAGCGATCCAGGACAAGCGGGAGGCTGCCATTGCCGATGGCGCCGTCAAGATCGAACATGTCAAACGCCACGACGCCCAACGCGACTTGCAAGTCGCCAAGCAACACAGCTCTGCGCGCCGCGATGGCGCATCGGCAGAGGCCGACAGTGACAAGAACCGTCGCTACCTGCCAAATGATCCGGCGCGCCACGCTGACCGGCTCAAGCGCATCCAGGGCGCCGCGCACGACAAGCATGAGCGCAAGTCTGCCCTCCGGGATGCCCGGACCAAACCCGGCCGGCCCGGCCTTGAAATCTGATTGAAAGATCACGGGGATGCCTGTTCGTTCCGCATCTTGTATGAATGCGAAACGAACGGCTCCCCGCCCAACAAGGAAAACCCGCCATGACCAAATCCGCCCTCCAGAATCTTCATGAAGTCGTAGACGTGCTTGCCGACGAAATCGGCGATGGCACGCTCATTGTCCAACGCGGCGAAGGCCGCGACTATGCCCTCGTGTCGAAGTCCTACCTCGAAACCCTCGAGCGCAAGGCCGAGGCCTATGACGAGATGATGAAATCCCCCGAAGAGAAAGAAGCCGAGCAGGCCAATCTGCTCAAGGAGCTGACCGACAACAGCTGACCGATCAGCTCCTCACCTATCTTGCCACGTCTTTTCCGGCCCGCTCCCTCCCAGGTGCGGGCCGAAATGCTTCGGCCTGTCTCTCCTTCGATTGACCCTGGGGCAAAATTCCTGATCCTGTCAGCGACAGCCCCCTTTACGAGACGACCCGGAGTTTACCATGTTCAAAAAATCCTTCCTCCCCGCGATGCTTCTGTCGACGCTTCTGGCTGCTGGCGCCGCCGCCCAGGACGCGATCCCGCCCGAGGTCATCGCCGAATGCAATGCAGCCGAAGACGCAGTCAACTTGCCCAAGTGCCTGAAGGAGGGCGCGATTGCCTTCGAGATGCTGACCGTTGCGCGCGAAGACAGGTTCTACGGCGAGGCCGCCGCCCCCGTCATCGCCGATTGCACCGAGCGCAATGAGAGCTTCAAGACGATCTGGCTCTGCTTTGAAACCGCGGCTGAAAAGGCGGCTGAAACTCGCACCCTCATCGGCCTTGAGAACATTGCAGATGCTTGCGTTTCAGCGATATCTGAGCCCGCCGTTCACGAGGAGATCTATGCTCTTTATCGCCAGAAGCGCGAAGGTCGCTTTCCAGGTGAGATGTTCTACGGAGGCGATATGTTCTACCCCTTCAAGGGATGCCCCGCCGGGGTCGAAAAAGTCGAGGGCGCAAGTGCAGCCCCTGTAGTAGATAACGCCGCCGACCAGGAAGCCTCAAAGGCTATCCCGCAGGCTCGTTGTGATGCGCTCGACGCGCTTGAGGTCATGATCTCGTCGCGCTCGGCCGACGATCTGCGCGCCTTGCAAGCCGAGATCAGCAATCAAGACACACCTGACGCCGATGCATTGGCCGCAACTCTCGATATCGACCCCAGTGCCGCCGCAGAATTGCTTGCCGGCACCGAGGCCGAAAAAATGCAGATGCTCATGCTGATCGGCTCCTTTCTGCGAGAGCATCACCCGCCGCTTTACCAACAGGTCATCGACAACCCGGGCCAGATTTCGAACAGCTCGACCTCCGAGCTCGGCGGCCAGATGGCCCTGGGGTTCGTGAACATGATGGTCGACGAGGTTGAAGAGACCTATCGCAACACTTGCTCGGCAAGCTGACTGACTTTGCAGGCGAGGGTGCGCGACCCACTTTCACCCTGAAGTCCGTCGGAGACCCACCATGAGCCGCCAATCGAAGTTCCTTTCCCTCGTCTTGCGCCACAAGCCTGAGGAAATCGGCATCAAGCTCGATCGCGAAGGATGGGTCGATATCGAAACGCTACTCAGGCATCTCAAAAAGGCCGGTCGCGCAATCACGCGCGCGGAACTCGACACGCTCGTAGCGACCTCTGACAAGAAACGCTTCACCGTTTCCGAGGACGGGCGTCGCATTCGCGCCGCCCAGGGGCATTCGGTCAAGATCGACCTCGGTCTCGCACCGCAGGTGCCGCCGGCGGAGCTTTACCACGGCACGGCGTCGGCCTCGCTCGATCACATCTTTGCACAAGGACTCATTCCTGGGCGGCGCCAGCAGGTGCATCTCTCACCCGACCCAGAGACGGCGAGACTGGTGGGCCGCCGACATGGCAAACCCATCGTCCTGAGGGTAGAAACCGCCCGGATGCACGAAGATGGCCACCTTTTTTACCGCGCCGACAACGGTGTCTGGCTGACAGACAACGTGCCTGCGCGCTACCTCGGCTTTGGCAGGTTGGAATAATCGGGCAGAATGCCCTGGTTTTTCTTGTTCCGAACCGGCCAATCTTACAGGCGACATTGGCCGGTTGCCGCACAAGGAGAATTTGATGACCCAAACGACCACGATGCTTCCCCTCACCGAGGCGCTCCGCCAGGCGGTCCAGAGGGACAATATCGACGAGGCCTGCGGCTTGCTGCAAACCTCGCTCGGCGTGACCGACGGCGGCGTGGCCGGCGTCTGCTTCTCCGATGTGGCAGTCGATCCCGAAGAGGATGGCATCGACTGGGCGGCGCTCGATGTGCTCACCCGGCACCGCCGTCTTTGCGATTACATCAAGACCGAAATCAACTTCATGCCTGAGCCTCGCGATGCACGCCTCGAGCTTGCCGGCTTTGAACCCTACCACACCGGTGGCGGGTGCCAGGCTCTTGCCCGTCATCTCCCCGATGGATCGCATTGGCTCGTAACCGATGAAGGCGGCACTGAAATCCCCTCACCAGAAGAGATTATTGGCGTTGGACATTACGGAAAGCAGGGGGATGTCTACTTCGAGGACAGCTACCCTGCCGGCGAGTTCGATAGGGATGCATTCCTCGAGCTTGTCGAGAAGCGCTCCGGTGGCGCACCCAAAGTCTACGACCGTGACGGCATGGTCGACGAGGCTGAACGCCGCGCTTTCGTAGAGGAGCAAGAGATCGACGAGCAAGCTCTCGAGACCTTCCGCGCCACGCGCAAGCAGATGAGTGCCCGCGCCTTCGGCGAACTCATCGGCGATGCCATGTGGGAGGATGACGAAGAGAGCCAATTCCTTGTCTACGACGACGCCTGGTATATCGAAATCTGCGATGACGGTCGCCACATGCTCATTCTGGGAAACCAGAACTGGATCACGGGCGAGGGAACCACGCTCGAGGAACTCGAGCGTAAACTTTACGACTTCGCCAAGGATGAAACCGGGTGAAGAAGCTTCCGCGGGCGGAGCAGAAATTTGGCTCCCGCCCGCGTTTCGGGCGCGCGCATTGAACCAATATCCTCCAAGACACAATCAACAGCGCGAGACACCAATGACCCCCGAAGATACCCAAGACCGCGATCTCGCAATCCTCTCCCCTGAGACGCGCCGCGTCCTCGAGGCCCATGCCCCCGATTACTTCGGGCTCGATGCAGATGCCCGCGAACGGCGTCGCGCCGAATTCCCCGATGAGACCCTGCGCGCCATGCGCAGCGACCTTTTGGCCAATGCTCTCGGCAAAACCCCGGCCGAGATCGAGGACATCGAGGCCCGCGACGCGAGCCTCGAGCCCGACGAGCTTTTGCGCATCAACACGCTGATGCAGCAGGTCCGCGGCGTCGGAGAGGACTTTTTCAGCTGGAACGAATGGCTCGGCGACGACGAGAACAATCTCTCCTTCGAGACCATCGGCGCCTATGATCGCGACGATCACGAAACCCAGGAGGGCTTCCGCACCGAGGACAATCCCGATCATACCCCCGAACCCTACAAAGGTCGTCTCTATGGTGGCTGGGCGCGCTACCTCGAGAACGGCGAGCTGCGCTATGCCATTCTCAGCGATTTCGCCGGCTTCGTTTGCGGCGAGCTCGAAAGCCTCGATCTCGACCTTCGCCAGGAACTGGTCCCGCATCGCTACCGCGAGGGACCCGAACACAACACCAAGACCGAAGAGGGCTACATTCGCTGGGATCTTCAGCTTGATGCCGGTGGCAGCGAAGCGCGCTACGAGGTCCTGAGCACGGCAGCCCGCGACTATATTTCCGAGCGCATCGAGATCCTTCGCGACAAGGCCATGGCCGAGCAGGATGCCACCGTTTGGCTTTTTCCTGAAACCGACTGGGAGGGTGGCGTCGATCCCGACGGAACCTACCTGGTTTTCGCCTCGCCTGCCGCAATGGATGCCGTCCGGGTCCGCCACCTCCGTGCCGACTGCGCGGCACAGGCCGGCGATCTCGACGACCTCAAGAAAAAGATCGCCGTCGAGCGCGATGCTCTCGAAGCCATGCTTCGCGCGAAGAACGACGCCCTTCTCGCCGAGGAGCAGGCCGGCGCTTGATCAACGCTTGTCCCCGGAGCTGACTCCGGGGATGATGTCGTCATGCCCAAGGATGCACTTGCTGATTCACAACCAGACGATGCCAGGGTTTCACAAGAGGCCCTGGCCGCCGCGGAGTTCTTCACCTACTTGATCCGGGACTGCGGATATTCCCATCCGCGCCTGCTCGGCGAAGGCCGCTACGCCTGTCTCGCGCCCTTCCTCTACACCTCCGCAATCATCACGGGGCACATTGGCGATCGTGTGGGCTACGATGATCGCTGGTGCTACAGCTCGCACGAAGAAGCACTCAGCGCGCTTGTTGCCTGGTCCGGAGCGGATGAGCCCGAGGGTTGGCATCGTCACCCGAACACTGGCCGACGCCGTCGCATGACAGAAGCGGGCCTTGAAGAATGGATCAATCCGTAGCGAGCTGCCGCGACTCTGCTACGCGGGCACACATATCTCGGACAGTATCGGTCTCCGGCATGATCGCCACCTGGTTTATCTCGGAGACCTCGCAGCCCTTTGCATCTGCAAGGCACCCGAGGAAAGTCTCCGGGTCTATCACATCTGGATTGAGGATCGCCGCGACCGGGCTCTCTGCCTCGAAGGCATAGCCTCGATCTTCGACCACGAAGTTCAGGATCTCGAGGAATTTCCCCGTCAGGTCATTTTCATTCATCGCGCTCCTGCCTCCGCCCGTGCCATCTTACCATCCATATTGGCCGCTTGCGCTCCTTGCGAAGCCTGGCGGCGTGTCGCTGCGCTGTAAGCCGCGAGAGGTCTGAAATAACCTGCCTTCTTGAGCTTGTCGATCTCTTCGGCAGACGGCTTTTCCTTGCCATCGGTGCTCAGCAGGTGATCGACGGATTTCAGCGTATTGGCCAGGCCATTGTCGCCACGCCGCGCCCGGGGATCGGACAGGATCTCCGGCCCGTGCCGCTTCACGATCCCCTCGACTGCCGCCGCCATGAAACCTTCGGGCGCCTGGCTATCCACCCATGAAAAACCAGGAGCCTTGTCCAGCTGAGCCATGGCGTTGGTCTTGAGATCCCCGCGCGCCGCCGCCTTCCGCACACCCGCCGCCAAGCGCATCACATGCTCGATCGGCACGTGGTTCTCCTTGATGTGGCTGTAGTTGGTCGCGTTCTCCGCCTTGGTGAACCGCCCCTTCACAAGATTTTCCATCTCATAGGGCGGCAGGCCTGACAGCTTGCGGTCCTTCAGTCGGTTGATCAGGAACGACACGGTCTTGGTCTGTCCGATCTTCTCTCCGCGAGAAGCAAGGTGGCATTTCCAGCTCAGGATTTTGCCATCCCGAAGCGGGTTCTTGTGCATCCCTGCCCGATCAAGCTCCAGCGTTACCTTATGGTGCCCGTCGAGCGCCTCCACCTTCTCCCGATCTTCTCTGCTCAGGTGCAGGCCGATCGCCTGCCCGGCAACCTTATGCCCCGTCTCGAAGAGCGAGACGTAGTTTCCGCCATAGATCCGCGGATCTTTCAGCGGGCGAAACTCGAACTCGGGCTCACCGGGCTTTGGATTTGCCACTTTCTGGATCTGCCCGAGGATGGGATCGATATGACCCTCCCGACCGCGCATGAGCAAGCCACGCTCGAGCATCTCCTCCTTGAGGGCAGCACCCTCGTTGCGCGACGTCCTGGACCCGTAGAGGCGGTCCTTCTCGCCATTATGCAAGAAGTGCAGCTCGGCAGTCCGGACCTTCCGTCCAAGATCCTGCTCCGCCAGGCTATCACTCATCCGATCCGGCATGCGCCGGCTGCGCTCGTAGAAGGCTTCGACATGCTCGGCGATCTCGGGCGCCTTTGCCCGTGGCCCGATCCAGCTGAATCCCTCGACCTGGTCGAGCATCTCGGCATCGGCCTGATCAAGCCGTCCTTCGCGATGCAGGTTGCGGGTCTTCTGAATCCAGCGATTGAGCTTGGCGTCCGATTTCGTGGTCGGCATCTCGCCATGCTCGACGAGATGCTGTTCCAGTTGGCCCACGCGCTCGGCGAAGCTATCCTTTACCCCGGTCAGGGACACCAGTGTCACCGACTTCGAGATTTCGGCAATCTCTTCTCCCGTGAAACCTTCACCGACTCCCAGGACCTTGAGATTGGGGAGTGCTCGATCGGTGTCGACGCCGAGGCTCCCCGTGCGCCCCATCTCGCGTGAGGCTTCGCGAATGACTTCGGCCATGCCATTGTCATTGGCCCGCAAAGCCTCGACGACCTCGATCAGAGTGCCAAAACCCTGATCCTTTGCCTGCTTTGCAATCGAGCGCGGATCGTTGCTGTCGACCACCAACGGCACCACGACACTGGCTTTCTTGTGAGGATCGTTCGGATCGACCCGCGAGGCACGCCCCACGGCCTGGACCAGGTCGACCATCGAACTTTTTGCATCGACGAAAACGACACCTTGCAAGCCCGGGGCATCCACACCCTCCACGAAAGCCTTGCAGTTGGTGAGGATCGTATCGCCCGAGCTCAGAGCCTCAAGAAAAGCCGCTCGCTCCTTGCCGGATGTGGAGCCGTCGATATGTCCGATGGTGAAACCCAGAGGCTCGTAGGTTTCCTTGAGCCGGCCGGCAAAGGCCTTCGAATTCTTGACGTAGCGGTGATAGGTGAGAAAGCGGCTTTGACCAGTCTCTTCCATCACCTTTGCCAGCGCGAGCTCAGAGACAAGTTCGCGCATGCCCTCTTCCCCGACCCCTCGCTCAGACGCGATCCGGTCGAGTTCCTTCTTGTCGATGACCGGGGCCCAGAGGTCATAGTCGACGATATGCCCGTCGCGCACACCATCCCGGAAGGAATACTCGTAAACCGTGGGCCCATAGAGGTCCGGGTCGGCCATCGAGATGTTGCCGGTGGGCTTGGCTTTTTCGGAGATACGCGGGGTCGCGGTGAAGAAAGCCCGTTTCTCGATCGAGATCTTCTCTTCAAAAAGGCCGAAGGCAAAGAGGCTCTCCGGCGTCTTTTCCCCGGCGGTGCGGTGGGCTTCATCGAAAAGACCCAAGAGAACCGGGTCCTGGTTGCCCACGGCATCCATGAGCCCGTCCTTCAGCGTTTCAGCGCTCTGGTAGGTCGAGAAGATGATGCGGGGCTTTTTGCCCGAGCGCGTGCTTCCGATCACCTCCGCATCCGTGGTAATCGGCAAGGACCACTCGTCCTCCTCTCCACTGGAGGGCTGGGCGTTCTCCTGCGGGCTGCATACGCCAAGGTAATCGACACTGTCGCCGAATATCTTTCGAAAGTTGCGGGCATTCTGATGAATCAGATCGCGGTTCGGCACGTAGCAGACGATGGTGGGAGCTTCCTCGTCACTTTCGTCGATCATCGATTGAGCAAGAAATGCCTGGGTGAAAGTTTTGCCGGACCCGCAGCACATATGGGCCTGGACCCGGTCGCCCTGGCGCAGGCCTTCAACAAGCGCGCCATGCGCCTCAACCTGGTGTTTCCTGTCTGGATCTATCTGCATTGCCCGCGCCGCTTTGATTGCTTCGGACAGGAAATAGGGCTTGGGCAGCAGTCTCGTGATCCGCCACGATGTCTTGGGCGGGGGCTGCGCCCCCGCGCCCCCGGCGTCATGAAAAGCCCCAAACAATCACCGCTCGATACCATCGAGACCATCGAGGCCAGCTCGATGCCGGGAGCGGTCAACGCACCCTTGAAAAGTCGAGCGGGAAGAAGATCGATCGCCAGGAAAGGCCGATTCCGGCCGGGATCGATCTGTCGCCGGAAAGGACCTCGGCGATCTGCCCTTCTTCGAGGGCGGAGCGAGAGAAGGAGAATTTCTCTCCGGGATGAAAAAGGACCATCTTGAGAGGGACCGTGTATACGCCTGACGGTCGTTAAATATGGGGCGCTGAAATATGCGCAGGTCCGAGCCGCGCCCTCGAACGAGGCCAGCCGGTAAGCGGCAATATCGTTCACGCCGGGGATCGGCCGGCGACCGCCCGGCGGACCATGTGTCCGCCGGGCATCTTTTTTCTGAAGGTGGGAAATTTTTGCTTCGCCTTTCGGCAGGGTCGCCTATATTCGGATCATTGACAGCGACCCATCAGGAAAAAGGAGGGACCAGACATGACAAGCCGTATCGCCCCTCCCCAAGCCCCGGGTCGCATCGCGCGCTGAGCCTTTAGGGCCGCACGAACCCCCTTCCATCGCCGATGCCATCCGTCCCGCGACCCTTCCCGGGTCGCTCCTTCGACATGAAAGACAGACAGATGGGCAATTCTCCCTTCGGGAGTTCGGGCGATGCAAGCATGCACGCACCGATCTCCACCTTTTACCGCGACACGGCCTGGATCGAGGGCCGCGCGGAGGACCAGCTCGCGCAAGTCGCGCACTGGCCGGGCATGGCCGCAATCGCTGCCTTCCCGGACCTTCACCCGGGCCGTCACGGCCCCGTCGGCGCGGCCTTCCTGGCCGATCGCATCTACCCGCAGCTGATCGGGCCGGATATCGGCTGCGGCATGGCCCTCTTTCGGCTGGACCTCCCGCGACGGCGCTTCAAGGCCGACAAGGCGGCGCGGCGCATTCGCGAAATCGAAGCACCCTTCGATGCCGAGCGCGCAGAAGCCGCATTGGCTGAGGCAGGTATCCCTGCTTCTGCCGGTCTCACCCCCTACGGCCTCGGGACCATCGGGGGCGGCAACCATTTCGTGGAAGTGCAGGCTGTGCGCGATGTGCACCTTACCCAAAAGGCGCGCTCCTTGGGTCTCTCGACAGGTGATCTCTGCCTGATGGTCCATTCTGGATCTCGCGGCCAGGGTGCGGCGATCTTCACAGAGTTGGAGGCACGCTGGGCCGAGGGCTACCAGGCACAAAGTGATGAGGGCCTGCGCTACATCACGCGCCATGATGCAGCACGCGACTGGGCCCGGCTCAACCGCCAGATCATCGCCGAGCGTGCCGCCGAGGCCCTGCGCTGCGATCTCGCACCTCTATGCGACAGCAGTCACAACCATCTCTCCCGCCTCTCTGGGGGCTGGCTACACCGCAAGGGTGCTGCCGAGGCTGATGGCGGGCTCGCCCCGCTGGCAGGATCGCGAGACAGTCTGAGCTATCTCCTCTCCGTGCAGGATGGTCCGCCTGAGGCTCTTGCGTCTCTCTCCCATGGGGCGGGTCGGCGCTATGACCGTGCCTCCATGCATGGCCGCATCCCGCGGGTCAGGTCCGCTCTCCAGTCCATGGCACGCAACAGCTTTGGCGGCACCGTCATCTGCGAGGACCGGGATCTCCTGATCGAGGAAGCAGGGCAGGCCTACAAGAACTCGAAAGAAGTGCGGGCTGATTTGGAAGACTTCGGCATTGCCTCTGCCATCGTTTCTCTTGAGCCGCTGCTGACCTTCAAGACCGGTCGGATGGGAGGTGCGGCATGACACATACAGCAGAGAAGGTCTCCCTTCTGGTTTCCAGCGGAAATGGGCCGGCCGAGTGTCGTCAGGCCGTAGGCCATGTGCTTTTGCAGATCGCCAAGGAGGCTGCGGAGGCAGGGGTGGAGTTCGACGAAAGCCGAAGGGAGGCCGAGCACGGTCCAAACTCGGCGGTGGTTGTTCTCAGTGGCACTGGTGCGGCCGCACTGGCGGCGCGATGGATCGGGCCCGTTCTCTGGCGATGTCAGAGCCAGGTCCGCCCCAAGCACAAACGCAAGAACTGGTTTGTTCAGATCTTCGAGTTGAGCGATAGCGCCCCGGCGGTCGAGATCCGGGACGATGAGGTCGAGATGCAGGCACTGCGCGCCGGCGGGCCCGGCGGCCAGCATCAGAACAAGACATCGAGCGCCATCCAGGCGCGATGGGTCTCGCCCGACGGGCGTCGCTACCAGGTCTTCGTGCGCGACCAGAGATCGCAGCATCAGAACCGGCGGCTCGCACTTTCGCGGTTGCAAGCCCTGGTCGATCTCGACCGCCGCGAAGCAGAAGAGGCGCGCGCGGCAAAAAGCCACCGGATGCACCATCAACTGGAGCGCGGAAATCCCGTGCGGCGGTTTGAAGGACCACGTTTCCGCGAAGGCTGAACGCCCCTTCCCCCTGTCTGTTTTTCCGACCCGAAGTCGTGACAGCCAGGGGGCATTTTTTCGCAGAAATTCTGGCCGAGTTTTTCCGAGTTACGGCATTCGAAGCAATTTCCTGGTCTCCCGACCAGCAAGGAGCGCTTCGCATGCCAGCCACCCTCCCCTCCGACCACAGCATCTACGGCGAAAAAGCCGACATCCATCTTTTTGGCGGCAATGTGCTCGCGCCTCGAATGCCGATGACCGGCGAAGGCTCCTACGCGGAAGCCTCCGAAGGCCTGGGCGTCACCGGCCTGCGCTTTCCTGGCGGCTCTCTGACCGAATACACTTTCGATTGGAACAATCCCGATGCGGCCCGTGTCGTCGACGAAAGAGACGGCGAAGAGACCGACTTCATCACCACCAGTGATTTCATGGCCCATGTGGCTTCCACCGGACAATCCGCCACCTTCGTTTTGCCGACCCGCACACAGCTGAGCGAGGAGGTCGATGAAAACGGCAATCGCCTACCCGATATCGATGAGGAGGGCCTGCGTGAGTTCGTTCACGACCTGGCCTCCGGCGCCTATGGTGAAGCCGAGATCAAGGGCTTCGAGATCGGCAACGAATATTGGGGCTCTGGCGAAATGAACGCCGTCGAATACGGCCGACTGTCTGCCGAAATGGCGAAGATCATCGACAGCGAACTCGACCTCGTCGCCGAGGTCTACGACATCGACACCTCCGGCATGAAGGTGCTGACCCAGATGGGTCACAACTACAACTACTCGCGCCTGTCGGATGAATACGAGGGCTGGGATGCGGAGGATGTCATCGACGACCTGCGCGCGAAATACCCCGAGGCCGATCTTGACTACGGCAATATCCGTGGCAGCGGTGAGCCGAACTGGACCGAGATCAACAATCATCTGGTTCGCATGGCCTATGATCAGGACCCCGAGGCTGCCGAGGCGCTCGATGGCCTCATCGCCCATGTCTACACCCGCGGCACCGACCAGAGCCGACACTATGACCTCGACAACATCAAGAACACCTGGCTCGAGGAAGGCTACGAGGATCTCGAGATCCACGTCACGGAATGGAACCTGAAATCCACCTCGGGCCTCGATAGAGAAGAGGACTACGGCCTGCATCAGGCCCATGAAATGCTTAACATCATGGAGGAATTCATGGGCGCTGGCGTCGACCAGGCTCATGTCTGGCCGCTTGTGCAAAACACCAACAACGCGCTCTCGAACGGCTTCGAATACGATGAATCCACCGTGCCCGGCGAGATGTTCGCGATGATGAGCGAAAACATCCCCGGCAAGCAGATCATCGACTTCACGCCGGGCCGGGACACCGAGTATGACGCCGGCACGGCCGATGTCCACGCCTTCGCAGGCGGCGGAGATATGGTCATCTACGTCGCCTCCACCTCCGACCAGGCGGCGATGAACGACATTGACCTGTCGAACTTCGTCGCCGGATACGAGTCGATCGAGGCCACCCGCCTCGGCGTGGCCGAGGGCGAAGCGATTGGCAGCAATAGATCCGAGGCGCATGTCGAAGAACTGGATGCAGCTGAAATCTTCCAGGACGGCATCTTGCAAGCCGATCTGACGGAGGGTGAAATCCTCCAGCTGGTGATCCGCGGTATCGAGCCTACCGAAGAATTCGCCCCCACCCTCGCTGCGATCGATGGCGACGAAGAGACGGGCCCCAACGAGGAAGACGACGAGACCCCCGATGAGGACTTTCCCATTCCGATCCTGCCGCCGGAACCCGAGGAGCCCAGAGAAGAGGAAGACCCCACTCCTGACGATGACGGTGACGCCTTCGGTTGGGAGGGCATCGCCTGGGCGCTCGGGCTGTTGCCGATCCTCGCACTGATTGGCGGCGCAGGTTTCTGATCCCGGGCGCAGGCTGCGCGGGACAGGGGCTCGTCATGCCCCCTGTCCTGGCGCCTCCGCAAGGCCCGGGAAAGTTTCCCAGATATTCGGGACGACCCCACGTTCCCCCGAGCAGTCCCGCCCGCGAATGGATGACAAATGCCCCAAACCCTGAACGAATTTCTCCAACACCCATGGGTGCAACCCACTCTCGTCAGCATGATGCTCGTGATCGGGGCGCTCTTCGGCACCCTTATCGCGCGGCGGCTGCTTCTGAGGGGCATCGAGCACATCCTCACCAACACCCAATTCGGGCGCGACGACGAGCTGCGCCAGCACCGCGTCATCCCGCGGTTGGCCAATATCGTGCCAGCGCTCTTCGTGCTGCTGGGGATCGAACTCGTGGCGGAGATCCCCTCCGAGTTCACCACCATCGTCGTCAACGTCGTCCAGGCCTTCATCATCCTGACCGTCGCGATGGCGCTGAGTGGGGCGATCGCGGTCGGCGATACCGTCTACCACCGCATCCCGCGCAACCGGCTGCGCCCGATCAAGGGCTATTTGCAGATCCTGCGGATCGCGGTCTATCTGGTCGCCACGGTGCTGATGGTTGCCGCGCTCTTCGACAAATCGCCGGTGATCCTGCTGTCAGGGCTTGGCGCCATGGCCGCCGTGCTCATTCTGATTTTCCAGGATACGCTGCTGAGCTTCGTCGCTTCGATCCAGATCTCGCTCAACGACATGGTGCGTGTGGGCGATTGGGTGGAAATGCCTGACTTCAAGGCCGACGGCGAGGTGATCGAGATCGCGCTCCACACGATCAAGATCCAGAACTGGGACAATACCGTCTCCACCATTCCGATCCGCAATATCGTCACCCATTCGTTCAAGAACTGGCGTGCGATGCAGGAAAGCGGCGGGCGTCGCATCAAGCGCGCCTTGCATATCGATCAGGGATCGATCCGCTTCCTGACCGAGGGTGAGATCACCAAGCTCTCGCAGCTGCGTCTGCTGCATGATCACATTGCAAAGAAACGCGCCGAGCTTGAAGACTGGAACGGCCGTCTCGACCCGGCGATGAGCCACGAGGCCAATACGCGTCGGCTGACCAATATCGGGATGTTCCGCGCCTATGCGGATCATTACCTGCGTCAGCACGTGCAGATCCGCGGCGACATGATCCAGATGGTTCGCCAGCTCGCCCCGGGCCCCAAGGGCCTGCCTCTGGAGATCTACGCCTTCACCAACACCACCTCCTGGGTGGCCTACGAGTCGATCCAGGCGGATGTCTTCGATCACTTGATCTCGGTTGCGCCTTCCTTCGGTCTGCGCATCTTCCAAGAGCCCGCAGGCTCTGATCTCGCAGGGATCGGCGGCGCGTTCTCTCGCTCAGTTGCCTGACAGGCAGGCAATCTGAATCTGCGCCTCCCGCCGCGCCCAGTCGCGGCGATCCTTCTCTTGCGACGCGTGCGCCAGGGCCTTGAGGCCCCTCACGGCCGCATCAGGGAGGCCTGCCATCCGCAGGGCCTCCTCGCGCACCCGCTCATGCAACTCCTGCCTGGGGACAACATCCCAAACCAATCCCCAGGCTTTCGCCTCTTCGATCGGTAGGTGCTGGCCCGTCAGGGCAAGGCCGATGGCGCGCTGTCTACCCGCGCGATCGGCGAGCATACGGTAGGAGCCACAATCG
>Ga0066839_10000342_pt1 | contig 20928 bp, 20 predicted proteins | sample ETNtaG_10_FD_66733 | JGI IMG/M metagenome (GOLD analysis project Ga0066839, IMG submission 66733) | Marine microbial and viral communities from oxygen minimum zone, Eastern Pacific Ocean - ETNP201302SV82 | ecosystem: Environmental > Aquatic > Marine > Oceanic | place: Pacific Ocean: Eastern...
GCTGCCATGGCCGAACTCGTCGCCGACGCATGCGACGCAGGGGGCGAACTGACCACCGGTGGGAGTCGAATCGGCTCAACCGGCTTCTTCCACGAACCGACGATCCTGGCCAACGTCCCCGATCAGGCCCGGATCATGCACGAGGAGCCCTTCGGGCCCGTTGCCATCGTGAACCCGGTCGACTCACTCGACACGGCCATCGACAGGGCCAACTCGGTCCCGTTCGGTCTCGCCTCCTACGGGTTCACCAACCGGGCCGACTACGTGGACCGCATGGTCGACCGGGTCGAGGCCGGAAACCTTTCGATCAACACGCTCGAGGCATCACTCCCGGAGACCCCCTTTGGCGGAATGAAGTCCAGCGGGTACGGCCGGGAAGGCGGCACCGAGGGCCTCCACCACTACATGGTGGTCAAGAGCGTCTCCCACAGCATCGACATCGTGTGACCCCGGATAGGACCACAGGACATGAACTACTCCAGAAGCAACGCTAAGGCCTACGCCCGCCAGAACATGAAGGGCATCTGGGCCGCTGCCCTCATGCCCTTCACCGAGGACCTCCAAATCGACGAGGAGGGCTTTCGCCAGAACGTCCGGCACTGGACCGAGGACCTCGGAATCGAAGGCCTCTTCATCGCCGGCAAGCAGGGAGAGTTCTTCTCGATGACGGTCGACGAGCGGAAGCGGTCGTTCGAGTTGGCCGTCGAGGCGACCCGGGGACGGGGCCAGACGATCATGTCGTGTTCCGACCAGAACATGGACGTCGTCATGGAACTGGCCCACCACGCCGAAGATGTCGGTGCCGACTACATCGTCGTCCACGCACCGGCGCTGCACTTCACCACCGCCCAGGATGAGACGCTCATGTCCTACTACCGGTCGATCTCTGACAACGTAGACATCGGCATCGCCCTGTGGAGCCATCCAGACAGCGGCTACCTGATGTCGCCCGAACTGTGCAACCGTCTTGCCGACCTTGAGAACGTGGTGGCAATCAAGTACAGCGTGCCGCGCCCGATGTATTCGGAACTCTCGGCTCTGGCCTCTGATCGCATCCACGTGAGCACCGCCTCTGAAGATGAGTGGCTTGACAACATCATCGAGTTGGACTGGAAGCTCTACCTGTGCTCTTCGCCCCCGTTCCTCCTGCAGACGACGAACGACCGGCGGATGCACGAGTACACACAGGCTGCTTTCGAGGGGCGGGTTGACGACGCCCGGCGGATCAGCGCCAGCCTCGACCCGGTGCGGGCAGCCCTGAAGGGCACGCGTCCTCCCGAGAAGCCCCACGCCCACCAGAAGTACTGGCAGGAACTGCTGGGGCAGGTCGGTGGTCGTGTCCGGGTTCCGCTGCTTGAGTTAACCGAGGATGAAAAGCGAATCACCCGCGAGGCGTTCGAGCAGTGCGGGCTCGGGGTGTGAGCGAAAAGACCATGGCGCCGGGGGCTGTGCTGCGCATCGTCTTCGTGGGTTGGGGTGCGATGGCCCGGACAGCGTGTCGCCTGCTCGCCGACTCACCGGTCGAGATCGTGGCCGTCACCGTGCGGGCCGGGTCGGACCCACCTGAGGACCTACCGCCCGGTGCAGACCTGATCACCAGCCCGGATGAACTCGCATCGACGCTCCCCGACGTGGTCGCCGAAACCGCCGGGCGCGATGCCGTAGGCCCGTGGGGCCGAGCTGCTCTCCAGACGGGAGCCGACTTCATCGTGTCGTCAGCGTCGGCTTTTGCCGACACCCGACTTCTCGGGGAACTGACCGAGATCGCCGCCGCCAACGACGCCCAGGTGCACGTCCAGCCCGGTGCGCTAGGTGGCGTTGATGCGATCGTCGCGGCGAGCCTCATGGGGCTGGAGGCCGTCGAGCACCGGATCATCAAGCCGCCCGGGGCCTGGCAGGGAACGCCGGCCGAGGAGCGATGCGACCTGGAGACCATCGACGAGCCCAAGGCCTTCTTTACTGGAACGGCAACCGAGGCAGCGACACAGTTCCCCAAGAACGCCAACGTGGCCATCACGACCGCTCTCGCCGGGGTAGGTCCTGAGGACACGCGGATCACGCTCATCGTCGATCCGCTGGCAACCCAGAACAGACACGAGATCACGGCCATCGGAGACTTCGGCCGGCTCGATGTATCGATCAGCAGCCGCCCACTGCCGGACAACCCCAAGACCTCGACCATGGCGGCACTCAACCTGGTCCGCTGCATCAGGAGCCGTGTGACGCCGCTCGTCGTCTAAGTGCCGGTCCCCCCAGCCGAGAACCAAGAAGGCCCGGTCGTATAGACCGGGCCTTTCACTTGGTAGCGGGGGCAGGATTTGAACCTGCGACCTTCGGGTTATGAGCCCGATTGTGGGTGGTTCGCTGACCGGGGGAAACCCGTGAAACACCTGTCCTGAACGGGTTTTCACCTCTCATCGTTTCGCGTTGTTTCCCCTTCCATCCCACCCTCTCGCGGTATGGACGCGGTATGGACTCGCCTGCGAAACCCGCGCCTCGCCAAGGACGAGTCCCGATCCGCCAGTCGCAGACATCTGCCTCAATCTGAGCCAGCGCCAAACCACGGCGGGTCCGGCGAGATGGCCGACAACGGCATCATGGTCAACCGCAGATACTCTGTTGCGGTCATCGTGTCGAGTTCGCTGTACTGGGTAGCCAGGAGGCTGTGATGTGCTGCAGCGCTCGCTTGCCGCTCCGCAGCTCGCTCCTCAAGTCATTGTCTGACTTCCGGCGAGAGAGGCTGGCTGGACAGAGTCCACACCTGAGCCCATGCCATGTCCACATTGTCATCTGATATGACCCCGGATTCCGGGACCTGCTCGTACAACGCTCGGAGCAAGTCAGCGCGCCCCGAGCTCTCCCCAAGCGATATGCCTGCACCCCTCAGAACGAGACAGAATCCCTTGCAGCGGGGGCTGTCGCATGAATGTGTGCGGTCCTCGCGTTTTGGTGCGCCGCGCGGGACAATGGCGTCATGGTGAATCTACGTACTGTTGAGCGGGATCAGTTGTTGTTGATGCCGCCGTCGTTGTCTGACTGGTTGCCTTCGGATCATCTGGCCTGGTTCATTGTCGATGTCGTTGCCGAGCTGGACCTGTCGGGGTTCTATCGGTCGCTGCGCAATGACGGGCGGGGTGGCCGCCTCGTATGACCCACAGGTGATGTTGGGGATACTCCTGTATTCGTACTGTGTGGGGGAACGTTCGAGCCGCCGTATCGAGCAACGTTTGTGTGACGATGTCGCGTTTCGGGTGATTGCGGTGAATCAGGCGCCGGACCATGCCACGTTGGCTCGGTTCCGTCGCCGTCATCACGACGCTATTGCTGGCGTGTTCTCCCAGGTGGTGGGGTTGTGTGTTTCTGAAGGTTTGGTGCAATCGGGTGTGGTCGCGATTGATGGGACGAAGATCGAAGCCGACGTGTCAGCCGAGTCGTCGGCGACCCGCCGCCAGATCGTCGACGGAATCCTTGAAGAGGCCGAAACGGTTGATGCTGCCGAAGATCTCGAGTACGGGGCACGCCGTGGCAACGAACTGCCCGACCGGTGGGCGGATCGGCGCGACCGTCGGACCCGGTTGCGTGAAGCGTTACGTCAACTCGACGCTGACGGTCCGTCTGATGCCGAGTCGTATCAGATAGATCGCACGGCGAGAGAGACAGAGTTGGGTCACAAGCTCAGTGGCCGTCGACCAGACCCGAATTCGAAGCGGGCAAGTGTGGCTCGGACCCGCAGAATCAACGTCACCGACCCCGATAGCCGCACGCTCAAGAGCCGCCACCGGTTCATTTGGGGATACAACGCACAAGCAGCCGTCACCCAAGACCAGATTGTCGTCGCTGCCCAAGTCACGACCGCCGCCAGGGACTCAGTCGTCTTTGAAACAATGGTTACAGCTACCCAAGAGAGCCTTGTCGGCACCGGCGCCGATCGGGTCGAGACGTTCGTTGCCGATACCGGCTACTGGTCAATCCCCAACGCCACACTCGATATCGATGCTGACGTGTTGATCACCCCAATGCCGATGACCGGGGGTATCACCGACCCAGATGATCCCCGCCTTGCTCGACGTAGCGAAGTCGTCGAACGTCTCGACCGAGGCGACATCACTGTGCGAGTCGCAGCTACCGAGCTGGGGGTCTCCACCACCACAGTCCGTAAACTCTTAAAGAACCATCGCAGCGGTCTCCCCGATTCGTTCACGGTTCGCCACGCAATGGTTGAACGTCTCGCTACCGAACACGGCGCAGCTGTCTACGCGAAACGCAAAACCACCGTCGAGACAGTCTTCGGGAACGTCAAAGCCAACCTTGGGTTCCGGAGATTCTCAATGCGAGGGCTCGACGCCGCATCAAGTGAGTGGCGACTCGTGTGCACCGTCCACAACCTGCTCAAGATCCACCGCCACCGACTCGCAGCCACCTGAATCCGGAACAAGGATCGGCGCGTCCCCACCCAGAACACGCTGAAACCCCCCGCCCCGAGACCATCTGTGCGACAGCCCCCCTACGTATGGGTTTCCAGCGAAACCGCAGGTCAGGGTATACCCCTGATCCGCCTCGACGGTGCAGAACATTTTGCGCCGTGCAGGTCTGGGACGGTTGGATCATGGCGACCGGGCCACCCGTCGGGAACCGGTTTGGCGGTATCAGCGTGACACTTCTGGTGAGCTGATCCATGTCGACATCAAGAAACTCGGCGGGTCCCTCACGGTGGCGGGTGGCGCAACCGGGGCCGCGGCTACCAACGCGAGAAGTCCAGCGACCTCCACGGGCGCGCTGGCTACCGCTACACATCCACACCGCAATAGACGACCGTACCCGTATCGCGTATTCAGAGATCCTCACCGATGAGAAGGCCGTCACAGCAACAGGTTTCTGGAAAAGGGCCGCAGGGTGGTATATCTCGATCGCAATTAACCCTCAGCGTGTAATCACCGACAATGGGTCCCGTTACCGCTCCGGGCTATGGCACAAGGCGTGTGCCGAGACCGGAACCGTCGTCAAGAAGACTCGGCCGTACCGGCCTCAAATCAACGGCAAAGTCGAACGATTCTACAGCATCCTCCTCGAGGAATGGGCCTACATCCGGCCATGGACCTCAGACAGGCAACGCACCAACGCCTACGATGGGTTTATCCACTCCTACATCGCCACAGAGACCACGGATAGCTCGGATGGGCAAGCCCCAACAGCATCCTCAAGGACAACCTCCCCGAAGAGCACAACCAGGCCACGGACCTGTTTCAGCACTTCGTCCTGGGTAAACGCGCCTTTGTCGATGATTTGTTCCACGCCGCCAGAAAGCAGCAGGCGATCATTCTCTGAGAGGTCTTTGGCCGAAGTGACGATGACTTCCGTCGAGGGTCATGAGGCCGCTGCCGAGCTAGCATCCACCCACTGAGACGCGACGCCGGGAATATCATATCTGATAGGCTCCTAAGGTCCCTGACTCGGAGATTATGCTGCGAGTCTGCGATGGCGGAAACTGGAGCACTATGGCCGTAGAGAGCGTTTCGGGAGCGATAGACGCAGAGAGCCTGGGCTTTGTCCTGGTCCACGAGCACATCGTGTGTGCTTCAGCGGGAATAGTGCGAAGCTGGCCTTCGCTGTACGGCGGTCGTGAGCGCCTGATCAACTATGCGACGGAGGTCTTGAACGAGGCCAAGGCTGCAGGCGTCGACACGATCGTCGACGCGACTCCCTTCGACCTCGGCCGCGACATGAGCATCCTCAAAGAAGTCTCGCAGCGTTCGGGTGTGAACATCGTCGCCGCAACCGGTCACTGGCTGATGCCATCGCCGTCGATGCTCGCACGAACGGTGGAGCAGCTTGCTGAGTTCTTCATCGGTGAGCTGACGAATGGCGCTGATGGGACCGAGGCTCGGGCTGGCATCATCAAGGTGGCGAGCGAAGATGCAATCCATGCCTTCGACGCGAGGGTCATCGAGGCTGCTGCGCGAGCGAATGCAGCCACGGACGCGCCGATTCTGACGCACGCTGGAGCGCTACACCGGATCGGCGAGCAGCAGGCGGACCTGCTCGAGCATCACGGCGTTGACCCTTCCCGTGTCGTGATTGGGCACTGTGATGACAGCAGCGACATCCGCTATCTCAGCGGTCTTGCAAGGAGGGGTTATTACATCGGTATGGACAGAATTCCATGTGGGGCGCTCGACGAGTACGGAGTCCAGGCGATCGAGGACCGACTTGTCATGCTCGCTCGACTCGTCGACGACGGTTATGCGGACAACCTGGTCGTGGCTCATGACGACCCAATCTGGGCAGGACTCCTCTCAGAGGTCGATCAGGAACGTCATGTGATCTCGAATCCAGATCGCCTTGCGTACATCTCTCGTGTGGCGGTCCCGCGGCTTGTCGAACTAGGGGTAACGGAGGAGGCCGTGCGAAGAATCACGGTGGTGAATCCAGCTGCGTGGCTCGCTGGTGGCACGATTTCAGCGTCGTCGGCAAAGGAACCGCAAGGGGGTGCCTAGTGGGAAACATCGAAGGGATACTGGTCTTCTCCCGTCGACCCTGAATTAACGGCAGGCACCTTGAGGTTACTTCGAATCCATGTGTGAAACCAGCCCAGTCCCTTCGATTCTCCGAGCCACACGGCGACCGTCGGGGTATCGGTTGCGTCTGGACGCTGCCGCGGGAGCCGTCGACGCGGCGGCCTAATACACCTAGTCCCGAAAGTGCTCGGCAATCCCAGGATCGGAGTACCGGGCCTCATTCATCTCTTGCAGTCGGACCCGGTAGAGACGGACGACCTCCCGAGCATGGCTGGCATCGCGTTTCTTGATCGCTGAGACGCGAGCTTCCATCAACGCCAACAACGTATCCCAAGTTTCGTCATATGGGTATACCAATAGCCAGTCCTGGCGGAGCCCCACTGGACCAACGACGCCAGTGATCATCTCTGCGAGGCGCGGCAGGCCCGCAGCCTTGAACAATTGCTGATGCATTTCCACCGTGAGCCGTCCGAACTCGCGGCCATCGCCGCCTTGCCTCGCGAGCTTCAGTTGTTCGACGATCTTGTCGACCGTTGCCAGTTCCTCCTCGGTGATCCGCTCGACGACGAGGTCGTAGGCCGCGTTCTCCAAGGTGTCGACGAGGAACCCTTGTTCTTCTATCCCAGATCGCGACAGCCAGCGAACGCGCGCACCCTTGTATGCCTCAAGGTCGACAAGACCATCTATGGCGAGTTGCGCCAGTGCTTCTCGGATGGGTGTCTTCGAGACATTGAGCAACTTGGCAAGTTTGGTTTCGGTCAGACGCGTTCCGGGAGTGAGCTCCAGTCGAACGATCATCCCCAGCAGTATCTCGTAGATTGCACGTTTGTAGGTTGGGACCTCCAACTCGATTCGTTCCATCGACGACGGTTCAGACACTGCGGATTCGCCTTGTTCGTCCACAGGCGACTTCGCGGCGGAGCGAGCCCCGCTTTCGTCGCCGGTCGGTCGAGACTGCTGGTTTTCAGTCAAGGGGGCTTCCTTTCACAGTGAGGGCACGGTGCCACCCGGGTTGAGCGCAAGGTTCCCACCGTCGACTGGCATCACGATTCCTGTGACCATCGACGACGCGGCGGAAGCCAGAAACAAGATGGCCCCGACGATCTCTTCGGGCTCTCCCATGCGACCCATCGGGATGCCCTCAAGCATACGTCTCCATGTCGCTTCGGTCGTCGGATCCGACATCCAGTCCCGCATCCCCTCGCTGAGGAACTGGCAAGGCTGAATCGCGTTGACACGAATGTCGCGATTCGCCCATTCGATGGCGAGCTCACGCGTTAGCTGGTCGACGCCAGCCTTACTGACGCCGAAGCCGAGATTGCCGCGTCCCAGTGCAGTGCTGCTTGCAATTGAAGTGATGTTGATGATGCTGCCGGGACGCCGGCGCTGCAGCATGCGGCGAGCCGCGGCCTGCGCAAACATGAGGTAGCTGGTCAGGTTGGTCCGCAGCACGGCGTCCCACACATCGAGCGAATAATCCTCGGCACGGCCCTGACGAGGGTTGATGCCGGCGTTGTTGATGAGGATGTCAAGGTGATCAAACTCGGCATCGAAGTGATCGAATATCTGCTCGACATCACCAAGCAGCGTGACATCTCCCGGCCAGAAGGCTGCTCGTGCTCCTTCAGCCTCCAGAGCTGCTGTTGTCTCCTCAGGGCTCAAGCGGTCCGTAAGGAAGACCTCAGCGCCAGCACGGGCGAGTCCCAGAGCGGCGGCACGCCCGAGTGATCCCGCAGCGCCCGTGACGAGGGCGATCTTGCCATCGAGCCGAAAGAGGTTTAGGCCGGTTTGGGGGAATCTCTCGGTCGTGCTCATCGGCGGTCCTTCGAGTAGGGCTCGGCCACTCTGCCGTTCGCGCAAGGTGGGATATCATATCTCGGCTGAACTCTGATCGCAGCAGCCTTTCACTCGGATCTGCGGCCACGAAATTCAATATCGAATATGATATCTTGCATATGTTCTCCAAGAGTGGCATCCTATGCGAGACGAGACCCACTATCGATCAGGGCTATTTGTGAGATCACCTGCAGTCAGTGCCAGCTTGTGAACGCCGCGCGCAGGTAGCTCTTCCCCGATCGCAACCTTTGGAGGTACCTTTGAAGACATCGTATCTAGTACTTCGCGCCGATGACATCGAGCCGTTTACCCACCCGAAAGAGAAGTACTACCACTCACAGCACGTCATCGGTAATGAGAACACGGGAGGTCACGATCTCCTAATCAACCGAGGCACGCTCGACGCGCATCGGGAGCTCGCAGGGGGGAACCATCCGGACAATGACGAGATCTACTACGTCGTCAAAGGATCAAGCCTCGTCGACCTCGGTGGTCATCGCGATACAGGAGACGGATGTCAGACCTACGAGCTCGAGGAGGGAATGGTGGTGTTCATACCAGCGGGCACATACCATCGACTTCGCAACGTCACGGATGAGGAATTCATCATTCTTGCCATCTGGCCTCAGGAAGCCGCCCGCGGTGCGAACGGCATCCATGACTTGAGGGTCGATACTTGGGGAACCGGCTTCCGTCTGCGCCAAGGCCGCGAGATGGAGACTGACGGCCTTGCAAGCAGGGTCGTTGAGAGAGCGACGGATTGGGATCCGTTGCAGGCGGTTCGAAGTGACTCGTAGATGTGAATCCCGCCGCAGCACTGTGCTGCAGCGACCGGCCTCTCAACATCTGGGGCGACGCAAGCACTGCGGACAGATGCCGTTTGATAACACACCGCCGCGGTGTTGGCCCGGCTTTGGAGCGCGATTTGTACTCGATCGACATACATGCACCACGCGGCGCTCGGGTCTGACTGCACTCTCGGCAGAAGAGCCGCATTTGAAAGTTCAGGTCGATTTCCCTCCAGAGTTGAATTGTGCATGCCAGGCGAGGCGTCTTCCGCGAGTCGCCCACACGCGACTCGCTGGCCGATCAAGGGACGTGCAACATGGCCATTGATGAAAGGAGCGTCGTGGTCACTGGCTGTGGCGTTGGTATCGGTCGCGCTATCTGTGAGTCCCTTCGCGGTGCCGGATGGAGCGTCGTGGGTGTTGAGATCGACTCCGACCGCGCTGAAGCTGCGCGTCACGCGTTCAACGACGCTGGCCCCCCCCCGTGGTTGTCGTTGACGGTGATGCTGCCAACAGAGGCATTCTTTCGATCGCCCGCAACGCCGCAACTGAGCTAGCGCCTCTGCGTGGCTGGGTCAACAACGCCGCGATGGTCGGCATGGGCACGCTGCACGAGGCCGATCCAGAGATGGTGTCACGACTCTTCCAGCTCAATGTGGAAGGCTACTTTTGGGGCTGCTCCGAGGCCGTGAGGACGTTTCTCGACCAGCGCACCGGAGGCGCAATCGTGAACATTTCTTCGTTCCAGGCGCGTGCTGCGTTCCCCGGCTGGGTTGCATACGCGATGTCGAAGGCGGCCGTCCACGGGCTGACACGGAATGTCGCGGCGGAGTACGGAAGGGCTGGAATCAGAGCGAACGCTGTCGAGCCAGGTGCGATCTCGACTCCTTGGAATAGCGACAACATCGCGCGACAAGCACATCCTGAGACTATCCGGGCCGAGATGGAAGGACTTAGCCCTCTGGGTCGCATGGGAGAGGCCTCGGAGATCGCGGAGGTTGTGGAATTCCTTCTCTCTCCGCTCGGGGAGTAGTGTCGGCCAGATCGCATATAAGATATGATGCTTTGCTATTCATTCGCGAATATGGTTGTATGCAAGGATTGGCCGATGGGTCGCACGGCGACTCGGAGAGAGAGCAACCATGAAATGGCAGAGAGAAAAATTTCTGGTCCTATTGATTGCGTTGGCGCTTCTGGCTGCAGCGTGTTCGACCGACGATGGCTATGAAGGTGTGGAGCTAACGCTCATGACGTACGCGAGCACCACCGAATTCGACTATTACGCCACCCTGATGGACGACTTCACGCGTGAGACCGGGATCAAGGTCAACTACGTTCAGCAGCCAGTTGCGGCGCAGGACCAGAAGATCCCGCTTCTCCTCGCGGCGAAGGACCCCTCCTTGGACGTGTTCTTCACTGGGTCCGAGAACATTGGGTCATACGTCGGTGTCTCCGGTGTGCTGCCACTCGACTCATTTATCAGCGACTCGAACCTGACGCCGGAGTCTTGGGATTTCGCCGACCTGGCTCCCGCAATTCTGAACGCGTGTCAGAACGGTGGTGTCACTTACTGTATCCCGTCCCACGCTGGCGGCGGTCTGCTGTACTACAACACCAGGATGTTCGAGGAAGCAGGCATTACCGCTCCCCCAAAGAATCCTGATGAATTGCTCGATTACGCAAAACGATTGACCACGGATGAGCACGCGGGCTTCTGCGTTCGAGGAGACAACACCCAGAACCTCTACACGGCATTCCAGCTGTGGCAGTGGTTCTATCCGTACGACAACGACGTCACAGGTACCTACTTCGACAAGGACTGGAACTTCATCATCGGGCAGCAGCCCAACGCAAACGAGTTCGGTTCGTGGTACCGAGAGATTCTGCAAAAGACGGCACCAGCCGGTATCGCGACTTACCTCGTGACCAATTGTCTCGAGGACTTCCAACAGGGTCGCGTGGCGATGTGGCATGATGACAGCGGCATGATCCCGGAAGTTTTGGATCCAGAGAAGTCAAGGGTGTCTGAGGAGACGGCCTTCTGGTCCCTGCCGTGTCAGGCGGTGAACCCGGATAATTGCACACTCGTCCAGCCCTTCGGTACGTGGATCAATGCAGCGTCCGAGAACCCGGAGGCAGCTTGGCTCCTTGTGCAATTCTTGACGTCCAAGGAAACCCAGATTGCGGCCGCGATTGACGGTTCGCTACTCACTCCTTCGAGAGTGTCTGTGGTCAACAATCCCGAGGTTGTCGCAAGCCTGCCAGCAACATTCACAGAAGCGCTGGATCACATCCTTGCGCATCCGGATGCAGCGCTCCTCCCCTTCATCCCCGAAGGTGTGGCGATCCTTCCGCCTATGCTCAATGGCCTATCGGAGTTGATCACTAGCGGCGACTCGGTTGACGAAGTGATGGCCCGCATGACCGCAGGGGTCGAAGAGATAATGAAGGCCGCTGGCTACCCCAAGCCTTTCCCAGAGGGCTAGACGCAGCGCCTTTCCCAGAGGGCTAGACGCAGCCCACGGAGGAAGTACGCAGTGAGCTTGCCACAGCTCGGAAGACATCTGGCCCTCGCGAGACGCGGGGGCCAGACTGTCTTAATTTGGTCCGACCGCCACTTCTTGAAGTTCGCCGCGTGGCCGTCGCTGGTCATCATGATCGCGATCACAGCGATTCCTTTCGCGCTCACGCTTGCTCTCGCCTTTACGAACTACGACTTGGTCCGCTATGACGACTGGCGGTTCATCGACTTCGAAAATTTTCGAATCATTGGCAGGACTCGACAGACTACGACAATCATCCTGAACACTGTGTACCTCGTTGTTGCTGCAGCGACTCTCGAGGCGGCATTTGGCCTTGCACTCGCAATGCTGATGGCGGCGAAGGTTCGTTCGATCGGACTGATTCGATCGCTGTACCTGCTCCCGATTATGACGTCACCAATTGTCGTCGCGATGACATGGCGAGCAATGTTCAACAACAACGCTGGGTGGATCAACTACTTCCTTGGCGTGGCACATCTCCCACAGCCGTTGTGGCTCGGAAATCCACTCCTCGCGATGCCAGCTGTGATCATCTCGGACATGTGGACGGGTGTGCCCTTCATGGCGATTCTGCTGCTGGCGGGTCTGCTCGGCGTTCCCGAGCACATAAAAGAAGCGGCGGCCATTGATGGCGCTGGCCCTCTCCAGATCTTCCGCTACATCATCCTGCCGTGGATCAGGCCTGTAATGTTTGTCGCTGTCCTGCTGAAGAGCCTGGATCTGTTTCGGAAGTTCGAAGGCATAGCGGTCCTCACGTCTGGCGGCCCCGGTTTCGCGAGTACGACGCTCAACCTCCATGTGTACAACACGGGCCTGCGCTACCACCAGCTCGGACTCGCCGCCGCATGGGGCGTCGTCATGATGGGAGTGATCGGAACATCGGCGCTGGTCCTGTATTTCGCTTTGGGACGGACCAGGTGAACAGAACCGTACCCGACCGACTTCGTCGACTGCCCGCTCTGTTCGACTGGCGGGTCGCTCTCCTCGTCATGGGACTGGTGGTAATCGCTGTCCCGTATGTCTGGATCACTCTCACGGCTTTCAAGCACCGCGTCGACGCTGCGGCCGTACCACCAGTTCTCGTCTCACCAGTGACGATCGAAAATTTTCGAACGATCTTCGACGGACCGTATCTGGGATCACTGGTGAACACCGCAATCATTACCTTTACAACAACGATCGCGACGCTCGCAATCGGAGTGCCCGCGGGTTACGCGTTTGCTCGCGGAAAGTTTCCAGGGAAGATGCTTCTGGCAGGCTGGCTGCTGTTCTCGAGAATGATGCCGCCCGTGATCTTCATCGTCCCCCTCTTTCTGTACTTCCAGAGGCTCGGATTGATCAACACCTTCACGGGTTTGACCCTGGCGTACATGACCGGGCTCCTCCCGTTCACCGTGTGGATGATGGCTGCCTACTTTGCGGACGTGCCCGAGGAACTCGAAGAAGCCGCGAGAGTGGACGGTGCGACCAGAATGCAGTCCTTCACCAAGGTGGCTTTACCGCTCGCGCTACCCGGAGTCTCGACCGTCGGATTGCTGATAGCGATCGCCTCGCTGGGAGAGTATTTCATTCCATTCATTCTTGCGGGAATCGACACGACTCCGGCCTCCGTCGGTGTCGTGAACTACGTCGGATCGAACACGATCAATTGGGGCGCCATGGCAGCGGCTTCTCTCACACTCATCGTTCCCGTGTTCGTCCTCACGCTGGTTGCCCAGAAGGGGATGATTCGCGGTCTGACAGCAGGTGCCATAAAAGGATAGCGATGACCATGTAGCTAGGAAAGAAGATAACCCATGCCCGATGATGACCCTTCGCGTGTCGGATACGATTACGCGGCTCGGGCTGCTCGAATGCCCGAGCCAGTCAACGAAGCAAACTCGGAACTGGACATTCCTGCCGAGGTTCGACTCGACTTGTATCTGAGGCTCCAGGAACTGCGTCAGGTCTCGCAGAGGCTCTATGACCTCTTCATGCAGAATCTTGTGAAGGGAACGAGCCACCTCTCATTGGGGATGGAAGCGATCTCTGCCGGCTTCGGTGCTGCCATGAGGGACGACGACTTCACATTCGCGACCTACCGAGGTCACGCGCACACGCTCAGTCGCGGCGCCTCGATGGAGGCGGTGATCGCCGAGCTGCTTGGCAAGGCAAATGGTCTCATGAGCGGCAAGGGTGGATCGATGCACCTGACGGACACGGAACGCGGGATGATGGGCTCTTATGCGATTATCGGGGCTCATTTGCCCATCGCGAACGGAGCAGCTTGGTCGGCGCAGATGAGAAACTCCGGACAGGTCTCGGTGTGTTTCTTCGGAGACGGAGCAACCAACATCGGAGCGTTCCACGAGGCGCTCAATCTGGCGGCGATTTGGGATCTCCCAGTCGTGTTCGTGTGCGAGAACAACCTGTACATGGAGTACACACCAATAGATGTGGCTACAGCGGTCGATCATCCAGCAGCGTCCCGAGCGCAGGCCTACGGATTGGAAGAAATCATTATTGATGGGAACGATGTCGACGAGGTGTACGTCACGGCGCGCCGTGTCCTGGAGCGAGCACGCCGTGGTGACGGCCCGTCCTTGGTTGAGGCGATGACGTATCGGTCCGGTGGCCACTCGCGGGCCGATCCGGCGAAGTATCGACCCGAAGTCGAAGTCGAGGCGTGGAAGAAGCGAGACGCCATCGCAATGTATCACTCCCGCCTCCTTGCGCTTGGGGTGGGCGAGTCCGAGCTAACGAGTATTTCGCAAGACGTCGCCCTGCGTGTAGACCAGGCGACCGATGCAGCAAACGAAGGTGCTCAGCCGTCCCTCGATGACGTAAGTACGCAGCTCTGGACGGACGGAGGGTCGGCATGGAGGAATTGAGCTACAGAGAGGCCGTTGCCGTCGGCATCGCGCGGGAGATGCGTCGCGATCCATCGTTGGTGATGCTCGGAGAAGACATCGGCGCAGCAGGCGGCGTGTTCAAGACCGTTGCAGGTCTCGTCGAAGAGTTCGGAATCGATCGTGTGCGCGATACACCCATTTCAGAGCAGGCGATTCTGGGCGCGGCGATGGGCGCATCCATGACGGGAGTTCCTGTAATCGCAGAGATCATGTTCTCAGACTTTCTCGCCGTGTGCTTTGACACCCTCGCGAATCAAATTGCGAAGAGCCGATATATGACGAACGGTCAGGTCTCGCTTCCGATGGTCATCCGTTGCGCCAACGGCGGCGGAGTTCGCTTTGGCGCCCAACACTCTCAGAGCGTGGAGAACTGGTGCATGATGGTTCCGGGCCTGAAGGTGGTCGCACCGTCCAATCCGGCGGATGTCGTCGGGCTCATGGCCGCTGCCGTGCGAGATCCGGATCCAGTTGTGTTCTTCGAGCACAAGGGTCTCTTTGCCACGAAGGGTGAAATTCCCGAGGAGGACACTCTCGATTCTCTCGGGACGGCCCGCATCGTACGGGGAGGTGCTGACGCAACGATTGTTGCACTCGCGATGATGGTTCCGAGGGCTCTCGATGCTGCGGAACAGCTCGCGGGGGAGGGAATCTCTGCCGAGGTCATAGATGTCCGTTCATTGGTTCCGCTTGATACTGCCGCGATCCTCCACTCTGTGGAGCGAACAGGTCGCTTGTTCACCGTCGAGGAGAACCCTCGGCTGTGCGGCTGGGGCGCCGAGATCGCGTCGATCGTTGCCGACGAGGCGTTCTGGGACCTCGATGGCCCGATTGTACGAATAACGACGCCCCACATTCCACTCCCGTCGGTTGATGTGCTAGAGGACGCGGCCATCCCATCGGTTCACCGGATCGTCGAAACGATCCGACGAGCGATGTGAACAACAGCGGGGCGGGTGTCTGGGATCACTCGGCTGCCCGACGCACCTCCGCACCCCAGAACAAGTCGACTCGAACTATGAAGGGACATACCACATATGAGGCTCGTCGATCCAACTCTGCTACGGACAAGGGCACTCGTCGGAGGAGAATGGATTGACGCGGACTCAGGAGCGACCTTTGATGTGGTCAATCCAGCGAACTCCAACGTTGTCGCCAAAGTCGCAAATCTCGACGTCATCGAGACACGCCGCACAATAGCCGCAGCATCCATCGGCCAAGGGGGTTGGGCACAGCGAACCGCGAAGGAACGCGGCTCCGTATTGCGTCGGTGGTATGAGCTGCTCCTCGAAAACAAGGAGGATCTTGCTCGGATAATGACAAATGAAATGGGCAAGCCCATCACGGAGTCGCTCGGTGAGGTGGAGTACGCTGCCAGCTTTATCGACTGGTTCGCCGAGGAGGGCAAGCGATCTCGCGGCGAAATCATCCCCACCCACGATTCGTCGAAGCGACTACTCGTGCTGAAGCAGCCCGTCGGCGTGATTGCTGCAATTACACCATGGAACTTCCCGCTGGCCATGATCGCGCGGAAGGTGGGGCCAGCGCTCGCTGCCGGGTGTGGCGCCGTAGTGAAGCCAGCGAGCGCTTCACCTCTTAGTGCGCTCGCGGCAGCTGAGTTAGCTCTCCGGGCGGGCCTGCCCGCGGGTGTGCTCAACATCGTCACGTCAACCCGAAGCGGTGCGGTCGGCGAGGAGCTCACGACAAATCCGACGGTTCGAAAGATCTCGTTCACAGGTTCTACCGAAGTTGGGAAGAAGTTGATGGCCCAGGCCGCGAGCACGGTCAAGAACGTCTCGCTCGAGCTCGGCGGCAACGCTCCGTTCTTGGTATTTGACGACGCGGATCTGGATGCCGCGGTTGAGGGGGTGATTGTTTCCAAGTACCGGAACAGTGGACAGACCTGCGTGTGCCCTAATCGTGTCTACGTCCAGGGAGGCGTGTACGACGACTTCGCGATCAAGCTCGTGGCTGCCGTAGATCGTTTGAAGGTGGGTCCGGGGTCCAGCACACAGACCGTCATCGGTCCCCTTGTCAATCGGGAGGTGTTCAACAAGGTGGAAGCCCTGGTCGAGGAGGCCCGCGGCGAGGGTGCGGTGGTTCTGACTGGAGGTGGTCGGCATGATCTTGGCAAGACGTTCTACAAGGGAACCGTATTGACCGATGTGACCGATCGGATGCGAATCGCTCGCGAGGAGATTTTTGGCCCTGTGGCACCCCTCCTACGCTTCTCAACCGAGGACGAGGCCATTCGCCGCGCGAACGACACGCCGATGGGGCTGGCGGCGTACGTCTACACGCGAGAGCCGACGAGAATCTGGCGCGTGAGCGAGGGTATCGACTGCGGCATGATCGGTGTGAACACAGGTCTCATTTCCACCGAGCTTGCGCCATTTGGTGGCTTCAAGGAATCCGGCCTTGGTCGCGAGGGATCGCATGACGGTCTCGATGAGTATCTCGAGACGAAGTATGTCGCGATCGGAGGCATCTGATGCAACCGCGGAAGTTGAGGCTGTCTGCGGCTCGGCCGGGAGGCCTGATCACGTGCATGCATCGGTCTCCGACGCGATATTCGACGCTCTCGGCACCGGAGAAGCGTGGCGTGAGCCGAGGAGGTAGTCGATGTCTGTGACGATCACGATGCCGCAACTCGGCGAGACCGTCACCGAAGGCACAATTCTCGTGTGGGTGAAGCAGATCGGTGAGCACGTCGCGAAGGATGACATCCTCGTTGAGGTCTCGACCGACAAGGTCGATACCGAGATCCCGTCCCCCGTGCGCGGCGTCCTCGTTGAGATCCTCGTCGCGGCAGGAAGCACGATCGACGTAGGGACGCCGATAGCAATCGTGTCAGACGAGGGCGTACGCGAGAGCGCTGGCTACCCAGCACCGAGCGCGGATGCTGAGCCGAAGTCGGACCGCGAACAACAGACGACCACCGACGACGTCACGGGTAAAGAACGCGCTGGCGCCGGACGCAGGCGAGATATCTCGCCTGTGGTCCGAAAGCTCGCGGCTGGACACGGCGTCGATCTTGCCGCGGTTCGAGGAACCGGCAAGGGGGGTCGGATCACACGCAAGGATGTCGAGAGCCTGATCGCGAAGAAGAACACGCGAAGGAAAGCCCAACCAGATCGCGGAGGCGAGCCAGATATCGTGGCTCTGTCGGCGGCGCTACCTGCTGATGGGGACGTTCGCGAGATCGGACATCTGCGAGGAGTCATCGCTGGCAACATGCACAGCGCCCGTCAGGCTGCTGCGCATGTCTGGACGTCTGTCGAGGTCGACTATGAGAGCGCTGAGTTGACACGCGCTGCCAACAGAGAGGCATTCAGGGCGGCGGAAGGCTTCGCTCTGACTCTTCTTCCCTTCATCGCAAGGGCAACCATGGAAGCGCTGTCAGCTTTCCCAGTCGTGAATTCGCAGTTCGACTTGGCTGCTGGAACGCATACGTTCTTCAAGCACGTGAATCTCGGTCTGGCGATCGACCTCGACCAGAGGGGTCTCCTCGTTGCCAACGTTCCGGGTGCAGAGTCGATGACGCTTCGTGCCATCGCTCGGTCGGTCAGAGAGACGGCGGCTGCGGCACGCCAGAACAAGCTCGGACCCGACGATCTCCGCGGCTTCACATTCTCGATCACGAACCCAGGATCCTTCGGATCATTCATGACTGCACCGATCATCCCACCGCCAAACGCAGCGATTCTCAGCACAGATGCCGTGACCAAGAGACCGGTCGCAGTCGAGTTGGCAGACGGTTCGGACGCAGTTGCGATACACCGCGTAGGGTATCTCGGACTGAGCTGGGATCACAGTGCATTCGATGGGTCGACTGCAGCGCTGTTCCTCAAACGTATCAAAGAGAACATCGAGACTTGGGATTGGGAGCATGAACTGCGGTGACGAGGCCCTTCCTACCGTGGACCACCCAGCTGTGCTGCTCCATTATCACAAGCCGTATCGCGCACGATCGCGAGCTGCATCGACCGTCGATCCATGGGCCGAGTCTGGGACAGGAGCGCGCCGTTCTGAGCCATGCTTCGGTCCCGAACGTGTACGCCCTACCGCTGTGTTGCTTCTCACACTTCGGGGAACACCAACGATGTACTACGGCGAGGAACTCGGTCTTGTCGACTGTGCCGTTGCTCCGGGAATGGAGCAAGACCCGTGGGGCAAGAATTGCCCTGAGCTCAACCGGAACCGATGTCGCTCACCGATGCAATGGAGCCTTGAGTCGGGCTTGGGTTTCACACAGCCAGACGCTACACCCTGGCTTCCGTTTGCCGACCCGACGACCAGCATGGCGTCTCAGATTGTCGATCCACGATCAACGCTTTCGCTGTGCCGAGCACTGCTGGATCTTCGGCGGCGGCACCTTGAGCTAACTGTTGGAGATCTCGCGGTACTTGAGGAAGACTCAGACAATGTTCTGTCGTTCGCTAGATCACTCGATGGTCAATCGACCTATGTGGCGATCAACTTCACCGACCAAGAACAGTCGTACACCTTCCCAATCGCAGTCGGGCAGCTTCTGGGCACCGAGATGGCGAGGTCTGGCACCTTCGGTAGGATTACACTCGATCCCAATGAGGCAGTCATCGCGGCCCAGACGATCGGCGGATCATCGATTCACAACAGCAAGCTGACTGAGAGGCGTCGATGATGCCTGCGCACCCGATAGCGGACATGCCACCACAGGCGAATACGCCTCTCGTCCGAAACGTTCACGGAATCGGCGATAAGACAGGCGATTCTGTCCTCGCGCCGCATGCGGGTGATCACCCGTCGCGTCGCGAATCAGAGGCCAACGACTCATGCGAAAAGTTTGCCCTATGCGGCTGACCAGAATACGGAGGATGCGGCTGACCAGAATACGGAGGTAAACATGGCTGAAATCGTTCTTGAGGACCTTGGGAAGATCTATCCGGATGGGACACGGGCGGTTGGTCAGGTGAACATGACCGTGAGGGACGCTGAGTTTCTTGTCCTTGTGGGTCCTTCTGGTTGTGGCAAGTCGACGGTGTTGCGCATGATTGCGGGTCTTGAGGACGTCACTGAGGGGAAGATCAGTATCGATGACACGGTGGTGAACGATGTGCCGCCTAAGGATCGTGATATTGCAATGGTGTTCCAGAACTATGCGTTGTATCCGCACATGACCGTGCGTGACAACATGGCGTTTGGTCTCAAGCTGCGCAAGATGCCCAAAGATGAGATCGCGCGGCGTGTGAAAGAGGCTGCTGAGACTCTCGAGATTGTTGAGCTGTTGGACAGGAAGCCCAAGGCTCTGTCTGGTGGCCAGAGGCAGCGTGTTGCGATGGGTCGCGCAATCGTGCGCGAACCCAAGGCGTTCCTGATGGATGAGCCTCTCTCGAACCTTGATGCGAAGCTTCGAGTTCAGATGCGTGCCGAGTTGAGTCGACTTCATCAGCGTCTTGGGACTACCACGGTGTATGTGACCCATGACCAGATTGAGGCGATGACCCTTGGGCACCGGGTCGCAGTGATGCGTCCGGTGTCTGCACAGCGTCCGTACAACCTGCAGCAGGTCGCTGCTCCCACCGAGCTGTTCAACAACCCGGTGAATCTGTTTGTTGCAGGCTTCATTGGGAGCCCCGCAATGAACATGGTGTACGGCTCGGTGACCAAAGATGGCGACGGGTATGAGGCGACGTTTGCCGGATACACCATCTCGGTTGACAGAACAGCGATCGACCGGCATCCGGGCATCGACGACTACCTCGGCAGAGAGATCGTCATTGGTATCAGACCGGGTGCATTCGAGGATGCCCGGATTGCACGGCACGCACCGGATCGCACGATCACTGTGACGACGGATGTCAACGAGCTGCTCGGATCAGAATCGTATGTGCACTTCGTCATCGATTCGAGACCTGTTCTCACCCCCGACATCGAGGAGCTCCTTGCCGACTCCGGACAGGACTCGAGGTCCCTGGGTGACAACACGAAGTTCACAGCCCGGGTGAGCCCGGACATCGCTGTGCTGGACGGATCAAGTGTCGATCTGGTCATCGACACTAGCAAGCTCCACTTCTTCGATCCCGACACGAGCGACAAGATCGGCGCCACCACCTTCGCATCAGGATCCGAGGCAGACTCAGCGACCATCTGACCCTCCCACGTCGCACAGCGGCTCAGATGTACGTACTGGATCCCGGATGCTCGGACGCGCTCAGGACGCGTTTCATTGAAAACTGGTGCAAGGTACTGCAAACTCGTGAACACTCGAAACCCTTGCGCTGCAAGGGATTCTGTCTCGTTCTGAGGGGTGCAGGCATATCGCTTGGGGAGAGCTCGGGGCGCGCTGACTTGCTCCGAGCGTTGTACGAGCAGGTCC